>Ga0315286_10000606_pt1 | contig 30730 bp, 23 predicted proteins | sample YL17G10_0_MG_FD_205038 | JGI IMG/M metagenome (GOLD analysis project Ga0315286, IMG submission 205038) | Sediment microbial communities from Yellowstone Lake, YNP, Wyoming, USA - YL17G10_0 | ecosystem: Environmental > Aquatic > Freshwater > Lake > Sediment | place: USA: Wyoming | collected... | reverse complement strand
TGGTGGATCTGACCGACGCGATCTCGGAGGAAATGGCTCGGTCGCTGCGCTACCGAGGATTGGTGTCGCGCTGGCTCCATCGTCTCGAACGAACACGCATTGAGCGCTACGAGCGTCAGGTAGTACTGTCCGTCGATGAGACGTGGCTGATTTCGGAGGCGGACCGTCAAGTACTGGCGGCCAAATGCCCCGCAGCCAGGCTGCAAGTGGTGCAGAACGGCGTAGACACCGACCGCTTCTTCCCGACCCGGGAGCCTTGCGAGCCTGATCGCTTGATTTTCGTCGGTCACCTGCGGGTGTTCCACAACGTCGACGCGGCCTTGCATCTGGTGCGGGACATTTTGCCACGGGTCCGGCAACAGGTTCCGAACTGTACCCTCCAAATCGTAGGAACTGATCCAAGCCCCCAGGTGCGGCGCCTGGCGGCTGAGCCAGGGGTAACCGTGACAGGCTTTGTTCCGGATCTGAACGGCGCCCTCAACCAGGCCAGTGTGTTTGTCGCCCCGCTCCGGTTTGCCGCCGGGGTTCAGAACAAAGTACTGGAGGCATTCGCGACAGGCAGGCCGGTGGTGACAACGTCACTGGTCAACTCCGGCCTCGGAGCCCGCCCGGGTGAGGAAGTGCTCGTCGCCGACGACCCCGAGACGATGGCCAGCCTGGTCGTCACCCTTCTACAGGATGAAGGGCTTCGGGCGCAGTTCGGCCAGGCGGGGCTCGAGTTTGTACGTCGAACATACCGCTGGGAACAAGTAGTTGAGAGAATGAAGGTCATCGAGAAGAGTGTGGCTGGTGGACCTTGATGCGTCGGGTTCACCCACTGCGTTTCAGTTTTCGCGCAAGGAGTGTTGATGCGGGTTCTTGTTACCGGCGGTGCCGGCTACATTGGCTCCAACCTCGTAGACACGCTGATGGCTGAGGGTCACGAAGTGCGGGTGGTGGACGATCTGTCGGTCGGTAAGATCGAAAACATCCAACACCATCTGAGTGATCACCGGTTCCATTTTTCTCATGACACGATCCTTAACCGGCCTCTGATGGAGCAGCTGATCTGCACCGCCGACCATGTGTACCACCTGGCCGCGGTGGTCGGCGTAACGTACGTCGTAAACGACCCAGCTCGCTGTATTCGCACCAACGTTGTGGGCGCCGAAGTGGTCCTGGAGAACGCTTTTCGGTACGGCAAACGCACAGTTATCGTGTCCAGTTCCGAGGTCTATGGCAAGAGCACCGCCCTGCCGCTGAAGGAAGATGGCGACTGCCTCATGGGACCAACCACCGTGCCCAGGTGGTCGTATGCCCTGTCCAAGGCGATCGATGAACATCTGGCCCTGGAGTACGCTCGCCAGGGCCTGGAGGTTTCGGTGGTGCGCTACTTCAACTCCTACGGTCCACGCCTGGATCCGAGGGGCTATGGCAGCGTCGTGGCCCGCTTTATCACGCAGGCGCTGCTGGGTCAACCGATAACGGTGTATGACGACGGACAGCAAACTCGCTGTTTTACCTACGTGGGCGACACCGTGCGGGGCACAGCCCTGGCTGGTTCGGTGCCAGAGGCGGTGGGGCAGGTGTTCAACATCGGGTCGCATTTCGAGATCCGGATCGCAGACCTGGCCAAGAGTATCCGTGAGCTGGCAGGCTCGGCCTCAGAGATTGTGCACATCCCGGCTCGTTCCGCGTTTGGTGACAGTTTTGAGGAGACACGCCGCCGCGTGCCCGATGTGCACAAGGCAACAGAGATACTGGGCTTCCGCGCCGATACGCCACTCGCGGAAGGTTTGCAGCGAACCATCGACTGGTTTCGGATCCATGATGCGTAGTGTGCGGGGGGTAGTGTGCGGGGTGGGTAGCGCAGTACGCTTTTGCCTCGCATCACGGACTGGGGACAACGCCACATGTTGGCTCGACGAAAGCAGTGAGGTTTGGGAGTAGATGCGCACTCGACTCAGTGTGTTTTGTGATAAGGTCATCGAGGCAGGCTGGCTGACAGCTCTGGTAGTCGTGCCGCTCTTTTTCAACATCTATTCCCAGCGGGTGTTTGAACCCGATAAGCTATCGCTTCTGCGTTCACTAGCCGTGCTCATGAGCAGCGCATGGCTGGTCCGAGTGGTCGAAGACTGGCGTGCTGGCGGCAAAAAGGAAGGGCCGCGGGTCGCACCGTGGCGATGGGTGACTCGCACCCCGATGGTGCTGCCCACGCTGCTACTGGTCTTGATCTATCTCATCAGCACCGCAACTTCACTCGACTGGAGGGTCAGTCTTCTGGGCTCCTACCAGCGACTCCAGGGGACCTACACGACGCTGTCGTACATCGTCATCTTTCTCCTCGTGCTGGAAGGGCTGCGCACCAAGAGACAGCTCAACCGTATGATCACAACCGCGATCCTTGTCAGTTTTCCCATCGCCATGTACGGCCTAGTGCAGCACTTTGGGCTGGATCCGCTGCCCTGGGGTGGACCCGTAACCACGCGTGTCGCCTCTAACATGGGAAATGCCATTTTCGTCGCGGCCTACCTGATCCTGGTCGTCCCCTTGACCCTTTCGCGGCTGCTGGAGAACTGGAAGGAGGCGATCGGTCCTTTTGACACGCGGGATGGCTTTCTGGGGTTCATCGCTTTTGCCCTCCTGGCCGTGTCCTTGTTGGCCGGCATGTTGGCGCGCAACGGTGAGAATCAAGCGTGGGTGCGTTGGGTGGCATTGGCCATCGGCATTGGACTGCAGGTACCCCTCTACTTCCTGAGCCCGGCTGAGCGCCGGCCACGCGTGCTGGCCATTTCGCTGCCACTCACCTTCGCCTTTCTAGTCGGCTTGGCCTGGATCCTCGAGATTCTGATCCCGCCGGCGCAAGGGGCCGACGCCTCCCGCTACCTTTGGCTGGGGATCCTGGCCGCCCTCGTTTTCGTTGTGGCTATGGCCGCCTTTGCCTACTACCTGCGCAAGCCAGTATCCCGCACCTTGTTGTTGGCTGCCTACTTTGTGATCTTGATCGCCCAGGTGGGCTGCATCTTTTACACCCAAAGCCGTGGACCCTTGTTGGGGCTGCTCGGCGGGGTGTTTGCCTTCTTTGCCGTATTGGGCCTGGTGAAACGCCGGCTGTGGTTGCCCTGGCTGATGACGGTCGCCGCGGCTCTGACAATCGCCTTTCTGATCCTGTTCAACACGGTGAACTGGCCTGTCATAGAAAGGCTAAGGGAAACCCCGTACATCGGACGTCTGGGCAAGGTGCTACAAACCGAGGAAGGCACAGGCAAGGTCCGGGTGCTCATCTGGGAAGGCGTGACGAAAATGATGTCCCCCCACGAGCCCCTTCAGTTTCCGGGGGAAAACGGCGGCCCGGACCGCCTCAACGCGCTCCGGCCGATCTTGGGCTACGGGCCGGAATCCATGTACGTGGCCTACAACCGTTTCTATCCACCTGACCTGGCCCACTTTGAAAAGCGAAACGCCTCGCCCGACCGTTCGCACAACGAGACGTTCGACGCTCTGACCATCACCGGCATCTCCGGCTTCCTGGTATACGTGCTGGTCTTCGCCAGTCTGTTTTACTACACCCTGAAGTGGCTGGGGCTGATCGAGCGGCCTTGGCAGAAATGGGCTTTCGCAGGGTTGTGGATCTCGGGCGGCATCGCCGGCGTCCTGGCGGTTTGGGCGTGGCGCGGACCGGCGTACATCGGCGTGGGCGTTCCGGCGGGGGTGGTTGTGGGCGTGGCCTCCTATCTGCTTATCAGCCTGCTGGCAGCAACCTTCCGGCCGCAGCGCACACCGGACCAGGAGCAACCCATTCCGGGTGGTCAGGGTGGCCGGTATGCGCTGTGGCTCGTGGCCCTCTTCTCGGCGATCGTGGCCCACTTTATCGAGATCCACCTTGGCATCGCCATCGCGTCTACGCGTACCTACTTTTGGGTCTACGCGGCAATGTTGGTGGTCATCGGCACACGCCTGGCTGTGCAGCCGGCAGGCGCTGAGCCAGTGCGGGCCGAGGAGCGGGGGAGCAAAGGAGCGGGGGAGCAGAGGAGCAGAGGGGCTGGGGAGCAACGTGGTGCGTCTGCCAATAGGAATGGGAAGCGCCGACGGCCTCCCGCTTCGGCGCCGAAGCCACAAGCTTACCCCGGAAGAGCTCCCTGGCTGGATGATTGGCTGGGGTCGCTGCTGGTGTGGAGCCTGCTGGGCGTGATCATGCTCAGCACCATGCTGTTCGACTGGGTGACCATCCAGCCGAATGAACCGGGGCTGCTCGCTACCCTCTGGCAATCGTTCACTCAGCGCGCGGGCCAGGCATCGCCGATCATGTTGGTGTTGTTCCTGGCCACCTGGGGGATGATTGCGCTTGTGGGACTGGGGGACCTGGCGACAAGGGAAGAGTCACTGAACAAACGCACCAGCGAATGGTTGAAGGGCCTGGGCATTTTCGTGCTGGTCACCTCTTTCGGGGTGTTGCTCTTTGGTCTGCTGCACGCCGCGCGCCTCAAGCCCGTGACCCTCGCCAGCGCAAACGCACCCAACCCTTTGGTCAACACCATCACTTTCTACTACCTGTACGCATTCTTGATCGTCGTCGCCTTGGCCTTCGTGCTGACGTTCCTGTTCCGCCGCGCGACCTTGCCCTGCGGAGTACCGCTTCTGCGGTGGCGCTGGACCGGCAAACCGGCTGACCTGGCGTTCAGCGCCGCCTTGGCGGTTGTGCCCCTCGCCGTTCTTCTGATCTTTGTCTCCAACCTCACGGTCATCCGTTCCGACATCTTGTATAAGCAAGGGTTGAGCTCAGAAAGGGCCAGCGATTGGGACGGGGCCATCTTCTTTTACAATAAGGCCATCGCCCTGGCGCCTGACCAGGATTTCTACTACCTCTTCTTGGGTAGGGCAATCATGGAAAAGGGCAGAACGGCCACGGCGGATGTGCGTGACAAGACACTGCAAGAAAGCGAGAGAGCCCTGCTGAAGGCACGTCTGATCGCTCCCCTCAACACCGACCATTCGGCGAACCTGGCCCGCCTCTACCGCACCTGGGGAGGCTTGAGCAAGGAGCCGCTCCGCACGGAGCGGCTGACCCAGGCGCTACGCTACTATGCAGATGCCACCAACCTCAGCCGCCATAACGCCCAGCTATTCGACGAATGGGGGCAAACCTACCTGGCTTTGGGCGACGTTGATCAGGCCGAGAAGAAGTATCAACAATCGCTGGCGTTGGATCAAAAGTACGCTCAGACGTACGGATTGCTGGGCGACCTATACGTAGACCAGAGCAGATGGGAGGAAGCGGTGCTGGCCTATCAGCAGGCGGTCAAGTTGGATCCAAAGTCGGCGGATACGTACAGCTCAATGGGGTTCGCATACAGCCAGCAGAAAGACCTGCAGGCAGCGCTAGCCGCCTATCAAAAGGCGGCAGAACTCAGACCCAACAACTTTGCGAATCGCAAGAACCTGGCGATCGTCTACCAGCAACTGGGCAGAATTGAGGATGCCATCCCAGAGGCAACGGAAGCGCTCAAGTTGGCTCCGGATAGCCAAAAGGCTGAGATGGAATCGTACCTGGCGCAACTTGAAGCACAGTCCTCGGGGCTCTCGCCCAAAGATGCACAGAAGGTCCAGGATCTGCTCACACAAGGCAACACTCAGACCAAGGGTGAGGAATGGGCCGCGGCCGAAGACACCTTCCGGCAAGTCGTGGCCCTGGACCCCAACAACGCCCGAGCTCACAGTGGGTTGGCCTTCGTCTATGCCAAGCAGGGTAAGGTCGACCAGGCGATCACGGAAAACCTGGCAGTGCTCGACCTTCTCGGCGACGACTATGGCACTTTCAAGAATCTGGCCGTCCTGTACCAACAAAAAGAGGAGATCGCCAAGGCCGTCGCGGCCGCTGAGCAAGCGCTGGCTCTCGCTCCTGAGGAGGACGCTCAGGAAATCCAGGCTTTCCTGGACCAATTCGGCCAAGCTTCCGGAGCTCCGACCCCCTCGCCCACCACCACCCAAAGCGCCGCTGATCTTGAACCCTCAGAAAGGAACAACATGTACAGCGCGCCACCACCCATGACCATTGATCCGCGGAAATCGTACCAGGCCACCATTGTCACAGAGAAGGGCGATATCATCCTGGAGCTGTATGCCGACCGGGCGCCAAACACGGTCAACAACCTGGTCTTTCTGGCACGACAGGGCTTCTACGACAACACGACGTTCCACCGAGTCATCCCGGGTTTCATGGCCCAAGGGGGTGATCCCACCGGAACGGGAAGAGGCGGACCAGGATACCGGTTTGCCGACGAAATCGATCCCGGCTTGCGGTTTGATGGACCGGGCATACTGGCAATGGCCAATGCCGGTCCCAACACAAACGGCAGCCAGTTTTTCATCACCTACGCGGCGGCGTCCTGGTTGGACGGAAACTATTCCATCTTGGGGCGGATGACTGAAGGGATGGAGGTGCTGCAATCGATCACCTCGCGCGATCCCCAACAGAACCCAGCCTTTCCTGGTGACAAAATCCTGACGATCGACATCGCGGAGAAATGAACGGTCCAAACGCTACTGACACGACAGCCTACCTGCTGATTTTCGCCAGCGCCCTGGCGGTGGCGGCCGGCTGCACGCCCATTGTTCGACGCCTGGCCCTGCGCCTGGGGGTCATTGACCGCCCCAATGCGCGCAAAATCCACGTGAACCCCATCCCGCTGCTGGGCGGCTTGGCCATCTACGCCGCGTTCATCGCCGCGCTCTTGCTGTTCGGAAATCGGTTTCGCTTGCGGGAACTGGTCAGCATCCTGGTCGGCGCCAGTCTGATGTCCTTCCTGGGCGTGTGGGATGACCGCCGTAGCGTTGGCCCGGTGCTCAAGCTCATCGGGCAATTCCTGGCTGCGTCCATCCTGGTAATGACCGGTGTGCGCATTGGCACCTTCCCATGGGAGTGGCTGAATGTGGCAGTCACTCTCGGCTGGGTGGTGGTCATCACCAATGCCATGAACCTGCTGGACAACATGGACGGGCTGTCGGGCGGTGTGGGAGCGGTGGCGGCCATCTTCTTCCTGCTGCTGGCATCGTTGAACAAACAATACCTGGTCGGTGCACTGTCGGCGGCGCTGGTGGGAGCCTGCCTGGGGTTCCTGCGCTACAACTTGAACCCGGCCAGCATCTTCATGGGCGATGCCGGCAGCCTGTTTCTGGGGTTCGTACTTGCGGCCACGGCCATCAAGCTACGCTTCCCAGAGGGGCTAGAGATCGTCACCTGGATGGTGCCAGTGCTGATCCTGGGGCTTCCGCTGTTTGATACCGCGCTGGTCATCATCTCTCGGCTGCGGCGGGGATACAACCCTCTGACCACACCGGGGAAGGACCACGTATCCCACCGGCTGGTGGCAATGGGCTGTACCCGGCGCGAAGCGGTGCTCATCTGTTACTTGATCTGTGCCGGGCTGGGGGTGGTGGCGCTTTTTGTCACCCAGGCATCTCTGGTCGAGGGGTACGTCGTGGGCGGAGTCGTCGCCTCGGTTGGGCTGTGGACCTTGTGGAGGTTGGAGCAGGTGGACTTTCCAGGGAGGGAGGCCCGTGGCCCCTTCCTGCGCAGACGTCCTGCCCTGCAGGATAGGCCATGACCGATTCACTCCCAGCCCCCGCTCAGCGCCGAGCATCCTCCTTCTGGACGGGGAAGCTGTTTCGCATCCTCATTGTACTCATGGTTTTGGCAATCAGCGTTGCCATCTTTGTTTTCCGTGACCACTTTGCACAACTGGCGGCGATTGGCTATCCAGGCATCTTCCTCGTCAGCCTCCTGGGTAACGCTACGATCATCCTGCCGGCACCAAGCCTGGCATTGGTTTTTGCCATGGGCAGCGCTCTGCCCCCCGTCCTCGTGGGACTTGCCGCCGGACTGGGAGAGGCAGTGGGCGAACTGACCGGCTACGCGGCAGGGTTCGGCGGTCGGGCCGCTATCGACCAGCAGCAGACGCGCTCGCCCGGCCGGCTGCAGGTCTGGATGGAGCGCAGGGGGGGGGTTACCATCTTTATGCTGTCCCTGGTGCCCAATCCTTTCTTTGACTTGGCCGGAATAGCCGCCGGGACCCTGCGCTATCCCCTTTGGCGCTTCTTTCTTTTCTGCTGGGCGGGCAAGACGATCAAGACCATTCTGGTGGCCTGGGCGGGAGCGCAGTCTCTCAGCATCATCGAGCCGTTTCTGCGGTAGGGGGTAAGCAGCCAAGAGCCAATACCGCAACCCCCCTTGCCATCCTAAACTGAAGCCAAGGTGAAATCTGCATGGTATTCCGCGTGGAGTCTGCAGTTCTCATCTTGACATGAGCGTAGGAGTGAAACGACGAAGGATCTCGACTTGCATTCGAGCAGGATCACCTCTTGCTGTTTGCTGACAAATGTGGTAGACTCGGTTGGGCTGACGCAGCCAGCTTAACGATCTCAATGTGTACAGGAGCAAAAAGCGATGGAAATCAAGGCCGAGACTATGAAACGCTGTGAGTTGGTCACTGTGTCTGGACGCGTCGACAGCGTCACCGCGCCCGACCTCGAGAAAGCCTTGCTGGGCCTGATCCAGGCCGGCCAGAAGAACATTGTCGTCAACCTGCGAAACACCGAGTTCATCAGCAGCGCGGGGCTCAAAGCTCTGCTGTCGGCCCTGATGAAACTCCGCAAGTCGGTCCCCGCAGGAGATCTAGTCATCTCCGAGATACGGCCCGAGCTGCGTGAAAGCTTTGACCTGGTGGGCTTTGATCGCCTGTTCCAGTTCTACACAGAAGATGTGCACGCCGTAGGGAGCTTGTAGGCTCTCTTGTGCTCACACGTTTGGAGAACAGTGCGCCGTGTCCCGGGCAGGACATGAAGCGGTCTTGTTCATGTCTTGCAGGAATGCAATGAAGCAGATCGCAGAACTGAGAGTAGCGGCGGTCTCGGAGAACGTGTCCCTGGCCATCGACTGTGCCGGCGAATGGGCCAGGAACGCAGGGTTCGACGAGCACGCTCGGCACCAGATTCAGGTCGCCGTGGACGAAGCCTGTGCCAATGTTGTTCAACATGCCTACGCGGGGATACAGCCAGGTGAAATGGGGGTTTCATGCTGCCTGGACGGTCAGGATTTGATCATCCGGGTGCGCGACTGGGGCCTCGGTTTTGACCCAAGCAGAACTCCAGAACCCGACCTGGAGGCGCCGCTCGGCGAACGGTCCTTGGGTGGCCTGGGTCTGGTCTTGATCCGGAAACTCATGGACACCGCGTACTTTGTCTTTGATGCAGAGCGGGGAAACGAGCTCGTCATGGTGAAGCATCGTGAGCGAGACCACGAGAACCCCAAGTGTTCTGAAACACCTTAAGATCTGGAGGGAGGAAAAGCCAAGGGTACCCCATGGCAGGGATGCCTTGGAAAGGCCATCCCTGGGCCACCCGCGGCTTGTCACCTTCTATGGCCTATCTGTGGGCCTGGCCGGAATGGCCGTCTTGTGCTATGTCCTGCTTTCCCAGCAAGCGCGCCCTCAGTGGTTCGCAATCTTGGCCTTCGCCTCACTATCGTTTCTCGTGCAGCGTCTTAGCTTTCATCTGGGCACCCCCGCGAGCCACAGCCTATCTGGCGTCATCGACATCGCAGCGGTGCTCGCTCTGGGCCCGACTGGAGCGACTTCAGCAGCGCTCAGCGGGCTAACGTATTTGGAACTGAAAGCCCTCCATCGCCGCCAACTGGCCGCGCGCGATCTTGTCGAGATCCCCCTGTTCGATGCAGGCCTGAAAGCGATGATGGCCCTGCTTGTCGCCTGGCTCTACGGAACCCTCGCGGGCAAGCCCGGCAACATCTGGCAGGGCGAACCACCTCTTTCGTTCCAGATCACCGGCTGGGAGCTGCTGGCCATCCTTGCCGTGTGCCTGACGTGGTTCATTCTCGACCACATTGGCTGGGGGATCCTCGACTACCTGGAAGGTGGCATCGACCGGCTGCGCCGCTTTGTGCGCGACGCCTTCCCGCTGTCCCTGCTGACCGAGTTGCTGCCTCTGCCCGTGAGCATCGTGCTCGCTTGGTGCTACACTCCGCTGCCCTGGGCCTTTGTCCTGCTTGCCCTGGTCATCGTCGCTGTTGCTCTGCTCGCCCAACGTTGGGCCGAAGGTCGCCTGGAACTGACGCGGCGGGTGGCTGAGCTTACTACCGTTGAGCAGGTTGGCCGAGCCATTGCCCAGGCGCAGCTCGATGTCGAAGCGTTATGTCGACTTTTGTACGAGCATGTCAGCCATATTGCAGATGCCACCATCTTTAGCTTGGGGTTGTTCGTCGGCCACGACTATATCATCAAGCTGTGGATGCAAGAAGGCCAGCGAGAACCGGAGCGAACCTTCCACCTGAGCCCGGGCGTGGGGCTGGTCACCTGGATGCGCGATTCGCACCAACCACTCCTGGTCCGGGACTTTGAGAAGGAGAGCGAGTCCTTGCCTGCCCGTCCAGCATACGTATCTGACCGGCCTCCCCGCTCTGCCCTCTTCGTCCCTTTGATGGCTGGCGAGACAGTTATTGGCACCATGTCCGTCCAATCCTATCAGCGCGACGCATACGGCCAAAGCGACCTGCGGGTCCTATCGGCCATGGCCAACCAGGCCGCCCTCGCCATACAGAAAGCCCAACTCTACGCTCAAGTGCGCAAGCGCGCCCACCAACTGGAGACCATTGGTCAGGTCAGCCGCAAGGTCGCGGCCACGTTGGAGATCGAAGTGCTCTTTCAGCAGGCCGTTGACCTCATCCGCGAGAGCTTTGGATACTATCACGTCGCCATCTTTACTGCCGACCGCGAACAGCAGACTGTGACCTACGAGGCCAGCGCCAGCGCCGGAGCGCAGAACGTGACCCACGACATCGAGTGGGGCCAGGGCCTCATCGGCTGGGTCGCGGCTCATGCGCAACCTGTCATCGCCAACGACGTGGCGAACGATGCCCGTTACCTGTGTGTCCAGGCGTTGGACGAGACTCGTTCCGAGGTGGTCGTGCCCCTGCTCCTGGAGAAGGAACTGGTGGGTCTGCTCGACGTCGAGTCCGACCAACTCAACGCCTTCGGTCCTGACGACCAGTTCATCCTGGAGACGTTGGGCGACCAAGTGGCCATCGCCATTCAGGAAGGTCGCCTTTACGCAGCGAAGCAGCAGCAGGCATGGTTGGCGACGGCCCTGCTCCAGGTTGCTGATACCCTCAACCGTCTGTCGGACATGGACGACGTCCTGACGAACATAGTCCGGCTAACGCCCATGCTGACCGGAGTAGACCGCTGCGGCATCCTTTTGTGGGACGAAGAGACAGAGACGTTCCTACCCACACAGACCTATGGCCTGACCCCCGAGTTGGGCGCGCAGTTCGAGCAGATGACGTTCCCGGTTGGAGCCGTGCGCGCCCTGGATCTGATCCGCGAGGACCCAAGTCCGATGGTGGTCGATGCTGCCGACGACCAAGATCTGATCCCTCGCGCCTTACTTGAGACCTTCAACATCGGCCAAGTTATCTTGCTGCCACTCCTGGCCCAGGGGGACCTGATCGGCATCATGCTCGTGGACTGTGTAGGTGAGGCCCGCGCCTCGAACGAGCAGACAATGCCCATGCTGAGTGGCATCGCCAACCAGGCAGCCATGGTTGTCCAGAGCGCTCGCCTGCTGCAGGCCCGGCAGGAAGAGGCTTACGTATCCATGGCCCTCCTTCAGGTAGCCGCTGCGGTGAGCCGGTCGACCCCACTCACGGATGCGCTGGCGGCCGTGGTGCGCATAACCCCTCTGCTGGTCGGCGTGGAGGCGTGTACGCTCTTTTTGTGGGATGCAGCCACCCATTCTTTCTTGCCCTACCAGCAGTATGGCCTGCCCAAGGAAACGCTGACCGACTTTTGGCAACTGCGATTCGCCCAGCACGGTCCGCCTGCCAGCGATCTCAAGTCCGGAAGACCCTATCTGACCGTTGAAGACACACCCGAGCTCGCCGCCGTTGCCTCAATCTTGGCCAAAAGCTCGCTTCTGATCCTGCCGGTGGCGATCAAGGGTGAGCTGGTAGCGATCATGAGTGTGGACTGTTCGGGTCCGATCCGTCGCTTCACCCAGCGCAGGCTCGGCATCCTCACCGGCATTGCCAGTCAGGCAGCCATTGCCGTAGAGAATGACCGGCTCTTGCGGGAAGCCGCCGAGCAAGCACGCATGAAACAGGAATTGGAGGTGGCGCGGCGCATTCAGACCAGTTTCCTACCCGAATTCTGCCCTGACGTCCCTGGCTGGGAGCTGGCTGCCATCTGGCGTTCGGCGCGGGAAGTGGGTGGCGATTTCTACGACTTTATCCCCATCCTGCCGAGCGGGGCCGAAAACCAGGAAGAACGCGGCCAGACCGGAGTGGTCATTGCCGACGTTGCCGACAAGGGGGTGCCGGCCGCACTGTTTATGGCCCTGTCGCGCACTCTCCTGCGAACCATGGCCATGTCGCGGCGATCGCCCGCGACAGCCGTGGCCCAGGCCAACAACCTGATCCTGGCCGACGCTCGTGCCGAGCTGTTCGTCACGCTGTTCTACGCGGTCCTCGAGCCCGATTCGGGCGACGTCACCTATGTCAATGCCGGCCACTTTCCTCCCTTTCTCGTCCGGGCAGCCAACGGAACGACGGAAGAACTGCGAACGGGAGGCATGGCCATGGGCGTGCTGCCCGACATCGAATACGTGGAACACACCACGCACTTGCATCCTGGCGACACGCTCGTCCTCTACACCGATGGCTTGATAGAGGCTTCAGACAGCGAAGGACAGATGTTTAGGAAGGACAGGCTGAAGGAGGTCATCCAGGCCCATCGATCCGTAAGCGCGGAAGAGCTGGCCAAGAGCATCGACGACGCCGTCGCCGCCTTTGTCGGCGACGCGCCGCAGTCTGACGACCTGACGCTCGTGATCATCAAGCGTCAGACATGAGCGCGAAACGTGATTGTTGTGTTTCACGCGTCGCGTGGATCGAGCCATGATGTCTGACCCGCTTCCCTTCAAGGAGGGAATCCGCTCTATCCTTTCCAGCCGGACGCGGCAAACAGCCGGCGATCCGGCGCTGAGATGCGCAGCCGTGCTGGTACCACTGTTGCTCAAGAAAGACGAGTGGCACGTGCTGGTTACCCAACGCACGCAGGCTGTCGAGCACCACAAGGGCCAGATCTCGTTTCCGGGCGGGGCCTGCGATCCAGCCGACGCCGATCTGCAAGCAACGGCGCTGCGCGAGACGTGTGAGGAGATCGGGATCCCACCCCAGGAGGTTGACATCTTGGGTGCGCTGGACGACATGCCGACGATCAGCAACTTTGTCGTGTCCCCCTTCGTCGGGGTCATTCCACATCCGTTTTCCTATCGGCTCGAACCGCAGGAGGTGGAGGCTGCCGTCGAGGTTCCCCTCTCTTTCCTACAGGATCCTGCCAGGCTGCGCGTCGAGCGACGCGAGGTCTTGGGGCGGATTCACGACGTGCTATTCTGGGACTACGGTCCGTACACCATCTGGGGGGCGACGGCGCGCATCCTCAAGAACTTGCTCGACCTGATCCCTGGCCCATGATCTATTGGGGGAGAACGCCCGCCAGCACGTGCGGCGCCCAGGCTTGGATCATTGGGCGGGTGATGGCATTGGCGCGGATGATCTCAGTGTACAGCCTGGCACTGGGCCGCGTGGTGCGCACCTGGGTGACCGGGTCCAGGGCCACCAGGCCAAAGCGCAAGCCCCACCCCTCCGCCCATTCGAAATTGTCTGTGAACGACCAGTGATAGTAGCCCCGCACATCGGCACCCTCGGCCAGGGCACGGTGTACCTGGGCCAAGTGGGTGATGAGAAAGCGTGGCCGCTGGTCGTCATCGGCGTCCGGCAGCCCGTTTTCGGTGATATAGATCGGCTTGCCCAAGCCCGCCGCTCGTAGGAGCACTCGGTACATCCCAACAGGATAGAGTTCGCCATACGTTCCGTTTCGGCCGAAGTCGCTGACCTCCGCCCCCGGCGTGGGTTGCAGCAGGCGCGGACCGGCTCCGTGGGAGCGGCGCAGGCTCACCCGCTGCCGGGAGTAGTAGTTGACTCCAAGAAAGTCCAGGCTATCCACCAGTGGCCCGTAGGAGCCCCCTGGACTGCCCGCAGTCAGGATAGGCAGGCCGAGGGGGAACAACAGCCGGCCGTCGTGCACGCCGCGCAGCACCAGTTCATTGTAGAGGCGGTCCACCAGCCGTGCAATGCGAACTGACACGGCATCGTTCGCATCGAGCGCGTCAAAGATCTGGAAATTGTGAACCAAGCCTACTCGCGCACTTGCGTCCAGCGCGTGGATTGCTCGGTAGGCGGCACCATGAGCCAGCAGCAGGGTTCGAAGCACGCGAAAGTAGAGCAGAAGAGATCTCTTGCCGGGCGCGTGCTTGCCGAACAGATAGCCCATCGCCGCATAGACGCTCGGCTCGTTGATGGTGCACCACAGCTTGACCTGGTCGCCGAGTTGCTCGACGGTGTGGCGCACAAAACGCCGAAAGTGACCGACGGCGGCCGGATTGCGCCACCCACCCTGCCGTGCGAGCCACAGAGGCGAGCTAAAGTGGTGCAGCGTAACCATTGGCTCGATGCCTCGCTGCCGCAAGCCGGCCAACATCTGTTGATAGCGAGCCATCGCCACGGGGTCGAAAACGCCCTCTTCCGGCTCGATGCGGCTCCACTCCACTGACAACCGGTGAGTGCTGTGCCCCATTTCGGCCATCAGGTCGAAATCCCGCTCTGCGTGGCGCCACCAATCGCAGGCCAGCCCGCTGCGGTCGCCGTGCCAAATGGCGCCGGGCCGTTGCTCAAAAGCCCACCAATCGTTGTTGGTGTTGTTTCCCTCCACCTGATGGGCTGCTGAGGCAGCGCCCCACAGAAAGCCCTGCGGAAAGGCAAGACGCTCGATGTCCATCACTCTGCCCAGAGCAGATCCTTTGTCTCGAAAAGGGTTGCCGCCAGACTAAAGAGCACGCCTGCACAGGCCAAGGTCAGGGTCAACGCAATCCAATAGCTTTGGCCGTGGCTAGCTGCCGAGGCTGTGGAGAGCAAAGTGCTGAACGGCCACAGGATCTTGGTCACCACCCTCACCAGCCACTCTTGCCGATGGCTGGCCAGCCAGGCTCTGCGGTCGCTGGCCACCAGCAAAGCGACGAGCAACGTGTAACCAACCAGGTGAGAGCCCTCCCGGCTGGTCAGGGGTGAGAGCAGTAGGCTCAGGGCAGCCACAAACAACCAGAAGGCCAACCAGGTGGGCACGAGCCACAGCGCCGAGGGCCAGTCCAAAGTGAGCCGGTGTGTGAGCAGGTTGGTTAAGGTGATCAGACTCGCCAGTACCGTGGTGATGCACAGGCTGCCAAGCACCACCGCCCCCAGCAGTTCCGCTCGATGGTGCAGCCGGGCAACCAGCGGGTACGAGGAAGCCCGGTTCGCCCGGCCCTCCAGCAACAACGTGGTCAGCAGGCAAATCGTCCCGATCCCGATACCGGCCACAACGACAAACTGGGACTGATCCATCCCGTACTCAAAGGCGATCAGGCCAAAGGCCAACGCCGCCGCGAGTGGGACGATGCCAGCCAGCGATCCGAACAGACCCTGGACCAAGAACACGGTGAGTGCCCACGTACGACTCATGCTTCGGTCGCCTCGAGGTAGATCTCTTCCAGTGTTGCGCGCTGCTCCTTGAGCCCTTGGATGTCAACACCAGCATCCAAGAGCAGCCGCAGGATCTTGGCCTTTTGGGGCACGCCCTCTCCAACCAACATCACCCACCGATCCGTGACGTACACTCCGGGGCTCTGAGCCTTCAATTCGGAAGCCAGCTCATCTGTTATCTCACTCGTGGCAATGGTCACCTCTTCCCGCAAGGGCAGAATACTCTCCAGTGGTCCGCTGCGGACCAGCCGACCGTTGTTCAATACGGCAATGTGGGTGCACACCCGGCGGACCTCTCCTAGATTGTGGCTGGAGAGCACCACCGTTCTGCCCGCCTGGTGCAAGGTCAGTATCTGATCGCGGATAAACTTCTGGCCAGCCGGGTCGAGGCCCAGCGTCGGTTCATCGAGAAGCAGGAGAGGTAAATCGCCAAGAAGAGCCTGCGCTACGCCCACTCGCTGAAGCACGCCCCGCGAGCAAGCCCCCAATCGCCGGTCTGCCACCCCCTCCAGAGCCAACTGCACCAGGAGCTGCGCGACGGTACGCTGCACAGCTAGCCCTCGCAGGCCTGCCAACCTGGCCATTGTAGTCAAGTAGCTGTGGACCTTGAACCGCGGTGGGTAGAAAGCCTGCTCGGGCAAGTAGCCGATTCGGCAGGGGGGGAGATCTCCACGGTCGATGGTACCACCGTCCGGGAAGACAAAACCCATTACCAGCCGCAGGAACGTGGTCTTTCCCGCACCGTTTGGCCCGAGCAATCCCAGAACACCCCCGGCCGGGACTTCCAGGGAAAGCCGGTCGAGGGCCCGGGTGGGACCGTAGCGTTTCGTCAACTCGCTGGCGCGCAGCATCGACTACCCGTAGTTGTAAAATCCCTTGCCGCTCTTGCGGCCCAGGTGCCCAGCAAGGACCATCCGGCGCAGCAACGGCGGTGCAGCGTAGCGGGAATCCTTGTATTCCTCGAACATCGCATCGGCAATGAATAGGCACGTTTCGAGGCCGACGAAATCCAGCAGGGTGAGCGGGCCCATGGGATGGTTCAGACCCAGCTTGATGGCCGTATCGATGTCCTCCCGGGTAGCCAGGCCCTCGTCGTAGGCTCGAACCGCATCCAGCACGTAAGGGATCAGCAGGCGATTGACAATGAATCCAGGCGTATCTTTGGCCGTAACCATCGTCTTGCCCAACGACGCGCCAAACTGATGTGCGATCTGCATCGTCTCGTCGCTGGTCAGAATGGTACGCACAAACTCGATGAGGGGCATTACCGGTACGGGGTTAAAGAAATGGATGCCCAGCACCTTGTCGCCGCGCCGGGTGACGCTTGCCATTGCGGTAATGCATAGGGAAGAAGTGTTGCTGGCCAAGATAGCGTGGGCAAGCAAGACCCCATCCAACTCGGCAAAGATCTCCTTCTTGAGATCCATATTCTCGACCGCCGCCTCGACTACGAGGTCACAGTCGGCAAAGTCGGCCAGGCTCAACGTCCCCCGGATGCGCGCAAGAGCCTGATCGGCCTGCTCCTGGCCGGCTTTGCCCCGGGCCACCGCGGTGGCAAGCGACTTGCGGATGCGTGCCAGGCCTTTCTGCAAAAACTCGTCGCTCACCTCGCGCACAACAACCTGGTATCCTGCCCGGGCACACGCCTCGACGATACCCGAGCCCATGAGGCCACAGCCCACTACCCCAACCTGGCTGATGTCCATGAGATCTCCTCCTTTTTCCGTGCAAAGCCTTCCATATTGGCGAGCTTCATAGCTCGAACCGCCCACCAGGCGCTTGTGCCGCCTCTATTTTTCCTTGCGCCGAGGCTTTGGGGGTCCGGTCCACCGCGACGGCTGATCTCCGGTCCAACTCGGCCGCCCGATGTCGTCCATCAGGCGTGGCCTCCAGCCTTCTTGTCGTTCAGGCTCCGGGGGTTGCTGGGCTTCGTAATCCTTTTCCCTCAACTTGACAGGGATTCTGAGAATGCTCATCACCGCCTCCGTCCGCCACAGTTTGGCAGCCTCCATCTCGCCCAACTCAATCAAGAGCTTCAGGAGCTCCGGGTCAAGTGCCATCTGTCTGTCCACCAATTGCATCCTGTACCAGGAAACGGCACGCTCCAGGCCATCGTAGATAAACCGCAACTGCGACTTGCGGTCCATGCGCTCCGCGGCTTGGGCAATGAGCTTGTCATTCAGCTCCAGGTCCTGTGGGCTCATGTCCAGGCGCCGCAGGTAGGAGGCAACAGCAGAAATCGCTGCCTGCTGAGTTTGGATCAGCATCTGGAGAAGCTCCGAAACCTCGGGACCGGGATCGGCTTGCAGAAAGGTCTCGAAGATCTTGACATACGTCAGCTTGTATCTTAGATTCCGAGTCAGTCGAATAGCCACTATTGATTCAGTCATCGGTACGCCTTTCTGTGACCAGTGTACAACAGCTTGGCGCCGGCAGTATAGCACAGGCACATCCATCCGTCAACTATGCCTTGTGACTTTCGTCATGGTCCCGCGACTAGCCGGACGGCACTTGCGGTGGGGTCTGGGTTGTGATACGATAAATCGACTAATCATGGAGGAAGGAATCCAGTGAAACGGACCTTGAAAATCGCAGGCATCGCCCTGTTGGCCGTCATCCTGCTTGGGATCTTCATTTTGATTGTGCGACCTGCTCTGCAAAGGTCGCCGGCGGTTGCCCAGATGGGGTCCCCGGCCGCGGTCGTCGCACGGGGTAGTATTGAAGCAACCATCAGCGCCACGGGCATTGTAGCTGCTGAGCGCCAGGTAACCCTGGCGTTTCAGTCTAGCGGACCCATTGCCGAGGTATTGATTGAAGAAGGACAGACGGCAAAGGCTGACCAGATCTTGGCTCGGCTCGACACCAGTTCGCTGGAACGGCAAGTAGCCCGGTCTCAGGCCAGTCTGGATACGGCCCAAGCGCGACTGGCGCAGGCGCAGCAACCGGCAAGTGGCCAGGACCTGGCCTCGGCCCATGCAGCCGTGGCCAGCGCCCAGGCCAACTACGACAAGGTCAAGGCCGGCCCGACGAAGGACGATCTGGCTGCGTCTCAGGCAGCGGTCGACAGCGCGCGGGCCAACTACCTCAAGGTCAAGGCCGGTCCGGCGAAGGACGATCTGGCTTCAGCCAGGGCGTCGGTCGACAGCGCCCGAGCTGCGATCCGGCAGGCTCAGGCCGCTTACGACCAGGTAAAAGACCGGCCCGACGTGCAAATGCTGTCGCAAGCCTTGAACCTGCAGAACGCTACCATAGAGTTGCAGCGTGCTCAGGCGAACTACAATGCGGTGGCCAACCGCCCGACGAAAAGTGACCTGGCAGCGGCAGCTTCCCAACTGGCTCAGGCCGAATCGCAGCTATCGCAACTGAAGCAGCGACCCACCCCCAGCGAGCTGGCAGCCGCCGCAGCTCAGGTAGGCCAGGCTGAGGCGCAGTTAGCCCAGTTGCAGCAGCAGCCCAGGCCCGAAGACCTGGCGGTAGCTCAGGCCCAGGTGAACGAGGCATCTGTGGCTCTGACGCAATCGCAGGCCCAACTGAACGACGCTGCGATCAAGGCGCCCTTTGAAGGCACCGTCGTCTCGACGAACATCGAGGCTGGCGGATGGGCGACGCCCGGAGCACCCGCTATCGTCCTGGCAACGACACGCCCTCTACTCCTGAGCGTGAACGCGGATCAGGCCGACGTGGTCCGGATTGCTGAAGGCCAGACGGCGCGGTTCACCCTCGAGGCGTTACCAGCACAAGAGATCAGCGGCACCGTTTCGCATATCGCTCCCGGCTCCACCAACGTAAGCGGCGCTGTGGCCTACGGCGTGAAAATCCGCTTCGATCCGGGCCAGCTTCCAGCCCGCCTGGGCATGACGGCCGACGTACGCATCGTCGTGGACCAGGCTGTCAACGCCCTGCTGGCGCCCAACCGCGCGATCACCGCCGACCGGGAGGCCGGCCGGTACTATGTCACGCGCCAACGCTCCGACGGCACGCAGGAGCGGGTCGAGGTACGCATCGGCCTGCGTGACGACAACCAGACCCAGATCCTGGAAGGTGTGAACGAAGGCGACCGCCTCGTGTTGCCTGAGGTCCCGGCGCAAAGCCAGCAAGGAGGTCAAGGAGGAATGTTCGGAGGCGGCGGGGGCGGGGGAATGTTCCAAGGTGCGGGGCACGGTGGTGGGCAATGATCGAGCTGCGGGACGTAACCAAGGTCTACCAGATGGGCGAGGTCGAGGTGCATGCCCTGCGTGGGGTATCGCTGCAGATCGACAAAGGTGAGTTCCTCAGCATTATGGGGCCGTCAGGGTCGGGCAAGTCCACGCTGATGAACCTGCTTGGTTGCCTGGACTTGCCGTCGTCGGGACAATACTGCCTGCACGATCAGGACGTGAGCCACATGAATGACACACAACTGGCCCACATCCGCAACCGGGAGATTGGCTTTGTATTCCAGTTGTTCAACTTGCTGCGGCGCACATCGGCCTTGCGCCAGGTGGAGCTACCGCTGGCGTATGCCGGCGTCGCCGCTGGCGAACGACACAAGCGGGCGCGAGTGGCCCTGGAAGCGGTGGGGCTGGGGGACCGGCTGGGCCATAGACCTGACGAACTGTCAGGTGGCGAGCAACAGCGGGTGGCCATCGCCCGGGCATTGGTGACCAGCCCAAGCATCATCTTGGCCGACGAGCCGACCGGCAACCTGGACAGCAAGGCGGGAAACGAGGTCCTGCGCATCTTCCAGCAACTCAACGACCAGGGCATCACCGTCATCTTTGTAACGCACGACCCCGACACAGCAGCCTACAGCCGGCGACTGATCCACATCCGGGACGGCTTGATCGAAAGGGACGAAGCGCGCAGGGCAAACTGACACCCTGCCCCGCGATGGGGAGAACACATGAGCATTCTTGAGACCTTGCGCACGGCCGCGACCGGCCTGACGACGAACAAACTGCGCGCTGCTCTGACGATGCTGGGTATCATCATCGGCGTGGCTTCGGTGGTCACCCTCATGTCGCTGGGGGAAGGCGTCAAAGCCTCGATCACCGGCCAGATCCAGGGCCTCGGCTCCAACCTGATGTTTATCACCCCCGACCAGCCCAAGGATGCCACAAAACCAGCCTGGCTCACTACGGCTGACGCAGAGGCGTTGGCGGATCCGCTGAATGCCCCGGCGTTGGAAGCCGTCGCGCCCGCGGCACAGGGTTCCCTACCAGTCGCCTATGGGGATCAGAGCACTACCCTAAACGTGACAGGCGCCAACAGCCGGTTTGCGCGCGTGCGAAACCTGCAGCCAGTGATGGGGGGCTTTTTGACCCAGAATGACCTCGACGATCAGGCACGTGTGGCAGTCCTGGGTTGGGGGGCCTACGGCGAGCTTTTCCAAGATGGAGCATATCCGGTAGGCCAGACCATCCGAGTGGGCGGAGTTCCGTTCGAGGTGGTCGGCGTCTTGAAGGAACAGGGTGGTTTCGGAGGTGAAGACAACGCTGTCTACGTGCCGTTGACGACAGCCCAAACGCGCTTTTTCCCGCGGCGCACTCTATCGGGTGGACGGCCTTTGGCGGCGATCTATGTCAGCGTGGTGGACCCGACCCAAGTGGATGCAGCAACCGAGCAGATCACGAGCGTACTCCGCGAGGCGCATCATCTGGCTGCTGACGACCCGGACGATTTCCAGGTCCTGAGCCAGCAGACAGTGTTGGACGTGGCCAACCAGATCACCGGCATCCTGACCCTCTTTCTGGGTGCCATCGCGGGGATCAGCCTGTTTGTGGGGGGCATCGGCATCATGAACATCATGCTCGTCTCGGTTACGGAGCGGACCCGCGAGATCGGCCTCCGCAAGGCGGTGGGCGCTACCAAGCGCGACATCCTGTTCCAGTTCGTGGTGGAGGCCATCACCCTTAGCCTCACGGGCGGGCTGTTAGGCATTGGCTTGGGAGCCCTTAGCGCGCTATTGGTCTCGCAGCTCTCGCCCGATTTCGCGGCCCGAGTAACTTCAGGAACGGTAGCTTTGGCTGCTGGCGTAGCCAGCGCCGTTGGACTGCTTTTCGGCGTGTATCCGGCCCTGCGTGCAGCCAACCTTCGACCCATCGAGGCGCTGCGCTACGAGTAGCGGGAAAACGACCGTGTGGGGTTCCGAAAACGAACTACATCCCGCTCCTACCTCGCTGCACTCGGTACAAAACGTGGGCAGAGCCCAGCTTCGCTGCGGGGACTGGCATCAGGCACAGGTAGAAAGAACGTGAAACAGAACAGAGCCCATACGATGATCGCCCTGCTGGCCATAGCCGTGTGGGCTGTGGCAGGTTGTAGTGCCCCTGGGCCGGGGCAGGTTGCCGGGTCGGGAGAGGCCACGGTGACCGCCATTCCGCTGCCTTCACGGACTGAGCCGGTGCCAGTGCCGAGTCTGGGCATGCCGCTCACAGCACTTCCAACAGCTATCGGAGCGACCGAGACGGCGGTGTTGCTGGAGGCCCCATCCCCGAAAGCCCCGGTCACTTCGTTGCCCAGCCCGGCGCCTACGGCCACTGCCACTGCGGCCCACTCCGCTTCGGTGCGGGATTCCACGCCAACTCTCGAAGCGACCTCCACACCCACACCCAGGCCGGTCAGACGCACGCCCCAACCTACGTCCCAGCCGGAGCTGACAGGCAAGCTGATCGTCCACACCAGGAACGGCGGCGAGTTCTACACCATCAACGCCGACGGCACGGATCTGCGCCGCATCACCGATGGCGAGGATGCCACCTGGTCTCCGGACGGCCGCCGCATCGCCTTCGCCCGCTGGCGCGAGCCACGTGGAGTTTGGGTCGTCAACGCCGATGGCAGCGAGGAGCAGCGGGTGTTTGCCTGGAGCGATGCCCGCTGGCCTTCCTGGTCACCGGACAGCACGCAAATCCTGTTTTCCCGGCAGTACGGCGGCCGGACGGATGAAGTGCATCGCTGTTTTCGGGGTTTCTGCTTCACGATTCCTGCGCAGCCGCACTGGAAACTGGGCATTATCGGGCTCAACGGCGGTGCTTTCGACGAGCCGCCCGGGCCTGATCTCAGCCTGGCTCCCAGTTGGGCGCCCAGCGGCAAGGACATCGTGTACGCGGGGCAGAATGGCCTGTGGGTGCAGAGCCCGGACAGAGCCGTCTCTTACCAACTCACCCAGGACGCTCGGGATACCAGCCCGGCTTGGTCGCCCGATGGCAGCCGGGTGGCCTTTAGCCGCCACCAGCACGACCACTGGGAGATCTATGTGGTGGACGCCGGCGGTCACAACCTCAAACGATTGACGGACACGCCCGTGCGGTTCGACGGCGTGGTCGGTAACAGCGTAGCCGCCGCCTGGTCACCCAATGGTCAATACATCGCCTTCCTCACCGACCGGACGGAGAAATGGGAGGTATGGGTGATGCGGGCGGACGGCCGAGACCAGAAGCCCATGCTCGGGCAGGCGTTGAGCGGCTTGCCACTGGACTATGCGTTCGCCGGCGAGCGGGCGCTATCCTGGACCTACTGAACGCTGCGCTGATTTGCCTTTTTGCCGGACACGCACAACCATGGAACAACCCTTGGCCCTCCGCGAAGCGTTACGCATCTTTCGCCTGGCGCTGATCGTCAAACTCGCCCTCTTCGGACTTGGCTTCCTGGCGATCCTGGGGCTGGGAGGATATGCCTTTCTCGGATTGCTGCTGAGGGCAGCACCCACCTTACTTCTGGCGCTCCTTGTGTTGCCGTCCTGGCTTGAGCGCGCCCTTGGCCGCAGGTTCCTTGCCGTGGGACTGGGTCTAGACGTGCTAATAGAGAGCCTGGATGCCGCCCCCATCTTTTTCGAGCGGCGCGCGATTTGGGCGGAGTTCCTGCACCTGCCAGCATCGCTGGCACAGCACCTGGTACAGCCCAGGGCAGTGGAACCTTTCTTCTTCCTCCTCATACCCCTTGTGCTGATGGCCTGGGGGTATGGCCGGCGAGGTGCCCTGTGGGGAAGCACCTGGGCCGCCTTCCTGCACCTGGGCACTGGCTTTTGGGCGCTGCAACAGGATCTACTCATCCCCGGTTTTTTCTTCGGGTCTCTGTCTCGCGTCGCCCTCCTCTGTCTGGTGCCCCTCATCATCAGCGTGCTGGCCGAGCGTGAGCGAAAGCAACACGCAGAACTGGAAGTCGCCCACCAACGTCTGCGCCGCCACGCTGCCACCGTAGAGCAGTTGGCCACCAGCCGCGAGCGGAACCGGCTTGCCCGGGACCTGCACGACACACTGGCACACTCCTTGGCGGCGATCATTGTGCAATTGGAGGCATTGCGCACTCTGTTGATCTACGATCCGCCGGCGGCTCGAGATGCCGTAAACGAGCTGTCGGCCCTGGCCCGGCGCGGTCTGGAGGAGACCCGACAGGCGATCCAGGCCCTGCGCAGTGAGCACGTGGAGACGTTGGGCCTGTCCGGCGCGCTACGGGACTCGCTCCAGGCTTTCCAGGCGCGGACCGGCATCGAAGCCAGCCTGAGTGTGGCTGGTCAGGATCCCGAGTTGACAGCAGGAGAATCTCAGACGCTGCTCCGCATTGCGGAAGAAGCTCTGAGCAACGTAGAACGTCACGCCGCCGCCCAGCACGTGACCGTACGCCTCGACTCTGGCCAGGACCGGGTGGAGCTGGTCATTCGCGACGACGGCCTGGGGTTTGATTCGGCCAAAGTGCAGCCCGACCGCTATGGTCTGACCGGCATGCAGGAGCGGGCTGCGCTGGTAGGCGCCAGGCTATTGGTCCACTCGGCGTCCCACTCCGCTGCGCTCCGGGACTACGCGCTGCGGGATTCCATGAGCAGCCGGCCGGACAGTGGGACCGAGGTACGGTGTACGCTGGAGAGGTGAACGACTGTGAGCCAGATACGCGTTCTGCTCGTTGACGACCAAGACATCGTCCGCCAGGGCCTGGCGACGATCCTCAAGTACGCGCCGGGTATCGACGTGGTCGGCCAGGCACGTGACGGCGAAGAGGCGGTTGTGCTGACCCATGCTTTGAGGCCCGATGTAGTTCTCATGGACCTCAAAATGCCTCGCCTGGGTGGGATACCGGCCACACGGCGCATCTGCGTAGCAATGCCCCAGACTCATGTGATCATCCTGACCACCTACGACGCCGACGAGTTGGTCTTTGCGGGGATCAAGGCCGGAGCCAGGGGGTATCTACTCAAAGATGCGAGCGCCGAGATGCTGATCGAAGCCATTCGGGGCGTCGTCCAGGGAGAATCGCAACTCGACCCGACTGTGGCCAGGAAGGTGCTGAGTGAGTTTCAGCGGCTGGCAGCCTACGAGCAGGCTCCGCGCGGTCTTGGGCACAACAGGGAGGGCGAGCCCGCGATCGAGCCCCTGACCCCACGCGAAGAAGAGGTGCTGCGTCTGCTGGTCGAGGGGCTCTCAAACAAAGAGATCGGCGCCCGGCTGCATCTGAGCGAAGGCACGGTCAAGAACTATGTCAGTTCCATCATCGCCAAGCTTCAGGCCAACGACCGCACACATGCCGTCGTCACTGCCCTGCGGCGAGGACTCGTAGATCTGTAGAAAACCTGCCTGCAGGACCTTTCGCTCTCGTTCCCTGGCTTGCCTCTCCTGGCCTTGAGCCAGGACAGGCAAGCCAGGACGTTCGGGCAGGTGAGACCTGCTATCCCGGCACCAAGGGAATCGGGTTCAACTGCGCTTGCTCCGGGGCGGCGGGTCCGATCACGGACCAGATTGTCCATTCTCGCCAGTTTTGCCCCTTGCGATCAGCGCTTGTATCTTCAGTTTCTGTGCCCCGCTGGCCTGTAGCATCTCCCGCGCGATCGCGCTGGTCCGCTCGGTAAGCACCCCAAGCATTCCCGCAATCTCCTGCTCCCGCGCCTCGCCTTCGAGAGCCTGCACTCCAGTTACCGTCCGATCACCGACGACACCCTTCCGCACTTGCAGGTGCAGGTCACCGTACGCTGCCAGTTGCGGTAGGTGGGTCACGCACAGCACCTGATGGTGCCTGGTCTTCTGCCCATCGCCGACGGTCAGGGCCCACAGCTTTTGGCCTACCACGGCACCCACGCGCCCGCCGATGCCGGCATCGATTTCGTCAAAGATGAGCGTTGACGTACGGTCGGCCTGGGCCAGCACCGTTTTGAGGGCAAGCATCAGCCGTGACGTCTCTCCGCCAGAGGCGATACGCACCAGGGGTTTGAGCCCTTCGCCCACGTTGGGCGCCACCAGGAACTCGACGCGATCCAGGCCCGTGGCATCGAAAGCCACCCGCCGCCCTTCGACGTACGCTCCCTCAGCGCCCTCACGCCAGGCGATCTCGAAGCCAAAGCGAGCCCGGGCCATGCTGAGTTCCTCCAACTGGGCTTCAATGCCAGCGGCCAGCCGTTCGCTCGCTTCGTGCCGGCGAGCCGACAATTCTGCGCCCACGGCACCAACCTCGTGCAGCAGGCACTCCTCCTGCAGCTCAAGCTCGGCGATCCGCTCCCCGCTGTGTTCGATGGTCTCCAACTCCGCCCTGGCCCGGGAGGCAAAAGCCAGCACCTCTTCTATGCTCGCACCGTACTTGCGCTCGAGGTTGCGCAGCAGAACCAGCCGTTCCTCCACCTGCTCCAGCCGTTGGGGATTGAACTCGACCCGGTCGCGATAGTCCCGCAGAGACCTGGCCAGGTCATCGATTTGGTCGCTCATGCCCTCCAGCGCCGCCGCCAGCGACGCCGTCGAAGCATCCAGCCGGGCCAATCCGCTTACGGCGCGCGCCGCGGCCTGCACCAAGTCGATAGCCGATGCACGGTCATCATCCCCCTCGTACAGGCCTGCGTACGCTTCCTCGGACAGTTGCGTCAGTTGCTCCGCGTTGGCCAGCCGGGTCCGTTCCTGAATCAGATCCTGCTCCTCACCTGGCCGCAGACGAGCTGCTTCGATTTCGCTCACCTGGTATTGAAGCAGGTCCACGCGCCGCGCCAGCTCCCGTTCGTCCCGCCGCAGATCGGCGAGCTCGCGGCGCATGGCTCGAAGGTGCTCCACGCGCTTCTCCACCTGCTCACGCAATGGCCACAGATCACCGAATCGATCGAGCAAATCGATGTGTTGGCGCACGCGCATCAGCGACAGATGCTCCGTTTGGCCGTGGATGTCAACCAGGACCTGTCCGATGCCCTCCAGAACCTTGAGGGATACGGCCCGGCCGTTCACGCGGCAGATGCTGCGTCCTCCGCGGCGGATCTCGCGAGCCAACACGAGGGTCGCCGGATCGTCGCCCTCCAGGCCGTCCTCCTCCAGCAGAGGCAGGAGAGCCGGTACGTCCTCGTCGTCAAGGATGAAAACACCCTCGATGACCGCCTTGTCCGCGCTTGCTCGGATCAGGTCCGATTCGCCTCGGCCACCCAGGAGCAGGCTCACCGCATCGATTATGATCGACTTGCCTGCGCCGGTTTCGCCAGTTAGCACGTTCAAACCCGGCTCAAAGCGGAGCTGAAGCACGTCTATGATGGCAAAGTCTTGGACTGTCAGTTCACTCAGCATGGGACGCACTTAGCCACGGGCCAGGCGGGTTTTCAGCAATGCGCGCATTCCGTAGACCAACTCCAACTCAGTGCAATTCTTGCCCGATGCCCTCAGCGCAGGCGAGCCACAGCCGCGCCAACGGCCAGTGCGAGGAACAGAATCAAAGTGAGCACTCGCCATAGGTTCATGCCCGCCACGCTCAACAACAGGGCGGGCAAAGCTCCAACCAGAATCCCGGCAGCGGCGGAGATCCACAGATAGCGGCTCCGTCGCCGGCGGACGGCCAACCGCACCGCCTCGCCTATGCCAATGCCGATGGTCGGTCCCAGAATCAAGGCAAAAAACCAGGCTCCGAGAAGCGACATGACAAGGCCGGCGAGCCCTCCCAGCACAGTGGCCATGATCCCACCGATGATATAGTCGCCAACACCGCCCGCATAGTAGACGGCCTGCTGCTGGCCCACGCACGCCTTGCAACGGTACCCCACCGGCGTCCGGACAGCACAGCGAGTGCAAATGGGCTTGCCGCAGCGGTTGCAGCGAAGCATCGTCTCGACCGTTGGATGGTTGGCACAGAAAAGCACATCGTCATCGGGAGGGCTGTCGCGAGCGGGGGCAGGGGCGGCGGCCATCCCTCTCCGCTTCACTTCGGGGATTAGCGTCTCCAAACGCCGCGAAGCCTGGGCGATGACCGCATCAAGCTCGTCCTGACCCTCAACCTGCGCTGGTTCTGTTCCTTCCGCGTGGGATTGCAGCATTTCCAGCCCAAGCCGGGCTTCGACGTTCTGTGGATCCAGCTTCAGCGTCGTCTCAAAACATTTGACCTTCTCCCTGGAGTCGTCCTCCACACCGGCCAAGGCCAACCAGACCCGGGGGTTGTCCGGCGCCAGCTCTATCGCACGCCGCAGCAGTTCGCGCGCCTCATCGCGTTGGCCTACGAGGGCTGCAGTCTGGCCGCGCAGAAGCAGTTCGTCAGGGTTTTGTACGTCAGTCATTCGATGGGTCACTCCTATAGTCAGGCAATGCCTGGTTTCTATCCACGCCGCTTCCCGCTCCGCTGGGCAACCAACCCCGTAGCAAAGCGGGGTGGACGGCGACTCTCCACTCCTGCCTCGCTCTCCCTTCGGTCGTCGGTACAGAACGACGGGCTTTGCTAGGGGATTCTACCTGCAATTATGCGTTCGGTCAAGTCGGATTGATCACATCCCCACCCTTGCGAAACTTGGCAACCATCGGGAGGCTGATGGCCAGGGAAGGTCCGCATTCTATCCGCCGCGGAAACCGCGGCGTGGAAGGGCAAGATATGGTGGAGAAATGAGCCGTGACTCAGGTCTCCTTGCGCAGGGTGGACTTGGCCAGCCAGGCCAGCACCACCAGCGTCCCTACCGACAGCCCCACCAGCGTGATCAGTTTGAGCAGCCGGGAGCTGATGAGCAGGGCCGCTACTCCCAAGAGGACGCAATAGGCATAGTAGAGCAGCACCACCTGGCGAGAGCTCAGTCCGAGGTCCAGCAGGCGGTAGTGCAAATGGCGGCGGTCGGCTTGGCCAATCGGCTGGCGCGCCCGCAGCCGGGTCATGATCAGCCAGGCCACGTCCGCAATGGGGATGCTCAGCACCAATAGCACCAGGGCCACCTTGGCCCCCGCCGCGATGCCCAGTGTGGCGATCGCATAGCCCAACACCCACGACCCCGAACCCAGAAAGACTCTCGCAGGGCCGAAGTTGAAGGGCAGTAGGCCGAGGGTCGCCCCTAAGAGCGCCAGGGGCAAAAGGGCTACGCTGTATTGTCCCTCGCGCAGCATATGCAGGGCGAGGAAGGCGCTGACGATGGCCCCCACGCCCAGCGCTAAACCGTCCACGCCGTCCAGGAAATTGAACGTGTTGATCATGCCCATGATCCAGAAAAGCGTGACGAGCACGGTGACCCAGAGGGGGAAAATCAAGAGCCTATCGCTGAACGGGTTCATCACCCGCTCGACAAAAACCAGGCAGGCGATCGCGATCGCCGCCGAGAGCGCCTGAGCGAGGTATTGAGGTGCCGGACGCAGCTCCTTCCAATCGTCGATCAGGCCCATCACGAAGAGAAAGGCGGTGCCCAGCACAATCCCCACGAAACGGGTCAGCTCCTTGGGGTCTTGCCTGGGCACCGGCAGCCATTGGGCAAAGAACATGGCTGCAGCGAACGCGACAAAGAGGGCGATCCCGCCGGTACGAGGAATGATCCCCTGGTGCTTGCGCCGTGCGCCGGGCCGGTCCACCAGACCCCACTTGCGCCCCAGGGTCGCGGCAAGCGGTGTAGCAACCAGCGCCACCACCAGCCCCGCCCCGAACACGGCCACGAACGGCCACCAGGAAAGATTCGTGCTCATGCAGTCGCCTTACGTCCACTCCGCTTCCCGCTCTCAGTGCATATCCACTCTTCGGGCTGAGCAGGCCGCTGCGCTATGCAATCCCGTAGCAAAGCCCGTCGCTTTGTACCGACGACCGGAGGGAGGGCGAGGTAGGAGTGGACGGGGACCGTACATTCCGACCTCGCTTCACTCGGTGCAGAACGACGGTCTTTTCTGCGAGGTTGCATCGTCGCTGCGGGATTGCATCTTCCAGTCTACAGAATGTGCGCCAGGAACTGTCGCGTGCGTTCCTCTTTTGGGTTGGTGAAGAGCTCGCTTGGCGTGCCCATTTCGGCCCAAACCCCGTCGGCCATGAGGATGACCCGGTCGGCGACATCGCGGGCGAAGTGTATCTCGTGGGTCACGACGACCATGGTCATGCCTTGGTTGGCTAGCCGCTCCATCACCTCCACGACCTCGCCGATGAGCTCCGGGTCGAGCGCTGAGGTCGGCTCGTCAAAGAGCATGATCTTGGGCTCCATGGCCAGCGCGCGGGCGATGGCAACCCGCTGCTGCTGCCCTCCAGACAGCCGAGAAGGGAACTCGTCTCGCTTTTCCAACAAGCCCACCCAGCCCAGCAACTCCTCCCCCTTGGCGGTGGCCTGCTCCTTGGACATCCGCTTGACCGTCAAGGGGGCTTCAATTATGTTTTGCAGCGCCGTCATGTGAGGAAACAGGTTGAACGCTTGAAAGACCATCCCCGCACGCTGGCGCAATTCCCGGATGCGTTTGCCTTTCCGGCCCGCCGACTCCTGAGCGTTGATCAGCACGCTGTCGATCTCGATCGTCCCGGCCGACGGTTCCTCCAGGAAGTTGAGGCAGCGCAGGAAGGTGCTCTTGCCACCCCCTGAGGGGCCGATAACGACCACCACCTCGCCCGGCTGCACATCGATGTCCACTCCCTTGATCACGTGTAGGGGGCCGAAGTACTTGTGTAGACCACGCACTTTGATAATGGGTTCGGCCATGGTTAGTTATCTCCTCTCACTCCTGGCCATGTAATCCTCGAGCTTGCCCTGCAAGAACTGGAACACTACGGTCAGGATCCAGTAGAAACCGGCGGCGATGAGGAAGGTTTCCATGTTGCGAAAGTTCTGGCGGCCGATCTTCTGCGCCCGGTAGGTCAGTTCCCAAATGGACATCACCGATACCAGGGACGAGTCCTTCATCATGGCGATGAACTCGTTGCCGATGGGCGGGATGACGATGCGAAACGCCTGCGGCAGTACAATTCGCA
>Ga0315286_10000605_pt1 | contig 30737 bp, 18 predicted proteins | sample YL17G10_0_MG_FD_205038 | JGI IMG/M metagenome (GOLD analysis project Ga0315286, IMG submission 205038) | Sediment microbial communities from Yellowstone Lake, YNP, Wyoming, USA - YL17G10_0 | ecosystem: Environmental > Aquatic > Freshwater > Lake > Sediment | place: USA: Wyoming | collected... | reverse complement strand
TCCGGCGGTCTTTTGCCTCATATTGTTCTTTCTGGTGCCGCTTGTCTTTCGTGCCGCTCGTGTCCGTTGTGCTGCTCGTGGGCGTCCGCCGGGGGCCGGGGAACGGCACGAGCGGTTCGCCGGCGGATGTCTCCTGCCAGGTCCCCTCCCGGGCGAGCACCTTGTGTTGCGCGAGCATGTGTGGGCACGACAAGGAACCCGGTTTTGTCCCAAGCGACGCGGTGAGCTTGCGCCGTTCCTCGTGCGTGATCTGGAAACGGAATCCGCATGAATCCCCGGCGGAATCCGACGGGGCTTTTTCCGCCAGTTCATCGAATGTGACCCTTTTCACTCCGCGTGTGAGACCGGGGATATCCGACCGGCAAAACGTGACCACACGGGAAGCGCGGCTCGAATTGATCTCTCTCGCGGTCATCACAGGACGATAAGCCATTCGTTTCTGTGTGAGCAGCCGGGCGGCATCCGCGAACACATCCGTCAACCGCCACTCCCCGACCACGAGCGAAAGCAGCAGGTCGAGGTCCGCGAGGTCGCCAAGATATAGAAGCGTATCTGCTTTTGAGTCGAGCGGACCCATTACGTCGTGCAGGGTGTTCGGCAAGACGGGTTCCAGCCCCGGTCTCTCGCGAAGCCACCGCATGATGCCGAGAGCGCGGTCCATCCCGGGCGTGTCTTGTTCGTGCCGCAGGTACGTGTCCTCGAGCGGTGAACGTTCGAGCGACGAGCGGAACTCCGCGAAGGCTCTCGCCGGACCGTCGAGCCCCGGTGCGGGTTTGCAGTACCGAATGCGTCCTCGTCCCAACCCCGCAGAAACCGACAATTCTTCGGCAACCCCGGCTCGCACCTCACCCAAGTGTCCGCCGCGCCCGTAGGGGCATGTGGCCTGATCGCGGCACATCATCATCACGCCATCGGCGCCGCGGGCCATGCACTCGAGCATGTGCTCCACACTGACACGGCCGATGCACGGCACGCGTATAACCCCCTCCGTGCTTGCGGGGAGAGGAGACCGCGAGCAGGCGAAAACGACTGTGTGACCTTTCAAATCGCCCGCGTTCGATCTGCCGGGGCTCACCACTTCACCCCTGTTCGGTCGGATGCCGCTCATCGCCGCATCCGTATAGGCCTCCTGCTTTATCGCCCCGGTGGGACACGCGCCCACGCATATCCCGCACCCCGTACAGTGAGTGGGCGTGATATACGAAATGACAGCGCCGGTTTTCGAGGGCATCACACGGGGGATCGCCCACGGGCACACTTCCTCGCAGATGCCGCACCCGCGGCAGAGATCCGGCTCGACGGCGCAGACGGGGATGTTGAAGTCGCGGTTCCAAATGTGGAACTTCCCGTCACTCTGCTCCATCGCGATGGCGCCGGTCGGGCAGATGTGAGCGCAGGCCCCGCACGCGGTGCAGTCTTCTCCCACCATGTCGGGTCTGGGGCCGACGGCTTTCGCGGTGCCCCGGCTCAAGGGGGCGATGGCGCCCACGCTCAGATCCTGGCACACGCGTGTGCACAGCCCGCAGAGCACGCACTTGTCCGCCCCTTCCTTCACCGGGAAAGGAGTGGTATCCACACCCTCGTCCCTGGCCAGTTCTTTCACTTCTTCCGCGCCGGGGTACTGGGCGATATAGAGCTCGAGCAGCGTGCGCCGCGCCTCTCTCACTCGTTCGGAGCGTGTGAAAACCTGGAGACCCGGTGAAGCGGGGTAGAGACACGACGTGACCAGGTTGGACCAGCCCTTCCAGTCGGCGTGCGTGACCTCGACGACGCAGAGCCGGCACGCCCCGTTGGGCTCGAGGGACGGGTGATGGCACAGCGTCGGAACATGAATCCCCATCGCCCGGATGGTCTCGAGCAGCATCGACCCTTTTTCCACTTCCTGGGGCCGGCCGTCGATCGTGATGTGTATCTTTTCTCCCATGATGCGGATCGCTTTCGCCAATCGCCGCCGGAATCGCGTGAAACCACGCGCGGCGCGGCGCCTGTCTATCGCGTCAGTATCGCCTTGAATTTGCAGCTCGCCGCGCAGATGCCGCAGCGGTCACACAGGGTTTCGTCCAACACATGCGGTTTTTTCTTTTCACCGGTTATCGCTCCGGCGGGGCACGCCCTCAGGCACACGAGACACCCCGTGCACAGTCCCGGATCGATGGTGTATGTGATGAGCTCGCGGCACACGCCCGCCGGACATTTTTTGTCGATGATGTGCGTCTCGTATTCCTCGCGGAAAAACTTGAGCGTGCTTCGTATCGGGTTCGCTGCGCTCTTTCCCAGGCCGCAGAGCGAGGCGTCGTCGAGGACGACGAATAGTTCCTCCATGCGGGAGACGTCTTCGGGCCGGCCCCCGCCCGCGCAGATGCGATCGAGTATCTCTTTCATCTGGAAAAGCCCGAGACGGCAGGCGGCACACTTGCCGCACGATTCCTCGGTGAGAAAGGTCGTGAAATACCGCGCGATGTCCACCATGCACGTCGCATCGTCCATCACGATCATCCCGCCCGAACCCATCATCGACCCTTCGCGCGTGAGCGTGTCGAAATCGACGGGAAGATCGAGCTTGTCCTCGGGGAGGCATCCGCCCGATGGACCGCCCGTCTGCACCGCCTTGAACTTTCTCCCGTCGCGTATGCCGCCGCCGATGTCGAAGATGATCGTCCGGAGAGTGGTCCCCATCGGCACTTCGACGAGCCCCGTGTTGATCACTTTGCCCACGAGGGCGAAGGCCTTCGTCCCCTTGCTCTTCTTCGTGCCGATGGAAGCGAACCACTCGGCGCCCCGCTCGATAATCAGGGGAACGTTGGCGAATGTTTCCACATTGTTGAGCACCGTGGGTTTCTCGTGGAGGCCGCGCTCCGTCGAGCGGATGTATTTCGCGCGCGGTTCGCCCACCTTGCCCGCGACCGATTGCATCAGCGCGGACGATTCTCCGCAGACGAACGAGCCCCCGCCGCGGCTGATCGATATGTCGAACGAAAAGCCGGTCCCGAGTATGTTCTCACCGAGAAGACCCCAACACCTCGCATCCTCGAGCGCTGTTCGGAACCGCGCCACGGCGCGCGGATACTCGTCACGGATATAGATGAAACCGTTTCTCGCCCCCGTGGCATACGCCCCGATGAGCATCCCCTCGATCACCGCGTGCGGGTCGCCTTCGAGGATGCCTTCATCCATGAAGGCTCCCGGATCACCTTCGTCGGCATTACAGATGAGATAACGGACATCCCCCGGAGCATTGACGCACGAACGCCATTTCCGACCCGTGGGGAAACCTCCTCCCCCGCATCCCCGCAGCCCCGAACGTTCCACCTCGCCGATTACGTCCGCCGGTCTCATGCTCGTCAGCGCCTTCGCGAGCGCCGCGTAACCGCCGTGGACGAAATAATCGCCTATATCCTTGGGGTCTATACGCCCGACGTTACGGAGCACGTTTCGCTGCTGCTTCGCGTAGAACGGAATGCGGTGATAGTTCTCGACCGTGTGGCCGGTATCGGGCAGGCGGTAGAGGAATCGCGGTATCACCTCATTTTTCAAGACTGTCTTTTCGACGATTTCCGCGGCGTCCTTCGCCCTGACCCGCGTGTAGATCGTCCCGCTCGGGTGAAACACAACGAGAGGTCCTTTTTCACAAAGACCGTGGCAGCCGGTTTTCTTGATCATCAGCTCCACGGGATTCCCTGCGCCTGCCTCTCGAAGCGCGTGTGAGAGCGCTTCGGCCACTTTCATACTTCCGCTCGCGATACAACCGGTCCCCGCGCAAACCAGAATCGCGGGAGCGTCGAGTGATCGTTCCTTTCGCAGATCATCACGGATCTTTTCCAACTCATCGCAACTACCGAGCCTCTTGTAGGGCTTTTCCTCTTTCGCCCTTGTCTCTTCAGCGATGCCGGCCGCGGATCCCGTGCACACCCCCTCGCCCGAGCAGCATTTCCGCACTTCTTTTAGGAGTTGCGCGGGCGTCATTTCACCGTGGTACTCGCGGTCCATCACGACGACGGGCCCCATCGCGCATGCCCCGAGACAGTGCACTGTGTTGAGCGTGATCTCTTTATCCGGCGTGGTCTCGCCCGGCTCGATACCCAGCTCGCGCGTCAGCTGGTTCACAAGGACACCCGCTCCGCGCACGTGACACGCGGTACCCAGACAGACTTCAATACGGTGTTTGCCGCGCGGCTCGAGCGAGAGCGCTTTGTAGAAAGAAGCGACCGAGTAGATCTGGCTCCTCGGCACGGAGAGCCACTCCGACACGGTGTCGACGGCCTCTTTGGGGATGTAGTTGAGCGATGTCTGTATGTCCTGCAAGACCATGATGAGACTCGAGTGGTCTCGAGGGTGCCGATGCAGGACGTCTTCTATAGCCGCTATCTCGGGGGTGCGCGGTGACATTTCGACTCCATGACCGGATAAAACACCGACCCACGGCGGGAAGGGACAATCCGAATGAAGCAGGCGGCATTCCGCAGCCGTAGGGTCGTTACGTCTAATAAACACCCAAAGACGCCGGAAGGCAACTTGGAGTTGACTCGCACGATTGCAGTTATAGGAGAAATACTAAACGAAAGACCTGTTAGGGTCAACTAACCTCGTCGTGCCCATCAATGTCTCAGGATTGACGCGGCTTTGCGCGCGTCACCGAGCCGGGCAACCGATCATCCCCGTCGAGGGGCGAAGAGACGGGGTGAGCCGGCGAGCGATGGATTCAGATGGTTCCCCGGTCGGGGTGTTTTGCGAACTCGCTCGCCGACGATGTTTGTCAGAAATCGTATCGCAGGCTGATTCCTTTGTAGTCTCCCGAGACGTCCGCACCGACACGGAGCCTTGGTTCTTCACTTCGCATACGCCTGTCGCGGTGCGCGGAAAGAACCTGTTTCGCACACCCGTATCCTATGAGGCCGCCGACGACGACATCGGAGAGCCAGTGCGCTTCAACGACCATTCGAGAATAGCTCACCGCCGTCGCCGTCCCATAAATCAGCACGGGAATGACCTTGTGGGCCGGATACTGGTGCGCAAGGATCGTGGCAACCGCCCAGATACCGGTCGAGTGCCCCGAAGGAAACGACCGCGGTTCCGCGCTGCGCGCGGCTTCATCGTCGAAGATACCCCCCGGACCCGTCCAATCGCTCACCCGCCCATCGGTCTCGCGAGGCCGCTCGCGCCCGGTCGCCTCTTTCAACAAAAATGTCCACGTGGCCGATGTCACAAGAGCTTCAGCCAGCATGACACCGGTCTCCCGCTCGCGCGGAGACCGCGCGAGCACTCCAAAGCCCAAGAACCCCAGCACCAAAGGATACGAAGAACCGGTGTCCGCCAGCCTTGACACCTGTTCGGCACGTCGCATCGCGTCGCCGTTCTCGGTCATATCTTCCGGAACGAGGATCTTCTGCGTCACGTGATCGGTCAGAATGAGAGCTCCAAGACCGACGGCGCCAATGACAAAACCCGCCGTGTTCCGCCGCGCATACCGGAAAGGGAATTGGAGCTGGGTGGAGTAGTCATGACCAAGCGCTTCGACAAACTCCACCACACCGCGATTCACGTATTCCGGGTAGAACGCGCTCAGCGTCTCCATATCCGGGCGCAGATGAAAATACGAAGGCGCCGGGAGATCTTTTGTCCGATGGTCCGTGGGCGGCACAGAGAAGAGAGAGAGACGATCCAGCCGGGATGCGAGCGGCGTTTGGCCGTGAGAATCATGAAATCCGCTCGCCGATACGGCTACGGACGAAGACACGCCAAATAACGCCGCCGCGGCGACGATAAAGAGGCGCCGCAACGAACCCGACCGGCAACACGCTTCGAGCATTTGACGACCGCGAAGGAAATGTGATCTAGTACGGCTGGTTTGTGCAGAAACGATACAAAACCGGCGCGCGTTTCACAACGAGAAAGTCAGAATGCTGCGAGGACGCTGAATGAACAGTGGGTCATGATACTGGACCTCTTTCTGCGGCGAAACGCCTCATATCGTTTACAGGGGGTGCGTCCTGCGGGGCGCGTACCCCGCGGACTCACGCGGCGTGCGGGCACACCCCGCCAAACGGACATCCCTCACACGCGCCGCCCGGCGATGGCTCGAAGCGTCCCACCGCCACAGCCGTCTCCAAACGGTGCGCGTCGTTCTCGATCTCGTCCAACCTCCCTGGAGACACGTCAACGACGACGCTCTCGACGGGCCGCGTGAGATAACACAGTAGAGCCTCGTCGCAGACAGGCTTCCCTGCCTTGCGAAGGACCCACGCGTAGAATCGAATCTGGTAGGCGTATTCGTCGCGCGGCGTCTTTCCTTTGTAGTCGATGATGCGGTAGCCGCCGTTCGCACGGTCGATGCGGTCGATGGTGCCTCTGAAGACGAACCTGCCGATACGTGCTCCAACCGGCACTTCCAGGGCGTCCACGTGTTCCCTTTTCGCAAGAACCGAGTCCATGAAGGCGCCAAGCGTCTCACGCGCGAACCTCCGGGCACCGGCTTTCTGCGACGAGGAGAAACCAAATCGACCGGCGAGATCGTCGATGAATACCTCGTCCGGCGCTTCCCGCGCAAACCCCGGTGACATCCATTCGAAGAGCATCCGGTGGATAAAGGACCCGTACATCTTGAGGTCCACGCCCCGGGGGAGACGAGTCTCACCGGAGAACTCTTCGGTTTCGCCCCCCTCGGGCCCGCGAGTCTCCGATTCCGCCTCCGTCAGGTACTCCAGCTCGACGACGTAACGGTAGTAGTACATGACAGGGCACTCCGCGAACGTGTGAAGACGCCTCCAGGTGACGAACTCGACGTCGTGGACGGGCCGTCGATCGCCCTTCGCCGCATCGAGCCGTTGCCTCTCCGTCTGCCATTCCTCGACGAGGCGCTCGATCTGATATTCGCCTTCCTTTGGCGCGCCACCGTCCATCCTTCCGCCGAGATCGATCCCCGGCGTTTCGCGGACCTCATCGTGCGGGATACGGTTTCCCCGAAGCGCTTCCAGAACAACGCTAAACAAATTCGCGTTCTTCCCCTGTTCGACCCCGTTGGGGAAGGGTGAACTGATGAAGAGGTGATCCTTCGCCCGCGTCATGGCGACATAGAGGAGACACCGCTCTTCCTGCTCTCGATCCGCTTTTTCGCTCGCGTACGTTTCGCTGTCGGAGAGCCCGCGCCCCCATTCCTCTTTCTTGGACAGGTACAGACCCGCCCCCTTCGACAGATGGAACCCTTCGGAACGCGGCGGGGGGTTCTTGATCCCCGGGACAGCCATGGCCGGAAACTGGAGTCCCTTTGCCGAGTGTATCGTCATGACACGGACGCGCCCGGCCGGAAACGTGGATCCGTGCGCGTCATCGACGGACTTTCCCTCGATGACGACCTCGAGCGCCTCGACGAACGCGGCGAGGTTCGCCTCGTTCCGCTCGACGAGGCAATCGACGAGCCCGACGAGCATCTCGAGCACCGCTTCGACGAGCCGATTGTCCGCTCCCTCCTCGAAGAGGTGATAGTAAAACGGAGCGGCTTCGAGCGCCTGCGTGAGAAACGCGGGAAGATCGAGCGTGAGGCGTTTGACCCGCAACTCGCCGATGAGCGCGCGAAGCTTCGCGCAGCTCTCACGCGCCTCCGCGTTTGAGATTTTCCCGCACCTTTCCTCCGAGAGGATAGCGTCGATTTCGAAAACGCCCCCGGCAGCGAAAAGCTCTTTGAGGGATGCGTCGGTGAGAGAAAAAGGTTTGTTCTCGAGCGCGTTCAGCAGCGCTTTCATGTCGTCGGGGTAAACGAGCACGCGGAGAAGGTCACGCAACCTCTCGAGGGCGCGGATCTCGAGCGAGCCGCCGCCGCCGGAGACGGTGTACGGAATCCCCGCGTCCCTGAACGTACGCTCGTACTCGGGCAGCCCCGAGCTCGCTTTCAACGACCGCATGAGAACGGCAATATCGCCAAACCCGAGCGGCTCCCTTTTCTCACGGTAGTACGCAAAGGGCGAAGCCCCCTCGCCAAGCCCTCCCGCAACCGACAGGACCCACGCGGCAAGCCCCTTCGCTTCGACCTCGAACGATTTCGGCGATTCGTCCGAGGGGTGAAACACGCACACCGGCACTTCGCTTTCGCCGCGATCGGCTGTCAAACGTATGTCGGAGGCGTGCTTCTCGAAGTACGGATCGGAGATGATGAAGTAGTGGGCGAGGTCGAGGATGTTCTGCGTCGACCGGTGGTTGGTGCGGAGAAACCTCTCGACGCCGGCGAACTCGCGCAGGTTCTGCACGCGGGCGTCGCGCCACCGGTAGATCGATTGTTTGTCGTCGCCGACGACGGTCACCCTGGCGAAATCGCCGCCCGAGAGGATGCGCAGGAGCTCGTTCTGCGCCTCGCTCGTATCCTGGAACTCGTCGACGAGGATGTGCTCGAATCTGTTGATGTAGCGCTCGCGAAGCCGTGTGTTCTCGCGCAACCCCCAAACGGCGATACGGATCATATCCGCGAAATCGACGAGGTTTCGCCGGCGCAGCTCGTTTTCGTACGCGCTCCAGAGCGCCGTGATCGATTGGACCTCCCGCCGGTACGCGGGCAGGTCCTCGGGGCACTGCGCCCCGAGGAGGCTCTCTCGCGTCCACAACGTCCCCCTGGCTCTCGCAAGGATGGAGAACCACCGTTCGAACGTCGTGTCGAGCCGCGCCGGTTCCGGCATATCGTCTTCGTACTCGTCGGGGAACCCGTCAATCTTTCCCGACTCGAAGCGGCGGAAAAGGTGCAACCGGATCCTCGAGAGGTCGAGATCGGTGGCCACGTCCACGCCGGGGTCGACGCCGAACGATGCCGCGTTTTCCTTGATCAGTCGGAAAGAGAACTGGTGGAAGTTCATGATCCACGCGCTGTGGAGCTTTCTCAGGATGCCGACGTCACCCTTTTCGGCCGCTTCGCGGAAAATCCGTGTGCGCATCTCCGATGCCGCTTTTGTCGTGAACGTCAGCGCGAGAAGCCGGTCCGGGGCGACACCGTCCTCGAATACGAACTTCAGGTACCGCGCGACGAGAACCGATGTCTTTCCCGTCCCCGCGCCGGCGATCGTTTTCAATGTGGCGTTGATGTCCGCTTCGATGATCGGGATCTTCTCCGGATCGAGCGTCATCTCTCCTCCCTCCCGCAAAGCCCTCTGAACTCGCAGTAGCGGCACTCGCTCCTGTCTTCGGTCCTTTCGAAACGAGACCTCGGTGCGAAGATCTTCTTCGCGATTTCCACAGCCTTGCCCATCACGTCTTCGATTTCCGACTCGAGAAGATAGGACGGTCCCTTGCCCTTTCGGGCATCGGGTGGGACATCACCCGCCCCGCGGCAAATGACGAGCGTGACGGCGAACGGATCCTCCTTGGGTGAGGTGACAATATGTGTGAAGGCGCGGGGAGAAGAACCTTCGGTCGTCTTCACGCCCCAGGCGTAGAGCGGGACCTGCCAGTTTGCCCCCTTCGGGTCCTCTAGCGCGGCGAGGGTTTTCTTGCGGAGCGTCTTTGCCATCTTGTCGAACTTCCCCGTCTTGTAATCCACGACCACTTTGTCGCCCGCGGGCGTCTCATGCACACGGTCGATTCGCCCGGCGAACTCCCACGGGCCGAACGTAAATCTGAGGTCCTTTTCGATTGCGGTGATCGCGTAGCTCTCGGGGTCACCCCGCTCGATGTCGAGGATCTTCATCACCATCCGCTCGAGATGATAGCGCAGGGACCGGTCGAAAAAAGACGCCCTCCCGACGTTCTCGTCGTCTCGGAGCGCCTCGTCGATGAGGTCTCGGATGACGCTCCCGGTGGCCTCTGTGACGAGAGCCGCTTTCGCGGGATATCGTTGACCAAGGGTCGCCATGATCTTGTGGACGAGCGAGCCGACTTTCGCGGGGGGCGCCTCGGCTTCGGGAATCCGGAGCACCTTGCGATAAAAGAACCGGCGCTCGCACGCGAGAAACGTTTCGAGACTCGACTTGCTCAACGCAAAGGGCGTGAGACGTACGGGCTTGGCCGCGGGCACCGGCGCGTGCCAATGAGAACCGGCGGGGCTCAAGCGATCGAGCCTTCGATCGACATGCTCCACGGTGCGGCGAGCCGCCCACGCCCTGGCGAATCTGACCTGAGGCGGTGTTTCGTGCTCGGTCTTCGTCTTGCCGCACAGCTCATCGGGAATCGTACGTGCCAGGATTGCTGACGGCGCGGGGTAGTCCTCGCCGGCAAACACCTCGGGCGCGGTGACGTGGAGATACCCCTTCGAACGCGTGAGCGCAATGTAGAGGAGGTGGTGTTCCTCCGACAACTGGCGCGCGGCCGAACGCGCGCGGTAGACGTCGAGCGGCCTGTCTTGGAAAACATGACGGAGCGCCTCTTCCAACGCGCCGATCGGCAAGACGTTTTCGCTCCGGCCCGCCGAAGGAAAGAGAAGCTCCGAACATCCGAGAACGAAAACGGCGGGAAAAAAACGGCCCTTGGCCTCGCGGCACGAGAGAAACGCGACGGCGCCAGCGGCGCCCGGGGAGCGCCGCTTGGAAAGGCCCGCGTCCAACGCGGCAAACGCGGCAATGCTGGCGCGTCCGCCCCACGCACTCACCGCCGCGGCGTAGCGCCCCCACGATTCGAGGAGACGGCACACGTCCTGGTAAACGGAATCATCTTCACACTCTTTCCAATACGCGGCGCATACCGGACGAAGACACCGCTCGACGACGGCCCGCATCCACCCCGAAGCGTCAGACGAAAGAATCGTATCGTGAAGTTCATCGATGAACGAGCGGAGCTCCTCCGCCGCCCGGCGCGGCCTCGCCCGTGCGTCCTCCGCATCATCCCCCCGGCGCTCCGACTCGGACACGCCTACGGGTTCCCGCGAGGCCGTTGCCTCATCCGGCAAGACATCGCGCAAATATTGGAATAGCGGAGACGTGAGGATCGCACGCGCCGCGATGGCGTCGTCCGGCGAATCGATGAGCGAGAGCAGCGCATCGACAAAGTCGCCGAAGACGCGCTTGGCGGCTCGTCCGGTGTCGAGAGGGATCCCCCGTTGCGCCGCTGCGGCGCTCACGAACGGTTCGTATCTCCGTTTCTCGTTCGTCACGATCGCGATGTCCTCCGCCCGGAATGCGTCCGTGCGGAGCAACTCGGCGATCCGCGCGGCGACGATGTAAACCTCGTCCACCTCGTCGCGCGCTTTCTCGATGTGAAATCCCTGGTATGTATCGCCCGCATGCGGCTCCGCACCGCCCTCCGGCGCAGCCTGTGCCTCTCCTCTTTCCCCGCAGACAACGGGAAGGTATGCGCCGCGGTCTCCCTCCAACGTTTCGTCGAGAAGCGCCTCGAGCGTCGCTCCCGGCGCGCCGCCGTCGGGAGAACGGGCGCTGAGGACAATCGTCTCACCCCCGTAGAGCCGCGGGAATTCATCCATGAGATACCGATGCTGCGTGCCTCGGTGGGCGAAGACGGACCCCATGGGATCGCCGAACACATTCAAGGAGACCGGCCCGCCAGGCGGCGCGATGGATGTCAAAAGCTCGAACTGCCCGGCATCGACGTCCTGAAAATCCTCGACGAGAATCGCCGCAGCGTTTGTCACCGTATGACGACAGAGACCGCTGCGCCAGGCCTCCGCCGCGTGCCACGCGATGTCGTAGTACGTCACCGCCTTTCTCGACGCGAGCGCCTCGCGAAATTCCTCGTAGAGAACAAAAAGATCGACGAGCTCGGGGTCGTCCGCCGCACAGATCATGAGTCCCGCGAGCGATCGGCCGCCGACGTTGTTCTGAAGAAGCAGGTGGCAGATCTCGAGGAAATCGCGCCCGAACCGCTCCGATGCGCAGATCGAGCGGAGCTCGCTTTTCAACCGCGGCCGGCACCGGGCGATCACGTTCTGGAGCAAGAGGTGTTCTTCGAGATCGGCGACGACCAGAGGAGACCGGCCGCCGGCGGATTCGATGATCTCCGCCGCCAACCGGGAATACGTGAGCACACGGGACGGTCCCACATGCGCGGTGTTCTTTTCGAAAACGGCGTTCGTGAGCCGCCTGTGGCTTTCAGCGGAGTACGTGAGGATGAATACGCCCGGGCTTTTGACGTGACGCGTCTGGAGAGTCTTGAAACGCTCGATGAGAAGAGAAGTCTTCCCGCTCCCCGGCGGGCCCAGCACGCGCATGTGCGCCGTCGGGTGTTCGATCACGCGGCGCGCGGTGTCGCTCGAAAAAACATCCATGGTTTACCGCGACTTTTTGCCCTCGGAATCGCGTTTCTCGCCCTCTCGACCGCGTTTCTTGAGATACGCGTTGAGCCTTTCGGCGAGTTCCTTTTCGAACCCCGAATCCTTCGGGAGATAGAAGCGGATGCTCTTCAGCGCCTCCGGGAGATAGTCCTGAAGAACGAACGCGCCCTCGTAGTCGTGAGGGTACTTGTAGTCTTTGCCGTACCCCAGCCCCTTCATGAGACGCGTGGGGGCGTTTCTGATGTGGAGAGGAACCGGGTAAGGGGCTTTCTCGCGCGCCGTTTCGGCGGCGTTTTGGTACGCGAGATACGAGGCGTTGCTCTTCGGTGCGAGCGCAAGGTACGTCACCGCCTGGGCGAGCGGGAGCGTGCACTCCGGGTATCCCAGGAAATTTACCGCGTCCTTTGCGGCGACGACGAGCGGAAGCGCGTGAGGATCGGCGTTTCCCACGTCCTCCGAAGCAAAGACGACAAGACGTCTCGCGATGAAAAGCGGATCCTCCCCGGCCTCGCACATACGGGCGAGCCAGTAGAGCGACGCATCGACGTCGCCGCCCCTCAAGCTCTTGTGGAGCGCGGATATGAGGTTGTAGTGCGAGTCGCCGGCCTTGTCCGTCGTGAGCATGGGCTTTTGAAGCGCGTCTTCGGCAACTTTCATCGTGAGCACACGCTCCCCTTTTGTGCGGCTCAAAACCGACGCCGCGTAATCGAGAGCGTTCAGGGCCACACGGGCATCCCCGTGCGCGACCTCGGCGATGTAGGAGAGGATTTCGTCGCTGGCCTGGATGTCCAGATTTCCAAGACCGCGTTCCGCGTCGCCGAGCGCCCGTTTCATGATCGCCACAATGAGTTCGGGGGTGAGCTCCCTGAGAACGAGGACCCGCGAGCGGGAGAGCAGAGGACCGATTACTTCGAAGCTCGGGTTTTCGGTTGTGGCCCCGAGCAAGACGATCGTGCCGTCTTCGACATGGGGAAGGAACGCGTCCTGCTGCGCTTTGTTGAAGCGGTGGATCTCGTCGACAAAAAGGAGAAGCGGCCGGCCGTCTATCGTTTTGAGTTTTCGCGCTTCGGAGATCGTCCTCTTGACTTCCGCGATCCCCGATGTGACGGCGCTGAAGGGGGCGAACCGTGTCTTTGTCATCGATGCGATGATCCGCGCGAGCGTCGTCTTCCCGGATCCCGGAGGACCCCAAAGGATGAGGGACTGTGTCAACGTCCCTCGGTCGAGCGCTTTCCTGAGAAGCGTGCCGGGACCGACGATGTCATCCTGACCCACGAACTCGTCCAGCGTCCGGGGACGCATTCTGTCGGCCAGCGGACTCGACCGATCACCGGTTGGAGGAAACGGTATATCCATTTGTCAAGGCGGGCGGCCCGCTTTCACCTGTAATCGGGCTCGCGATCGAACGTGTGACGCGTCTCGATGAATCGAATCGTCCCCGATTTGCTCCGCAGCACGAGCGAATGGGTGAGGGCGCCGCCGTGGCGGAAACGGACGCCTTTGAGGATCTCGCTGTCGGTGACACCGGTGGCGGCGAACATGACGTGTGAATCGCCCAGCAGGTCCTGAATCGTGAACACCCTGTCACGCGGCCCGAGGCCGGACGCTTCGAGCATCTTCGCCTCCTCACCGTTTTGCACGTGAAATTGGCACTGGAAAACGCCGCCGACACACCGGAGCGCCGCGGCGGAGAGCAACCCTTCGTGGGCGCCGCCGGTCCCCATGAGCACATCGATACCGCTCCCTGGAATGGCCGTGGCGATGGCGGCGGCGCTGTCGCCGTCGAGGATCAGCCGGATCCTCGCTCCGGTCGCCCGAACTTGCTCGATGAGAGGCTTGTGGCGTTCGCGATCGAGGATGCAGACGGTGAGGTCCTCTACGTAGGTCCGTTTGGCGTCCGCGATGTTGACGAGATTCTCGAGCGGGCTGGCGGTGATGTTGACCTTCCCCGCCGCCTCAGGACCGACGACCAGTTTGTTCATGTACCGCACAGGCCAACTGAAAAGCGCCCCTTTTTCCATCATCGCCGCGACGGAGATCGCGTTGGTCCGTCCCATCGCCACCGAGTCGATCGATTCCAATGGGTCGAGCGCCAGGTCGACTTCGACGTCTCCCCCCGCCCCGACCTTCTTCCCCTTGGATAGAGCGGTATCCGGCTGGCGTTCCCCGAGGGCGATCGTCCCGTCGATTTTGAGCGAGCCGATGGCAAGGTTCATGGCCTCGCACGCCGCGCGATCCGCGGCCAAACCGTCGCCTTTTCCCATCCAGCGCGCCGACGCAAGCGCCGCGGCCTCGGTCACACGAACGAGATCGAGAGCGAGATTTCTTTCCATCTACGGAGTTCCCACCTGCGGCTAGCCTTCCTTGTGGTCCTTCGACATCTCGAATGCGTCGTTGAGCTCCTTGGCCATCTGATGCTGATGAAATGCAAAGATGAATGGGAACAATACGTACACGACGCCGAACGTCAGCGGGTACGCAACGATCGAGACGGCGAATGTGACCCAGAACCAGTTCCACTGGCCAAGATAGAGGTATCCGATCGGTCCGAGCAAGACCCAACTCAGAAAGAACCCCAAAAATCCGGCAAGCCCAGGGCTTTTGACTTCCTTGATCGGCCGGAGCCGTGTGAGCCCGCTGTTTTCGAGGAAACCGGAAAACGAGCCTCGAACCCTCCTTCCACAATGGATGCAGATCTCCGCTTTGTCGTCGATCTCTTTCGCGCAGTACTTGCAGTACATGGGATCACCGCCTTGCCAATGCCGTTCGCGTGGGCGTTGATGCTTCTATCTGCTTATTGCTTACGGAAATCGCGCTCCAAAGTTACCTCTGGTACGCGGAAAGGTTTTGTCTGGCTGTCGGGTTATTGGGATCGATCTCGAGCGCTTTCTCCCATTGGGTCTTGGCCTTTGCGATCTTACCATCTTCGGCGAGAATGACGCCATAATTAATCAGGTAACCCACGCTGCGAGGTTTCAGCTCGAGCGCCTTACGCACGTAGGAAGCCGCTTGGACGAGGTCTTTCTTCCCCCGGTAGCTCATCGCGAGCACGTCGTAGGCTTCGTCGATCGGGGGTGCCTCCCCGGTCTCGGTCCCTGGCGGTGTCGCGCCGACCCCCTGGAGCCAGTTTTCGAGGACCCCGATCGCGGACTCGAAGCGCCCCACACCGAGGTAGGCCCTCGCGAGGTAGATGCGATAGACCCGGCTGTCCTTGTCCTCGTCGAGAAGCGTCTCCCACACGGGTACCGCCGCGTCCAGCCGGCCGGAAACCATGTAGAGAAGCGCGAGGTTTCGGCGGTAGAAAACGTTCCCGGGCTCACGCGCGACGGCCTCTCTGAACTCGGCCTCCGCCCGGCCGTAGTCGCCAAGCCGCTGGAGGAGCAGTCCAAAGTTGTCGTGAAATTCTGCTTGGTCCGCGCCAAGGCTGTCCGCCCGTTCGAAGTACTCGAGCGCCGCTTTGTCGTCTTCCCCGGTGAGACCGATCCCCATTGCTTCCGCGTACCGCGGATCGCGGTTGTCGAGCGAGTACGCGATTCTCCACTGGTTGAGCGCCTCTTCCCTCCGGTTGAGTCCGTAGAGGGCCAGCCCGTAGTTGTAGCGCGGGAGGGGGTCTGGTCCACCGTATTGGATCGCGAGATCGAATTCGGTCAAGGCCCGGCCGGGTCTGCCGATTTCGACGAGAAGCTGGGCGAGTTCGAGATGAGCGTACGCGTTCGAGTAGTCCAGCCGCGCGGCTTCTTCGTAGTTTGTGATCGCGTCGTCGGTGTTACGAAGCTTCCACTGGGCCTTGGCGAGCATCGAGTAGACCTGAGGGTCCTGCACTTTCTTGCCGGCCCACGGGGCGAGAATCCCGACGACGTCCTCGAACCGCCCATTCTCCAGAAGATCGTGCGCCGACGTCTTGTCGTCGTTCATTCGAGCGGCGGCGCCCGGCCCCTCGCGGGCGCCGCGGCCACCACAGCCAACGCCAACCGCAAGGAGGATCAACCACGTGAGCAGGCTTGTGGGTGAGAGTCTTCCAGACATTGGAGTGTCGACTGTACGCCGTCTGGATCGAAATCACAAGCGACACGCGCGCAGGTCGTTCCATATGTGGGGGCCGTCAGTACTTCTCGCGTGTCGCGAACTTCCGCTCGATGGCCGCGCGCAGCATACCCAGATACTTGTTGCACCAGTGCAAGCGGGAGAGAAAATCGATGACGGGAGGCCGGCGGATCCCCATCCGCGTGAGTTCCGCGGCGGCGGCGGGGTGCCCTTTGCACAGGTGCCAGGCCTGAGTAAACGACTTGTACGCTTCCCCGTTGTCTCCTTTGAGCCGGTAGACCCGCCCCAGGTTGACGTGGAGTTCGGGGTCGAGCGGTCGGGCATCGGACGCCTGGCGGCAGAGCTGGATCGCCCGGTCGAAATCCCCTTCGGCCTGCGCCAGACAATACCCGAAATAAGACCGGTAAAACGGATTCGACGGCGCGATGCGAAGAGCGTCCGCCAGATGGCCAAGCGCCTCCCTGAAGAGGGTGCGCTTGATCTTTTCGAGCGCCAGATCGTAGAGCGTCCGGGATTCCGATGTCGTGCCGCGGTGCGGATCCGCGAGCGGTGCCGTACGAGACTCTCTCGCGAGCGCTGGCATACGAGACTCCTTCGAAAGCGGTCGCCGGGCCCACCGTTGCAATACCCATCGAAAAATTGCAACTTGCCCCAGAATTCCGACACGGAGAACGGGCCATGGTGATCAGGGCAAGAAGCATTCCACGCCGCCGGGGACCTGGCCGGCCGCAGTCTGGAGTTTCTTTCCTCACAAGGAAATACGCGGGTCAAGACGCGGGATCGTACCCGCCGGAGAACGCCTCGACGTCACGGTTTTTCACCAGGATTCTATCGCGAATGATTCTCTCTTCGGTGATCGCCCCGGCGAAGATGAACACGGCGACGAACGGCAGCATGATGAACTGCGTGTGAGCAAAGCCGAGCAGCGCGAAGAACTGAGCGATCACGAGCCCGACATTTTTCGCGAGACGCGTCGCCGCCAGATACGGCAACCGGGTGGCCAGAATCCCCCTCAGTATTCGTCCTCCGTCCATGGGAAACGCGGGGATCAAGTTGAAGACCGCGAGAGCGCTGTTCACGAGCAAGACTCCCGAAAGAAAATCCTCATCGAAGTCCACCGGGTGGTGACGGAGCCACATGACAAGAAAGATCACGCCGGCGATGACGAGATTCACCGCGGGGCCCGAGGCGGCCATCACGATCTCCTGTTTGGGATCGTCGGGAATTCGTTCCGCTCTTGCCATTCCTCCGATGGGAAGAAGCACGATATCGCGAACCACGACGCCGTACCGCCGCGCCTGAAGACTGTGACCCAGTTCGTGAACGACGACACACACGAACACCACGGCGACGAAAAGCATCGAGTAGAGAACCTCGAGCCAGCCCCCGCGCACCAGGCCCTCGAGACCGAATGCGACCAGAACCAGCGGAAACGTCGCATGGACCCTCACCGGGATCCCGAAGAACGTCGCAAGTCTTAGCGTATATCTCATGAAATCGCCGATCGCCGGGTTGGAACCTCTTATCGCCAGTTTTTTCTAATCACTGACACGGACCGGCGAATTCCGCGGGTGCCGCGTGCGCGGCACACCCCGGGGAGGAGCACCTCGAATATAACGATTGAACGGCCGCCGCCGGTATGCTAAAATGAGGCGCCGTTGGTATATATGGACACGTCCCGATACCGAGGGAGTCAAGACAGGCGCAACTGTTAACAATACGATCACTTGCTATGCTGAAATCTCTCGCCGTTATCCTCTTGGGTGTTTTGTGCTCTTTTTCTGTGCCTGCACACGCGCTGGTGAAGTTCGACTTCGAACAGAAGTTCTTCGTCGAGTTCGGGCCCGAGATCAAGGACCACAGTCTTCTTCGCGTTGACGGCGTGTATCACCTTTTCTATCTTCGCGGCAACCCCGCCGTGACCATCGGGCACGCCACGTCCCCCGACCTCATCCACTGGACGATCCAGGCCCCCGTGCTCAACGTCGTTCCCGGCGCGTGGGATGGACTCGCGATGTGGGCGCCGCACGTGCTCCGCGACCCGTCGTCCGGCATATACATCATGTACTACACCGGCATCAACAGCTACGGCAGCCAACAGACGGGGATTGCGTTTTCACCCGATCTGTACACCTGGGTCAAGACGCCGTCGCCGGTGTATCATCCCGATCCCTCATGGGCTCTGTGGAGCGACACCAGCTGGTGTCACGGAAGGGACCCATTCGTTTTCGAATACAACGAGCTTTTCTACCAGCTGCTGACGGCGAAGACTCCGACGGACCGCGGAGCGATGGCCTGCGCCGTCTCGAGCGACTACATCGGCTGGCAGGACAACGGTCCGCTCTATGTCCACAACAGCTGGCACGTCCTCGAGTCGATTCAGTGTCTCCAGCGCAACGCCAAGTGGTATCTCTTCTACACCGAGGAAACGGTGAACGGCACGTCGTACATGATGTCCGACTCGTTGTTCAGCGGATGGAACGGCGCGACGGCTACAGTCGTCGACTTCGGGCACGCCGCGGAGATCAGCCAGTTTGACGGCGGAAAGTACATTTTTTCGCGTCACGCGGTCCACCAGTACAACGACGGGACATCGCAGTACGTCATACGCGCGGACACGCTCCGGTGGTCGGGTTATTCGCCCTACGTTTATCGTCCATGGCCGCTCACGGGTCAGTGGACCAACGTTTGGGGAAACGCGTTTCTCTTCCAACCGACATTCCTCAACAACCCCTACGCCCGGCACGTGAACGTCGACATCGGATACGAAGGGATGTGCTGGCTCGGCACGTACGAGCGTTACCAGGGACCGTTGGGAATCGGCTCGCCGGGCGGATATCAGGGCGAGTCTGCAAGAGGCGCGATCCGTTCGAAAGAGTTCACGATCACGGGAAACTCGATGAGCCTGCTCGTCGGCGGCGGGAACTATCTCAACGAGTGCTACGTCGCATTGGTGGACGCAGCCACCCAGCAGATCGTGCTCAAGGAGACGGGGAAAAACACCGACGCGATGGACCGCCGGTACTGGGACGTCCGGCCCTACAAAGGAAAGCGGGTTTGCATCGAGATCTCTGACAACTCCGACGCCGTCTTCGGTCACATAAACTGTGACGACATCGCGGAGTCGTGGGCTATCGTCGGATCGGATACGCTGACGGACGGCAACAACAAGGAGAGGAGACGACAGCCGGACCTCGAACTCGCCGGCGACCACCAGGAGCTTTCTCCCCGGCTTCTTCAGAACACGCCGAATCCTTTCAACCCGTCTACTTCGATCCCGTACGTTCTCCCCGAAGACGCCCGCGTCACGCTCGACGTGTTCGATGTCCACGGCGCCCGCGTGAACCGCCTCAGGGATCGGAGAGAAACGAAGGGAACCCACTCTGTGACCTGGGATGCGAAAAACGACCGGGGCGACCCGCTGCCCTCGGGCATCTACTTCTACCGCCTCCGCGTCGACGGCCGTACCGTCGCGACGTACAAGATGGTTTTCCTCAAATAGCTGGCAGCACCGGCTGCCACGGGGGGGCCGGCCGTGTTGTCGAGTGTCTTCGGAGACTCGACAACACGCTTTTTTGTGCTGGACGAAACCGCCCGGCGCTTACTTGCCGGCGGCGGGCGCGAGCAGGTAGTACGCCGCCGTGACGGTCATCTCGTTGACGATGGGAATTCTCCCGAGGATCGATGCGCCGACGACGGGAACACCGTACCGCAGCGCAAAGGAGGGGCGGGAGAGAAACATCCTTTTCCTTCGGACGGCGAAGCCCGCATCCCGGACACACCGTTCGAACCCTTGGATCGTGAGCCGTATGCCGCTGAGGCGTTCGACTTCCTTGTGGGCGGGGCCTTCTCCCCGCACCACGGATAAGAAGAGCCTCCTCGGAAGCAGCTGGAGATACGGGAGCTTGTTGTACGGAAGGAAGAGCGCCTTCTTCCTCGGCAGGATCTGCTGGTGCGCGCCGTAGGGGGAATAGTACGGGGGGAATACGACGAAGATAGCCCCCTCCGCGGTGAGGAAACGCCGGACAATTCGCAGGGCCTCCGCGGGGTTCTCGAGGTGCTCCATCACATCGCGAAACATCACGATGTCGAAGGGACCCTCGCGATAGAACGGGGCGTTCTCGTCGAAGACATCCCCCACGAACGTCTTCGCGTCGACGTTCTCCTTTTCGTTGTGTCGGCCGGCGAGCGACACGAGCCTCTCGTCGACATCCATCATGACGACGCGACAACCCGCCTCGGAGAAAGCCGCCCCGCAACCTCCATTCCCGCTCCCCACTTCGAGCACCTTCCTGCCGTTCAAAACCACTCCCCAGCGGGAGAGAATCGGGATGAGGTACTCGCGCGCCAACGTTCTTTGGTACCGGCGGTAGTACGTGTCCCAGTCTTCCTTCGAAAAATCTCGCTTTACCCTTTTTGCCATACGTTATACATTCGGCGCATGAAATCCGCGGCGTTGTTCCTGGCACTGATCATAGCATTTGCGGCATCGACTTCAATCGCTCAGTCCGAATCCGAATCGCAAGCCGACCCTCTCAAAGAAAGGCTCGGCGTTCGTTTCGGGTACTCCCGGACGTCGAACAACATCTCCGACACCTTCGGCGCCGGGATGAACCTTTCGCTCCACTTCATCCAGCGGATCAGGAAACCCTTCTCCGTCGACGTCACTCTCGGGGCGATCTACCTGGGAAGCACGGACTCGGACATCACCCGCGAGTTTTTCGACACCGAGTTCGACGACGTGAGCATGCGGGTCCTCACGATGACCGTCGCACCGATGGTGGAGTTTCCCATCAACGACCGTACGGATTTCTACCTCTCCGCCGGAGGCGGTCTCTACGCGGTGAGCCTCCTCCTCGACCAGTCGTTTCAGCAGTTCGATCTCACGGACAACCATCTCGGTGTGAATGTCAGCGCCGGCGTGCTGCGCAGGGTGTTCACGAACTGGTTCGTAGATTTGAACCTCCATCTGCACAAGTTCTGGACGGCGGACTCTTTCGATCAACAGAACCCCGACTGGATCTATCTCTACTCAGGAGGGGACAGCGATCCCCTTTTCTGGGGGGTCAGCGCCGGCATCGCCCTCCGCCTGTTCTAGACCCTTTCGCTCGGATACCCGCCGCGCGGGTCCTGTCGGCTATTCGGTCTGCGTCGTGTCCGCCTGCGTCGCGATCCGAAGTTTCGCGAGAATCTCCGTCGCCCCCTCGTCGTCGGGTTTGAGATCGTGGTAGCGTGAGAGATACCCGTACGCTTCCCGGGGCTTCTTCAGCTGGACGTAGACCATCGCGAGGTTCTTGTACGAATTGGCGTACCGGGGATCGATCCGCGTCGCCTTCGTGAGGATCACGACGGCCTCATCGGTCTCCCCTTTCTCGGCGTACGCCGCGCCGAGATTGTTGTACGCCTTGATGTACTTGGGGTCCATCTCTATGACTTTCTTGAAGTACTCGATCGCCTTGTCCAGGTTCCGCATCTCCATGTACGTGATCCCGAGATTGTTGTACGCCTCCGCCTTGACGGGATCGAGCGCGACGGCCTTCTCGTACTCTTCGATCGCAGGACGATACATCCTCACCCTGCGAAGGGTCTGCGCCAGATCGTACCTGGTGTTCGCCATGGCGGGGTCTATCTTCAGCGCCTTCGAATAGTCGTCTATCGCTTTGAAGTAGTTGCCCGCCTCTTTGTAGATCACCGCGCGCTGGAGATACGATTCCGCCGCGTCGGGGTGGATCTTGACGGCCTTGTTCACCTCCTCGAGCGCAGCCGAGCGGTCGCCCACCTCGCTGAGCCGCCTCGCCTGGTGGATGCTCTCGGTCCACCGGACATCCTCCGCCGGCAGCGCGAAAAGACCCGGCCGCGTGAAAAACACGATGAGCAGGAACACCGCCGGGCGAACAACGCTTTTGCGGACGCGTCTGACAGCCTCGGGGAGCGCGATGAGGAGCGAGTAGCCGGCGAAAAGACACAGTATCGGTGCGATGTGCATCCTGTACCGGGCGGAAACGAAGATGACAACGATCGAGAGCGCGTACGAGAAGACGTACCCGTAAAGAAGAAAGAGCTTTCTCCACGATCGCAGCGTGACGATCATCCCAAACAGCGCCAGGCTCATTATCATCCACAAGTTCACAAAGAGCAGGCGGAGCGTCGAGTACTTCGCGCGGGCGACCTCGAAGCTTTCGATCTGCGGCACCTCGTACCCGTTGAAGAACAACGCTGTCTTCTTGAGCAGGAGGCGGAACTCCTCGTATGGGTGGGCCTTGATGAACTCGGAAGCCTGACCAAACCAGTACCGCGAGATTTCCGAGGGTTTCATCTCGCGCCCGAAGACCCTCTCGACGTGACTTCGTGACGCCTCTTCCGAATCGAGCGTGATCCCCTTCGCCGGATAGAAATACCCCGGGGCCCCTTCCGAGTTGCCGATGTAGAAATTCACGCCGCTGTTCGACGTGACGAGAACGTGATCCTTCGCCGCGACATAGTTGTGAAGAGTAGCGGGCGCCACGGCGACAACTGCGGCTGCGACCACCACGAGGGCCTTCCGCATCCTCCGTGCCTCACGCGAAACGAAAAGCGTCCACACGAGCACGACGGGGACGAACACGAGGATGTTGGCCCGGGCGAGAGCGGAAAAACCGAAGAGAAACCCGACGATCGCGTACGTGATATACCCGCGCCTAGCCGGGTTGCGGAAGAGCACGTAGAGGGCCGTGATGTTGATCAGCGTGCCGAGCCACTCCATCAGCATCTCGCCCTCGTGGAACGTCGCGGATCCGTAGAGGACGAGCATCACCACGCCCGCGAACGCGACGGAGGGGCGAAAGATCCGTTTCCCGATCAAGTACGTCAGAACGACGGTGAGCGAGCCCCCTAGAATCTGCACGATGCGGACGATCATGAAATCCCTGCCGAATATCGAATAGATCGCGGCAAGGACATAGGGATAGAGGGGCCCCATGAAGAACGCGTCCTTGCGGACGAAGTGTCCCCGAGCGATGTCCTGCGCCTCTTTGTCGTAGTACTTGGAGTCCATGATGGGCACGGTGACGTGCAACCCGCCGGAGCTCTGAATGACGTAGACGAGCTTGATGAGAAAAGCGGCGGCGAAGAGGACGTAGAGCCACTTCCTGCTCGAATCGAGCATCCGATCGAAACGGTCGAGCGGGGAGAGTTTCTGCGGAGCGCTATCGTTCATGACATGGAGAAAGTTAATCCAGCGCGCCGTTTCCCCGCAAGGAAATCCCTTGACGGATTTCGCCGCCGCTCAATAGGATCCTGCGGGAAAGGAGCGACGGATCGTATGACATACCGCGATGAACTTCTGCACCTTCTCGTGAAAAAATCGCTCAAGAGGGGGGACTTCACGCTCTCCTCCGGGCAGAAAAGCACCTACTACATCGACGGAAAGCTCACGACCCTCGATTCCCGGGGTGCCTATCTCGTGGCGAGGATTTTCCTCGCCATGCTCGCCGACGCCGTTCCCGACGCCGTCGGCGGTCTCACGCTCGGCGCCGACCCCATCGTCGGCTCCATGCTCACGCTCGCCGGGATGGAGGATCTCGACCTCAAAGGGTTCATCGTGCGGAAACAGGCGAAGGAGCACGGAACCCAGTCGCTCGTCGAGGGTCGTCTCGAAAAAGGAGACCGCGTCGTGGTGGTCGAAGACGTTCTCACCACCGGATCGTCGTCTCTCAAAGCGATCCAGGCGGTCCGCGAACTCGGCTGCGAGGTGAACCGGGTTCTCGCCGTTGTCGACAGGGAGCAGGGAGCCAAGGAGAATCTCAAGAAGGCGCGGTGCCGGGTGGAAGCGATATTCTCGGTGAGCGAGCTACTCCGGGGTTGATTCGGTGTCCGGTGTCCGTCTTTCCAATCGTTCTTCGAACCGCCCGTTCAACCTTCCGAACACGAACCCGCCGGCGAGCAGGATGTACACCGTCGCGGCGGCGTAGAACACGCGTCCAAGCACAGGGATAAAGTCCAGCAGAGAACCCACACCCCACATCGCACAAAAAAGAAGAGCGACGAAACACACGGACAATATGTATTCGGTCTCCATCACGCGTATCGCGTATACGATGGTCTTTGGATTCACGATGTCGCGGAGTCTCGCCGCCGGCGCCGCGGCGAGCATGATCACCGCGGGAAGGAAGAACAAGCTCGCCGTGCAGAGGAGCACCGTCAACACGGGGCTTTTCCGTATCACCAAAAGGACGTTGGACTCGCCGCTCAAACGCGTCACGACGAGGATCCCGGCGAAAACGACGAACAGGCTGAAAAGCTCGAGCCCCGCAACCGCCGCGGCAACGAGCGGTTTCGCGACCCGCCGGAGCGGGTCGCCGAGTAGCCCTCCCCAGAGCGGCGGACGCCTCTCGCCTCGCGAGGTCGACCGGACGGTTTCCATCGCCCAGAGCGACAACACGAGAAGAGCGGGAACGACCGTCCACACCGTCCAGAAAAGCCCCGTGAGCACAACGGCGGGAACGGCGAGATAGAGCGGACCCCGCTCGCACGGATAGGCAAAGACGCCCGCGGGATCTTCCCAGACCTGCGGCGGTTTCTCCAGGAACCTCAGAGATTTCCACTTCGACGGGGGGAGGTTGCGTTTCGCCTCCTGGGCGACACGCGGGTGATACGGGCTGATCTCGAGGGCCTCCTGGTAGTGACCGCAGGCGGCATCGATCCGCCCCATCGCCCGGGCGATCTCCGCGGCGCGGAGCCTCAGCCCTGTGTCGCAGGGGCTCAGGCGGATCTGCTGGGTGGCCGATTCGTATTCCTCTTCCCAACGCGTTTCACTCGAAGACGCCTCGTCGCGGTTCGCGCTGGCCGTTTCGTATCTCCTGAAACAGCTGGCTAGATCCGTGTCGATCAGTTTCTTCCACGTATTCTCCTCGGGAAGAAAAATCAGCGCGTTGCGAGAGAGTCGCCCCGCCCGACACATCGTCTCGATGTCCGTCCACTCACGGACCTCTTCTTTGAGCCCCCCTTCGGGGAGGACGGCAAACTGGCTGCTCGTCTCGCTTTTCATATCTTATTCGGTGGTTGGGGTTGAACGGGGATACAATGCACGCCCCGTGCCAACCCACACGGTCAAGGGCCTGGCCGTTACCTCCACCTCCCGCCGGTCCACACGCTTCCATCGGAAGCAGAAGAGGCGCCCGCTCTGCAGCAGGCGCCTCTTCATTCGCTTGGCCGGAACGATCGCGCCCCAACCGAAACCACCTCACGCCCCGCGAATGGCGGGTCGTAAGACGCTTTTACTTCGACAGACTCTTGAGCTCTATCGTCATCGCTTGCGACGGGACTTCCTGTTTGACGAGGATGTGCGGGCTATCCTTTCTGAGATACATGAACGCCTCGCCTTCGGGGCGTTTCACTTTGACTTTGTACGTCGCAAAGTTCCCCGCCGGCGTCTTGAGTTCCACTTCCTCGATGACTTGGACATCGATGCTCTGGAGCCCGCCGGACTGGCTGTCGACGACAGGGAAACGATACGAAACGTTCACGCCGAGCGGCAGAGAACCCACGGCGTACTCGACGGCACTGTCGAGGATCGTTCCTTTGACGAGATCGAACGTCACCTTTTTCGGCTCCTGCGACTCCATCGACTGAACCGTGCCCGAACCACTCGTCTCGGTGAATGTCAGATCCGCCTCCATCGTCTGCGGGCCCATCTGGAACGTTCTCTTGAAAGAGACCGGCGACAGGTTGGACGCCTTGAACGCCGACGTCTCGGCGAGGGTCACCATTCCACTGAGATTCGAGGATACCTGTATGATCTCCTCGCCGCCCTCGTTTTTCATTTTCTCGAGGCTGACGTTCATATCGCCCAGCGCCATCGTTTGGACGTTCAGCGAATACGTCGCCTTCATGCTGACAATCTTCGACGTGTCGTACTGGTAGTCGGCGGGCGTCACCGCAAGGGCGTCGTACGAAAGCGGTGCCCCGGCGATGTCGAAGAGCTCCACGGGCGCGATCTTGCTCACTTTGTCGTACGTCTGGAGCGCGTCTCCGACGAGCACGATGTACGACCGATCGGGGTGGAGGTACTTGCCCATCACGCGCGTGACGTCGCCGATACTCACCGCTTCGAGCCTGGTGCGGTAGGTCTCCAATTCCTCTTTCCCCAAACCGACGATCTTGTTTTCCACCACCTTGCCCGCGATCTGCTCGGGTGTCTCGATCTGTATCGGGAAGTTGCCGATGAGATACGACTTCGCGTTGTTGAGGTCATTCTCGGTGACGGGCTCGGTCTTGATCCGTTCGATCTCCTTCATGAACTCGGTCACCGCGCTGTCGGTGACTTCGGTGCGCACCGCCGCGTGAGCCTGGAACGATCCGTAGTCCTTCTCCCGCGCCATCCCGCTGTACGCGCCATAGGTCCAACCCTTGGCTTCGCGGAGGTTCATGAACAAGCGCGCATCGGACCCACCCCCGAGAATCCGGTTGCCGACGTTCACCGCGGGCCAATCCGGGTTGTCCGGTTTGAGACCGATGTGACCGATGTAGATCTCGGTCTGGACGGCACCCGGGCGGTGGTAGAGAAAGATTTTGGTCTTCGCGAGCTCCGGCGGGTTGGCGAGAGCGACTTTTTCGGGCGTTCCCGCCTGCAGGCCCCCAAAGTACTTCTCCATCGCTTTCCGCACGTCGTTCGCCTTCACATCGCCCACAGCGCCGACGAGAACATTGTTGGCCACGTAGTTCTTCTGGTAGAACGCGACCATATCGTCGCGGGTGATCGCTTTTACCGACTCGACCGTGGGGTTTTTTCCGTATGGATGGTCGCCGTAGACCACCTCGGAGAAGTGGCGGCGCGCCATGGCGTTGGGGTCCGAGAGCTCGAGCTCGAGGGCCGTTTTCGTCCGTTCGCGAAAATTCTCGAGCTCATCCTCGGGGAACGTGGGATTCACTGTCACGTCCTGCAGGTACTGATACGCGACGTCGATGTAATCGCTGAGGATGGACACGGTGATCGCCGAAAAGTCCGGCGTGCTGAAAGAGCCTACAGAACCGCCCACGGACTCGATCCATTCAGCCAACTGCAGAGCCGATTTCGTCTTCGTTCCCTTGTTGAGCTGATCGATCGTGAACGACGCCAGCGACTCCTTTCCTTTGGGGTCGAGCGCATTACCTGCATGGAACACGAGATACATCGTCACCATGGGTTGTTCGTGCTGTTCGACGGCGACGATCTCCATCCCGTTCTTCAAGGTGAACTCGTTGTAGCCGGGGAAGGATAGTTTCTTGATCTTCTCCGGTGGGGGAGGCGTTTCCTTTGCGTACGGCGCCGCGGCGAGCGATAGAACTCCGAGCGCCAGAACCCCCGCCAAAACATTCTTGAACTGCCGTTTCATGTTCTTTCTCCTTCTGGGATACCGATGGACTTCATCACCTCTAACGCGTGTCGCAACCATCATCCCTCTTTAACCCTCTTTGGGCGCGGGCTGCGCGATCACGACCGTCCGGTTGTTCTCCACGAAGTACTTGTTCGCAACCCGGATGATGTCGTCTTGCGTCACCGCCATGTAACGGTCGACATCGGTATTGATATTGGCGAGGTCCCGGCTGAAGTACACGTAATCGTGTATGGTCTCCGCCTTGCCGAGCACCGTCTCCCGGTTTCTGATGAAATCCGTTTTGAACTGGATCTTCGCCTTCTCGAGTTCTTTCGCGTCGATACCCTCTTTTTTCACTTTCTCGATCTCGTCGAGCATGAGGCTTTCGCACTTGCCGATGTCCACGCCGACGTTCGACGCGGAGATGAACCTGAAGAGCCCCGGGCCCCTGCGCACATCCGTGCCTCCGAACACCACCACAGCCGCTTTTTCCTCTTTGACGAGACGGTTGTACATCCGGCTCGCCTCGCCGTCCGTGAGGATCTTGCCGAGAAGTTCGAGGGCCGGCATGTCGTTGTCGAAACAGTTCGGGATCGTATAGGTCATGAACACGGCGGGCACATTGGCGTTCTTGTCTTCAACGACCGCGCGCCGCTCCGCCGTGTGCGGCGGTTCGTCGCCGGTGAGGGGCTTGATATCGGGACCCTTTGGAATATTGCCGAAATACTGCTCCACCATCTTCATCGTCTTCCCCGGATCGATGTCACCCACGATGACCAGAACGGCGTTGTTCGGGCGGTAATAGTTGTTGAAAAACGCCTTCGCGTCGTCCGCCGTCCCGTTGTCGAGATCGACCATCCGGCCGATCACGGTGTGCTGGTAGGGTTTGAAATCGTACGACAGCGTGTCCGAGGCGAGAAACGCGTTTCCGTAGGGTTGGTTATCGATTCGCTGGCGTCTCTCTTCTTTTACGACGCTGCGCTGGTTCTCGAAGTTCTCTGAGTTGACGGCCAGAGACTTCATCCGGTCGGCCTCGAGCCAGAGACCGAGATTGAGCCGGTTCGCGGGGAGAGTTTCGAAGTAGTTCGTCCGGTCCTGTGTCGTCGACCCGTTGTTGTTGCCCCCCGCTCTCTGCACGAGCTGAAAGTGTTCGGCCTTGCCCACATTCTCCGACCCCTGGAACATCATGTGCTCGAAGAGATGGGCGAATCCGCTTTTGCCCTCCGCTTCGTACGCACTTCCCACGTGGTACCAAACATCGACGGCGACGATGGGCACCGAATGGTCCTCGGAGAGGATCACACGAAGCCCGTTGTTCAGCACATGTTCCTTGTACTCGATGGTGCCGGGCTTCACACCCGCCTCGGCCGATAGAAATACAAATACCACCAGGGTTGCCAAGCAACCCGCCAAGAACACCCTTTTCATGGAACCTCCCTTTTGACCAACGAGACGATGAAACGATGGGATCCCCGCAGATCCTCTCCCCCGAATTCGCCCGAAGAGGTGCCTGCACAAACCGCTGCGTAGATACCACTACGAAGATGCGGAAGAAATTGTTTTCGGGATTTCGGACATCATCCTCCAAACCTGCCCTTCTGTCAAGCGGGACGGGAGACGCTCCGGAAGCGCCACGCGGGGTCTGGGGACTTCAATGGCGCCACCCGCCGCGGAAAACTGCGACTTCCGGCTGCGCGGGTCCTGTCGGCCATCCGCCCGCTGCCGTGCTCGCTTCGCTGCGCGCGTGAGCGGGCGCCCGTGGCCGCCACCCGCGCGATTCGACGACGAGCACGAGCGGGGGCCCCATCGGCGCCACCCGCGGCGGGTGATCCTCGCTCGTTCCCGCGAAAGGGCCCGCGCTCACCCTCCATCCCGTGTATCCCGCGGCGAAGACCGTCCAACCCTCTATCTTGATGACCCGCTCGTTTTCAACTATCCTCCGGCTCTATGACGAGCTCTGTGGCGAAGCGAACCGTCTCGTTTCTTTTCGAAGGCCGCGTCCTCCACGGGGTCGAAGGCGAACCGGTTGCAAAGGCTCTCTTTGCGGCGGGTGTCCGCACGCTCTCCTACAGCGTCAAGTACAAGCGCCCCCGTGGGATCTTCTGCGCTCGGGGGAGGTGCGTCGCGTGTCACATGTCGATCGATGGCGTCCCCGGTGTCCCGACGTGTATTACACCTCTCAAGAGCGGGATGAGGGTCGAGCGCGAAGACTATCCGCCCTTCTACGGCCCGCTCACCACCGCGTTCGTTCGTTTGATCCCCCTCCCCGCAGGCTTCTATTACAGAATGTTCACACGGCCGGCGTCGCTTCAGAAACTATTCCTCCGGAGTCTCCGCCGTATGGCCGGCGTTGGCCGTCTGCCGCTCCACGAGACGGCGACATCTGCGGCCGCCGCTTCGGATCGGATCGCCGCGCTCCCCGTCAAGGATGCGTACGACGTCGTTGTCGTGGGGAGCGGGGTTTCCGGTATGTCCGCCGCGCTCTCCTCGGCTCATCACGGGTTGGATGTTCTTCTCGTCGATGAATACGGCGTTCCCGGCGGTCATTCGTTTGGGTACCAGCCCGACGCCGAGCTCACGTCGGCCCGTGACCAGTTGATCGATAGAATCAAGGGACACGTGTCCATCCAGTACCGTCCCAATATCACCGCTCAAGGATTTTACCCGCCGAATACGCTCCTTCTCGGCGCCGGAGGATCGACGGGGTTCTCCGGCGCGAAGGCTCCAGTTGTTCGCGCGGGGACGACACGCTCTCCCGCGGATGATGTATCCGATGCGAGAAGTTCCGTTCCGCGCACGGGGATGAAACGCGTTCGCGCGCGAAGTTTTGTTTTCGCCACGGGCGCCAACGACCTCGTTCCGCTTTTCGAGAACAACGACACACCGGGGATATTTGGAGAGAGGGCGATCCGTCTTCTCCTCGCACGCGACAACTGGCGACCGGGAAGAAAAGCCGTCGTCTACGGCGCGGGGACGCCGCTTCGTGTGACCGCGGAACTTCTTCTTCACCACGGCATCGAGGTCGTGGCGGTCGCGGATCCTACAGACGCAACGTCCGGCGAGCAAAATCGCGGCGCGCTCGACACCATTCGCACGATCACGAATGCGAAGGTCACCGCGGCCAAAGGGGGTACGTGGCTTCGTGCCGTCGAGGTGTCGCGCGTCAC
>Ga0315286_10000604_pt1 | contig 30738 bp, 25 predicted proteins | sample YL17G10_0_MG_FD_205038 | JGI IMG/M metagenome (GOLD analysis project Ga0315286, IMG submission 205038) | Sediment microbial communities from Yellowstone Lake, YNP, Wyoming, USA - YL17G10_0 | ecosystem: Environmental > Aquatic > Freshwater > Lake > Sediment | place: USA: Wyoming | collected... | reverse complement strand
ACCCGGCAAGGCAAGGGCCTTGCTAACATCGATCTTCTTTATAAGTGCATGCGGGTGCGGGCTGCGTTTAATGCGCGCATGCAAAAGTTTGTTACCGAATTGGATATCATCCGCATAAAGAGCTGCGCCGGTGACCTTCTCCAACGCGTCGATGCGAGGCTTGCTCTCGCCCACGGGACCAGATGTCTTCTTTGTGATAACCTTTTCCATAATACCGCTACCTTATGGAGGCGTGATATACGGGTTCAATACCCTGGATTAAAGTTATGTTGGCTGGCTCCGGTTAAGTCATTGCCGCTCGCATCCTTGCGGCTTCCTTGATACTTTCGATGATACGGATATATCCGGTGCAGCGGCACAGGTTGCCGACCAATGCTTCACTGATTTCGTCTTCACTTGGGTTCGGATTCCGATCGAGCAACGCCCGGGAAGAGATCAATACCCCTGGAGTACAAAATCCGCATTGGACGCCGCCGGTGTTAATCATGGCTTGCTGGATCGGGTCGAGCCGTTGATCATCTGTCAGGCCTTCCACCGTGACGACTTCAGCCCCGTCACATTCAACGGCAAGAACCATGCAACTATTCACTGGTTCCCCGTTTAACATGACGGTGCAGGCGCCGCATTCCCCTGCGGAGCAGCCATTTTTCGTGCCGGTTAATGCCAGGCTTTCACGCAGCATGCGCATGAGGGTCATGTTGGAAGGAACCCTGACTTGTTCGAGTCCTCCATTGACAGTAAGGTTGATCACGTGGAAGCCCATTTACTCCTCCGGAGGATTTACTTCTGCAATTTCTTCCATACTTCGATGAGCGCCATTTCTGTCAGATTTCTGACCATCAGCTTGCGATACCGGGCGCTGCCGCGGACATCATCGATCGGTACGCTCGCCTCGCAGGCAAGGCAGGCTGCCTGGTGGAGCGATTCGGAAGTAACAGCCTGTTCTGCGAGGAGTTTTTCAGCCTCCTTGGCAACGAGGGGGACAGGAGCGACGGAAGCCAACACGATGCGAAAACGAAATCCCGACATTGTGCCGGGATCAGGACTGCACAAAACGGTTACACCCACAATCGAAAGGTCACTGAGTCTATTACGTCCAAGCTTGAGATAGGTACCGGCGCATCCCTTTGGTGGGAGCGGGAAAATGATTGCTGTTACGATATCGCCGGGTCTCAGAGTGGTTTTACCGGGTGCGAGGAAGAACGAGGCGAGCCCTTCCTGGCGTAGACCGTTTACCCCATGAACTTGCAGCATCCCATCCAGCACCATACAGGCTCCGATGGTGTCACCAGCTGGCGAAGCATTGCAGATATTACCGGCGATGGTAGCGCGCGTGCGCAATTGGTAGCTGGCAACCGACCGACAGGCTTCCACTAACAAGGGATAGGTTACCCGTATCTCGGGGGATGCAATCACCCGGTTCATGTTGACTGCAGCGCCGAGGGTGAGGCCTGCTTTCGGATCAAAACTCAAGTTGTTTGTTCCGTCCAGTCTTTTAACATCCACGAGAAATTTGGGTTCGAGGAATCCATCCCGCATACGGACAAAGATATCTGTCCCTCCCAGGAATGGACGAGCATCATGGGGGTGTTGTGCCAGGAATTTACTGGCTTCGACCAGTGTTTCCGGTCGGATATAGTCAAACTCAGGAAGCGTTGGATGCGTGTGAGTGATCAAATCAGTTTCCTCGCTCAAACGATCGCAATCAATCGGAAGGAATAGCAGTGGATCGTCCAGGTCCCCTTAAGCGTAAATAAATATCAACATTATCAATTATGACATAGTTTGAGATTTTCTGTAAGCGATCCCGCATAAATTATTTATTGTCTGGACATGAACAATACCTATCGATTTGATTTCAACTTCCTAAATTGCAGATCTATAATTACACTTTCATGATTCGATGAATACAATTACAATACCCAACAGTTTTTATCTTTTTCATCTAGGTATGAATCAATATACGCGTTAAAAATGAACCATTGGAAAGGTTCCTTTCTTTTTTATCCGATCATGTATTGGAGGAATATTAATGAAAACCCGGGCTCCTTTTCTCATCATCAGCATTCTTGTACTGGTAGTCTCCGTACTGGCCTGCAACACTCCAATACCGACTGTCACTTCAATCCCAGGCGGCACGACAAGTGAACCGGAAGGGGTGACAGCCACAGAGCCTCCGGTGCTGCCGCCTCCAGCATTGGCCACATTGCGGGTGGTTTATATCAAAGCGGATAATGTCTGGTTGTGGACAGAAGGAACCGGTATTTTGCAATTAACCGCTGCAGGAGGTGCGCGGAATCCGGTGCTTTCCAGTGACGGGCAGGTGGTCGCTTTCAATCGTAATGGGGAGCTGTGGGTGGTCAACGCTGACGGAACCAATGAGCATCAACTCGTGAGTACTGCCTACCTCTCAGGGTTGGTTTCAGGAGGGGATACGGCGGAGGTTAAAGATATCCTCTGGAGGCCCGGCACGCACACGATCTTCTTTAATACTGTGGTTGTGGCTGCCATAGTAGGTTATCGGATTCCGCAGGCTGACTTGCAAAGCATCGAAGCCGATGGCATTGTGGACGCGATCACCTACCTGGAATCTGCTGGCTCGGGGGGTGATCCTTATTTCTCCCCAGATGGCAACATCGTTGCATTATCCCAACCTGATAAGATCATATTTTTGGAAGTAAGCAGTGCTTTTTGGAATGTCGCTTTGACTTTTCCAAATGTATTGACTTATAGCGAGTGGAGTTATTATCCGGAGATCGTCTGGCTGCCTGATTCGAGCGGAGTGAGGGTCGCGATCCCCGCAGCCGATCCACTTGGCGATCCATCGCAGCCATCCACTTTTTGGAATGTCCCAGTGTCAGGATCCCCGTCCATTCTAACGACATTCATCGCTGCGCCAGCGTTTGCAAGTTTTCCATATATTTCACCTGACGCGAGTGCTGTCCTGTACACTGCGGAAAACCCGGGTGGCGTGGAAATCCACTCTATCCGAACCGATGGCACGGATACACTCTATACCTCTTATCCGAGTGGAACCATAGAAATTGAAGGTTGGACACCCGACTCATTACATTTTATGGTTCACCACCTTCCGACACAAATAAATATTATGGCCGTTGGAGAAGATATAGTACTTGGCGATACTCCCAGCGTATCGAAAGTTCAATGGATCGACAGTACGCGCTTCATTTTCTTAAACGGGACTGAATTACGGATCAGCACTCTTGGAAGCGCTAGCAGTCCGATCGATACCGGAGTCAATGAGTACAATTTTGGAATCTGGATCCATTAACGAGGAAAATTGATCAACTGAGGCCGATTCGTTTTCAAAAAATAGGAAAATTCCTCTCTCTTTGGACTGATGCCTATTGCATTTCAAGAAGGACGTTTTATTGTTTAGAGTGAGAAGGTTTTCTTGACGCTAATCGAGTAAGGAAAAAGAACCTTTCCATTTCATCCGGATGAACCAAGGGGAATTCCGATTCCGGATTGTATTGTAAAATCAATAGCATGCCTGAAAAGATCAACATACTTTTCCTCGCTGCAGAGGCGGAACCTTTTGTCAAAATTGGCGGCCTGGCGGATGTTGCCGGTTCGCTGCCTCCAGCATTGCGCAGACTTTCCTCGCTGGATTCGCGTGAGATCACTTTGGATGTCCGGTTGATGTTGCCTCGTCATCGTGTCATTCAAGGGATGACAAGCGATCTTCAACCTGTAGCGGAATTTTCGTTAACTCGAGATGGAAAGGGTACCCCTGTCCAAGTTTTTGAAATAAAAAATAAAGGGATGCCAGTTTACTTTATCGACGGAGAGCCGATCTCGAGCGCCCCAACAGTCTATTCTTCCAACCAGACACAGGATCGTGAGAAGTATGCATTCTTTTCTCTCGCTGCCATGGAGTTTGTCCATCACAGCGAATGGAAACCCGATATCATCCATGTCAATGACTGGCATACATCCCTGGCATCCTTCGCCTTGCGGTCAAGGCAAAACGAGACTTGCTCACCCCGTGTTCGAACAGTGCTTACAGTTCATAATCTACCGTATATGGGAGGATATGGTTCGGAGGTACTGTCATCCTATGGATTATCGTCGATCGAAGATGATACCCTTCCTGGATGGGCAAAGGACCAATTCCTGCCGTTGGGACTATGGTCCGCGGATTCAATAGTTCCAGTTTCTCCCACCTATGCTCGGGAAATCCTCTCCCCTGAATTTGGCTGCGGCCTGGAATCGTTTTTAAAAACCCGTTTGAGTAGCCTGACTGGCATCTTGAACGGCCTGGATATAGATGCCTGGAATCCTGAAACGGATAAATCCCTGGCTGCGCGCTTCTCAAGTGATCATCTCGATATCCGGACAACCAATAAGATCGCACTTCAACATGACCTTGATCTCAAAGAGGATGTGACCATCCCGCTTCTTGTGATGATTGGACGGATCGACCATCAAAAAGGTATTGATATTACATTTGAAACCTTGAAAAGAATCGCTGATAAGGAATGGCAATTCATCCTGCTTGGATCGGGTGATACGACCCTGGAAAATGCAACCCGTCAAATGCAGGAGGAATTTCCAGAACGAATTAGAGCGGTCATCCGGTATGATGAGGCTTTAGGGCGATTAATGTATGGAGGCGCAGATATTTTCTTAATGCCGTCACGATATGAACCTTGCGGCCTGGCCCAGATGATTGCCATGCGATATGGCTGCGTTCCGGTGGTGCATGCGACGGGAGGGTTGCGAGATACCGTTAGGGATGGTAAAACTGGTTTCACATTTCAGGAAGCGACCGCGACTTCGATGGAGGAGGGAATTTTCCGGGCGTTATCAAGCCATGCCAGTCCCGAGATCTGGAAAAAACTACAATCCCGCGGGATGCATGAGGATTTTTCCTGGCAACAATCTGCGCGCAAGTATGCAAGGATTTACCGTTCTCTGAGATTCGATCCATGACGATCATTACCTGAAGAGGTGAACCATGAAAACACGCGCAATCATCCTGGCAGGTGGGGAAGGCGCCCGCCTGAGCGCCCTGACCGCCAAGCGTACCAAACCGGCGGTGCCTTTCGCAGGGAAATACCGCATCATTGATTTTGCCCTTTCGAATTGTGTCAACTCCAATATATTTGATATCATGGTGCTCGCCCAATATCGACCGCAATCACTGATCGAACATATTGGGGCAGGGGCACCGTGGGATCTGAATCGCGATTTTACGGGAGGTGTTCGAATCCTGACCCCCTATAAAGCCCGTTATGATTCCGATTGGTATGAAGGCAATGCGGATGCCGTCCAACAAAACTTTACATTTATTAAACAAGGCTCGCCGGATCTAATACTCATCCTGTCAGGCGACCATATCTATTCCATGGATTACGACATGATGATCTCTTTCCACATGGACTATCAGGCTGACCTGACAATCGGTACAATCCGGGTCTCCATGGAAGAGGCATCACGTTTTGGTGTCCTGACTGTCGATAAGAAATATAAAGTTAAATCATTCGTCGAGAAACCCAAAACTCCAACCTCCAACCTGATCAATATGGGTGTCTACCTGTTTAATCGTGAACTCCTTGACCAGGTGTTGTGGGAGGATCATTTACGCACGGATTCATCGCACGATTTTGGAAAGGACATTCTTCCACGCCTGGTCAATAGCAAGCGACGAATCATCGCGTTCCCCTTTACAGGCTATTGGATGGATGTCGGCACAATCCTTTCTTACTGGCAGGCGCATATGGATATGCTTTCCCCGAATCCGCCTTTGAAATTATATGATCGCAGCTGGGTTATTCACACGCGCACAGAAGAACGCCCGCCGGTCCGAATTCCTCAAAGTGCAAATATCTTCGCCAGTATGATCTCGGACGGTTGTAACATTCAGGAAAATGCCCGGATTGAGAGCAGCGTGCTTTCGCCGGGAGTGATCGTGGGCAGCGGAGCCATAGTGCGCGAATCCATCCTTCTGACGGACACGATCATTGAGCCCGGGGCGATCGTCGAGCGCGCCATCCTGGATAAACGAGTCCATGTAGAAAAGAATGCCCACGTTGGAGGCGGGATTGCCAATCCGAACATTCAACTGGCTGTGGTTGGAAAGAAAAGCGTTGTTCCTGCAGGCGCAATTGTCGAGCCCGGGGCAACCATCGGCACTGACGTGATCGCCTCTGATTACTCCAATCTACTCGTCAAATCGGGAGAGATCCTGGAGACCAAAAGACAACCATATGAAATTTGACCGCGCTTCAGGAATATTACTTCACCCAACATCTCTACCGAGCCCTTACGGGATCGGTGATTTCGGTCCGGCTGCCTATCAATGGGTGGATTGGCTGGCGGGGACTGGTTGTAAACTCTGGCAGGTTCTCCCAATGGGTCCCACGGGTTATGGAAATTCCCCTTACCAGAGTTTTTCCGCATTTGCCGGCAATCCCTACCTTATCAGCCCTGAATTGCTTGCCCGGGAAAACCTCCTATTTCCCGAAGATTTCAAGAACCAACCCGTATTCGATCCAACAAAAGTTGATTTCGGAAGCCTCATCCCATGGAAACTGGTCCTGCTTGAGAAATCATTTTCGCGTTTTTCTGACTGCGATGGATCCATTCGTGAAGAATATGAAATTTTTTGCTCTGAAAATTCTTCCTGGCTGGACGATTATGCCTGTTTCATGGCGATAAAAGAATCGCAGGGAGGGGGCGCGTGGGATGGCTGGTCAGAACCGATCCGGCTTCGCATCCCGGCTGCCCTGGAGGCGATTCGGGGAAGCCTGGCATCTTCGAGAGCACGGTTTTCATATTTCCAGTTCATATTCTTTCGTCAATGGAAGGCCTTATACGATTATGCCCATTCCAAGGGATTGTGGATCATCGGAGACATCCCTATATTCGTTGCTTATGATTCCGCGGATGTGTGGTCAAATCCCGAGCTATTCCACCTCGATAAGGCAAGGAAACCGACCGTGGTGGCAGGGGTTCCTCCAGATTACTTTTCCCCAACGGGACAGTTATGGGGAAACCCGCTTTATCGCTGGGAAGAACACAAACGAACCGGTTACCACTGGTGGTTGGAGCGGCTGCGCGCTTCCTTTAAACTCTTCGATATCCTCCGCTTTGACCATTTTCGGGGTTTTACGGGATATTGGGAGATCCCAGCGAATAAGAAGACTGCTGAAATTGGACGCTGGGTGAAAGGTCCGGGGGAGGATTTATTTAATGCCATTCAATCCAAATTCGGAGAGGAACTTCCCATCATTGCTGAGGATCTGGGAGAGATCACTCCTGATGTAACAGCCTTGCGGGACCAATTTTCATTACCTGGAATGAAGGTTTTACAATTTGCTTTCAGCGGACCGGAAAATCCCTTTTTACCCCATTCCTACCTTCAGAATTGTGTTGTTTATACCGGAACACATGATAATGATACGACACTTGGATGGTTCGCTTCTGCCTCGGAAAGTGAGAGGGATTTTGCGCTACGCTACCTGGGCGCTGACTCCGCCTCAATTGTCTGGGAGATGGTCAGGGCGGCATGGAAATCTGTGTCTGCAGTGGCGATCGCGCCGATGCAGGATTTCCTGAATCTGGGCACTGAGGCACGCTTCAATTTTCCATCAAGACCTGATGGAAATTGGGAATGGAGACTTTCGGAAATCGCTCTGAATGAAGAGTTGCAGATGAAAATAAAGGATTTAAACTGGCTTTACCAAAGGCTGACAATGTCCGTTGATAGTAGTTAAACCATTTGCTTTGCAGGTTTCAAGCTAGAGTTAATTGTAATCACTGATGAAAGGATGATTTCTATAGGAATTTATAAATTACCTTTCTTTCCGCCCTGTTGCGCAGCCAACCATATTCCTCCCAGGATAAATAACGCGCCGAATATTTTTCCCCAACCTGGTTTTTCGCTAAATATTACAAATGCCAGGATCGTGGAACCAACTGGTTCTCCAAGCAGGGTGAGGGCGACAATAGATGCAGGGAGAAACTTTAAAGACCAATTGAAAATCGAATGTCCAAATAGTTGTGGAATCAACGCCAGTAACAAGAACCAGAGATAATCCAAAGGCGGCAAACCGAGAAAACTTTGTCCCATCCCCACCATGATCACCAGAAGGACCAATGCCGCCATACCATAAACAATAAAAAGGTATGGAACCAGTTCCATCCTTGCGCGTATTTTCTTCCCCACCAGTAAATAGCCGGCAGCCATCCAGGCTCCGATCAGGGCAAGCGCATTCCCAAAGAAGGCAGTTCCATTAAACAACGTTTTTATTGGGGGACATATCAGTCGATACCTCTGCCATGCACAGGCATCGCTCATTCCCACAATGATTCCACCTATCATGGCAAAGACCAAACCGAGAACCGCGATTCCTTTGAGGCGTTCATGCAGAACAAGGGGGGCGATTATTGCCACCCAGAGGGGTGTGGTGGTTACTAAGACGACCGAGCTGGCGACCGTGGTGAATTCAAGGGAAGTGATCCAGGTGGCGAAGTGAAGTGCCAGGAAAAATCCTGAAAGAAGAGCCAACATCAAATCCTTGCGATTTAATCGCAGAATATCATGACGATAGCGGAGGAAAACCACTGGAGCAAGAATCAGGCTGGTAAAAGTGAGGCGCGCCGCAGCGATCACGATCGAGGGCGCGCCACCATTTTGTGCAAAACGGATGAAGATGGCTGCAGTCGAGACGGCTGATACACCCGCCAGGAGGCTAAGCATCAGGGTGATATATCGAGGGGAGGGGGAGGAGGTCATAAGTTGATGGTCTATTCGGAGAGCTGCGCTCAACTGCGAGTTGTTAACATTATATTTGAAATCCCCGGACATGACTTGACACCAAAGGCTATAATAGTACAATAAAGATAAAAAATATCATATATAATTTCAATTACAGGAGATCAGCCATGTCCATTCAATTAAAACCACTTCCTTACAATTATGACGCTTTAGAGCCATATATCGACACCGAAACAATGAAGATCCATCATGATAAGCACCACGCAGCTTACATCACCAATTACAATAACGCGCTGGAAAAGCATCCGGAATTGACGGGAAAATCCATCGAATCAATCCTATCAGATCTGAATGCAATCCCTGAAGATATTCGCACGGCAGTCAGGAATCATGGTGGGGGAACTTGGAATCACGACCTCTTCTGGCAGGTGATGGCACCTCACGCAGGCGGTGAACCGACAGGAGGATTGTTAAAAGGGATTGATACTACCTTTGGAAATTTTTCCAACTATAAAGCCGAATTTGCGAAGGCTGCCCTGGGAAGGTTCGGATCCGGTTGGGCCTGGCTTGTCAGAAAAGGAAACGGATTGGCGATAGTATCAACCGCAAACCAGGATAATCCAATTACTGAGGGACTGATACCCCTGCTGGGGATCGATGTGTGGGAACATGCCTATTATTTAAAATATCAGAATCGCAGAGCTGACTATATCGAAAATTGGTGGCATGTTGTCAACTGGACCGAGGTGGCACGCAGGTATGACGCACCAGACTCCTGATATTTATACTAGAGCCCGGATTTCACTCCGGGCTTTTTGTTGCACATTTTTGGCAGGGCAGATATAATAAGTCTATCTTTACCTTATTTTTCCAATAGGAGGATTTTCATGACTCATATAATTACGAGCCTGTGCTTGCGCGATCGAGGCTGCATCGACGTTTGCCCTGTGGAATGCATTGTCCCTGGCGAACCGGTTGAAAAATTTCCCTGGATGTATATAGATCCGGAAACCTGTATTGATTGTGGCGCCTGCATTCCTGAGTGCCCGTTCGGTGCCATCTTCACTGAAGATGAAGTTCCAGCTACCTACATTGCCAAAGGTAGCGAATATATTAGCAAGGTAGGCCTGACCGGTCATTACGAGGGAGCCAATCATAACGGCACCCAGGTCGTGTTGGAGACAGTCAGACAGTTGAACGCGGGGGAGGAAGTTAATTTGCGTGATGATATCCAGCCAAACTACGACTTCTTCAAGTCAGGTCCGGGCTATGCCGCGAAGGACGAGGACAAAGGGATGTGAACAGGAAAGATTAGTTCTCGGCTATTGATTGAAACCCGGTTCGTAAAGACCGGGTTTTGATTCTCCTATCGACCGATGAAAGCCACCTTTGTAGAAATGTATTTCTCAGATCTTCCAACCACCTTTTCCTTGGGCATTCCTTGTGATAAACTCTTAGGCAGTCAAGTCATCTTGTACACTCGCTTCTCGAGGAGTAGATATGGTTTTCGATCCCGTATTTATAAGCGGTTTTGCCCAGGTTCTCACAGGTTTTGCAGGTGCATTCCTGGTTGCGTTGTGGGTGGCTCTGGTGATCTGGACATACCGGGATATCCGGTCGCGCCACCGCGACAGGTTGGTGCATGTCCTGGCGGCAGCCTTGGTGGCATTAATGAACCTCCCCGGCGTGTTAGTCTACCTCGTTCTCCGACCTGCACGCACCCTTGAAGAAGAATACCAGCAGACCCTTGAAGAAGAAGCCCTGTTGCAGACCATCGAAGACCAGTTCCTATGTCCTGGTTGCGAACGTCATGTACGCGATGATTGGATGGTATGCCCGTCCTGCCAGACAAAACTACGCAAACCCTGCCACTCCTGCAAACGATTGATGGAAATTCCCTGGAATATCTGCCCCTATTGTGGCACACCTGCTCCGGGGATGCGCAAGGAAGGGGGAACCATGGATGATGTAGCCAGGGGCTTATCTGTAGAAGAAACCAAATAAACACTTGCAAGAAAAGCAAGATTTGGGCACCATCATATATTCAAACGATGGTCTGATGGGGATTCGTTCTTCACCCCCATCGTTTACCTGCCACTTCACAATAATGTTGGTGGAATATTAAAGTATATATTTTTACTGTATAATGCAATCACAAACCAAGTCTGGAAGGAGTCTCACATGAAGCGAGGACGATTATTCATTTACTTGGCGTTGATAATTCTCATTGCTGTGGGTGGTGGCGGTATTTATCTCTGGCTGCACCGCACTCCAGCAACGGCTCAACCTCCTGAGGGCCAGGCAACCCAGCAAACAACCATTGTCGAAATTGTCTCGGCTGGTCAGAATATATCCCCGGGAACCCAAATCACGGAAGCGATGTTGAGTTCCATTCAAATTCCCGACACATCCCTTGTGCAAGGTGAATTTACAGACAAAGGAGAAGTGGTTGGCAAGTATGCAACCATGATCATCGGGCAAGGTGTTCCAATAACGGATAGAATGGTGTCTCAAGCCGCCGGGAATGTCTACCTGCCGGGTTCGACCTGGGCTCCATTCATTCCGCAGGGCTTAACCGCAGTGTCCATCCCGATCTCGCGATTATCCAGCGTGGCATACGGAATTCGAGACGGCGATTATGTCAATGTCATCGTGACGATGCTGCTTGTGGACGTGGACCCTGCAAACCAAAGTGAGCTTCCCAATTACACTGCCAGTGTATTGTCCCCTGGATTAACCCAGGATGGCATTCAATTAACTGCCGTGATTGCATCGGGTGGGGAAGCATCCCGCCAGGGAACAACCTTCTTGGACCAGACATTAAACCAGCCTCTCTATCTCGTTCCATCGGAAAGTCAGCGCCCAAGGCTGGTTACCCAGATGATCGTCCAGAATGTCCAGGTACTCCATGTGGGCTCATTTCCTCCATTCTATGAGACGATATCGAATGAGGATATCCTGGCTGGATCGGAAGCAGTTGCCACACCCACTCCTGGACCTGCCGAGCAGCAACAGCCCGTCGTAACCCAACAACCGGATATCGTTACCTTGATGGTTTCACCCGAAGATGCCAATACTCTCGTATTCCTTGTCTACAGTGGTGCAAAAATCACATTAACCCTGCGCAACCCCAACAATCCCGGTCCTGCGGTTCAGACTGATGCGGCCATGCTGGAATATCTCTTAACCCAGTACAATATCCCGGTTCCGGCAAAATTACCTTATGGATTGCAGCCACGTCTTGACGATCTATTGGATCCTGTATTGTCCAACGATAAGACTTCCACACCTTGAGTGATACTATCTAAACCTCCAATCAAGGCAATGGAGAGATTTAATGGCTGATGGCGATAAGATTCGCGTCTTAATTGTAGACGATGTATCAGATACACGCGAAAATGTACGTAAATTATTGACGTTCGAGTCAGATATTGAAGTTGTTGCTGCTGCCCGAACGGGTAAGGAGGCAATCCAATTATCACAAGAGTCTAATCCCGATGTGGTTCTGATGGACATCAATATGCCTGATATGGATGGCATCGCTGCGACCGAACAGATCCGGCAAAGGGTGCCGTCAGTTCAGGTGGTGATCCTTTCCATTCAAAATGATCAGAACTACATGCGCAGGGCGATGGTTGTAGGAGCGCGGGACTTTCTCACCAAGCCGCCAAATCCGGATGAACTGGTTGCAGCCATTCGCCGGGCGGGAAAAGTAGCACGAGAGGAACGCTCCAAATCCAGCCAGGTATTCGTTTCTCCTCAAGGGATTCCGAACCTGGCGATGAAATCGAGCCGGTTGTCACGCGGGAAGATCATCCAGGTGTATAGCCCAAAAGGGGGCACAGGTTGCACAACGATCGCTGTCAACCTGGCAGTCTGTCTTCATAACGAGGAGACGCGCGTCGTCCTTGTTGACGCGAACCTACAATTTGGAGATGTAGCCATCTTCCTCAATGAGCAGGTCAAGAATTCGATCCTCGACCTGGCGCCGCGAGTGGACGAAATGGATCCTGAAATCGTGGACAGCGTCATGATCAAGAATGCCGCCTCCGGTGTGCATATAATGGCTTCCCCATCTCGCCCGGAAAATGCTGAAAAGGTAAATGCCGACCAGTTTGCGAAGTTGCTGCGCTATTTGCGCCAACTCTATGCTTATGTTATCGTGGATAGCAGCGCCTACCTGACTGATGTCACCTTGGCAGTACTGGATGTTGCTGATTCGATCGTATTAGTGACCACCCAGGATATCCCATCCATTAAGAATGATCGTTTGTTCCTCGACCTCCTTATGACTTTAAACATCCCATTGGAAAAAATCGCTTTTGTGATGAACAAGTTTGATAAACGGATCGCGATTTCAGCGGAGAAGGTGGGCGAAAATCTCAAACAGGAGGTAGTAGCGGTCATCCCGCTCGACGAACGCACGGTGATTCCGGCAGTAAATCGGGGGGTTCCATTCATGCTCGATAATAAGACCCAGCCCGCGGCTAGAGGGATCTATACACTTGCAGAAGCATTACGTGCGAAAATGATTAAACGGGATACGGAAGAATTTGACTCGTTGGTTAAACGGTAGAAGGATTTCAGGAGGCATTAATGTCCTTACTAAAACGGATCGAACAGGGGCAAGGGAAACCAGCTGAACAGGGGATTGGAACCTCTTCAGCTTCTGGTGGGGATTCCTCCCGCCTATCTTCCTTGCAGGCGCGCAGGGTTAGCGCACCTAGTACCACGCCACAGGCAGGTACATATTTTGACTTGAAAACCCGGGTACAAAATCGACTTCTTGCCGAACTCGATCCATCCCTGGATATCAATAAAACCGAGGATGTTAGAAAAACCATCCAGGGTTTGTTTGAACAAATTCTAAGCGAGGAAAACATTGTTCTTTCAAGACCGGAGCGCGCGCGTCTTTTCGAACAGATCACTGCAGAGATCCTGGGTCTTGGACCGCTGCAAACCTTGCTTGAAGATGAGACAGTAACAGAAGTGATGGTGAACGGAGCAAAGAATATCTATGTAGAACGGAAAGGTAAGATTCATCGCGTTCCAGTGACATTTGAAAGCAACGATCATGTGATGCGCATCATTGACCGTATTGTTGCACCACTGGGACGTAGAATCGACGAATCCAGCCCGTATGTGGATGCAAGGCTTTCGGATGGCTCGCGCGTCAATGCAGTGATTCCACCCATATCACTCATTGGTCCTACATTGACCATCCGTAAATTTGCTAAAGTTCCCTTCACGCTAGAGCAAATGGTCCAGTTTGGAACTCTCACTCCTGAATCGCTTCAATTCCTCAAAGCTTGTGTCGAGTCAAGATTGAACATCATCATTTCAGGAGGTACTGGTTCGGGGAAGACAACATTCCTGAATATTCTTTCCGGTTTCATCCCGAGTGATGAACGAATCATCACCATCGAAAACGCTGCAGAATTGCAGCTTCGCCAGGAACACGTGATCACGCTTGAATCCCGCCCAGCAAACATTGAAGGCCGTGGAGAAATTACCATTCGTGCCCTGGTGATCAATTCACTCAGAATGCGCCCAGACCGTATCATCGTTGGAGAGATCCGCGATGATGCCGCCCTGGACATGCTCCAGGCAATGAACACCGGTCACGATGGTTCCATGACAACCCTGCACTCAAACTCCCCCCGGGATACACTGTCACGCCTGGAGACAATGACTTTGATGGCAGGTATGGACCTTCCCGTACGCGCCATTCGTGAACAGGTTTCTTCGGCAATTGACCTGATCGTCCATGAAGAACGCATGCGCGATGGTTCGCGTAAAGTAACCTGTATCACCGAAGTTGTAGGCATGGAAGGTGATATCATCACTACCACAGACCTTTTCATTTTCGAACAAACCGGTATTGAAAACGGGAGGGTTCTTGGCAGGATGCATCCGACAGGGTTACGCCCCAAATTTATGGAGAAGATCGAAGCAGCCGGTATTCACCTGCCTCCCTCGATATTTGGCGTTGGAAGCAGACAAAGATATTAGAATCAGGAGTCAGCAATTATTTCACAGGTGCTAAATGACTAACCTTTTGATGATCGGCGGCGGAGTACTTGCATTGGTATTGCTTGTCATTGGGGTCATTGTTTCCACGACCAGTGACAAGACTTCAATGGACGACCGCATCAACAAGTACCTGGAGGAAGAGAAGAAAGAGGAAGATAAAGAGACCAAGGGTGCATTAACCGATTGGGTAAATAAACGGGTAGAGAAATCATCAATCGGTGACCGAATTTCCCGCGACCTGGCACGTGCGGATCTGAAGTTCAAACCGGGCGAGTACATGGCCCTGTTCGTTATTGCCGTGATAGGCGTGGGTTTGATCGCATTCTTCCTCGGCGGAAGGCTTCTCGTCTCCGCAGTCATCGGTGCTGGAATTGGCGCATTGCTGCCCGGGATGTATGTGAAGAACCAGCAAGGGAAGCGCCTGACACGTTTTAATGATCAATTGCCTGATATGCTGAACTTGATGGTAAACGGACTCCGAGCAGGTTTTTCCACATTACAGGCGATGGAAGCCGTAAGTAAGGAATTGCCTCCTCCCATCTGCGATGAGTTCAAACGGGTGGTGCAGGAAATGCAACTTGGCATTCCGATGGAGAAGGCACTCGCTAATCTTCTCCGCCGCATCCCCAGTCAGGATCTTGATTTTCTGGTCACTGCCATAAATGTGCAACGGGAAGTTGGTGGTAATCTGGCGGAGATCATGGATATCATCTCCTATACCATCCGTGAACGAATTCGCATCAAAGGCGATATCCGTGCATTAACTGCCCAGGCGATGTATTCCGGCCGCGCCCTTGCGCTCATGCCCATTGGTCTATTATGTATCTTATGGTTCTTGAATCGAAGTTATGTGATGGAATTCTTCAACAAAAGTACAATATTATGCGGCGGGATTGCCCTGGGTGCTGCGGGGGTCCTGATTACCATTGGTTATTTTGTGATGACTCGTATCGCCAATGTAGAGGTGTAATATGATTACAACAATCATTATCTTACTGGTTCTTGCCATTGTGGTGATTGGTGCAGTCGCACTGGTTGTGGTTGGCATCCGTAAATCGAGGGAAATCGAGGAAGATCCGCTCACCGCTCGCTTAGCTGAATACAGCCAGAGAGGGGAAGCTGTCTCGCTGGAAGAAATCGAACTTTCACAACCATTTTCCCAACGCGTGATTATGCCTATTATGCGCCGCCTGGGAGAGATTTCCTCCCGCTTTACCCCCCAGCATGTTGTAGAACAGACTCGCATCCGTCTGGAACTCGCTGGTAATCCTGGCCGGATTGATGCTTCCACATTCCTGGTACTTCATTTTGTTGCCGCGGGATTATTCGGTGGCATAGTCTTCCTGCTTTCGTTATTTTCAAAGACCTTTTCACTACCCATTGAATTGGTCATCGTATTGGCTTTTACTTTGCTGGGTTATTTCTTCCCCGACCTGTGGATACGGACCAAGATCAACAGCCGGCAGAAGCAGGTTAGAAAAGCAATGCCGGATGCGCTGGATCTATTAACCATTTGTGTTGAAGCAGGGCTGGGTTTTGATGCAGCCATGTCGAAGGTGAATGAAAAATGGGATAATGAATTATCTCTTGCATTCGGCCGGGTGATTCGGGAGATTCAGCTGGGAAAATTGCGTCGGGATGCGCTACGAGATATGTCCGACCGGCTGGGCCTGGCGGAAATGACCAGTTTCGTCGCTGCGGTCATCCAATCTGAAATGCTGGGCGTGAGCATGGCAAAGGTTCTGCGCATCCAGTCAGATCAGATGCGCGTCAAACGCCGCCAGCATGCAGAAGAAGAAGCTCATAAAGCACCTATTAAAATGATCTTCCCAATGGGACTCTTTATTTTCCCCGCCTTGATGATCGTGCTATTAACCCCTGCTGGTCTGAGGTTGTACGGATCATTGAAGTACTTCGTATAGGTGGCTGGAAGGTAGTGTCTTCGACATCCTGGATTTCTCAATTTCTACGGGGAAGTCTGGACTTACTTTTTCCACCAGTGTGCGGGGGGTGCAACCGGGTGGATTTCCATTGGTGTCCGGATTGTCAGGAACAGGTTCGGAATGTCAAAGAACCCATATGTCGAATATGCGGTTTACCAATAACGCATCCCGGTCAATGTGACGCCTGTAATACTACAACACCCGCATATGAAATGTTGCGTTCCTGGTCGATATTTGAGGATCCGGTACGATCGGCTGTTCTGAACCTCAAATACCATCGAAATGCAGCTCTTGGGGATGTACTTGCACCCCCTTTAGCAGAGTTCGTCAGAACACTGGACTGGCAAGTGGATCTGGTCATCCCGGTGCCTTTGGGGAAGGAACGTGCCAGAGAGCGCGGCTATAATCAGATAGGGATCGTGGCTAAACCGGTTGCGACCATCAGGCACTGGCAATATGCTCCCAGTGGTCGGACCCGCATCCGGGAAACCAGGTCGCAAGTTGGATTGACTGCCGTGGAGCGCAAGGCAAATGTTACTGGTGCATTCAAGGCAGAAAAAGAGATCGTTTCAGGGAAGAGGGTGTTGCTCATGGATGATGTTGCCACCACAGGAGCGACAATTTCCGCATGCGCATCTGCATTATTGCAGGCAGACGCAAAGGTCGTATACGCGCTCACCCTGGCTCGCGCTTTACCTCATCACGGAATAAATATCATCTGAATATTTTTAATCAAATTAAACAGGAGGAACGAATGACAGTCGAAGTTGAAGTTTATGCGAAGAACCTAGATATTAACGACCAATTGAAAGACTATGTTACGAAAAAAGCCTCCAAGTTGGATCGATACCTTAGCGAGATTGAACATGTACGAGTGGATCTCAGTTACAACAAGACAGCGCGAAATACCAAAGACCGGAATGTGGCTCAAATCACCGTCCGCGGGCACAGGGCGTTATTACGAGTGGAGGAACGCGGCGATGATATAACCGCGGCATTCGATTCATCGATCGATAAGATGCAGCGGCAATTGGAACATTTTAAAGGCAAGCATTTCCATGGTCGTGGTGATGGTCGATCGGCATCGGATGTCATACCGGTACCGGCTGAGACAGATGCTGAACGGGAGCAGGTGGTAGCCCGGCACAAGACATTCGACCTGATACCCATGAACGAGGCAGAGGCTTTGGAACAAATGAAATTGCTTGGTCATGATAATTTCTTCATCTTTTTTAACATTGAAACCAATTCAATCAATGTTCTCTACCATCGACGTGATGGGACCTATGGTCTGATCGAGCCGAAAATTGGCTGAGCAAGGTTTGTTCCCCTTCAGAAGACATATATAACGAATCGTGTGGGTGATCCATGGAAACTAATGATTTTGACGATAATGCTCCGGATGGTCTGGTCGCCAACAGCAATATAGATTTCAATGAAATTCAAAAGGCAATTCATAAGATATTGAAGGCAGTGGGAGAAGACCCCGATCGTCCTGGTCTTAAACGCACTCCCGAACGAATTGCCCGCATGTATATTGAATTGTTTTCCGGATATCAAATGGACCCGGCACAGGTGGTGAATGATGCAATCTTTGATGTTAAGTATGACGAGATGGTGATCATACGCGATATCGAATTTTACAGCCTGTGCGAACACCATATGCTGCCTTTTATGGGGCGGGTGCACGTGGCTTATATCCCTGACGGAAAGGTACTCGGCTTGTCAAAAATCCCCCGCATTGTTGACCTGTACGCCCGGCGGCTGCAGGTCCAGGAGCGGATGACCCGTCAGATCGCTGACTTCATCCGCGATCTGCTTCATCCGCAGGGTGTGGCGGTCGTTGTTGAAGCGTTGCACCTGTGTATGAGCATGCGAGGGGTTGAAAAACATAATGCCCGTCTGACCACTTCTGCGATGCACGGAGCATTCCGAGCCAACCTCGCCACGCGGCAGGAATTTCTTGATAACATCAGCCGGGGCGCGTCCCCGCTGCAAATCTAGGTCTAGCGCTCTATTTCCACACCCACGGTCTCGGCATCTTTGATCGCTCCAGGCTTATCCACCCTGACCTTCACACTGTGAACTCCCCCATGACCGAGGCATAAATTAGCAATATCCTCTGCTAATGCCTCAACTGTAAATCGTTGACTCTTTATTACATGGTCGCGGATTTCCTTGACAACCTGTGAATAATCGACGCAATTGTCAAGATTATCTGTCTGGGCACAATCGTGCGTATCCGTAAAAAGTGTCACATTGATCAGGATCTTTCGTGGTGTTGTCCGCTCGCGTTCATACACACCCAGTATGCCCTCCACGCATAGATTCTGTATCAAGATCTTATCCATATTGCAATTTATCCCTTTTTATTCTAAACTATGAGCATTCAGTTTACCATAAACAAGGCAGCGATTGCTCATGCCCAATATAAATAAAACTTTCGTTGGCATTGACCCATCCGGCGGACGTCACACATTTACCTTCGCGGCGCTGGATGAAGATTGTCAATTGGTAACTATAGAATCAGGCGAGTTGGAGGAACTCCTTGCATTCCTGGGGGGATTTAAGGTGACAGTAACAGCGGTTAATGCCCCGCATTCCATTAACCAGGGCCTGGTTCGCCGCATGATGGAGGAAAAGGACTCATCTCCGGGTCACCTGCGGGGATCTGATATGCGGATGGCTGAATATAAATTACGGGAGCGCGGCATATCCGTCTCCCCAACGCCCTCCCGTAAAGAGGCATGTGCGGCGTGGATGCAGACCGGTTTCGACCTGTATAGACTGTTGGAAGACGCAGGGTACCAACCTTATCCGTCTGAAGATGCTGCAAATCAATGGATTGAGACACATCCGCATGCTGCCTTCTGTGCGCTTGTTGGACAAAATCTACTGCCCAAACCGACCCTGGAAGGGCGTTTACAAAGGCAACTGGCTCTTTATGAACGGGGAATCAGTATTAATGATCCGATGAGTTATTTTGAGGAAATTACCCGCCATCGTTTATTAAAAGGAATCTTGCCAACGGAAGCAATTTATTCAGCAGAAGAATTGGATGCCCTGGTTGCCGCGTTCACGGCATACCTGGCATCCAATCATCCCGGAGAAGTGAATTGGGTGGGTGATATGCAAGAAGGGCGAATCTTCTTGCCGGTTTCAGAAATCAGGCACGAGATTTCGAAATCTGACCCCTGATGGTAAAGCAGCTATTGCTGCTTTAGCCTCTCCATAACCTGGCTGTCAATTCCCGATCACAGACGGATCACGAATCCACAGTACTCACAGGTGAGGCTGTCCATTCCACGCAACAGCACCTGGGTGATATTCCCACCGCAACTTGGACACTGACTGGGAGCGGCCTTCACCTTATCCAGGGCGGATTGATCAATCCCGATGGCACGATCTTTATCAAAATCCCTGCTCTTAGCACGGTTGATCAGCTGCTGCCAGGTTGAATTATCCATCCAGATATGAAAATGGGCAAATTCAAGTGGTGCGCCACTGGAAAAACGGATCTCAATATGATCCTCGTTCTTTAAGAATCCTTGCTTACTTGTATCCACCTTTTCGACTTTTACTACCGGGCATTCTATCTGAATTTGTTGGACTTTCTGTTTTTCTGTGGCCACGAATAATACTTTCTTGGTCACTATTTCTTCTTTCTGCTCGAAAATGATACGCTGGTCGGTCAAGTAAAGAATCCCTTCGGGATCACCCTTTTGTTCTTTCCCCGTCTTGCACCAGATCGCTTTTACTGCTGCGATCCCTCCTTCCGTTGGAAGAAGCTGGAAACTGGCCTCAGCAAGCTGGGATAATAAATAATCAATTTCATCAAGATGCCTGGTAAATTGGGAGATTCGGTCGCCGATCTGATCGTACATTCCGTCAATCGTCTTCTCAGAGGCCGATACTTTATCATCCAATATTTTGGCATTATTTTGAATGGAAACAAGCAACCCGCGCGCCATAGCCGGATTATTGGCAGCAGCAGAAAGTTGTTGAAGTTGTGATTCAATGGGGCGCAGGGAATTTTGCAAACCCGCAGATTGAATATTCAATTGAGATTGAAGGTTGGGGTATAACAGCGCCCATGACTTTACCAGTTCCTGTGCCTGGTTCTCGAGGAGCTTCTCAAAGACATAACCACGAGACCGGGAGGATGCAATCCGCTGGACCAGACCATTAGCAATTGATTGAACATCCTCGATAGCATCGCGTGTTTTCGTTAAACGAACGCTGGTCTGCATTTCTCCAACTTTGGATTGCATGCTGCGAATATCATCTGCCATTTGCTGGATTGGGTTGGGAGTGGTCATAATGCCTCCAATTCAAGAATAAATATTGATGTGCAAGTTTATTATGGCATACTTACCATGGAATGACAACCAATATCCTTTTCATGGTGCATGGTAGAATCATTCTTTGGATTGATCGGAGGAAGAGAAATGAAAATAGCAATCGCCTGTGACCATGGAGGTTTTCCTTTAAAACAGGTTATATTGGAAACGGTCCTTGCCACAGGAAACACGCCGTTGGACCTGGGAACGGATAGTCCTGAGCCCGTCGATTATCCCGATTATGCAGAGAAGATCGGTCGCGCGATTACATCAGGTCAGGCGGATCGCGGGATCCTGTTGTGTGGTTCAGGTGTGGGTGCGTGTATTTCTGCCAACAAGATTTTGGGTGTCTATGCCAGCGTCTGCCATGATACATATTCCGCACATCAGGGTGTCGAACACGATGACATGAATGTATTATGTATTGGCACACGCGTGATTGGATCCGAACTGGCTAAAGAGATCGTCATGGCATTTCTTGCAGCCTGTTTTTCAGGCGAGGATCCCGGGCAGGAACGGCATGCCAGACGGGTAGCGAAGATCAAGCACCTGGAAAAGCAGGGCCACAATTAATCACCATTGGTTAGGTTGGGCAGAGCCCCGACCTTCTTCGAATTTGAGGGAATCCCATGGAATCATCCATAAAGAGACTACATGACCTAGGACAATCGATCTGGTATGATAATATCCAAAGAAACCTGCTGGGGAGATCAGCAGGCGGGGCGGATAGTGAATTTGCAGCCATGATCAGCCGAGGCGATATCCGGGGAGTGACCTCCAATCCTTCAATTTTTAATAACGCAATTTCCAAGACCCATGACTATGACTCAGCGCTGATGCCGCTCGCCTGGTCAGGATGGAAAGCCGAACCTATATTCTGGCAGCTTGCGGTCGAAGATATTCGTAAGGCATGCGACCTGTTCCATAACCTTTACAAGGAGACGAAAGGGGCAGATGGGTTTGTCTCCCTCGAAGTCAACCCGACCCTGGCACACGATACTGAGGCCACGCTTTCTGAAGCAAAGAGGATCTGGAATCTGGTGGACCGACACAACCTGATGGTAAAAATACCCGCTACTCTTGAAGGGTTGCCTGCAATCAAGGAGGCGATCGCAGCAGGAATAAATGTCAATGTAACCCTGATCTTTTCCATCGATCGGTATCAACAGGTAATGAAAGCGTACCTGGAAGGCCTGGACAAACGTATTACCGCTGGATTGCCCGTGGACCATGTTGCCTCGGTGGCTTCTTTTTTCGTTTCCCGAATTGACACGAAGGTCGATAATCTTCTACCTGCGGATTCTCCATTGCGGGGCAAAGTTGCCATTGCATACTCCAAATTGGCCTATGAACAATTCCTTCTGACATTTCAGAGTGATAAATTTGCGAAATACCTGTCAGCAGGCTGCCGGTATCAAAGACCATTATGGGCTTCCACAAGCACCAAGAACACTGCATATCCTGATACCCTGTATGTAAATAATCTCATCGGACCTGACACAGTCAATACACTCCCGCCGCAGACACTCGACGCCTTCAAGGATCACGGCAAGGCTGAGTCCACTCTGAATCAACATATCGAGGCTGCTCGTAAAGTCATTTCGGACCTGGAGCTATTGAATATTTCGATGAAAGATGTTACAGCCGCGCTTGAAGAAGAGGGCGTGAAGTTGTTCGCCGATGCCTTCGAGGCGATGATAGGAACAATCGAAGAGCGGCGTTCTGCTGCGGTCAAATCCCTCGGATCCATTGCCGGACCGGTGAAAAAATGCATTAAAAGAATGATAAAGGCGAATGCCCCGGCTCGCCTCTGGTCGCACGATGCAACTCTCTGGACAGCCTCGCCGGCTGGTAGAAATGAGATCCAGCAACGGCTGGGTTGGCTGGACCTGCCAGCCAGCTCCGCAGGCGCCATCGAAGAAATCAGGAATTTCACTGAGCAGATCACGAACGAAGGAATTGACAGGATCATCCTGCTCGGGATGGGTGGATCCTCGCTGGCAGCGGAAGTCCTCTCGCTCGTATTCACAACGCCAACGTTGAAAGGAATGTCATTAACCATTCTCGATTCAACCGATCCAGAGCAGGTGCTTGAATCCAGCAGAAATCTCCACACTGAGAAAACCATCATCATTGTTTCCTCGAAATCCGGTGGGACTACAGAGGTGGAAGCATTATTCAGTTATTTTTGGGAACTCTTCCACCAAGAAGGATCCCATTTTGTAGCCATCACAGACCCTGGTACCTCATTGGAAGCACTGGCTGAGGCAAAGGGCTTTCGCAAGATATTCCTGGCTGATCCATCTGTTGGCGGACGGTATTCTGCAATGACCCACTTTGGTTTGGTTCCAGCCGCGATGGTTGGGATCGATCCTTCCATCCTTCTCGACCGTGCTGGCTGGATGAAGCAACAATGCGATCCCTGCATGCCCGGGGAACGAAATCCTGGCCTGGTACTCGGCGCCATCCTGGCTCAAGCAGCGCAGGAAGGGCAGGATAAACTGACAATTCTGGCTGATGACCCCATCGCTCCAATAGGTAACTGGCTCGAGCAATTAATTGCAGAATCGAGCGGCAAACTTGGAAAGGGGATAATCCCGGTAGTAGGCGAACCAGCCATGCAGCCTGAGAATTATGGTTCAGACCGGTTATTCGTGTACCTCCGGCAAGATGGGATATTGGACGAAACCGTGAAAGCCCTTAAAGCTGCTGGTCATCCTGTTCTTGTCTTCAACCTGTCGGATCCATACGACCTGGGTGCAGAATTTTACCGTTGGGAAGTTGCCGCTGCGTTCGCGTGCGTAGTTCTGGGTGTAAACGCCTTTGACCAGCCGGATGTGCAGGATGCAAAGGATCGCACAAAGAAAAATATACTTTCGTATAGCCAATACAATAGTTTCAATGAAGGTACGCCCATACTGATCGAGAACAACTGGCAGGTATTTTCGACCATACCTCAGGCAGGAACTTCGCTGGTTTCAAGTATGGAGGCTTTTCTTCGATCCGCCAATAAGGGTGACTACATAGCAATCAACGCTTTCCTTCCACGCAATGATGAATCGATGACTGTGTTGGAATCGATTTGCAATTCTATTCGTGAGATGACAGGTTGCGCTACCACAATCGGTTTTGGTCCGCGATTTCTTCATTCAACCGGTCAACTTCACAAAGGGGGCCCAGACTCAGGTATATTTCTTCAAATTACCGCTGAACCTGAAAAAGACCTGGAAATTCCGGGAAAGGGCGTAAGTTTTGGTGTATTAGAAAGGGCGCAATCTCTTGGTGATTATCAAGCCCTGCTGGCGAGAGGGCGGCGAATAATGCGGGTAAATATTCCAACAAGAAAGGATGTATCCGTCCTGTTACAGATCCTGGAAAAATGCAAAAAATAATTGAGCAAATCATTTGATCATTCAAACAACCTCCTGCATGCATCATTGTTAAAGACGGATTGCGCGAATGTATTAGATCCAATTTTGATATATTGGATTCATTGAAATAGTCCCCTATCAAAATTGTAAAGAAGGTTAGCCTGGCATTCATGTATGATAAGTTTAAATTCATGAAGAATAGATTATTGTTGATCCTGGTTACAGTCTGTGTACTGGTGACGGGCTGCGAACTCCCTCAGGAGATTCGTATCGATTTTGGATTCACCCCTGTATCATCTCCCGATTTATCTTTAATTGTGATTGAAGTACCTTTCCAAGAAAAGGAATCATCAACTCCTTTTCAACCTATGGAGAATACGGCAACGTTCACTCCCTCATTGACCGGTACCGTGACCCTTACGCAGACTTCAACGGATACTTCTACTCCCACCTTGAGCCTTACTCCAACCTGGACGGAAATATTCACCAACACGGCCACATTCTCACTCACTCCAACAAGTTCGTTCACATCCACTATCCCCTTGTTTCAAACCAGTACGAAAACATCCGTGATTTCACGGACGCCAACCAAAACAAGGACTATCACCCGAACAAGAACCGCTACCGGGTCACCAACCACCACTTCGACAGCTTCATTAACAGGTACTTCAACAAGCACGTTTTTCTACAATAACTGGACGCCAACTTCAACATATACTGCGACAACCACTTCCACGGGGACTATTACGGGCACTGCCACGGGCACTTCCTCTCCCACCACCAGCCCTTCTTCAACATCCACGCTTCTCGAATCGTGGACCCCATCGATGACATGGACCAGCACCCAGACCAGCCCGCCCTCATCTACTCCGACAAATTCACTGACATTTACGCCCACCTCAACTCAGTCACCGACGAGCATCCCCTCGAATACACCGACATACACCACTACCCGCACTCCAACGGCGTCCTTTACACCGATTCCAGGATGTTCGCCTGGATATGGCCCCAGCCTGGAAGACCAGGTGGTTGGTCTGATCAACCAGGAACGGATCAACAACGGTCTGCCTGCGTTGACAGTTCGATCTCAACTTACCGCAGCCGCCCGAGGTCATAGCCAGGATATGGCCTGCAATGGGTTCTTCAGCCATACAGGCAGCGACGGTTCAACGGCTCGAGATCGGATCGCCCGCCAGGGATACAGTGCAACATGGGTGGGGGAAAATATTTACGGTGGAACAATGAGCAGCCCATCGGTGGTAGTCACCTGGTGGATGAACAGCGCACCTCACCGCGCAAATATTTTAAATACCAACTATACATCCATCGGTATTGGGTATGTCTATGTGAGCACAGCGCCTTATCAAAAATATTGGACCGCAAATTTTGCCCGACCATGAGAAAAACCAGGTCCCATTAGGGATGCTTTTCCCAACAATTGGATGATAAAGGGAAAACCCCCCATATAAATATCATTACCGATAATAAATTCAGGGAATGGTCTGTTCCCTCAGATAATTATTAGTATTCCAGAGACCTGTCAGAAGGCACAAGCATTACAGGGGATTTTGTTTTAGTATCTTTTTCAAAGCAAAGTCTGAATAAAATTCAAACAATCTCATCACCAAGGGTAGGTCTGCCAGTCTGCTGACAATTTCCCCAAGAATATAACTGATTGCATTTGGCAATGAAGGCATGCCAATATGCGACTCGTAATCCAACAGATGGTCGTCAATCTGAAATGTTGTCCGCCCAACCCTGCGAATTTCCGGAGTGGTCTCGAGGAATACGTGCAGGGATTGTCTTTCCGCCGCTGTCAGCCAGGAGGGGATGTCGGAAGTGCCTTTGAAATTACATATCTGCGCCAGGTTCTGAAGCAAGGATTTTTGCTCAAGGGATAAACTATTTTGCCGGGATGTGAAATAAACTACATCCGGATCGATGTGAACTAGTTCTTTAAGCCAAAGACGATTAAGAGTAGTTCGCACAACATTACGACCTCCCGGAAAGGCGAAGTTCATAAGCAGGGTATCACCAAGACGGGATGTGAAATACCCGGCGCTGTCCGGACCAATGCGAATACCGTCGCAGAGTCCAAGGGAAGGAAGGATAGGAGTTCCACAGGTCAGCAGGTAGGTATTCCCCAGGGCTTTGCGAATGATTGACAGCCCATTGCGGAAGGCAGTTTCCCTAGGCATATCCACATGCCTTTTCCCTGGCAGGGCACCAGCATAGAGAAAATCAAGTTTGGCATATTCGAAACCCCAGGTTCGAACTTTGGTCATCAGGGCTGCCAGCCAATCAAGAGCACTGGGATGGGTGGTATCGAGGGCAAATAACGGCTCACCCCAGTTGAAACCGGCTGAGACCAACTCACCATTTTCGCCATGAAGAAGCCAATCCCTGTGTTCCTGATAAACGCTCGAAGGAGGGCTGATAAGCAGGGGTGCCAGCCACAGTCCGGCTTTTCGCCCTGATGAATGAATACTGGCAACCATATTTACCATGCCGGAAGGAAATTTATTGTTTGGCTCCCAATTTCCGATACCGGCCTGCCAGCCATCGTCGATCTGGAAGACATCAAAAGGAAGGCTATGGTCACTGGTTGAAGAATCCATATCAGACAGGATTTTTAGTAACATATTTTCAGATATTGTTGTCAAAAGTGAATACCAGGAGCACCAAACCCGGTATGGTGAAGTGATATTCCCACCAGACTTGATTGAAGAACGATCACTGAATTCTGATGGTGTGAATCGTTCGCCGAGTAATTCTGCATACCTCTCCATGATTTCGATCTCATCTCCGATGGCGAAGAACCAATCCCCTGATCCGGTCTCGTAATGACCAACAAGTGACATATCTTCCAGATGGACGTGACTCTCCAATCCCAGGGCGCCAAGGAATATCACTCTGCCATCACCTGTTTCAACAGCCCCATACCAGGATCCGTTTGGACGAGATTCGGTAACGTAATCCGGGTCAGCCACCCTGGATCGCTGGCTTATCGGTCGCAGTGGACGAACCGGTCGGGAGATGTCGACCCAGGAGGTGAGAGACCAGGATTGCCAACCTGAATACAGATATCGTAAAGGAACCGATGGTAATAGTAGCGAGACAAGGGAACCTGAGATAATTCTTCCTCCCTCAGTTTCGCTGGTCCTTTCAGCATGGATGATAATCTGTTCTGATGAGATACCGGGCATGGAAAAAATCCTGGATTTAAAGATTTTGGTAAAAACAATAATCCAACAGGAATATATTTGGGAGGATGATAAATGCCGTAAATCAACCTCGAATGAATGATCAATTGAAGCATTGGTGAAAGGTTGGATCATTCAAGACATTTGAGTATACCAAAGGGTGCAGACCTTGTCTGCCTGTAGTTTCTATGGCATAATTTGACCATCAACAGCCAACTGGCGATGATGGGAACGAGTATGCCCGATCATGCTGGCAGCGAACCCGGAAAAGGTGAAAGCCGGGTCAGCAGGATATGCAGAAAATCCTCCCGGAGCCGCGATCTGAAAGCCTCGTGCGAGTAAGAAAGCCGGATGCCGACCGTTATCCTGGTAAGGTATACGCTGAAAAGCCGTACCTGTGAGCGCCTGCATGCAGGAAGCAGAGTGGTACCGCGTGAGCTATTGGCTCTCGTCTCTGTGCTGAGACGAGTGCTCTTTATTTAATATGGAGGTCGTATGTTCAAACCAGTATCTCCCAAACTTGATGTGACTGCCATGGAAGAAGGAGTCTTAAAATTCTGGAAATCTCATAGGATTTTTGAGAAAACCATCGAGCAGCGCAAGGGAGCTAAAGAGTATGTATTTTTCGAAGGGCCTCCGACCGCCAATGGCAAGCCGTATGTCCATCACGTGGAGGCGCGAGCCTTCAAGGATATGTTCCCGCGCTATAAAATAATGAACGGCTTCCACGTCTCACGACGCGGCGGATGGGATACACACGGCTTACCGGTGGAGATCGCCGTAGAGAAAGCCCTCGGGTTTACGAACAAACGACAAATTGAAGAATATGGTATTGAAAAATTTAATGCCTTATGCAGAAAATCGGTATTTGACTACATCCAGGATTGGGAGAGATTAACAGACCGCATTGCGTTTTGGGTGGATCTCGGGGATGCTTATGTCACTTACACAAACGAATACATCGAATCGGTATGGTGGATCCTTAAAACCTTCTGGGAACGCGACCTGTTGTTTAAGGGTTACAAAGTCGTCCCCTATTGCCCTCGTTGCGGGACACCCCTTTCTGATCATGAAGTAGCCCAGGGCTATGCAGAGGCGACCGACCCTTCAGTTTTCATCCGCTTGCCACTGGTTGATAAACCTGGCACCTCGCTTCTCGTATGGACGACCACACCTTGGACATTGCCAGCGAACGTGGCCGTGGCTGCTGGACCTGACGTCGAGTATGTGAAGGTGGAGCGTCCTCTACCCGAGGGGGGAGTTGAGCAGCTCATCCTGGCAGAATCACTGATTGAGAAGATATTTCTGGATGAAAAGGTGAAAGTTCTTGAACATTTCAAGGGAAAGAAATTGAAGGGAACGAAATACCACCCGTTGTTTACCTTCATGCCTTTGGATAAACCTGCGCATTACGTGGTACTGGGCGACTTTGTCACCACCGAGGATGGAACAGGTCTGGTTCATATCGCGCCTGCTTTTGGTGCGGACGACATGGAAATCTCAAAAACATGTGATTTGCCTGTATTGATGACCGTTGGTCCAGATGGTGGATTTTTACCACAGATAACACCCTGGCGAGGTGTGTTTGTCAAGGATGCTGATCCCGCCATCATCGCTGACCTGGATAAGCGCGGCTTGTTATTCAGAAGCGAAAAGTATACCCACACCTATCCATTTTGCTGGCGTTGCGATACTCCCTTGCTGTATTACGCCCGCTCCTCCTGGTATATTCGCACCAGTAAATTCAAGGAACGGTTGGTGGAATTAAATCGGCAAATAAATTGGGTGCCGGAACATATCAAAGAAGGCCGGTTTGGTAACTGGCTCTCCAACAATATTGATTGGTCGCTCAGCCGTGAACGCTACTGGGGAACACCCCTGCCTATGTGGGAATGTCCCGATTGTCACCAGCAGGAATGTATCGGTTCGGTGAAGGAACTGTCGATGAAAGCGGGTGCTGACCTGTCGAATCTTGATCTTCACCGCCCGCATGTGGACGAAGTGAAATGGGATTGTAAAAAGTGTGGCGGGAAGATGACTCGCGTCCCTGACCTGATTGATGTCTGGTTCGACTCGGGATCGATGCCAGTGGCTCAATGGCATTATCCATTCGAGAACAAGGAAAAGTTCGAAAGCCAATTCCCGGCTGACTATATCTGCGAAGCGGTAGACCAGACACGCGGCTGGTTCTATACCTTGCATGCCATCAGCACCTTGCTCTTCGATGAACCAAGTTTTAAGAATGTCATCTGCCTGGGTCTGGTTGTGGATGCCAATGGCCAAAAAATGTCGAAAAGCCGTGGTAACTTTATCGAGCCCTGGGATGTGTTGGACGAATCCGGTGCGGATGCTTTCCGGTGGTATTTCTACACCTCTGGTCCGCCCAATGCAGAGAAACGGTTCGCACCCGTGATGGTGTCTGAGGTTGTAAAGAATTTTACCCTCACGCTGTGGAATGTATATTCCTTCTTTGTCACCTATGCCAATCTGGACAAACCAGTCCTAAATGCAAGAGAATCCACATCCGTGAAGGATTCAAAGGGGAAGAGAAGCGGAAATGATCTCGACCGCTGGTTGCTCTCTTCATTGAATACTCTGGTCAGGGATGTTACAAAAGCATATGAGACTTATGATGTGCAAGGGGCAACGAGACCAATCGAAGCCTTTGTAGAGACTCTCTCAACCTGGTACCTGCGCCGTTCCCGCAGACGTTTCTGGAAATCCGAATCAGATAAGGACAAGCAGGCAGCCTACTCTACGCTGTATACCGCCCTGGTGACCCTGGCAAAATTGCTGGCGCCGGCTATGCCATTTTTGGCAGATGAATTGTATCGAAACCTGGTCTGTTCCATCGAAGAAAAAGCACCTGAATCCGTTCACCTTGCGAAATGGCCCCAAGCAGATGAGACCTTGATAGATGAGACCCTCAATCGTGAGATGGCCCTGGTCATGAAGTTGGTCTCCCTGGGGCACAACGCCCGCCAGAAGGCTAACCGTAAAGTACGACAGCCCCTGACCGAGGCAGCCTTTGCTCTTGCCCGGAAAGAAGAACGTCATGCTGTGGAAACATATTCAGATTTGATCACGGACGAGTTGAACGTA
>Ga0315286_10000603_pt1 | contig 30762 bp, 31 predicted proteins | sample YL17G10_0_MG_FD_205038 | JGI IMG/M metagenome (GOLD analysis project Ga0315286, IMG submission 205038) | Sediment microbial communities from Yellowstone Lake, YNP, Wyoming, USA - YL17G10_0 | ecosystem: Environmental > Aquatic > Freshwater > Lake > Sediment | place: USA: Wyoming | collected... | reverse complement strand
GAAAAGCATGTTTTGAATCAGGATGTGAAATTCGAATTTCGAGGTAATATTTTAACTATAAAATGCGCTAATAGCTATTTGGCTCAAGAAATCAGGTTTTATCAGGAAGAAATTAAACAAAAAACCAACCGCGAAATGGCTGGTTTTTTAATTAAGGAAATTAAGATTAAGGTAGCGCGATAGAAGATGGAATTTGGAATTTGGAAGTTAGAAGATATTAATGATATGATAAAAAAAGGCAGCGCTTCTGGGCGCTGCATTTGTTTTGGAACTACTTATAGGCATGAGCATTAATTGCTAAAGCTTTAAGAACTTCAGAATCCCAAGCCATGGCAATTTCGATTGAGTTTAAGAAGGTACAAATAGCTGCCGGACCTCCTTCTGTCAAAAAAGCAATATCTTCATCAGTGTAGGTATTAGGGAAGATTTCTCTGATACGATTCCAGAATTCGGCAAGATTAGTATAAGGCAGATTGGATTGTTTCATGCCAATTGCATGCCGGGCAGAACCATCTCCGCTAGTGAATGCTTGAGCAGTTTGCTCGTCAAAACCGAGGTATTGAATAATATAAGCTAGGCCAACTTTATCTTTTTGTTCTACTGTTGCAGTCGAGCATTGAGAAAACCAAATATTGTAAAGGCGCTGGGCACGTGGATCTTTGACTCGTACAGGATTGGTTTTCGGAAAGTCCTCTCGTGCTCTTTCAGCTTCAACGGCTTCAACCAATGGACCTACTTCTCCAGTTGGGATTCCTTGCCTCAATCTTTTCATAAACTCTTCTTTTGCTTTACCCATCTTTAGCCTCCTTTGAACACCTTTTGTTATTGGGATTTTTCGTTTTTTGGAACTAATGATACCTTACTACTCATTATGCCTAAAGTCAACCAAAACATTAAAATTCCTTGATTAATTGTGAAAAAGAAGTGATCGGTAACGCCGATTAATAAAAACGCAAAACCGATAATGCCGAAAATAATTAACTCTAAACTATAAACTTTAGATTTTAGACAATGTTTAAAAATTAAAAAGAGAGCTGTCAAAAAAGCGATCAGCCCGAAGATGCCGATTTCAGAGAAAATAAGCAAATAAATATTATGAACCGGCTGATATTGCCAAATCTCAAGCTTAGGCATCAAATTCTCGAATTGATGAATAAAATTGCCAATCCCTACCCCTATTAAGGGTGTTTTTTTAATCATTTGATAAGCAATCTGGTTATAAAAAATTCTTAAAGAAAGAGCTTGTTCATCTGGATTGATTTGGAAGCGGCCGGAAAGCTGCGGCCAGAAAATTAAACTAAACCCTAAAAAGCAAGCCATAATCAAAAATAATAAACGATTAAGCTTGAGCCGGCTGATGCTGAATTTTAAATTATGGAAATAAAGATAAAGAAAAGAGGCAATAGCTGCAACTATGCTTAAGCAAAGAATGGTGCGGGAAAAAGTTAAAAAGATTCCCAGGATAATAATAACAAGACCTAGAACAAGCAGCCATATTTTGTTTTTCTGGGCATGATTATTATCTCGTCCCATCCTAATAATTAGAAGAATCGTGGCACAAAAACACAACAAAAGAAAGGCAGCCAAAATATTCGGGTGAGAAAAAGTGCCGTAGGCGCGAATCATTTTGTCTCCCCAAAAATCAATTTTTGCTACGCCAGCAATTTCTTTTCCTAAAACGCTTTCCCCTAGGAATTTAATGCCTAAACTTGATTGTTTTAAATATTGACCTAGGCTAATGAATGCTTGGATAACTCCGCTTAAGGTAAAAATACTCAGAATTTTATTTTGGTCAAAAAGTTTTGTGAAATTAGCTTTAATATAAAAGAAAAGGAAGATTCCTAAGCAAAGATGCAAGATTCTATAAAAACTCAAAGAGACATTTTGAGTATTAAAACAAGAGACAATCGCGAAAACAATCAAGATGCCCAAACTATAACCAAGAATTTTTTTCTTGGTAAAAGTAAAATCTAATTGTCGCCAGCTGCGCGCGAGCCATAAAGCAAGAATTAATACGAGCAAGATATCTGATAAATACAAAAAAAGGGCGTTAAGTTCAGTTAACGGCCCTCTCGCAGCCGCGCTTAAAAGAAATTTTTTAATATTAAAAGGCAATAAAAAAAGAAAAACAGAGAACAGAAATTTTTCTAAAGCAATCATTTAGGCAAAGAAACATAAATCTGGTAGACGATTCCTAAAAGAAAAACAAAAACAAGCGTCCATTTAAGAATTCTGGGGAACCGAATGTGGTAAGCTGGTTTTTGATCTCCTGTTTTTCTGGCCTTTTGAAAAATTAAAATAATCAAAATGCCGTCAATGCCGCCCATAATTGTTCCTACAACACCGATAACGTCAATAAAATTACGCATCCCGATAACAAAAAGCGCCAAAGGAGCTACGCTTGATAAAGTCCAAGACATTATTTTGGGGACATGGTAGTCGTACCAGAGAATTTTCATCAAGGTTGACCCGATGGTGATAAAAGATGAAAAAACAGCAATAATACCAAAAACCGCGCCCAATATAACAATTTTAACACCTAAAACATTATTTAAGCTGGCGATTGCAGATTCAGAAACATTATTGCCCGTAGTTCCCAGTATCGCCAAGACAAATAAGAGATAAAGAAAGGCAGGAATCAAGGTTCCTAAAACAATAACCCGCTTATAGTTTTGATTTTTTTTCTTTTTAAGGTATTCGATAGCTTCAGGAATAGCAACTCCGCCCGAAAGAGCAAAAAGAACAACGCCATACGCTAAAAAGATTCCCGAAGGATGAATGCTTTTTAGATCAATAGAATGAATTTTAGGCACCGCAGCAAAGAAAATCAAACAGATAACTCCTATTAAGAAAAGGCTCATAAAGAATTCTACGGTTGCGATTGCTGGACCGTCGATTAAGACAATAAGCGCGCCTGCGATTAAGAAAACAATAACATAAATTAAAGCATTGTCTCCCAGAATATTGTGCGTGATTAAAGAAAGAAATTGTCCGCCAACGATCAAATAAGCAAGTTGCGATCCCAAAAGACCGAAAAGAGCTGAAATCGCAGCGATCATTTTTCCTTTATGGCCTAAATATTTTTGAGCATAACCGACCAATCTTTGGTTTTTTTTGGTTCTTAAAACAATCTCTCCATAAAGCAGGTGCAGATAATAAAAAACAATGGCGATGATAATAAGAAGTCCAAGCCCAATTAAAAATCCTGCCTTATTAAAAGTATAAGGCAGTCCAAAGATGCCAACGCCAATAATGGTGCCAATGATAATAGAAATAGCTCTCAGCGACGAACCTAAATTACTTATCATGATGCTTTTGTCTTTTGATTCTTAAGTTTTCCAGGCGCTCATCGATATTGATCACTCGCAAGACTTCTAAAACCAACAATGCGATGAGGGTGGCGCTTAAGGCAAGCGCATAAAATTTTACGCCTACCGCCATTCCGATAGCCGCAGAAACCCAAATGCTCACAGCAGTTGTAATGCCCTGAATGTCTGAGCCGCGATGGATGACTACAGCCATACTAATAAAGCCGATGCCGGCGACAATCTGGGAAGCAATCCTGCTAGGATCAAAGCTCGAAGCGCCATAAGTAAATTTTGTAAAAGCATTCAGAGACAGAATCGTAAATAAACAGGAACCAAAAGAGATTAAGGCGAATGTGCGCGTGCCAGCCGATTTGCCTAAATACGATCTCCCAAGCCCTAAAACGCCTCCTAATATGAGCGCTAAGAGAAGCTGTAAGACCATTTTAATCCAGGGAAGATTATAAAAAAGTTCTTGCATGGTTTTGAATTACAATTTAGGAATTTTAATTTCTTTTTCCTCGTCGATTAAAGGCAGTAGTTTTTCAACCAGTTCTTTAGGGTCAGAGCTATAAACAATTTTGCCTGGTCCGCGCCGGGCGGTTTTCACAATAGTTCGTAACAATTCAACGGTTCCGTCGCTGCCTGCAAGATCTAAAACGCCGATTGGCTTATTGTCTTCAAAAGCAATCGTAAACTCGTTTAAAGTGCCCATGCGTCCACAGGTGATAATAACCGCGTCCGCAGCCCTTGTTAAGAGCAAGTTTCTGCCGGCATAATTAAAGCCTGTGTAGATGATTAAATCATAATAATCTACGGGCAAATGGTAAGTTTTAATATGGGCAATTTCGCTGGCCGCAGGAGAAACGCCGATACTTACTCCTCCAGCCATTTTTGCCCCTTTGGCTGCCCAATAAGGAAGACCGGTAGTGGCGCCTGTGACAATAATGCCATTATGCCAGACAATTTCTTGGCCTAAGCGCTCAGCCATTTTTAAAGCGTTCTCTGGACAATGACTGGTCTCGGCGGCGCCGGATACGCAGATTTTGTATCTTAAGAAATGTTTTTTTTCATCCATATAAGGTTAATTAATTTCTAATATCTAATTTCTAATCAATTTCTAGTGTTTTAAATGTCCAATGTATAAATTTAATTTTGAAATTAAGATTTAGAAATTAGGAATTAAGATTTTAGATTTATTTAGTAATAATATTATTTCCCGATTAGCGCGACAATGAGATATCCTAAGAGCGAGAAAAAGACAAGCGGTGGCAAACCAGGCATTGCTTTTCGTTCTGTTTTTGAAGCGAAAATCAAATGAAGACTTATAAGGCCAAGAAAAGCAAAACCAGCGACAATCAAGCCATAATAAAAGTTGGTTCTTGCGATTGAAGCAGCCAGAATTAAAGGTAGGACCATATCCCCGCCCCCCAAAAGATAATAAGCGCTTTTATCATCAAAGGTAAGAGAAGGCTTATTTTCCAAAAAATCTTTATTGTTTTTCGGCAAGATTAGTCCGAAAAACACGCCTTGCGATGCAGGCACTTGAGCCATTTTGATCATGTGTTTTGTTACGTAAACCGCAATAATATCATAAATTGCCAAAACACTGAGAATAATAGCAATCGAGAAAGGTTCAAGATTTAAGGCGATAAAGGCGCCAATGCCTGCAAGGGCAATAGAAAAAAGAAGATTATGAGTCAGGATTTTCGGATAGAGCCCCAGTATAACAGCTGAACAAATAGTGATCACTAACGCTGTCGGCTCTCCGAGGAAAATTCCGAAAACAATATCAAGCCCCATAATAATACTGAAAAAGAAAAAAACTTTTAAAAAGATCGGCCTTTTTTTAAACAAGGGCAGGAGCAGAAGAAAGATGACAGTTACGATTAGAAAATTAATTAGAAACGACCAGGGATTGGCTGGAAAAGATTGTTGTGGGGCAAGCGCTTGTTGTAACGAAAGAGAATTGTTGATTTTTAGGATAAGAGCAAGGCCTACGGACTGCGTTAAAATAAAAAACAGCGCTTCTTTGGCAAAAATTCCCAACTTGATTTTTTCAAAAACATTTTCTAGATTTTTTAGCATATTAATTATCATAACATAATTTAGGACAAAGATAAAAATGAGTTGATCACAGATTATGCTCGAGACTTAGTTTTTAGCTCTTTTTGGCAAGATTGCATAGATTGCTTTTCCCGGAAGCCGATTTCTAAAACCTGATTTTGCTGGGCACATGCAGGGGAAATTTATCCAAGGATCCATCCATTTACCCTTAACTCTTGAAAGATAATGACCTTCCGGGTATTTTCCAGACCGTTTAAGAAAAACAATTGACCCTTCTTGATAGATTAGCTTTTTGGTTTTTTGATTAATAAATTTCTTTACGTAATATCTTTCCGCTTTTTCTAATACTTGGAGCATTTCTTTTAAATAGAACCCGCGACTTTTTGCCTTAAAGAAGCCGTTTCTAAAAAGCCTAAGCGTTGCATCATATTCTATGCCTAAAGCATAAGCCACACATGCTGCGCCGCAGCCAGAAGGATGTTTTTGAGTGGTTGGTTTTCTCATATACCATAAGCATAGATTTTATATTTTTATATGCAAGTTTTTACTTGACTCAGAAGTTTTTTTACGCGAAACTTAGATATATGAAATTATTAAAGATTATTAAAGAACAAGATATTTATTCCGACCACCCCTTAAAGAAGAATGACAAGCACAGGAAAAGGATTGCGGGCAGAGTTGTTTTGTTTGATAAAGACAAAAACATCTCTTTGCTTCATGTCACTAGATCAGGATATTATAAACTTCCAGGAGGCGGTGCAGAAAAAGACGAATCTCCAATAGAAGCTGCCAAAAGAAAAACTATCGAAGAGGCGGGTTGCGAAATAGAAATTATTAGTGAAATTGGGAAGATTATCGAATATCGAGATCAGGATGATTGTCAAAATTCAAATGGCATTACCCAAACATCTTTTTGTTATCTTGCGAAGGCCGTCGGCTTTAAAAAAGAACCATATTTTGAGCCAGACGAGATTAAAGAGGGTTTTAGGTTAGTTTGGGTTTCTCTTGATAAGGCGATTAATCTTATTGAACAAAGCAAGCCCACGACCTATGATGGCAAATTTATTGTTGTCCGCGACCTAATCTTTTTAAAAAAAACCGGAAAAATTATATAATTTAATATTTTTTCTCAAAACGCTTGACAATATTCATGGATATGCTATAATAGGTATTGTGGAGTTGGAATTCCCTATCAACCAGAACACGGCGTATAGACAACGTCCTCCTGAACATGGGCCACCAGGACAATAGGACGATTGCGCCCCGAGCGCCGTAGACGGATGGGAAAACCGAAACCACACAGTAAAACAGTAAATGTGCTATAATAGCTCGAGGGAAAAAGGCCTGGGTCGGCGGAGATACTAGCGTGTGCTAGTGTCTGTGAAGCCGACCCTCTTTTTATTGATTCTGTTTCTGAGTGTAACGAAGAAATACAGAACCAATAACCCCGCACCGAGAATCTGGTGCGGGGTTGCTTCATATTTTATCTAAACCATACGTTGCATTTTTAAGAATTATTCGTTATAAATACGAGAAAGAATCTTTCTTAATTTTTAATATTTAAAGTCAAAACTATGATTAAAGCTTCAATAAAAACCTTGCCTTTTATTATCCTTGCTTTTGCGATTGTCGCTGGAGCAAGTTATTTTGCTTATTATGTCATCAGCAATCAGGATGTCGCGTCCCGCTTAATCGGCGGACAAAAAGACGTGCACGGTTGTTTAATTGCCGCAGGTTATAGCTGGTGCATTAGCGAACAAAGATGCATCAGACAATGGGAGGAATCCTGCAAGGCACTTGATCAGTCGGACGAGACAACCATCAAATTGCTTTTCGCTGAAAAATACCATAAATCGGTGTCAAAAATTAACCTGATTATTGAAAAAAGAACGGAAAAGTATGTTCGGGGCGGAGTTCAGTTTTTGGATGATAAAGGAGCTTCAGGAGGAGGCGGCAATTTTTTTGCTGCCAAAATTGATAATCAATGGTCATTAGTTTTTGACGGCAATGGCAGTTTTTCATGTAAAGATTTAAAGATCTATGATTTTCCTGAAAATATGCAAGAGGGTTGCACAAAATAACTGTTAATTTATCCATAAGTGTTATAAAATTATGGAAACAGTTATCTCTTATGCAACTTCTATGATAGATAAAAATTTTGATGAACAAAAAGCTATTTTAAGGTGCCAAAAAGAAAATTTAGATGAATTTGCCAATCTTTACGATAAGTATGCTCGGAAGATTTACGATTTTGTTTATTACAAGACTTTTCACAAAGAAACTGCCGAGGATTTGACTTCCAAAACCTTTATGAAGGCGCTAGAACATATTAATAAATTTGACGCTAAAAAGGGCAAATTTTCTTCTTGGCTCTATCAGATTGCAAGAAATAATATCATTGATCATTATCGATCAAAGAAAGAAGAATATAATCTGGCGGAATTTTGGGGTATTGCTTCGAAAGACGACACACAGAAAGATCTAACAAAAAAAGAAACCCTAGCAGAAGTTAAAGAATATTTAACAAAACTTACACAGGAGCAGAAAGATATTATTGTAATGCGAGTTTGGGACGATCTTTCTTATCAGGAAATCGCTCAAATCATTGGCAAAAGCGAAGCAAATTGTAGGATGATTTTTTCGCGCGTTATCAAACAAATGCGCCAAGACTTCATTCCGTTAATACTTGCCTTACTATTAATTCGCTTGGTCTAATAAAACTATGATTAAAAATCAAGATGAAAAAATAAAAATCTTGTTAACAGAACTTTACAAAATAGATTTAAGTTTAAAAAAACACGAAAAGGCGCTGGTTAAAATCATTAAAAAATTAATTGCAATCAGACCTGATACTCAATTTGACGAAGAATTTAAGCGCGAGCTGCGCATGGAAATTATGCAGAGAATCGCCGAGATTAAAGAAGCAAAAGCGCGCGAAAAAGCGCCTATTTTTGGCAATGTCTTTAAACTTGGTACGCCACTTTATGCTTTAAGCGGAATGCTGCTTTTGTTGGCGATAGTGATTGCCGGCAGCGTTTATTACGGCAGTCGGAATGTTTCGTCAAATCTTGATTTTTCTAAGTTAAGCATTCATTCTGTGCGCGAAGCTGCTTTTGGCTCGCTTAAAGGCGGAAGCAATACTATTCAATCGCCAACAGACAGCAATGGCGTTGGAACTACTGGCATAGCTCTCAATAAGGACCAATCAGAGATTGCGCCAGCGCCAGTAGTAGGCAAAGGAGGCGGAGGTGGCAATGCGCTAGCGGTTATGCCGCCTTATGAACAACCCATAACTTATAGATATGTTTATCAGGGAGAAGATTTGTCTCTTGATGAGAATCAAATCGAAGTTTTAAGAAGGCAAAAAGGAACTGGAAGCGGCATCGCTTTAATGAGCGTGATTAAAAAAATTAATTTCGGCTTGGCAGACATAGGGAGTTTTGACAGCGCCAGCGTTGACAATATGAGTTTTACTCAAAATAAACCCTATGGCTATACGGTTTCTTTAAGCTTTAGCGAAGGAATGCTGTCTATTTATAAAAACTGGCAGCAATGGGAAAATAATAATTCTAAATGTATTTCAGGCATAAAATGTGTGCCCATCGATAGTGAGCCGTTAACCCTCAATGATGTTCCGAGCGACGAAGCGTTAATTGCGATTGCCGATAATTTTGTCAAAGAGCACGGTTTTGATTTAAAATTGTATGGCGCGCCGGAAATCAATAAAAATTGGCAGATGTTTGAGACACAGATTGCCTCTGGCGATATAGCAGTGCCTATGGAAATCCAAGTTATTTATCCTCTGATGATTAATGGCTTGTATGTTTACGAAACCAGCGGCACAAAATACGGCATCACAGTAAGCATTGATATTCAGAATAAAAAAGTCGCCAGTATCTATAATTTGACTTTTCAGACTTATGATAAGTCCAGCTATGAGGTTGCTGACAAAGACTCGATTCTGAAATACGCGGAAGTCGGCGGCATGGGCAGGATGTATTTTGATAATCAGGAAAACGCAATTGAAGTTCCGCTCGGAACGCCTAGTAAAGCTTATGTTAAATATTGGCAATATCAACCAACAGGCATATCTGATGAACTTTTGGTGCCGGCGCTTGTTTTTCCAGTTAAAGAAAAACCAGCTAATCCTGGTTATTGGTTCAGGCAGAACATTATTGTTCCTTTGGCAAAAGATTTGATTAATCTTAATCAAGACCTACCAGTTCCATTGATAGAACAACAATTACAACAGTAATCCTTACAATAAAATTCAAACAGCCCCGGCATTGCCGGGGCTGTTTTGTTGTTAAAAAAATAGGGCCTATCTTCTTTAGATAAGCCCTCTGGTTGGGCAGGGCAGATTTGAACTGCCGACCTCTCGGGGATATCGCGCCGAGTGCGCTATCAGGCTGCGCTACTGCCCAATAGATTTTAAAGAAAGAATAGCTGGGAGCCAGCGGTTAGACGGAAGCTCCGACTACGCTCGGGACACACGCCCTTTTAGGGGTCTGCGCCTGCCAGATTAGGATGACAACCGTCAACCTCGTGACGCGCTGTCTGGCACGCTCCCAGCTACTCATGAACCATATCTTATCAAATAGAAATTGTTTGTCAAGGGGTTAAACGAAAAATCTGCCAAAAAGGCAGATTTTCTTGGATAAAATCAAAACTTATGATTTATAGTCTACAGTTTAAAGTCTATAGTTTATAGTAGTTTTAAGTCACCCTATCCACTTCTTCAATAGAGGTTGTGCCCTCGACAACTTTAAGATAACCATCTTGTTTCATTGTGATAAATCCTTGCTGTTTTAGGAGAGCCAGGATATCGGTATGGGTTGCGCGGCTTAAGATTAGCCTTTCAAGTTCAGGATCAATTGTAAAGACCTCAAAAATACCTGATCTTTCCCAATAGCCCAACCCAAGACATTTCTCGCAACCTTTGGCGCGATAGATTTTTGTTAAAACCGGAAATATGCTGCGATTTTTAATTTGATTAAGCTCGGTTTCTAGTTTTATTTTTTCTTCCTCGGTGGGATCGTACATTTCTTTGCAATGAGGACAGAGCATGCGCACAAGCCGCTGGGCAATGACCAAGTTAAGAGCAGTTGTCACTGATTTCTCATCTGCTCCCAAATCGCGGAGCCGCGGGATTGCTCCGGGAGCATCGTTGGTATGCAGAGTTGACAGGACTAGATGGCCGGTCAAAGATGCCTGAATAGCAGTATCGGCAGTTTCTCGGTCGCGAATTTCACCAACTAGAATCACGTCAGGATCTTGGCGTACAATCGCCCGGAGCGCTGTGGCAAAACTATATCCTTCTTCGGGATTGACCTGCGATTGAGTAATGCCGTCAAGCTGATATTCAATTGGATCCTCAACAGTAATAATTTTGATTTCCGTATTTTTAACATAATTGAGAAAAGAATAAAGCGTAGTAGTTTTACCGGAACCGGTCGGACCGGTTGTTAGAATCAAGCCGTTGGGTCGCAGGAGAATTTCTTTAACCTGCGAGAACATTTCCGGCCGCAAACCCAGTTGTTCAATGGATAGTTTTGTTATGCCAATGCCTAAAAGCCGCATAACAATTGTTTCTCCGAATGATCCGGGAAGAATAGAGACTCTCACATCAACTTTGGTGTCGTTGCCTGTTTGCTGGGGCAAATGGATGGTAAAGCGGCCATCTTGATTAGTATCATGGATGTTTATTTTAAGGCCGGAAAGGATTTTGACGCGGGAAAGCATATGCTCGTAATCGTGTTTTTTGAATTCAACAATATCATGAAGTACGCCATCAATACGGTATCTTAATTTAGCAAAAGTTTCCGTCGGCTCTAGGTGGATATCGGATGCTCTTGAAAAATATGCGCCTGCGATTACAAGATGAAGAATTTCGGAGGTTGGCAGGGTCGAAATTTTCTCTTTAAGGCTATCAAGGTTTTTGAAGCTTTGCTCGATTTCGCGAAAAACTTCCTCTTCAATCCGAAAAGTTCCCTTTAGGCTTTCTTGGGGAGGGGTATAGATTTTATAAATCTGCCAAGCTTTTTCCATGCTTGATGCGGATGCAATAAAAATATCGATGATATAGCCTTGATTTGTTAATTCTTGAAGCAGATTCTTGGTTATTTCAAGTAGAGTACTATAGGCCACAAGCTCTAGGCGTTTGCCGACTTTTTGGATGACGGCCACTTTAGCTTCTTTAGCGGTTTTTTCATTAAGCAGAACGATAGCTTCGCGATCAATGGTAGTCGTGGTTAAATTAACGTAAGGATAATTTTCTTCAACAGCGCGCTGCTCTGCTCTTTTTTCCTCCTGCTCGCGCCTGATTTTATTTAAAGGAAGTTTTTTTTCTGAAGAGTCCATAATGTTGCAAATGAAAAATTTAAAGTGAAACCCCGTAAAATTCTTGCTGAACATTTTAATGTGAAGCTAGAATTTAGGGAGTCCCGCGAATTTCCGTGTTAATTCCATGAACATAGTAGAATTCACGGGGTCCTCACAAAACTATCTCTTCGTATGTTGCTCAGAAAGTTTTGCGGGAAACGAAAAATTAATCAATGAACTTAAAAATAGAAAGCATCTGATTTATGGTTGGCAAGCACTCTTTGTCTGCTGAATGGTAAATTAAAAAGTATGGATAAGATTTGTCTTGAGCATAGTCAATCAAAATTGAAGCAAAGCTTAAATGCTCTTTGTTTAGGAATTTTATAAAATTTCGTTCATAATATTTACCCGCAACCTTAACTTCATCTTGCCAGCTATCGGCCTTGATATCGGGATTTTCTATGCCAAAAGGTAATCCATCAAGCCCTAGATAACAATTATCGAAAGTTATTTTAATTCTGCCCAACACATCTGTGGAATTTTCTTTTATTTCTGCTAAAGCAGGATATTTCACTTCAAATCCCCGTTTTTTATTTTGATAAACTTTCCATTCGCCTGAAACAGTAATTCCGCTAGAAGTTGTTTGAGTTTTATTGATTGAATTTTCAGCTACTAGTAGGTCATCAGGCATAATTTTCCTATGCCACAAACTTCTATGCCACAAAAGCACTAAAAACAGGACAAGAATGACAATAACCATTATCAAAACTATCAAAAAAGCAGATAAGGGTTTTTCGCGCTTCATATATTTAATTTTACTTCTTCTTCAAAATTTTCACAAGCTTGGATTTTCCTGTTTTTATGATATGTTGGAATAAGAAAGAGTTTTTTTATGTTATACTGAGCATAGATTATGAAATTTATTACTAAAAATCCAAAAGAAACTCGCGATTTGGCGAAAAAACTGATTCATGATTTTCTAGAAGCTGAAAAAAACCGCAAACAAGCTTTAATTATTTCTTTAGAAGGCGATTTAGGCGCAGGTAAGACCACTTTTACTCAAGGCCTAGCAAAGGAATTAGGGGTTCATGATTGGATCAAAAGCCCAACTTTCATTATTATGCGCGAACACAAATTAAGTTCAAAGTTCAAAGTTCAAAGTTCAAATTTAGAAAGTTTTTATCATATCGATTGTTATCGTTTGCAAGAGCCAGAACATATGCTGGAAATGGGATTTAAAGATATCATTTCCGACCCAGAAAATATTGTTTTAATTGAATGGGGAGAAAAATTAACCAAGCTTCTGCCGCGCAATATTATCAGAATAAAATTTAAGCACCTGAAAGAGGAAAAAAGGGAGATAACTGTTTGTTAAAATGCAAAAATCAAAAATCAAAACTCAAAATGATAATTTAAAATGCAAAGATATTTTTAAATTTTAATCTGTCATTTTGCATTTTTCATTTTGCATTTTGACTTAACGCATGCCTATTAAGAGTTATATGGATAATTCTAATAAACCATTTAAAACAAAAAATCAAAAGCTGCTTATTATCGATTCTCACGCTCTCCTCCATCGCGCCTTTCATGCCCTGCCTGCTTTAACCAATTCAAAAGGCGAGCCGATTAATGCTATTTATGGTTTTGCTTCCATTTTAATCAAAATTCTGGCTGAAATTAAGCCTGATTATTTGGTTGCTTGTTTTGATTTGCCAAAGCCGACATTGCGCCATAATAAGTTTCCTGAATATAAAGCCAAAAGACCCAAAGTTCATCCTGATTTAATCAAACAATTTATCCTGATTAGGCGCCTTCTTAAAAACCTAGACATTCCGATTCTGGAAAAAGAAGGTTATGAGGCGGACGATGCGATTGGCACAGTTATTACCCAGATGGAAGCCAAACATTCTGACATAGAAAATATCGTGCTGACTGGCGATCTTGACACACTTCAGTTAATTAATGGCCGTACGAAAATTTTGACTCCTCGTCATGGCTTGTCCGAATCTGTGCTTTATGATGAGAGAAAACTCAAAGAGCGATTCGATGGGATTTCTCCTGCGCAAGTCATCGAATTTAAGGGGCTAAAAGGCGATCCCTCAGACAATATTCCCGGCGTGCCCGGCGTTGGAGAAAAAACTGCGCTTAAGCTGGTTAAAAAATTCGGTACGCTTGAGAAAATATATCAGGCACTTGAAGACGAAGAAACGCTTAAAAAACTCAAAGAGGAAAAATTATTAGGACTAAACCTTATCAGCAAGCTTAAAGAGAACAAAGATCTGGCATTTTTCAGCAGAGAGCTGTCAACGATTTATAGAGACGTGCCTATTAATTTTAATCTCAAAGACGCCATATGGCAGCCCGATTATAGACAGATTGAAGATGCGCTGCTTGATTTTGGCTTTAGATCTTTAGTCAAACGATTTACTTTGCTTTTAGAAGGCAAGGAAATCCCAAAATTTAGGAAGATTGAGAAAAAACAGGAGGAAAAACCCAGAAAAGCTATTGTTGAAAAATCGAAACAAAGCAAATTATTTTAAATAAATGTCATCCATGTACCACAACTCGCCTTGCTCGTTGGGTACAGGATGTAAGATTTATTAAACTCGTTACCAAATACTTGTTGTCCTGTCACCAGAATTCGCTTCGCTCATAAAAATAAATGTCATCCATGTACCACAACTCGCCTTGCTCGTTGGGTACAGGATGTAAGATTTATTAAACTCGTTACCACTCGTTAAATAAATCTAACATGCCTGAATTACCTGAAGTAGAAACAACTGTCCAAGAGCTTAAAAAAGAGATTGTCGGTCTCAAGATTATTGGCATTTGGTCAGATTGGAAAAAGGTTATTAAAAATCTGAGTTTAGAAGATTTTGAGAAGAAAATTCATGGATTGGCAATTAGAGATATTGAAAGGCGCGCCAAAATGCTGGTTTTTTACCTTTCGCAAGATAAATTCCTTTTGGCGCATCAAAAAATGACTGGCCATTTTTTAGTCGGCAAATGGAAATTTAATGAGCGGGCCAAGCGAAAATGGGAGCCACAGGACAAGGGGCCGCTCGAGGACAAAATCAATGATTATATCCATCTCGTGTTTTTCTTAAGCGATGGCCGTAAGTTGGCTTTTTCTGATTTAAGAAAATTTGGATGGATCGCGCTTTATGAAAATAAAAAACCTGATGATATTCCTGAAATCAAAAATTTAGGCATTGATCCTTTGAGCAAGAATTTTACACCAGAAAAACTAAGAACATTATTTGCTAAAACAAGGAAAGTCACGAAACAAGCCTTAATGGACCAGAATTTAATATCTGGCATTGGCAATATTTATTCTGACGAGATTCTTTGGCAGGCGAAAATTCATCCCAAAACACCAGCTAACGGCCTGAAGAGCCAAAAGCTCAAAACGCTTTACCAGGCGATTAAAGATGTTTTAGAAAAGGCGGTTAAATTTAAGGGCACGACCATTGCTTCTCGCGCAGAAGAGTATCGCAGACCCAGGGGAGAAAGAGGGGGGTATCAGGAAAGGCGTTATGTTTATCGGAGAACTGGCGAGCCATGTTTTAGATGTAAAACCAAAATTGAACGCATCAAAATCGGCCAGCGCAGCACCCATTTTTGTCCACAATGTCAAAAAGCCTTACATAAAAGAAAAAGTCCTGTTGAAAATTTGTGAACAGGACTCCTCTAAGAACTAGCTATGCTTGGTCGAACCTTGTTAACTCGTTTCTGTGCCGTCTTTCGATTTTTGCTCTTTCCTGATCTTTCTCAAATCGCTCTTCAGATTCTTTTCTTAGTCTTTCAATCTCTTCTTCATGCCATTGCTTGAGATTCTCTACAGCTTCTTGCAGGCAACCATGCAGTTTTGCGTCATCAAGATATGCCACCAGAAATCCACCCAAAGTATCAACGACTCCTTCCCAAGGCTCATCCTCCGTTACTGAGCTACAAAAACCACACGATTCTTCTCTTTCTTTTGCTCCGCAGACAACACATTCTTTCTGGTTACCATCTTTTAGATTAGGACAGATGCCAGTGTTATTACAGTGAGGACAAAGAGTTGTCGTGGTTTCCTCGGAAAGCTTTTCTTTGAAGAATGCTTCCCAGCCCGCTACATCCATCTTGCGCATAGCGCACCTCCTTTGATTGTCTTCCTATTATAGCAAATTATAAATCAAATGTCAAGAAAAAAGGCTAAAAAAATTAAATTCATTGGTTTTTTGATAATCTTACTGCCTATTTTTTTGTTTTTTGTATTGAGTAATAGGCAGGTGGAAATTGATTCAGAAAATTCTCAAAATTCAGATGCTCAAGTTTTAAACACTAATTTAAGCCCGATTTCCGGTTTGTCTTGCCAAAATTATAATCGCCGCCCGATTGCAGTTATGATTGCCGGAGACGAAGTTGCCCGTCCCCTTTCCGGCATTCAGTCAGCTGATATGATGATAGAGATGCCAGTGATTCAAAACGAAATGACGCGTCTTATGGCGATTTATGTTTGCGGGAATTCTTTGGAAATTGGCAGCATCCGTTCAGCCAGACATGACTTTATCTCTTTAGCAATGGGGCTAGATGCGATTTTTGTTCATTGGGGCGGATCTTATTTTGCCCTTGATCAGCTAAAAAAGGATATCATAGATAATATCGATGCCTTAAGTTATTCCGAGAGCGCTTTTTGGCGCAAGGAAAAGGTCGCAGCTCCTCACAATGGTTTTACGAATATTGAAAAGATTATTGATCAGGCGGAAAAATTAGGCTATCGGCTTGATAATCAGTTTGAAGGATATCTGCATTGCAACTTAACAACCAACAACTTACAGCCAACAACTAAAAACAAAGCTAGATTAACTATTGGCTACCCGGGACTATATGAGGTCAAGTGGGAATATGATTTTGAGAAGAATTTATACTTGCGTTTTCGGGGAGGCAGGCCAGAAATTGATTATTTGACCAATGAACAAGTAAGTACGAAAAATATTGTGATTATGCGGGCCGATTCGCGGATTTTAGAAGATCAATATAATGATGTTGATGTTGAAGGCGAAGGCAAGGCGGTTTTTTATCTTGCGGGCGAAGAAATTCAGGGCAAATGGTCAAAAAAAGGAAGCTATGCTTCAACTAAGCTCTATTTTTATGATGATTTGGGCAAAGAAATCGAATTTGAACCAGGAAAAATTTGGGTTGAAATCATTGAGCCGAATAAAACCGTAAAGTATACAATACTTTGATTATATAAAATCATTATGTTAGTTTTTCTTTTCGGCAAAGATTCTTTTAGGAGTTACGAGAAATTAAAAGATATTATTCAGCGTTATCAGGAAAAATATCCGGAAACTCTTAGTTTTCGTCAGGTCAATTTATTGGGCCAGGATTTTTTATCGCTTAAAAACCTGCTTGAAGCGTCTTCTCTATTTGAAGAAAAAAAGCTGATTATTTTTCGAGATGCTTTTGTGCTTAAGTCAGAAGAGCAAAAAAAGCTTGTGGAATTGTTGAAAGAAGGGAAAATCGCCAAAGAAGAAAATAGTATCATTGTTTTTTACGAGAAAGATGATGTTGACCAGAGAACCAGCTTGTTTAAGTTTTTAAAAGAAAAAGCCAAGACTCAAAAATTCAGCTCTTTAAATAGATTGCAGGCAAAGAATTGGACAGAAAAGATGATCGACGATTACTTTCCTGAATTAAAGATGTCGGATTCGGCAATAGCTTTTTTGGCTGACAATCTTGGTTCAGATTTATGGAGAATTTATCAGGAATTGAATAAATTATCCGATTATCAAAAAAGCGTCAAAAAACCAGTTATTGCAGGGGAAGACATAAAAGAACTCGTGGCTTTTCCCGTAGAAACCGATATTTTTAAAACGATTGATGCCGTAGCGCAGAAAAATAAAAAAGCAGCGCTTCGGGCGCTTGCCTACCATTTTAAAAATTTAGAGCCGGAATTGAAGATTCTTGCGATGTTTGAATACCAATTTAGGAGTTTGGTTCGCATCAGGTCATTGATGGACGAGGGCGATGATTATTACGCGATCGGCCGAAAGACAAAAATCCATCCTTTTGCTCTGCGCAAGATGTATTATTTGGCGCACAACTTTTCAATGGATGATCTGAAAAAGATTTATGACCAGCTTTTTGATTTAGATTTGGGGTTTAAAACCGGTAAAATTAAAGACAAACAAATCGCGCTTGAAATGTTTGTAGCTGAATTATGTTCTAAATAATTAATAAGCAGTTAAAACAAAAACCTCCTTATTGCTAAGGAGATTTTTTTATCCACCTTTTATTTGGGAAAGCGGATAACCCTCCGAAGCCTTTGGCAAAGGAGGGTAAAGTTTAATTATTTGGTTGTCTTTTTTGCCGGTTTTGAGCTTTCTTTTTTAGCTTTTGGCGTTTTTTTGGTCTCAGTCACAACGGTCTTGCCAATTTTGCCAATCGCAAGAGTGAGGCGTGATTTTTTGCGCCAAGCATTGCCTTTTTTAATGACATTTTTTTTCGCTGCCTTATCAATAGCTTTATAAACCTGGGGTAAAAGTTTTTCTGCTTCGGCTTTTTTGCCTTTTGCAACCAACGTTCTTAATTCTTTTATCAAGTCTTTCATTTTTCGCTTATATTGTAAATTCAAAGCGTGGCGTTTTTTAGATTGCCTTATATATTTTTCTGCTGAATGTGTTTGTGGCATATTAGAGTTGTTAGATTTATTTAACGATTGATAACGAGTTTAATAAATCTTACACCCTGTACCCAACGAGCAAAGCGAGTTGTGGTACAGGGGTTACATTTTATATATTACCGAGCAAAGCGAGTTGCGGTGCGCGGGTGGCGATATTTTAGTAATAACAAATATAAATTATTCTCCAATAATACACTATATTCTTATTTTTGCAAGAGAAAACCGCCATCTTGCAGGATGACGGTTAGTTTTTTCTAAGCGGACGCGAGACAACGTTTTTGATCTTTTTCTTTAGTGCCTAATTGAAAACTATATATACCGAAAGCATGGTAAAAAAGTTCCTTTGGTGATATGTTACCTAATTCTATGTCCAACTTGATCACGGCTAACACAAATACGTGTAGTTGTGGTAATCTATACTGGCCACATGCTTGATTTAAACAAACCGGAACACCCTTATCAAGAGTTAATGGCAAATCACAGCTAACGCATTTCTCTTGGTCAGCCTTAATGTTTGCCATTACTTTTTCTCGAGTCTGCTGCAATTCTCGTTGAGTTGGTTCGCGCTTTCTTTTCACCGTACCCTCCTTTTAGAGAACTATATCCTATATAGCATATTACAGAAATTGAGTCAAGTTTTCTTTCACGTTTTATCTTTTAATTCCTTAATTTTATCTCTTATCCTTACTGCTTTTTCAAAATCAAGCTCTTTTGCCGCTTGCTTCATTTCTTCGCGCAAGGCCTCAATCACAAACGCCTTGCCTTTTTCTTTAATATCCTGATCAACATTAATAGGCATCTCTTTTTTGCGGTCAATAATATCTTCTCTTATAGATTTGATAATTTGCGTTGGAGTTATATGATGCAGTTTGTTATAATTTGCCTGGATTTCTCGCCTGCGGCTTGTTTCATTAATTGCCCGTTTCATTGAACCGGTAATCTCATCCGCATATAAAATAACCCTGCCTTTTGGATGGCGCGCTGCACGGCCCATTGTCTGAATCAAAGTTGTTTCATTTCTCAAAAATCCCTCTTTGTCAGCATCAAGAATCGCAACCAGCGTCACCTCAGGCAAATCCAGCCCTTCTCTTAAAAGATTAATGCCGACGATAATATCAATTTCTCCTTGCCTTAAGCTTTTTAGAATGTCGGTTCGATCGAAAGTCTTAACTTCTGAATGAAGATAACAAACTTTAAAAGATCTATCTTTAAGATAATCTGCAATATCTTCAGCCAATCTTTTAGTTAATGTGGTCACGAGCACTCTTCCTCCATTTTTAATTTCTTTGGTTAATTCTTTAACCAAGCTTTTAATCTGATTTTTGGTTGGCCGGATTTCGATTTCAGGATCTAAAAGTCCAGTCGGCCTGATTAGTTGTTCAATGATACCATCAATCTCAAGATAGTCGCCCTTAGTTTTTTTGGCGCGGTAACTTAAATAAGAATATCTGCCATGGGTTGTCTTGCTTAATTCATAAGGCCCGGGAGTTGCTGAGACATAAAGAGTTTGGTTGATTCTTTGTTCGAATTCTTTGAAATTGAGCGGTCGATTATCCAGAGCAGAAGGCAAGCGAAAGCCATATTTAATTAGAATCTTTTTGCGCGCTTGATCGCCTTCAAACATTCCTCGAACTTGAGGAATAGTCATATGGGATTCGTCAATTATCAACAACCAACCGTCATGATCTGGCTTTTGACACAGATTAGGCGCAGAATGGTAAACCCTTCGGCTTCGCTCAGGGCAAGCAGATTCGCACAGATAAGCATAGTTGAAGTAATCGACGAGAGTAGAGGGCGGCGTGCCTTTTGCGCGAAAATCCAAATGGCGCGAATAGTTTTCAATGCCATGGCAATAACCCGTTACTTCAAGCATTTCCAGGTCATAATTAGTTCTCTCGCGGATTCGTTGAGCTTCGAGCAATTTGCCTGTTTGTTCAAAATAATTAATGCGTTCTTCAAGTTCAGCCCGAATATTCGCCATGATTAGATGGAGTTTTTCGTGAGGCGTGACAAAGTGTTTGGCTGGGAAGATTTTAAGATGATCGGCCTTAACTCTTTTTTTAAAACCAGAAATGTATTGTGAGAATTGATCGCGCTTAAATTCATGAGGAATATGTTCCAAACTGTGAATTTTGTTATTTTGCCATTCAATTTTTAAACTTTGATCAGACGAAACCGGATAAACATAGATAATGTCTCCTAAAACCTTAAATTTGCCTCGTTCATTAGTCAATCGTGTTCTTTCGTATTGAAGATCAATTAAAGCTCGGACAACTTCTTTTTGAGAGATTTCCTCGCCTAATTTTAAATCCAGCGCAACTTGGCCATAATCCCGAGGCGACCCTAAGCCATAGATACAAGAAACGGACGCTATTATAATTACGTCATTGCGCGTTAGAAGAGATTGAGTGGCAGCGTGGCGCAGCTTATCGATTTCTTCGTTGATTTTGGCATCTTTTTGAATATAGGTATCGGTTGTGGGCAAATAGGCTTCCGGCTGGTAATAATCGTAATAAGAAACAAAATAATGAACTGCGTTATGCGGAAAAAACTCGCGGAATTCTTGAAATAATTGGGCAGCCAAAGTTTTGTTATGAGCGATAATCAGCGTCGGCCGGCCAATATTCTCAATAACCTTTGCCATGGTAAAGGTTTTGCCAGATCCAGTCACGCCTAAAAGAACCTGGTCGCGCAGTCCAGATTTGATATTCTTAACCAACTTTTCGATGGCTTGCGGCTGGTCGCCAGTTGGTTGATAATCAGATTTTAAGTGAAAATTTGACATCGAATTTAAAATTTGAGGTAAAAATTTGACATCGGATTTGATGACTTATTTAATTATAGTCAAATTATGATTGATTCTTTAAAATAAACAAAAATGAGATATAATGGGAAAATAGGGAATTATAGGAACGATGGGGATTTATGAGGATAAATGAGAATAAAAATTCCTTCTTGTCCCTCTTAGTCTCCCTGTAATTTCTCTTAATACCCTTTATATCCCCTTTTTCATCTTTATTCAATATGAGCTTAGAGTATATCGACAATCAAGAAGATTGGAACGACCTTGTGCTAGAACAAGGTTCTTCGTTTATGCAGTCGTGGGAATGGGGAGAATTTAAAGAAAAATTGGGCCATAAAATTTGGCGCATGGCCATCAATGAAGATATTCGGTGTCCATTGTGCGCTCAAATTATAAAACATTCTTTGCCATTTGGTAAATGTTATTTTTATATTCCGAAAGCCCCAATTTTTGACCATCAACTGTCAACTACCAATCTTCAACCAATGGAATTATTGATTAAAGGGCTTAGTAAACTAGCAAGAAAAGAAAAAGCGATTTTTTTGAAAGTAGAGCCAAATATGGAATTAAGAATTAAGAATCAGGAATTAAGAATGGAATTTGAAAAACTTGGATTTAGGAAATCAGGGTCAATTCAGCCGAAGGATACTCTGATTCTAGATATTACACAATCTGAAGAAACATTAATAACTGGCTTTCATCCTAAGACTCGTTATAATATTCATTTAGCCGAAAAAAAAGGCGTTAGTACAAAAGAGATCAATAAGGCGGAATTTGATGAATTCTATGAACTCGTTGAGAAAACTGATGCAAGAAAACACATTAAATCATTTGGTAAAAAATATTATCAGGAATTATTTAGGCTTTCCCAAAGCGGGGACACTGAATATCTGCAAGTTAAATTTTTAGCAGCATTCCATGATGAGAAAATGATCGCCGGCCTAATTCTCATTCTTTGGGGCGAGCGCGCGACCTATCTTGTAGGCGCCAATGATTATCAGCATCGTTCTTTAATGGCACCTCATCTTTTGCAATGGCAAGCTATTAAAATTGCCAAAGCTGCTGACTGTAAGCAATACGATTTCTGGGGCATTATCAGAGAAGATAATTTTAAAGATAAAAAGGATTTTGAAAATCATCCTTGGCAAGGCATTACTCGATTCAAACAAGGATTTGGCGGAAGACCTGTCAGCCATGTTGATAGCTATGACTATGTTTTTTCGCCAACTTGGTATAAAATGTATCAAGTAGCTAAATCAAAAATCAAAAGTCAAAAATCAAAATGATAGATTAAAATTCAAAAATTTTTACATTTTGAATTATCATTTTGCATTTTGAGATTTGCATTTTGATTTATTTATCATGAAATCTTTGCTCCATAAGATCATACCTAGACCAGTTATCAATATCTATCACTTTCTGATGGCTTTTTTAGCCGCTTTTTATTACGGCTTTCCTGCCAATAAAATGGTCGTTATCGGGGTTACTGGCACTACGGGGAAGTCAACAACCGTTAAGATGATTGGCGAAATCCTTGAAGAGTCGGGTGCGCGCATTGGCTGGCTTTCATCTTTAAGCATCAAGGTTTTAGATAAAGAGCGAATTAATCCATATCATATGACAATGTTGGGACCGAGGGCATTACAAAAAGAACTTCAGGATATGAAAAAAAAAGGCATTCATTATGCAATTATCGAAGTGACTTCCGAGGGTATCAAACAGCATCGCCATTTGGGCATTAATTTTGACGTTTTGGTTTTTACGAATTTAGCGCCAGAGCATATTGAATCTCACGGCTCTTTTGAGAATTATAAAAATGCCAAATTAACAGTTTTTAGGGAGCTGGGCCGATCGAAAAAAAAGAACTTCGCTTGGCTTGATAAAAATCCTCAGCCAAAAATTATCGTGGCGAATTTAGACAATGAACACGCAGAAGATTTTCTCAAAAATAAAGCTGATCGGAAATACGGTTTTTCGCTTGAAACCATCGAAGCCTTACCTGAAAAAACCAAGCTTTTAAGAGCAGAGTCTTTCAGAATGAAAGAAAATGGATCTTCGTTTGTTTTAGACAGCACGCATTTTGACATTCCCCTTTTGGGAGAATTCAATATCTATAATGCTCTAGCCGCTATTACAACCGCACGCGCCTTAAAGATAGATTTTTTGACGGCAAAACATGCGCTTGCGAAAATTAAAATTGTGGCAGGCAGAATGGAAAAAGTGGACAATGATAAGGGATTGAACGTGATTGTCGATTTGGCTCATACGCCGGATTCTTTGAAGCAAGTTTACGAAGCTCTGCGTAAATCTTATTTTTTGGTGCCCGGGCTTAAAAATATGATTTGTGTTTTTGGATCTGCTGGCGGCATCCGCGATAAATGGAAGCGGCCGGTTTTGGGAGAAATCGCTGCTGAATATTGCGATAAAGCGTTTATTACTAACGAAGATCCCTATGATGAAGATCCTCAGAAGATTATCAAGGAAATTGCCGAAGGTTTTAAAAAGAAAGACAAGGAGCTTGGCAAAGATTTTGCGATTATTGAAGATAGGAGAGAAGCAATCAGGGCCGCGCTTAGCTCTGCTAAAAAAGGCGACTTAGTGATTCTGACTGGCAAGGGCACTGAAGCAACCATGGTTTTAAATGAAGGATCAATGCCATGGAATGAGAGGAAAGTAACGGAAGAAGAAATTGGAAAACTATAACCAACTTTCAATTATTAACCATAGGTAAGTTATTAAGTCATATATAAAAAAGTCCCGCTTATTTCTTTAGGCGGGCTTTGTGTTTTAAGAACAATTGTCAGAGAACTATTATTAGTTTGGCACAAGAATTACTTAGAGGCTTTTCTACTTCGACGAGCTTCACTCGCCTTGCGACATCGCTCTATGTAATCACTCAATGGTTCCCTGTCGATAGACGGTCTGCGTCTTGGTCGTTGTTGGTCTGGCAGCGGAGGATAGTTCGCATCCATGTATTCCTTTGCCGACCTATAGACTCTTTCTGGCACAGCGATCACCTCCTTTACAGAGAACTATTACTAATTTAGCATAAGAATCTTTTTTGTCAAATAATTTTGCGATTTTTGAAATGTTGTTTTATAATATGCTTTACATATAATTTACTTCTATGGAAGACAAAAAATTCGAAATTTTGGATCATACTGCCGATGTCCGGCTGCGCGCTTACGGAAAGGACAAAAAAGAATTATTTGGCAACGCTCTTTTAGGCATGATGAGCGTGCTTGTACCTATCAAAGTCGGCACTTTTACCACAACGCGGGAAATTGAAATTGAGGCGATTGATGAAAATGCGCTTCTGGTTGATTTTTTAAGCGAGGCGCTCTATTATTCCCAAATGGAGGATGAAACTTTCCTGGAAGTCAATTTTGATGAGTTTGGCGAGACAAAAATCATCGCCCGGATCAAATGCGCAAAAGTTGAAGGTTTTGAAAAAGAAATTAAGGCAGTCAGTTATCAGGACGTCGAAATTAAGGGAACAAAGGATGGCTGGGAAGCAACGATGATTTTTGATGTTTGATAGATAACGCAAAAATCAAAAGTCAAAAATCAAAATGATAGATTAAAATTCAAAAATTTTTACATTTTGAATTATCATTTTGCATTTTGAGATTTGCATTTTGCATTTTGTATTCTGCGCTCTTATCATGTCTCTAAATAAAAACAATCTTAAGTTAATCAAGCCCTATCTTTATGAAATTTCCAAGGATTTCAGGCCCGACATGAGAGTTGCGGGCCGTTTTTACGAAGACGAGAAAAACCTTGATAAAGTTTTTGAAGACAAATCCCTTGAGCAGCTGATTAATGCCACGACCATTCCTGGTATTGTTAAATATGCGATTGCTATGCCTGATATGCATGAGGGTTATGGCGTGCCGATTGGCTGCGTTTTTGCAACCAAAGCGCCCGAGGGCTTGATTTCTCCAGGAGCAGTTGGTTATGATATTAATTGCGGAGTCAGACTTCTTCGCTCTTCGTTAAAAGCAATAGACATTAAATCACAAATCGAAAGACTAACTCAAGGAATTTATGAAGCAGTACCGTCAGGTGTTGGCAGGGGCGGGGCAATTAATCTTGATTACGAAGCGCTCAAGCGAGTTCTCAAAAACGGAGCAAGACATTTAGTTGAAAAAGGCTATGGAGAAAAAGAGGATTTAGAGCATATTGAGGAAAAAGGAGAGATGTCAGAAGCGGATCCGACAGTTGTCAGTCAGCGAGCCCTAAGCCGCGGACGCGATCAATTAGGCACTTTAGGCGCAGGCAATCATTTTTTGGAAATTCAAAGAGTTGAGAAAATTTTTGATAGGGAAATCGCTAAAGTATTCGGCCTTTTTGAAGGACAGGTAACATTTATGATTCATACAGGTTCTCGGGGATTGGGTCATCAGGTTGCCGGAGATTATATGAGAATGATGATCGGGACGATGACTAAATTCAAACTTAAACTGCCTGATCGTGAGTTGGCCGGCGCGCCTTTTGGGTCACAAGAAGGGAGAAATTATTTTGCCGCAATGAGCGCCGCTGCTAATTACGCTTTTGCTAATCGGCAATTGATTGCTCATCGAATTCGCGAAGTTGTTAAAAAAATTATCGCTCAGGACATAAAACTTGACATTGTCTATGATATCGCCCACAATATGGCTAAGTTAGAAAAAGGCAGATTTTCACAGATTGATAAGCAGATTTGCACAGATATGATAGTTCATAGAAAGGGGGCGACGCGGGCTTTTCCTCCAGGACATGAAGCAATCCCTCAAGATTATAAGAAAGTCGGCCAGCCGGTAATTATTCCCGGAAGCATGGGAACGGCTTCGTATGTTTTAGTGGGGACAACCCAAGCTTACGAAGAAACTTTTGGCAGTACTTGTCATGGAGCAGGCAGACAAATGAGCCGGCATCGCGCAATCCAATCCATGCGCGGAGAAGACATTAAAAGGCGCTTAAATGAAAAAGGCATTATTATCAAGGCAGGCAGCGTTCAGGGTATTGCCGAGGAAGCGCCCGGCGCCTATAAAGATATTGAGCAAGTGATTAACGTGGTTGAAGCAGCGGGAATTTCAAAAAAAGTGGCAAGACTGGTGCCGCTAGCTGTGATTAAAGGATAATATTAGAAATTTAAATCCTTGTCTGCTGTTAATAAAAATCGAACAAAATTCCTAATTTCTAATGACTAATGTCTAAAAAGATTCATTTGGCCATTGGACATTTTGACATTAGACATTGATTAGAAATTAAAAATTAGGAATTAGAAATTTGAATATGAGGCATTCTTTTTTCTACAATACCAATGCGCAAATCACGATTCTTAATATCACACCAGATATTAAGAAATTTTTCAAAGCCAGCAAAGTTGATGCTGAACTGTGCCATCTTTTTGTTAAGCATACTACTTGTGCTCTGATAATTATGGAAAACGAGGCAGGCATTAAAAAAGATTTAAAAGAATTTATTCATAAAATAGCGCCAAGGCGCAAGAAATATTTTCATGATTCAGAATGCGGAGACGACAATGGCGCAGCGCATTTGTGCTCAGAATTTCTGGGCCAAAGCCTGACAATTCCCTTGAAAAACGGTAATCTTGACCTTGGCGCATGGCAGAATATTTTTCTGATTGATTTTGACAATAAACCGAGAGAACGCGAGGTTGTGTTAACAACCTTCAGCGACTATAAACCATAGATTTTAAACTATAAATCATCGTATTTGATTAATAAAAAGCGGCTACGATTTCTTTCGCAGCCGCTGTTTGTTTTAGTACGATGTGTCTATATGAACTTTTAGTTGCCCATTTTCTACATAAAGCGGATGACAATATCCACATGAACAAATCATTGAACCTATTAACATATGACTGGGACTATATTCTTCCAGCGGATGGATGAATCCACAAGAACAAGATATTCCCCACTTTCCAGATTTTCTGTAACAACAATCAATGGGAATAACCCGGTTGCTTCTTACGAATACAAATTCTTGTGGTTGATGCAAAATACCATCTTTTGTTACGCTATCAGGCAAAATATTAGACGGACCCTCATGTTTTATTGGCACATCTTTTTGTAAATAGCCTTGAAGCACGAGCAATCCAATGGGAAGTATTCCGAAAACAAATAATACACAGAGAATCGTCCATACATCGTTTGATCTTTTCATCTTTTCTCCTTTTCTTTTTGTGTTCGTTTCGGATTATATCCAGCTCGTGCAGAATATTTTGATGCGACCACCTCCTTTTGCATCTTAGGTTTTTTAAAAGAACATTTAAAGAACAATAAAATAAAAAACTAGCCCCTTGATTTAGGGGCTAGTTTTGTTTATTTAGTTATGAAACTTAGCTAAATGAAAACTCCCGAGACCAAGGTCTGCCAGTTAATAAGTAGTAATAAGCAAAAACGCTTTTTAAATTGTTTGGGGAGTGATTCATAATAGTTTTAATGTTATTACTGAAAACACATTTTGTCAAATTCTATTCGCGTTTATTCATAAATCATCCGAACCATTAGCGTTATTCTAATATTTTCAAATGACAAATTTTTGGCTGGTTTTTTTCAAAATTCCAGAGATGGAATGACCCGCCAAGACATTCATTCCAATAAGAACACTCTAAGCATTCTTTGCAACTTGTGCGTTTGGGGTTTCTGAAAATTTCAAATTTTTCATTCCAAACTTTAGAAAAGCGATCTTTGCGAATATTTCCTTGAATCAATTCCGGCCTGCGCGGCACATTAGGACAGACAAAAATATCGCCGTTATAAAGAATGCTGCCGGTATTAATGCCGGTATTGCAGTAAAAATAGTGATTTCTTAATTCGCCCTCATAATTAAGTCCTAGAAATCCCTCGCAACCAAAAGTAATATCAATTTTTTTAGACCTTTTTCGTTTTTCTTTAATAAAATCAAGCACAGTTTTTAATTCGCGATCATCCAATAATAATTCTTTATTATTCTCTGCTCTGCCGATGGGATCAACGCCAAAGACCCGCCAAGAATGAATGCCAAGAGGCAAAAATGTGCGATACATTTCTTCTAATTCTCCAATATTACTCTTGTGGATTGTAGTTGTAATCTGCAAATCATCTAAGAAATTCGCCTGAGCTAAAAGTTTGACCACATTAATTGCTTTTTTATAAGCCCCGTTTATTCCCCTAAAGTCATCGTGCGTTTTCCCAATGCCATCAATGCTGACCACAATAGTTTTCATGCCAGCTTCTTTCATTTGTTCGACTATTCTTTCATTAACCAAAAAACCATTAGTGACCATGCCCCAGGGAAAGCCTAGTTTATGAGCACAATCCATAACTTCAAAAACATCATTTCTTATTAATGGTTCGCCGCCGGTAATGGCAAGCATGATTTTTTTAGCATCAAAATCTTCAGCAATTTCTTTTAAGCATTTTTTAATTTCCGCTGTTGTAAGTTCATTTTGAAAAACTTTGTTGCCAGCATTGCTGCCGCAATGTTTACAAAAAAAATTACACCGCAAGGTGCATTCCCAGAAGAGATAAGTTAAATCGTGGCGTTTTCTTAATTCGTCTTTATAAACCGACCAAGCTTTTAGCCGACCAGTTTTAAGAATTTTTCTTAACATTCTTTTTCGCGCGTTTTTTGAGATAAATCAGAAGTCCGATGGCAATTGCCAAGAGTATGCCTAAAGGAATTGTGATAATTAATAATGTTTTTTCTAAATTCCATGTTGCCGGAGGCGGACCATAGAGAGGCAGCTGTAGGCCATATAAAGGTACAGGGCCATATAATTCCTGTTGAACTGGCAGTCCACCGCCATACTTAGTTTGCATGCCTGCAAACATTCTGGTTGGATAAAGCAATAATATCGCGAAAGCGATTTTTGAGAATCTGGTTAATTTAGAAAGGATGGTGTTTTGCATATTTATTTATAACGAATTACTAAGCTGATTATAACACAATATCAGATTACTTTCACAAAGAATCTTTTACCTTTTTTAATAATCAGCGGACAGTCGGATTTTTTGATTTTGAGCATTGGATCGTCAATGACTTTATCGTTGACCTTAATAGCGCCTTCGTCAATCAGCCGGCGGGCATCGCCTCTTGACTTTGCCAGTTTTCCATTAATGAGAATTTCAATTAGATAATCGTCTTTTGTTAATTTAACCGTTGAAATATCTTCGGGCACTTCTTTTCTTTGAAAAACCTTTTTAAATGCTTCTTCTGCTTCACCAGCTTCTTTTTCAGAATAAAGCATTTTAACAATTTCCCGTGCCAGCACCATTTTGACATTGCGAGGATTTCTAACTCCGGACAGCATTTCAGTTTTAAGCGTTAATAATTCATCGTAGGGAAGATCGGTTAATAAGCCAAAATAGGTGAGAATATTGGTATCAGGCATTGACATAATTTTGCCGTAGATTTCTTCGGGCTTTTCATCAATGCCAATCGCATTATTCAAAGATTGGCTCATTTTTTCTTTGCCATCAGTGCCTGGAAGAATCGGCATCATTATTAGAGCTTGGGGATTTTGTTCGTATTCTTCCTGCATTTCGCGAGCCAAGAGTTCGTTGAATTTTTGATCAGATCCTATCACGGTTAAGTCTGATTTTAAAGCCACGGAATCATAAGCCTGAAGGATTGGATAAAGGAATTCATGCGCCCAGACTGGTTTGCCTAGCTTAATTCGTTTTTCAAACATATCGCGTTCCCAAAGGCGGGCTGCGCTTACTTTTTTAGCGATGTTTAAAAATTCATCAAGGCCGATTTTATCCCACCATTCGCTGTTATAGCGGATTTCAAGCCGGTTTTTATCCAAAATTCTCGTCGCTCCTTCAATAATTTTGGCAGCTTTTTCGCGAAGTGCCTCTTTTGTTTGGCCTTGGCGCGCTTCAATTTTATCGGTTGGATCGCCGATGCGGCCGGTAAAATCGCCTAAAAGCAGAATAACCGTATGGCCTTCGTTTTGAAAACGGCGCATAACGCGATAATTAACCAAATAGCCCAGATGCAATTGGGAAGTAGTGGGATCAACGCCATGCTTAATGCGGAGTTTCTCTTTTTTTGCTAATTTGTCTTTTAATTCTTTCTCTCCAATAATTTCAAGAGCGCTTTTTGTAAGTTCTTCGAATTGCATAGATGCGAATTTATTTAAAGTTTAAGGTTTATAGTTTAAAGTAGCCTTAGCTTTAATCTTATTATAAGAGATTTACGATGTAAAGGAAAATGGATCTATTTTTATTATCCCCAACCAATTTTTTATCCCCAGCAATCCACACCCTGTTGAAAAACATAATTTAACCATATTTGTTCGGATTGCTTATGCTTAATTTTCCTTCATTATCCCTAATTTTCCTTAAAATCCGCCCAAGTTATCCACAGTTGCTTTTCGGTTTTTGTTCGGTTAAAATAAAAGGCGTTCGGCAATTAGCACATTGCTTATTGCAAATTGCTAATCGTAATAATCCGACTGTGACCTGTAGGCTTATAAATTTATGAACAAGATTAAAAAAGCTAGTATTCCTACCATAACTCGACGCCAAAAGCAGATTTTGGACTTTATCCTGGATTTTATGGATAAAAATGGTTATAATCCTAGTTATCGCGAAATTGCC
>Ga0315286_10000602_pt1 | contig 30778 bp, 32 predicted proteins | sample YL17G10_0_MG_FD_205038 | JGI IMG/M metagenome (GOLD analysis project Ga0315286, IMG submission 205038) | Sediment microbial communities from Yellowstone Lake, YNP, Wyoming, USA - YL17G10_0 | ecosystem: Environmental > Aquatic > Freshwater > Lake > Sediment | place: USA: Wyoming | collected... | reverse complement strand
CGCGGGGCTCGAGGAGCCGGCGAAGGCCCTGGGACTCGGGGCGCGCACCGGTGTGGACCTGCCCCAGGAGGCACGGGGCCTCATCCCGGGCACGGCCTACTACAACAAGCGCTGGGGGGTCCGGGGCTGGCGCTCGGGGCTGCTGCTGAACCTCGCGATCGGGCAGGGCGAGCTGCTGCTGACCCCGCTGCAACTCGCCCTGTTCACCGCCGAGGCCGCGACCGACGGTCGGCCGCTGCGCCCGCATGTGGTCCAGCGCATCGCGGGCGCCCGGGCGTTCCGGCCTGCCCGGCCCCTGCAGCCGGGGCTCCCGGCCGACACCGCGATCTGGCGGCCGGTGCAGGAGGCCATGGAGCGCGTGGTGGCCGCGGGCACGGGTGTGGCGGCGCGGGTGCCGGGTGTGCGCGTGGCGGGCAAGACCGGCACGGCGCAGAACCCGCACGGCCAGGACCACGCGCTCTTCGTCTGCTACGCTCCGGTGGACTCGCCGCGCGTGGCGGTGGCCATCGTCATCGAGAACGCGGGGCACGGGGGCAGCGTCTGCGCACCCCGGGCCGGGGCGATGTTGCGGCGACTGTTCCTGCCCGACTCGCTGCAGCTGCCGGCGGCGCGGCGGGCGCCGAGTGCCTCGGCCCGGCCGGCCGCGCGCGACACGGAGGTGGTGGATGGCGATTAGGTCGAGGCTGCGGCTGCCCCCGCTCGACATGCCGCTGCTGCTGGCGGCCTTGGCGCTGGCGTGCGTGGGACTGCTCATGGTCTACAGCGCCACTTCCACCCCGGGCGCCCACCAGGGTCTGTGGACGCGACAGTTGGTCTGGGCCGGCATCGCCCTTGCCATGGGCTGGGTCGTGGCCAGCAGCCACTACCGGGCCTACGACGCGCTGGCCTGGCCGCTCTACGTCATCGCGATCGGGCTGCTCGTGTTAGTGCTGGTGAAGGGCGTGGGCGTGAGTGCCATGGGGGCGAAGCGCTGGCTCGACCTGGGACCTCTGCACTTTCAGCCCTCGGAGCTGGCCAAGGTGGCGACCGTGATCCTCCTGGCCCGGCGCTTCGACAAGGAAGAGCTCGACCTGCGCCGTCTCTGGCCCTGGCTCTCTGCGCTGCTGATCGTGCTGATCCCCTTCGCGCTCGTGGCGAAGGAGCCCGATCTGGGGACCTCGCTCACCTTCCCGGTGATCCTGATCGCCATGTACTTCTGGGCCGGAATGCCGGTGGGCCAGCTGCTGCTCGGCCTCTCGCCCGTGCTCACCGCGGTGCTCTTCTTCCTCACCGGCGGACTGTGGTGGTCCGCCGGGCTGGTGGTCCTGCCGCTGGTTGCCGGGCTGGTGGTCATGCTGCTCGTCGCCGTGCGCCCCAGGCTGATGTTGCTGGCCGCGGTGATCGCGCTCAACGTCGGCGTGGGCTACGCCCTGCCCCACGTCTGGAACCACATGCACGACTACCAGAAGAGGCGCATCGTGACCTTCATGAATCCGGGCCAGGACCCGTACCACGCGGGCTACCAGATCATCCAGTCGCGGATCGCCATCGGTTCGGGTGGGCTCAAGGGCACGGGCTATCTCAAGGGCACGCAGAAGGGCCTGGCGTTCCTGCCCATGCGCCACACCGACTTCATCTTCTCGGTGGTGGGCGAGGAGTGGGGATTGCTGGGGACCGTGACCGTGGTGCTACTGTACGCGCTGCTCGTGCTGCGCGGCTTCCGGCTCGCGCTGGCGGCCCGCAGCCGGTTCGCGAGCCTGCTCGCCGTGGGGGTGGTGAGCGCGCTCTTCTATCACATCATGGTGAACATCCTGATGACCATCGGCTGGGCGCCCGTGACCGGGTTGCCCCTGCCCTTCATCTCCTACGGAGGCACCGCGCTGGTGGCGAACGGCATCCAGATGGGGCTGCTCCAGAGCGTGGCCCTCCGCCGCACGGAGATGTGACATGCATCCCGAGATCCTGCACTGGGGAGTGCTGCGCATCACCTCCTATGGCCTGATGCTGACCATCGCGTTCCTGGTGGGGACCTGGCTCGGGCTGCGCGAGTCGCGCCGGCTCGGGCTGGACGAGGACCGGGTGGTGACCGTGATCCTGGTCGCCCTGATGGCCGGGGTGGTGGGCGCGCGGGCACTCTACGTGGCCGAGCACATGCGCGACTTCCGCGGCAGCTACCTGAGCGTGCTCGCGCTGTGGCAGGGCGGGCTCACGCTCTACGGCGGCATCGCGGCAGGCACCGTGGCGGGGCTGTTCGTGGCGCGACGAACGGGGCTGCCGATGTGGGTGACGGGCGATGCGCTGGCGCCGTCCCTTGCGCTCGGCACGGTGTTCGGGCGCTTGGGCTGCTTCCTGAACGGGTGCTGCTACGGCCATCCCACGCGGCTGCCCTGGGGCGTGGTGTTTCCGGCCGATTCCTTCGCGGGTCTCGAGTTCGGACCCGTGCCCTTGCATCCCGCGCAGCTCTACTTCGCCGCGGCGGGCCTGGGGCTGTTCCTGGGGGTCTGGACGGTGCGCCGCCGGGTGCGGGTGCCAGGCGTGCTCCTCTGGAGCCTGATCGCGCTCCTGGCCCTGGTGCGCATCCCGCTCGACCTCACGCGGGTCTACGAAGCCGATGCCATGGTCGCGGAGTTCGGGGTCGTGCACATCAGCGAGAGCCAGGTCACGAGCACGGCGCTCATGCTCTTCGCCCTGCTCATGATCGTCCGGTTGCGGCGCGAGTCGCGCCAGGCCGCAGCCCCCATCGCGCCGCCTGCGTGAGCGCGCCCGTGAAGCTGGCGGTGCTCGGCGATCCGCTGGTCTTCACGCTCTCCCCGGTGCTCCACCGCGCGGGGTTCGAGGCCCTCGGCCTGCCCGGGGAATCGGAAGCGTTGCGTGTGCCGCGAGCCCACCTGGGCAGCACGCTCGCCCGGCTCGCGGCCGCCGGCTATCGCGGGGTGAACCTGACGCATCCGCTCAAGCAGGCGGTGATCGAGCACCTGGCCGAGACCTCGGACGCGGCGCGGCGTGCCGGCTCGGTGAACACCGTGAGCTTCGGGCCGGGCACCACGCGGGGCGACACCACGGACGGGGCGGGGTTCATCGCCCTATTGGAGCACCTCGGCGTCGGAGCCGCGGGGGCGAGCGTGGTCCTGCTCGGCGCCGGGGGCGCTGCGCGCAGCCTGAGCCTGGCGCTGGTCGGGGCCGGAGCCGCTCGCGTGACCGCGTGGGCCCGTCGGCCCGGCGAGGCATCGGCGGCGTGGGGGGAGATCGCGGGGGCGCACGTGGCGGGCTGGGACTCCGAAGCGGGCCGTGCCGCGCTGGCGGGCGCGCAGGTGGTGGTGAATGCCACGCCGGTGACGGGGCCCGGGGAGCCGTGCGACATCCGCCGCATCCCGCGCGGCGCGCGGGTGGTGGACCTGGTGTACGGGCCCGAGCTGACCCCGTGGGTGCGCGCGGCGCGCGCGGCCGGGCTCGAGGCGGTGGACGGACTCGGTCTGCTGGTCTTCCAGGCGCGCTGCTCGCTGGCATTGTGGACGGGGCGTGAGGTGCCGTTCGCCCCGCTCGCCGTTGCCGTGGGATGGCCGCGGTGAGGCCGCAGGCGCTGCTGCGCGCGGCGGTGTCCGGGATGAGGGACCTCGAGGCCTTCGCGCTGCCGCAACGCTGTCCGGGCTGCGGCCGGCCCGCGGCGCCGGAGCGGTTGCTGTGCGGGGCCTGCTTCGAGCGCATCCCGGCGCTCTCGTTCGCGTTGTGCGCGCACTGCCTGGTGCGCGGGCGGGAGCCGGTGGGCTGCGCTCGCCACCCGCAGGCGCAGGTCTGGCCCGCCCTGGTCTACGACGAACGCGCGGCGCTCCTGGTGCACGCGCTCAAGTATGGTGCGCGCCCCGGACTCGCGGACGCCCTCGCCGAGCGACTTGCACGCGCCCTGCCCGCAGCACTCGCGGCGGATCTGGTGACCGCGGTGCCGCTGCACTCGGCGCGCCGGCGCGAGCGGGGTTACAATCAGGCCTGGCGGCTGGCCGCGGGACTCGCGAGCCGGCTGGGCGTGCCGGCGCTCGAGGACGTGCTGGTCCGCGTGCGCCACACTCCGGCGCAGGCGCGGCTCGATCCCGACCGCCGCCGCCGCAACCTGGCGGGCGCCTTCCGGGTGAGGGAGCCGCAGCGCTATCGGGAACGGAAGGTCCTCATCGTGGACGACGTACTCACCACCGGCGCCACGCTCGAAGCCTGCCTCGGGACGCTGGCGGGGGCCGGGGCGCGGCCGGTCGGCGCCGTGCTGGCGTGGGCCCAGTAGATGTCGCACCTGCACATCCCCGACGGGGTGCTGCCCGTCCTGCTGTGGGCCCCGGGTCTGGGCCTGGCGCTGCTGCTGCTCGCGCTCGGCGCGCGCGCGCTGCGCGGGGCATCGCCCCAGCGGCTGGCCTATCAGAGCGCCCTGGGCGCGCTGGTGCTGGCTGCGATGGCGGTGGAGCTGCCGCTCGGGCCGCTGGACTACCACCTCACGCTGGTGGGCCCGGTGGGCGTGCTGCTCGGCGCGGCCTCGGTCTTCCAGGTGGTGTTCGTGGCCAGCGCGATCCTGGCGCTGGTGGGCCACGGTGGACTCACGGTCGTGGGGCTCAATGCCCTGGTGCTCGGAGCGGGCGGGGCCCTGGCGCGGCCGGTCTACGTGATGTGCGCGCGGCGCCGGGGGCCGCCGGTCGCGCTGGCGGCGGCCACGGCCGTGACCCAGATGGTCTCGGGCGCGCTCTGGCTGGCGCTCATGGCGGCCGCCATGCACGTCCAGGCGGTCGGACCTCACCGCGTGAAGCTGGTCGCGGGCGTGGCGTTCCCCCTGTACCTGGCGGGCATCATGATCGAATCGGTGGTGGCCTTCGGAGTCGCGCGCTTCATCGCCCGCGTACGCCCGGACCTGCTCCCCGGCGGTGCCGCCCCGGTGGAGGAGTCGAAGTGATCAACACGCTGGCGCAGATCGACTACCTGGCGAGTGCGGGGCGCACACCCTGGCACCGGGCCAGCGCCCTCTCGAAGCTGCTGCTCGCCGCGGGGCTCGTGCTGCTGGCGGTCTTCGCGCCTTCGCTCCGGCTGCTTGCGGGCCTCTATGCGGTGGCCTGGGCATTGGCGCTCACGGCCCGGCTGCCCTGGCGCCTCACCCTCGTCGCCTCCGGCTACCCGGTCGTCTTCACGCTGCTCTTCGTGCTGGCGCGCTGGGACGGTACGATGGAGACCCCGCTGCGGCTGCTGTTGCGCCCGCTCACAGCGAGCCTGGTCGCCGTGTGGCTGGTGGGCACCACCCCCTATCCGGATCTCTTCGCCCCGCTCTCGCGCCTGCTGCCGCGCAGCGTCGGCGATGGTCTCTTCCTCACCTACCGCGCGCTCTTCGAATTGATGCGCCGCACCAGTGGCCTGTGGCGCGCGCTGCGGCTGCGCGGGGGCGCGAGCGGCCCCGTTCGGCGGCGGCTCACGCTGGCCGGCGAGGGTTTCGCCACCATCGTGCTGTATGGCTTCGAACGCAGCGAGCGGCTCTACGCCACCATGCGCCTGCGCGGGCACGGCAGCCGCATCTGCGGCTGCCATCACTTCGCCGAGACCTCCCGGGCGGACCTGTTCGTCGTTGCGGCGGGACTGATCGTGGCCGCCGGCGCGGTGCTGCTGTGGAGGATGCCGTGAACGAGCCCATCGTGCGCGTCTCATGCGTGCGCCACACCTATCCCGACCGCAGCGAGGTCCACCTGTGCGGGCTCGACTTCGTCGTGGCGGCGGGCGAGCGCGTGGTGGTGGTGGGGCCGAACGGCTGCGGCAAGACCACGCTGCTCTTCCACGTCCTGGGGCTGCTCGAACCGCAGGAGGGCGAGGTCACCGTCTTCGGCGTGGACCCGGCGCGGCACTTCAACCATGTCCGCGAGCGGATCGGCGTGCTCCTGCAGGACGTGGACGAGCAGATCATCGCGCCCACGGTCTGGGACGACGTCTCCTTCTCGCCGCGTTCCTACGGGTACGGGGGGCCCGAGGTCGAGCGGCTGGTGAGCACGGCGCTGGACAAGGTCGGCATCGCTCATCTGCGCCACAAGGTCTGCCATCACCTCTCGGGTGGCGAGAAACGCAAGGTCGCCATGGCGGGAGCGCTGGTGCTGGAGCCCGAGTTGCTGGTGCTGGACGAGCCCTTCGAAGGGCTCGATCCGGCCTCGCGCAGCGACCTGGTCGAACTGCTGAACCGGCTGCACCGCGAGCAGGGCGTCTCGCTGGTGATGGCCACGCACGACATCAACGCCGTGGCGGTCATGGCCGACCGGGTCTACGTGCTGGTGGGGGGCGGCGAGATCGTGGCGCAGGGGCCGCCGTGCGAGATCTTCCGGGATCCGGGGCTGCTGCGCCGCAGCAACGTCGAGCCGCCGGTGCTGGCCGAGCTGTTCCAGCGGCTCGAGGAGCGCGGCGTGGCGCTCGGGCGCCCCGTGACGGTGGAGGAGGCGGCGCGCGCGATCCTCGCCTGGACCGCGAAGCATCCGCCGCGCGGGGGAGCCGGCGACCTCGGGCCGCTGTTCGCCGCGGGCAGCGGGGCGGAGAAGTCCGTCTCCGGCGCGGCCGATCCCGGACCGGACCCCACCGGCCCGGAGCAGGCATGACCGGCGACCTCTTCGGCCCCGCCGTCCCGCCGGGGCCGCCTCCCGGACGGCAGTCAGCGCCCGGCGAGCCGGTCGCCGACCGCACGCCGCTGGCCGACCGCATGCGGCCGCGCTCCTTCGACGAGCTGGTCGGCCAGCCGCAGCTCTTCACGCCCGGCTCGCCGCTCGCGCTGATGCGGGATGGCCGCCACCTCGCCTCGATCATCCTCTGGGGTCCGCCCGGCACGGGCAAGACCACGCTCGCGCGCCTGGTCGCGACCACGGCGGGGGTTCCGTTCGTGGCCTTCAGCGCCGTGCTCTCGGGGGTGAAGGAGGTGCGGGAGACCATGGAGCGAGCGACGCTCGAGCGGAAGCGCTCGGGCCGGCCCACTCTGCTCTTCGTGGACGAGATCCATCGCTTCAACAAGGCACAGCAGGACGCCTTCCTCTCGTACGTCGAGAAGGGCGACATCGTGCTGATCGGCGCCACCACCGAGAATCCCTCGTTCGAGGTGAACGCCGCGCTGCTGTCGCGGATGCGGGTCGTGGTGCTCAAGGAGCTCGGCGTCGAAGACCTCATGGTCCTGCTCGAGCGCGCCCTGGGTGACCGCGCGCGCGGGCTCCGCGGCGAATACGCGGCCGGGCCGGACGCCCTGGAGCTGCTCGCCGCGAGCGCAGATGGCGACGCCCGCCGCGCGCTCAACACGCTGGAGCTGGCCGCGGCCTCGATGGGCGCGGCGCCGGGGGGCGAGCCCGCGCTCATCAGTGTGGACGTGGTGAAACAGGCCCTGGCGCGCCGCCACCTGCGCTACGACCGCGCGGGCGAGGAGCACTTCAACCTGATCTCGGCGCTCCACAAGTCGCTGCGCGACTCGGACCCGCACGCCGGGCTCTACTGGCTGTCGCGCATGCTGGCGGCGGGAGAGGACCCGCTCTACGTCGCGCGCCGGCTGGTGCGCTTCGCCAGCGAGGACGTGGGCAACGCCGACCCGCAGGCGCTCCCGCTCGCGGTCGCCGCCTTCCAGGCCTACCACCAGCTCGGCACGCCCGAGGGCGAGCTGGCGCTGGCGCAGTGCGCCGTGTACCTCGCGACCGCGCCCAAGAGCAATGCGGTGTACGTCGGCCTCCAGAAGGCCATGGCCGAGGTCGAGGAGAGCGGCAGCCTTGCGCCACCGCTGGTGATTCGCAACGCGCCGACGGGGCTCATGAAGGAGCTCGGGTACGGCAGGGGTTACCGCTACGCCCACGACGAGCAGGGCGGCATCGCGGACCAGCAACACCTGCCCGACGAACTCGCGGGAAGGCGCTTCTACGAGCCCACCGGGTCCGGCCAGGAAGCCGCGATCGCGGCGCGGATGAAGGAGTGGGAGCGTCTGCTGGCGGGCAGGAAGCGTCCGCAAGGCTGACGAACCCGGCCGGATCCCGGGGCCGCGCCCGACTCCCGGGATTCGCCCGAGTCGTCCGTGTCGGGGCCGCATCTACTCCGGATTGGCAGGTGCCTCCCACGCCCGAGCGGTGCTTGACTCGGTCACATCCCGAACCTAATCTAACCCGTTCGTGTCCAGCCGACTAGGGCCCGGAGCCATGCCGGGCGTCTGCTCGGCCTGCCCCGGACGCCGACGTCCTGCGGTGATCTGCCGCGTGCCTGGAGAACCACCAGCGACATGACGAACGTCCGTGCCGAAGATGTCCTGACCGCACTGCGCACCGTGCAGGATCCGGATCTGCGCCGTGACCTCGTGACCCTGGGCATGATCGAGGACCTCGTGGTCGAGGACGGCGAGGTCGCCTTCACCCTGGTGCTCACCACGGCGGCCTGTCCGCTTCGCGGGCAGATCGAGGGTGATGTGCGCCGGGCCGTCCTGGGCGTGCCCGGGGTGCGGGATCTCAAGCTCACGACCACTTCGCGCATGCGCCAGCCCAGGGATCCGACCGCCGACCGGCGGGCGCTGCCCGGGGTCGCGCACGTCATCGCCGTGGGGGCGGGCAAGGGCGGGGTCGGGAAGTCCACGGTGGCGGCCAATCTCGCCATCGCGCTGGCGCAGACGGGGGCGAAGGTGGGGCTGCTGGACGGCGACATCTTCGGCCCCAACCTGCCGCGCATGCTGGGCGAGCATCGCCAGCCCGAGCAGCGCGAAGGCAAGATCGTCCCGCTCGAGGTCTTCGGCCTCCGCTTCATGTCCATCGGACTGCTCGTGCCGCAGGGCGAGTCGGTCGTCTGGCGCGGCCCGATGCTGCACGGGGCGCTCAAGAGCTTCCTGCACGAAGTGGACTGGAGCGGCCTCGACTACCTGCTCGTGGACCTGCCGCCCGGGACCGGCGACGTGCAACTCTCGCTCACCCAGTTGACGTTCGTGGCCGGAACGGTGGTCGTGACCACGCCGTCGGCCGTGGCCCTCGACGACGCGGTCAAGGCGGTGGATGCCTTCCAGAAACTCCAGGTTCCGGTGCTGGGCATGATCGAGAACATGAGCTACTTCGTCTGCCCGGACTGCAAGTCGCGCCATGCGATCTTCGACACGGGCCGCACCGAGGAGCGCTCGCTGGCGCTGGGCGTGCCCTACCTGGGCGCGGTCCCGCTGCACGGCGCGGTGCGCCGCGGCGGCGACGAGGGCCGCCCGGTGGTGGTCGACGACCCCGGCAGCGAGTACGCGCGCGCGCTGCGGGAGATCGCCGGCCGGCTGGCGCAACGCGTCTCGATCCAGACGCACGGCGCGGATTGACGCTCATGCGCGAGGTCTACGCCGATCACGCCGCCACCACCCGGGTGGCCCCCGAGGCGCTCGCCGCGATGGCCCCGTTCCTGGGCGCGGCCTTCGGCAACGCCTCCTCGGTGCACCGCCGGGGCGAGGCCGCGCGCGAGGCGGTCGAAGAGGCCCGTGCCAGCGTGGCGGCGCTGGTCGGCGCGCTGCCCGAGGAGATCGTCTTCACGGCGACCGGCTCCGAGGCCAACAACCTGGCCCTCAAGGGTGTGATGCACGGCCTGGATCGCGGGCGCGCGCACGGGCGCCGCCGCCTGGTGGTCTCCGCCATCGAGCACCCCTCGGTGCTCGAGACGGCGCGTCACCTCGAGTCGCGGGGCTTCCCGCTCACGGTGCTGCCGGTCGGGGCGGACGGGCTCGTGGACCCGGAGCGCGTCGAGCGCGCGCTCGGCGAGGACGTGGCGCTGGTCTCGGTGATGTGGGTGAACAACGAGGTCGGCACCATCCAGCCGGTACGCGAGATCGCGGCGCTGGCCCACGCCGCCGGGGCGCTCTTCCACTGCGACGCGGTGCAGGCCGCGGGCCGGATCCCGATCGTGGTGGGCGAGCTGGGCGCCGACCTGCTGAGCCTTGCCGGGCACAAGCTGGGCGGGCCGCCCGGCGCGGCCGCGCTCCTCGTGCGGCGCCGGCTGCGGCTCGTGCCGCTCGTGCATGGCGGGCACCAGGAGCGCTCGCGGCGCGCCGGCACCGAGGACCTCGCGGCGCTGGCGGGCCTGGGCGCGGCGTCCCGGCGGGCGCAGCAGCGGCTGGCGGCGGACGAGCCCGCGCGGCTCGGGGCGCTGGGCGAGCGCCTGCTCGCGGGGCTGGTCGCGGCCTGCCCGCAGACGCGCCTGAACGGGGAAGCCACGCGGCGTGTGCCGGTCATCTTGAACCTGTGTTTCCGCGGCGTGGACGGGGAGGCGTTGCTGCACGAGCTGGACCGCGAGGGCATCTCGGTCTCGACCGGCTCGGCCTGCAGCGCTGCCAGCCCCGGACCGTCGCACGTGCTCACGGCCATGGGACTCCCGCCGGCGGACGCGCACGCGAGCGTGCGTTTCTCGCTGGGCGAGGGGAACGACGAGGCCGACATCGACTGGATCCTGGAGGCCACCCGGGCCGCGGTCGCGCGCCTGCGCGCGATGAACGACCCGGGCGTGCGTCGCAGCGCGTAGCCGCGGAAGGAGACGGACCATGGATCAGAACGAGCAGTTCCGCCTGAAGGTGGGCCTGGCCGAGATGCTCAAGGGCGGCGTGATCATGGACGTCATGACCGCCGACCAGGCGCGGATCGCCGAGGAGTCCGGCGCCTGCGCCGTGATGGCGCTCGAGCGCATCCCCGCGATCATCCGGCGCGAGGGCGGCGTGGCGCGCATGTCGGACCCCCGGCTCGTCCGGGAGATCGAGGCCGCGGTCTCGATCCCGGTGATGGCCAAGTGCCGCATCGGCCACCTGGCCGAGGCGCAGATCCTGGAGGCGCTGGGTGTGGACTTCATCGACGAGAGCGAGGTCCTGACCCCGGCCGACGAGGAGAACCACATCGCCAAGCACGCCTTCAAGGTGCCGTTCGTCTGCGGCTGCCGCGACCTGGGCGAGGCCCTGCGCCGCATCGGCGAGGGCGCGGCCATGATCCGCACCAAGGGCGAGGCCGGCACCGGCGACATCGTCGAGGCGGTGCGCCACATGCGGGCGGTGCAGCAGGAGATCCGGCGCATCCAGGGCCTGCGCGATGAAGAGCTGATGGCGGCGGCCAAGCAACTGGGCGCGCCCTACGAGATCGTGCTGCAGGTGCGGGCGCTCGGGAAGCTGCCGGTCCCGAACTTCGCCGCCGGCGGAGTGGCCACGCCTGCGGATGCCTCGCTCATGATGCAGCTCGGCGCCGAATCGGTGTTCGTTGGCTCGGGGATCTTCGAGGTCGGGGATCCGGATCCGAAGAAGCAGGAGGAGCAGCGCCGCGACCAACTGCGCATGGCGCGGGCCATCGTGCAGGCGGTCGCGAACTACGACAAGCCCGAGATCCTCGCACAGCTCTCGGAGGGGCTCCCGAAGGCCATGAAGGGCATCTCGGTCGCGGCCATCCCGGCCGGCGAGCAACTGGCGAAGCGGGGCTGGTGACGGAGTGGCGCATCCCCGGGTCGGAGTGCTGAGCCTGCAGGGCGACTTCGCGCGCCATGGCGCGGCACTGGCCGCACTCGGGGCGGAGCCGGTGCGCATCTCGCGGCCGGAGCACCTGCGGGACCTCGATGCGCTGATCGTGCCGGGGGGGGAGTCCACCACCATACTGCGGCTGCTGGAGGCGACGGGTCTGCGCGCGCCGCTCGAGGCGTTCGTGAAGCGCGGGCCGGTGCTGGGCACCTGCGCGGGCCTGGTGCTGCTGGCGAAGGAGGCGGGGGAGTTGCCCGCCCCCACGCTCGGCCTGCTCGACGTCTCGGTCGAACGCAACGCCTACGGACGGCAGGTGGACTCCTTCAGCTGCGTGCTCGAGGTCCCGGCGCTGGGTGGGCCGTTCGACGCCGTCTTCATCCGTGCGCCGCGCATCCGCCGCGTCGGTCCGGACGTCGAGGTGGTGGCGCGCGCGGCCGACGGCGAGCCGGTGGCGGTGCGCGCCGGACACGTGGCGGGCCTGGCGTTCCACCCCGAGTTGACGCCGGACCGCCGTTTCCACCGCTGGTTCCTGGCCGAGGTGGCGGGGCTCGCGTTGCCGGCGGAGCGCGCGAGCGCGCCCGCGGAGCGGCAGGGCGGAGGCCGGCCGTGACGGCGGCGAGCCCGGAGCGCAGGGCGTTCCACGAGTTCGTCGCGAAGCATTCCCGCCTGCTGCTGACGACCCACGTGAATCCGGACGGAGACGGGCTGGGGAGCGAGGTCGCGGTGGCACTGTGGCTGCGCGCGCTCGGCAAGCAGGTGCGGGTGCTCAACGACTCGCCTGTGCCCGCCGCGTACGTCTTCCTCACCCGGCACGTGCCGGTCGAGACGTTCGAGCCGGAGGCGGCCGAGCGCGCCTTCGACGAGGCCGAAGCGCTGATCGTGCTCGACGTCAGCAGCCGCCAGCGCATCGGGCGGCTGGCGCCCCTGCTGGAGCGGCACCTGATGCCGGTCGCGGTCGTGGACCACCACGTCACGCACGCCCGGGGTTTCGGGCAGGTGAACGTGATCGAGCCCGAGGCCTCGGCCACCGGCGAGATCGTCTACGACCTGATCCGCGAGTCAGGGCGCGAGCTCGACCCGGATGTGGCCGAGGCGCTCTATGTCGCGTTGATGACGGACACCGGCTCGTTCCGCTTCTCGAACACCGACACCCACGCGCACCGCATGGCCGCGGACCTGCTCACGCACGGCCTCGATCCCCAGCGCATCCACGCGCAGGTGCATGCGCACGCCTCGGCTGCCCGGCTGCGCTTCTGGGGCGAGGTGCTCGCGGCCCTCGAACTGCTCGAGGACGGCCGCATCGTCGTACTCGACGCCGCGCCCGAACAGTTCCTGAAGCACGGTCTCGCCGGAGCGGACACGGAGAGCCTGGTGGACATGCCGCGGACCATCGCGGGGGTCGAAGCGGTGGTGCTCTTTTCCGAGGTGGAGCCCGGCAAGGTCAAGGTGAGCATGCGCTCGACCGGCCGGATCGTCGTGGATCAGATCGCCTCCCGTCTGGGCGGCGGCGGGCACCCGCACGCGGCCGGGGTGGCGCTGCGCGGCACGCGCGCCGCGGCCCGCGAGCGCATCCTGCCGGAGCTGCATCGGCTGGTCGCGGCGCTCCCGCCGGGGCCGCGACCGTGAGCGCGGCGCCCGTGGCGGTGGACGATCTCGTGGTCGAGGTCCTGGGACTCGAGCACCTCTACGGGGGCCGCCGCGGGCTCACCGCGCTGAGTTTCGCGCTGCGGGCGCCGGGCGTGGCCGCCATCACCGGGCCGAACGGGTCGGGCAAGAGCACGCTGCTGCGCCTGCTGGCTGGGTTGCTGCACCCGACCGCGGGCCGCTCGGTCGTGACCCTCGCCGGGCGCGTGGTGCCGCCGAGGGAGCGGCACACCGTGCTGGGCTTCGCCTCGCCCGAGCTGGCGTTCTACGAGGAGCTCTCGTGTCTCGAGAACCTGGCCTTCGCCGCCGAGGCCCGCGGCCTGCGCGACCGCGCGGCGCCGGCCCTGGCGGCGCTGGAGCGCGTGGGCCTGGGAGCGCGCGCGCGCGACCGGGTGGCCGCGCTGTCCTCGGGGATGACGCAGCGCCTGCGTCTCGCCTTCGCCCTGCTCCTGCGGCCGCCGCTGCTGCTGCTGGATGAGCCGGGCAGCCACCTCGACGAGGAGGGCCGCATCCTGGTCGAGCGGATCGTGGACGAGGAGGCCCGCACCGGGCTCGTCGTCATCGCCACCAACGAATCACGGGAGTGGGGACTTGCCGCCCAACGGATCGAACTCCGCGGCCGCGGTCTGGGCCGTCCTGCGTAAGGAGTGCCGCAGCGAGTGGCGCACGCGCTACGGGCTGAACGCGGCGCTGCTCTTCGCGGTGAGCACGCTCACCAGCGTCTCCTTCGCCGTGGGGAGGCTGCCCGACCGCACCGACCTGCTGGCCGCGCTGCTCTGGGTGGTGCTGCTGTTCGCGGCACTGGCCTCGCTGGCGCACGCCTTCGTGCGCGAGGTGGAGGGCCACACGCTCACGCTGCTGCGCCTGGTGGCCTCGCCGACCGCCATCGCGCTGGGCAAGCTCCTCTTCAACCTGCTCTTCCTCGCCGTGCTCGAGACCGTGACCGTGCCGTTGTTCCTGGTCCTCATGGGCGGGCCGCCCGTGCACTGGGGACCGTTCCTGCTGATCCTCGGGCTCGGGAGCCTGGCGCTGGCCACCACCACCACGCTGGTGGGGGCGGTGGTGTCGCAGACCCGCGGGCGCGGGGCGCTCTTCGCCGCGGTCTCGCTGCCACTGCTGATGGTCGTGCTGGCCGCGAGCGTGAGCGGGCTGCGGGCGCAGTGGGATGGCAATCCCGTCACCACCGAAGCGCGGCTCCTGGCCGCGTACGCCGCCGTCGTGCTGGGGGCGAGCGTGCTGCTCTACGATCACCTGTGGGAGGATTGACGTGATCCTGAGGCTGTCGTTGTTCCTGTGGATCGTGGCCGCGATGCTGGGAGGGTTCCTGTGGGCGCCGCTGGTCACCGCGCTGGGGGGCAGCACCCGCGTGCTCTATTTCCACATCCCCAGCGCCTGGATCACCGTCCTCGCGCTCGGCTGGTCCGTGCTGCACAGCGTCCTGTACCTGCGTACGCGGCGGATCGGCCATGACGACCAGGCCGCCGCCGCGGCCGAACTGGGCGTGCTGTTCTGCGTCGCGGCGGCGGTGAGCGGCTCGCTGTGGGCTAGGACCCAGTGGGGCTCCTACTGGAACTGGGACCCGCGCGAGACCACGATCTTCTTTCTGCTGCTCATTTATGGGGCGTATCTCGCGCTGCGCAGCGCCATCGAGGGGGAGGAGAAGCGGGCCCGGCTGGCCGCAATTTACTCGGTCATTGCATTCGTCACCGTGCCTTTCCTTATCTTCGTGGTGCCGCGCCTGTACGCTACGCTCCATCCGTCGCCCATCCTGCCGCAGCGGGGCGAGGGGGGGGCGATGGACCCGAGGATCCGGATCTGCTTCCTGGCCATGCTGGTGGGCTTCACCGCCCTGTTCTTCTGGATCCTGTCGCTCAAGGTGCGCCTCGTACGATCGGAGCGGCGCGCCCTGTCGGAGTCCGCGGCGCAGTCCTGAGCCGCGCGGTGAAAGTGGGGGGGGCGAGAGCCCGAACCATGGCGGGGCGTGGCCCCGGGGAGTGTGGACCGTGAACGGCAACCTGGTGGTACTCGGCGTGGCGCTGCTGGTGTGGGGCCTGCTGTTCCTCTACCTGCTCCGGCTGGAGCGCCGCATCCGTGACCTGGAGAAGCGATGAACGTGAAGATCATCATGGCCCTGGCGCTGGTGGCGGTCGGCTCCGCCGTCGGGGTGACGAGCTTCAGGAAGTCGGTGACGCCGTACCTCAGCTTCGCCGAGGCCCGGCGGAGCACCGGGCTGGTGCAGGTGAACGGCGAGATCGCCGACAAGAACTACGTCCTCAAGCCGCTGGAGCAGTACATGGAGTTCAAGCTGCGGGACCAGAAGGGCGAGGTGATGCCGGTCGTCTATCACGGCGTCATCCCCGGCAACTTCGATCAGGCCACCATGGTGGTGGCCATCGGGCGCTACCAGGAAGGCCGCTTCCTGGCGGAACAGCTGCTGGTGAAGTGCCCCTCGAAGTACCAGGCCGAGGCTGAACAGCAGAAGGCCGCCCGAACTTGAACCCTGGACAGATCCTCGATTGGCTCGCCTTCCTGGCTTCGCTCACGGCCGGGCTCGCGTGGCTCGCTGCCGTCGCAGGCGGCAGCCCGGGCGCAGGGCGCATCGCCCGCGCGGCCTTCCGCGTTCAGTGGCTCGCGCTGACCGCGGCCGCCGCGTTCCTCTGGGTGGCGATGTTCCGCCACGACTTCCACTACCAGTACGTGGCGTCCTACTCCTCGTTCGCGATGCCGGCGCACTTCATCTTCGCCGCCTTCTGGGGCGGCCAGGAGGGCACCTTCCTGCTCTGGGCGCTGCTCACGGCGACGCTGGGCCTCGTGCTGATGCGGCTGCGGCACCCGCTGACCGAGACGGCGATGGCCTTCCTGAACCTGCCGCTCATCATGCTGGGGCTGGTGAGCGTGATGCGCGGGCCGTTCCTGATGTTCCCGCCGGGGCACGTGCCCCCGGACGGGCAGGGTCTGAACCCGCTGCTTCAGGACCCGTGGATGACCATCCACCCGCCGGTGCTGTTCATCGGTTTCGCCGCGCTCACCGTGCCGTTCGCCATCGCCATGGCGGCGATGGTGAAACGTGACTGGGACGGCTGGGTGAAGGTGGCCCTGCCGTGGGTGGTGCTCTCGACGGCGGTGCTGGCCACCGGCTTCATCATGGGCGGCGTGTGGGCCTACCGTGTGCTGGGTTGGGGCGGCTACTGGGGCTGGGATCCGGTCGAGAACGGCTCGCTCATCCCCTGGCTCGCGAACGTGGCGCTGCTGCACGGGTTGCTGGTGCAGCGGGTGACCGGCAGCCTGCGGCGGACCAACCTGTTCCTCGCCGTGACCTCCTACGTACTGGTCCTCTACGCCTCGTTCCTGACCCGCAGCGGCGTGCTGGCCGACTTCTCGGTGCACTCCTTCGCCAACCTCGGGCTCACCAGCTTCCTGCTCACCTTCCTGTTCGCGATCATGATCGCGGGTTACGGGTTGCTCCTCTTCCGCATGCGCGGGATCCCGGGATCGCTGCAGCGGGTCGGGGGCTTCTCCCGCGAGTCCATGATGTGGCTCGGGCAACTGGTGCTGCTGCTCATGTGTGCGCTGATCACGGTCGGGATGAGCGCTCCGCTCCTCACCCGCCTGTTCGGGCCGCCCTCGAACGTGCAGACCTCGTACTACAACCTGGTGAACGCCCCGCTCGCGATCATCATGGGCCTGCTGCTGGGAATCGGTCCGCTAATGCGCTGGCGGAGGCACGACCCGCAGGCGCTCCTGCGCGCGGCGGTGCCGGCCCTGGCGCTGGCGGTGGCGTTCACCGCGATCATCGTGGTGCGCGGGGTGCGGGACGCCATGCCCGCGGGTGTCATCTTCGCCGCGATCTTCGCGCTGGCGGCCAATACCGTGGTCTCGGCGCGCGGCTTTCGCGTCGGCTGGCGGCACGGGGCCGCGGCCCTGGGGCACATGGGCGTCGCCATGCTGCTGATCGGGGTCGTGGCCTCGAGCGGTTACGGCGTGGCCGCGCAGGTGCAGTTGCCGAAGGGCGAGGAGCGCCAGGCGCTGGGCTACTCGCTCACCTATCAAGGGAACGTGGAGGAGCCCGACGGCAAGGGCCACGTCCGGATCGCCGTGAACTCGCGGAAGGGCCGCTTCGAGGCCACGCCCACGCTCTACTGGAGCGAGTTCAACCAGGGTTACATGAAGAAGCCGCACGTCCAGCGCTACCTGACCCACGACGTCTACATCTCGCCGCTCGAGCTGGCGGGTGGAGAGGGTGGCGCGGAGGGCGAAGCGGGCGCCGCGGTGTGGCTCGCGCCCGGCGAGACCCGGAAGGTGGGCTCGACGAGCTACACTTTCGAGGGCATGGACCCGCAGATGGGACAGATCGTTCGCCTTGCCGCGCGGTTGCGGGTCGAGCGGAACGGCCGCACGGTGCCCGCGCGGCCGGTGCTGGAGATCAACACCGCAACCGGCTCGCGCAACCGCATCCCAGCCTATCTGCCGGGCGGCTCGTCGATCGAGATCGTGGACGCCGAGCCGGGCAGCGGGCGTGTGGCCCTGGTGCTGCCGGGAGCGGCGCAGCCCGGCGCAGGCAGTGTGCTGGCGGTGGAGCTGAGCACCAAGCCGTTCATCAACCTCGTCTGGCTGGGCTCGATCCTGATGCTCGCAAGCGCGTTCCTGATCGTGTTTCGCCGCGCCCAGGAGCTCGATGTCGCCAGTCCGGCAGAGGGGGTGAGGGCGGCCTAGCCGGCGGGGAGACGGTTGCCGGCGAGGGACAGGGGCCCGGGCTCGATCCACTACCCGGGCTCTTTTCACCCTTGGCAACTGCACGGATGTGCAGTATCTTCAGCTCGGTGTCCAGACCGGCAAGGTTCGAATCACTCAACGACCCCGTGGACGTGCTCACGGTGTTCGTGGACGGCAAGGTGAAGCCCCTGCGCTTCCGCTGGCAGGGGCGAGTCATCCGGGTGAGCAAGGTGAGTGGTGAGTGGACTCGGCGCGAAGGCCAGACCCTGCTGCGCTACTACGCGGTCGAGGGTGCCCCGGCCGGAACCTACGAACTCTGCTTCGACGCCCGGGGCCCGGGCTGGATCCTCTCGCGGGCCTGGCCCGCGGGGGCATGAAGGAGGAGGGAGGGCGCCGCGGCATCGCGGCCGCCACGCATCGTCATGTGGATCCTGCTCGCGGACATGGACGCGTTCTTCGCCTCGGTCGAGCAACTCGACCGTCCCGACCTCAGGGGCAGGCCCGTGGTGGTCTGCGGCGACCCGAGGCGGCGCGGTGTCGTGACCGCGGCCTCCTACGAGGCGCGGCCTTCGGGGGTGAGGGCCGGGATGAGCCTGGCCGAGGCACGCCGCCTCTGCCCCGGGGCCGAGTTCGTCGAGGGCCATCCGGAGCGCTACGTCGCGCTCTCGCTCCAACTGCTCGACCTGTATCTCTCGTTCACGCCGGACGTGGAGCCCTTCAGCGTTGACGAGGCCTTCCTCGGCCTTGATCCGAAGGTGGCGACACTCGAACAGGCGGGGGCCGTGGCGCGGCGCGTGCAGCACGCGGTGGACGAGCGTTTCGGGCTCTCGGTCTCGATCGGAGCGGGCCCGAACAAGCTGGTCGCCAAGATGGCGGCGGGGTTCGGGAAGCCGCGCGGTCTGACGGCGCTGGACGAGGAAGGCTTCCGCCGGACCTTCTGGCCGCTCGAGCTGCAGGAGTTGTGGGGCGTGGGACCGAAGCTCGCCGGGCGCATGCGGTCGCTCGGGATCATGACCGTCGGCGATCTCGCCCGCGCCCCCATCCCGTCCCTCAAGGCCGCCTTCGGCGTGGTGGGCCCGTCGCTGCGCGAGGCCGCCTGGGGAAGGGACGACACGCCGCTGGTGCCCTGCCATCAGGGCGTGGACCCGAAGTCCATGGGGCACGAGGTCACGCTGTCGGCGGACTCGGCCGATCCGGTCTTCCTCGAGGGGACGCTGCTCCGGCTCGCCGACCAGGTGGCCCGCCGCCTGCGCAGCGAGGGCTTCGTCGGCAGGACCGTGACCCTGAGGCTGCGCGACGAGCATTTCGTGACCATCACCCGGCAGCGCGCGCTGGAGTGCTACACCGACGACCACCGGCTCCTCTTCGAGACCGCTTGCTCCCTGTGGCGTGCCCACTGGCAGGGCGGGCCTCTGAGGCTGCTGGGCGTGAGCGTCTCGGCGCTCGAGCGACGGGGGGAGAACCCGCAGGCCGAACTGTTCGAAGAGGACCGGCGCGAGGACCTCCTGACGCATACGCTCGACCGCCTGCGCGACCGCATGGGCGAGGCCGCGGTGGTCCCGGCCGGCTCGCTCACCCACCGGCGCGCCCTCGGCCACGTGCCCTTCGGCACGCGCCCGGGCCGCGGCAGGGAGGACGCGGGGTGAGCAGTAGCGATTTGTTCACGGGCCTCCCCGCAGAGGAGCCGCCCCGTTCTGCAGACCCAGGCCGGCGCATCTTCGTCGGGACCTCGGGCTATTCATTCGCCGACTGGGTGGGGCCGTTCTACCCGACGGGCACGCGGCCGGGCGACTTCCTCTCGTACTACGCCCGGCACTTCGACACGGTCGAGGTCAACTCCACCTACTACCGCATCCCCTCCCCCCGCGCGATCGGGCAGATGGAGCGCAAGACCCCGCCCGGCTTCCGCTTCATGGTCAAGCTGAACCAGGCCATGACCCACGAGCGTTCGCTGGAAGCGTCCCTGGTGCGCGACTTCCGCGCCGCGCTCGAGCCGCTCAAGGTGGCGGGCAAGTACGATGGCCTGCTGGCGCAGTTCCCCTGGGGCTTCCGCCGCACCCCCGAGAACGAGTCGCACCTTGCCGCCCTGCGCGATGCGCTCGCGGGCGAGCCGTTGTTCGTCGAGTTCCGCCACGCCTCGTGGGCGCTGCCCGACATGCAGGAGCGGCTGCGCGGCAAGCAACTCGGCTTCTGCGCGGTGGATGAGCCGCGGATCGCGGGCCTCATGCCGCCGGTGGCCTGGGTCACGGCCGAGGACGCCTACGTGCGCTTTCACGGCCGCAACGCGACGAACTGGTGGGGGAAGCGGTCCTCCGCCGGGGCGGGCGCCGCCGCCACCGCGGGCGCTGCTCCCCGGGGAACGGGCGCGGCGTCCGGGGACCGCTACGACTACGACTACCGGGCCGACGAACTGAAGGAGTGGGTGCAGAGGGTGCGCGAACTCGCCGGGCAGGCGCGGCGCACCTACCTCTTCTTCAACAACTGCCACGCGGGGCACGCGGCCCGCAGCGCGAAGCTCATGCAGGAGCTGCTGAGGCAGCAGGAGTTGCCCGCCTGAACGGCTCCGGCTGGCCGTCGTGGGCCGCCCGGCGTGCGGTGGGGGGGGCGGGACCGGTTCAGCCGCCCTCCGGCCCGTCCCGCCCCGCGGCGAGCGCCGGGTGCCGGCCCTGGATGAATTCCTCGCACTCCCGCACGTCCTTGATGCTGCCGAGGAAGAGCGGGGTGCGCTCGTGGAGCGCGGCGGGCGCGATGTCCATGATGCGGCGCACGCCGTCGCTGGCCGCGCCCCCAGCCTGCTCCGCGACGAAGGCCAGCGGCGCCGCCTCGTAGAGGACGCGCAGCTTCCCCTGCGGACTTCTCCGGCTCGCGGGGTAGAGGAAGATGCCGCCGTAGAGCAGGTTCCGGTGGAAGTCGGCGACCAGCGAGCCCACATAGCGCCCGGTGTAGGGATGCTGGTTCGTCGCATCGTCGGCCTTGAGCCAGTCCACGTAGCGCTTCATCTCCCCGGACCAGAAGGCGTAGTTGCCCTCGTTGACGCTGTAGATGTGACCGCGCGCCGGCGTGCGGATGTCCGGCTCGGAGAGCAGGAACTCGCCGATGCTGGGCTCGTAGGTGAACCCGTGCACGCCGTTGCCGGTGGTGTAGACCAGCATGGTGCTCGAGCCGTACATCAACGTAGCCCGCGGCCAGTTGCCGCTGCCCGGGCTGCAGGCAGTCCTGCAGCGTGCCGTTGCCCTCGTGGGTGATCCGCGGCAGGATGGAGAAGATGGTCCCGATGTTGACGTTGGCGCCGATGTTCGAGGAGCCGTCGAGCGGGTCGAAGTTGACCACGTACTTGCCCGGCCGCTTCCCCTGCAGCACGGGCACGATCCCCTCATCCTCCTCGGACGCGAGCACGGCGAGTTGCCCGGTCGATCCCAGCAGGCGGTGCAGGGCTTCGTGGGCGTAGCGGTCGAGGCGCTGCACCCGCTCGCCGTGCACGTTCTCCTCGCCGGTCTCCCCGAGGATGTCCACGAGCCCCGCCCGGATCACCAGCCGGTTGATCATCTTCGCGGCCAGGGCGATCTCCATCAGGAGGTCGGTGAACTCGCCCGAGACCTCCGGATGCCGATCCTCCTGCTGGAGGATGAATTGCGACAGGGGCAGCGCGGTCTTCAGCACCTGTGTTTCTAGTCGGCCAGCCCGGTGACGTCCTCGTGGCCGCGTGCGCCGCCGGACGCGCCCAGCAGGGGGTACGAGCCCGGCACGAACGGGGCGTACTTCGCCGCCGCCGCCGCCGTGCCCGGGACCTGCAGCTTCCGCAGGAGGAAGCGGAACTTGTCCTCGAGCGCCTGGCCGATCGCCGCGCGCACCGGCGCCGGCAGGCTCCAGAGCTCGCGCTTGAAGAGGCCGTTCGCCTTCTTGCGCGCCTTGTAGAAGAACTGCTCGTCAGTGTCGCCCGTCTTGCGCTCGTCGGCCGCCACCGCGCGCAGGCGCTCGTAGATCGCGCGCTTCAGCTCGCCGGGGAAGCCCGGGTGGTCGTAGATCATGTTCTGGAACTCGGTCGCCAGGTGGATCTCGATGCAGCCGAGCTGCGGAAAGCGGTCGAACAGTTCGGCCGGCAGGGTCGAGGCGCCGTGCTGTACGGCCCCGCCCATCCCGTAGCGCTCGACCGCGATCTTCGAGAGTGATTCGATCACGCCGAAGTCCACCTTGACCTGGGCCATGGTCCCGTCCGGCAGCGGCACGCCGCCGTGGGAGGTCCCGGTCTGGATCGAGATCTTGCTGATGCCCTCCACGCCGGGGGCGAGGCGCTCGAGCGCCTCGAGGTAGACCTTCATGAACGCGTTCAGCTCCTCGGGCGTCGAGTTGTGGCCGCCGACCTCGCCGATCTCGCCACCGATCGAGATGGTCACGCCCTTCGGCTGCAGGCCGCGGATGAAGGCGGTGAGCCCGGCACACAGCGTGCCGTTCAGCTCCTGCTGGGCCGCGAGGTCGCTCTTCGAGAGGTCCACCAGGGTCGAGGTGTCGATGTCGATGTTGTGGAAGCCCGCGGCGACGGCCTCGCGGCTCATGTCGCGCACCGCCTGAAGCTCGGCCTCGGGAGCGGCGGCGTACTTCTTGGCGTTGACCTGGAAGTGGTCGCCCTGGATGAAGACCGGCCCCTTGCAGCCCTCGCGCAGGGCCGCGGCCAGCATCACGAAGGCGTACTCGGCGGGCCGCTGGTCGGTGTAGCTGCACTCGGAGCGGGCGATCTCGCAGATCACCGCACCTGCGTCCAGCGCCTTGCGCGCGCGCATCAGCGCCCGCGCCGTGTCGTAGGCCATGCCGCGGATGTTGAAGGCGGGCACGGTGAAGTTCGCGGGCAGTTCGCGGCGGCCGCGTGCGGCGTAGAGGCCCTGGATCGACGCCGGGTGGATGCCGGTCGCTCTGGCCTGCGCCAGCACCGCCGCGCGGGCCTGGTCGCGCAACTCGCCGGCGCCGAACACCCCGCTCCAGACGAGTCGGTCGAGGGCGTCGCTGTTGCCCGTCGCGAGAGCGGCCGTGGCGTGGCGGATCTCTTCGAGGCTCTTGAGTTCCATGGGGCTCGGGTCTCCTGTGAGAGCACGGCGGCCGCGGCACGGGAATGCCGGCCACGGCGCCGAAAGGGTCCGTGGGCTGCAGAAGGCCGGCGGCAGTATAACCTGACGCGCCGATGTGCTGCTACACGACGCCTGAGGCGACACACAAGGCGGGCGACGGGGAACGGTTGACACCGCCAGAGCGAGCCGCTTCAATCGCCTCGGCCCATTCCACCCACCCATCGAGGAGCCCGCGTGAGCGTCCCTGCCGAAGACCAGCCCGAACCCGTGGTGGCCCCGCCGGCGGGGGTGGACAGCGAGGTCGGGCCCGGGGATGACGAGGGGCTGCTCTGGGCGACGCTGGCCCGCTGGCGCGCGGAGCACCGGCGCTTTGCCCTGCTCACGGTGGTGGAGACGCGAGGTTCGACGCCGCGCAAGAGCGGCGCCCACATCCTGCTCGCGGAGGACGGCGCGAGCGTCGGCACACTGGGCGGGGGCGCGATCGAGCACGAGGCGCTGGAGCAGGCCCGCGCGGTGCTGGCGCGGGGCGGGACGGCGCTCTTCCAGCGCCAATTGTCGCAGGATCTCGGCATGTGCTGCGGAGGCGAGATGAGCATCTTCATCGAGGCGGTGGAGCCGAAGCCCAGGCTCTTCGTCTTCGGGGCCGGCTACATCGGCAAGCCGCTCGTGGCCATGGCCACGGCCTGCGGCTTCGAGGTCACGATCGTGGACGGCCGCAGCGAATGGGCGGATCCGGCGCGCTTCCCCGGCGCCGCCGTGCGCTGTCAGGATCCCGAGGACGCGGCCCGCGCGCTCGACCTCGCGCCCGGCGACTACGCCTGCGTCGTGACCCACGACCACGCGCTCGACCAGCGCCTGGTGCAGATCCTGATCCGCCGCCCGCTGCGCTTCCTGGGCATGATCGGGAGCCGGGCGAAGCAGCGGAGGTTCGTGCAGCGCCTGCGCGGGCACGGCCACGGGGACGAGGAGATCGCCCGGCTGCACACGCCGCTGGGGCTGGCGATCGGCGCGGCCACGCCCGAGGAGATCGCGGTGAGCGTGCTCGCGCAGTTGATCGCGGTGCGGCGCGGAGTCACGATCGAGCCCGGCTGGGAGTCGCCTTCGGGCGCGCCTGCGGCGGGAGAGGAAGTGGACCCGGCCGCGATCCGGCCCGCGCAGGGCGCGGGTGCCCCGGACCCGGCCACGAAGGAGGGCGAAGGCTCATGATGGTCGGCGTGCTGTTGGCGGCCGGTGCCTCGACGCGGATGGGGCGGCCGAAGGCGCTCGCGAAGGCGGGCCAGGAGAGCTACATCGCTCATGGCGTGCGCAACCTGTGGTGCGCCTGCGATACCGTGGTCGTGGTCCTGGGGGCGAACGCGAAGTTGATCCGCAGGCGCACCGAGGCCGAGTTCGTGCGGCTGGTGGGGACCGGCTGCTTCGACCAGGAGCTGCACGCGGCGCACCGCCACCAGGCGCAGAAGCTCGAAGTGCGCTTCGTCGTGAACCGGGCCTGGAGGAGGGGCATGTACTCCTCGGCCCGCGTGGGGCTGAAGGCGGCCCTGAAATACGATCCGGCGGGATTGTTCGTGCTGCCCGTGGACCATCCATCGGTCCGCGCCGCCACGGTGCTGGACCTGGGGACGGTGATGGCCCAGGCCATCCACGCCGCGCACGGCCCGGCCCGCAGGCCGGCGGCCCGGCGCGCCGCCTTCTCCTACGCGCTGGTGCCGCGCCGCCGCGGTCGCCGCGGCCACCCCATCGTGCTGACCGACGCGCTCGCGCGGGCCATCGTGAAGGACAAGGGGGCCGAGCACCTGAGTGACGCCGTGCGCCGCAGCGCCCGCCTGGTGGGCTATCTGGACGTGCGCGACGCCGGGATCACGCGCAACGTGAACCGCCCGGGGGATTGAGCGTGCGGACGGAGCGCCGATGAGGGGCCGGCCGCTGGTCGCGGTCTTCGGCAGCAGCACCATCCGCGAGCCGGGCCCGGAGTACCGTGAGGCCGAGGAACTCGGGCGCCGGCTCGCCGGGGCCGGGGCCGCCGTGATCACCGGCGGCTATGGCGGGGCCATGGAGGCCTGCTCGCGCGGCGCCCACGAGGCCGGCGCGCACGTGGTGGGCGTGACGGTCGAGCTCTTCGAGAGCCGGGCCCCGGTGAACCGCTGGGTGAAGGAGCGCGTGCACGCGAGCGACCTGTTCGAGCGGCTGCGCTACATCATCAGCCGGGCGGACGCGTTCATCGCGGTCTCGGGGAGCGTGGGCACGCTCGCGGAGATCCTGCTGACCTGGAACCTGCTCATGGCGAAGGGGCATCCGCCCGCGCCGCTCGTGCTGCTCGGAACACCGTGGAAGGGCTGGCTCGAGGCGCATCGCGAGCCGGGCCTGGTGCTGCCCGAGCTGTTCGCCTACGTGCAGCTTGCGGACACGCCCGAGCAGGCCGTGCGGCTCGCGCTCGATGGCGCTGCTCCGCGGAGCGCCTGACCTCATGGGCCGCCGTCCGCGGCCCGACTTGGAGTCCGAGATGAACCCCAGCGCCGCCGGTCACGACCCGCTTCTCGCCTGGCGCGAGGAATTCCCCACCGTGGAGGCCACGCTCCACTTCGCCTCGCACACGCTCGGCGCGATGCCGCGCGGGGTGGAGGAGGCGCTGCGCCGCTACGCGCTCCTGTGGCGCACGCGCGGCATCCGGGCGTGGGAGGACGAATGGTTCCGGCTGCCCATGGAGACGGCCGACGTGCTGGCCTCCATCCTGGCCGCCGGGCCGGGCACGGTGACGATGTTCGAGAACGTCACGACCGCGCAGGCCGTCGCGCTCTCGGGCGTGGACTTCAGCGGCGCGCGCAACCGCGTGGTGTGCACCGCGGAGGACTTCCCCTCGGTGCTCTACCTCTACGAGGGGCTGGCGCGGCGCGGGGCGAAGGTGGTGCGCGTCCAGGCGAAGCCGGCGCCCGGCGCGCCCGCGGGCGTGACCCCGCGGCACATCGAGGTCGAGGACCTGGTCGCCGCGATCGACGAGCGCACGGCGGTGGTCGCGCTCTCGCACGTCCTGTTCCGCACGGCGGAGCTGCTGGACCTGGCGCCGGTGGTGCGCCGCGCGCACGAGTGTGGGGCACTTGTGCTGCTGGATGCGTACCAGTCCGTGGGCACCGTGCCCGTGGACGTGGGCGCCCTCGGCCTCGACCTGGTCACGGGCGGCTCGGTGAAGTGGCTGTGCGGCGGACCGGGGGCAGGCTGGCTCTACGTGAGCCCGCGGTTGCGGGAGCGGTTCGAGCCCGCGGTGACGGGCTGGTTCGCGCACGCCGAACCCTTCGCCTTCGACCCGGGACCGATGCGCCGTGACGCGGGGGCGCGCCGCTTCTACGCGGGCACGACCTCGGTCCTGGCGTACGCGGCGGCGCGGCCGGGCTGCGAGATCGTGGCCCGCATCGGCGTGCCGGCGATCCGCGAGAAGTCGCTGCGGCAGACCGGACGCATGATCGCGCTCGCCGACGAGTACGGCTTCCGCGTGGCTTCGCCGCGCGCTGCGGAGTGCCGAGGTGGCACGGTGTGCCTCGACCTGCCGCGCGCCGCCGAGGTCTGCCAGGCGTTGCTGGCGGGCGAGGTGCTGCTCGACCATCGCCCGGGCGTGGGTCTCAGGCTGGCGCCGCACTTCTACACGAGCGACGACGAGGTGGAGTTGGTGATGCGGCGCGTGCGCGAGGAGGTCCGCCGCCTGGAGCGCTGACCTCGCGCTCTGCTAGATTGCCGTCCTCGTTTCGCCACGACCCACGCAGCAGGAGGCCCAGCCATGGACGCGACCGGTACCGCCCGGCCCCTCGGAATCATCCGCGAGCCGAAGGTGTTCCTGGTGGGCCGGCAGGTGGCGGATGCCGGGGCCATCGAGCGCTTCCTCGCGGAGCACGAGCTGGCCTGGACCACCGACACGGAAGTGGGCGCCGAGGCGCTGGCCGAGATGGCCGGCCGGCTCTGCTACCTGTCCTACGGCAAGGGCCGCAGGTCCAACCGCGAGTTCCTCGACCACCTCATCGAGGTGGGGCACGGCTCGGTGCTGGAGCACGCCGTGTGGAGCTTCGTCATCACCGGCGTGTCGCGCTCGTTCACGCACGAACTGGTGCGGCACCGCGCGGGCTGGGCCTACTCGCAGCTCTCGCAGCGCTACGTCAACGAGTCGGAGTCGTCCTACGTGGAGCCCGACGTCATCGCGGAGGATCCGGCCCTGCATGCCATCTGGGCCGGGGCGGTGAACGAGGCGCGCAGCGCCTACGACCGGCTGGTGGCCGGACTGGAGCGGCGTTACGCCAGCGAGCCCGACAGCACGCTGCGCCGCAAGCTGGCCCGGCAGGCCGCGCGCTCGGTGCTCCCGAACGCCACCGAGACGCGGATCTTCGTCACCGCCAACGCGCGGGCGCTGCGGCACTTCATCGAGATGCGCGGCTCGGCCGCGGCCGACGTCGAGATCCGCAAGGTGGCGCTCCAGCTGCTCGACCTGATGCGGCGGGAGTCGCCCGCGCTCTTCTCGGACTACGAGCGCGTGCCGCTGCCGGACGGGGGACACGCCGTGCGCACCACCCACCCCAAGGTCTGAGCGACAGTCGGGCCGCCCCGCCGGGCCCCGTCCAGCGTTCGCGCCGCTCTGCGCGCTTGCGGCGCGTCCGGCGTGACGGCGGCGGCCGACGGTAGTAGGCTTGCTCGGCACAAACCAGCCCCGCGCGCAGGTCGCGTCGGGAGGGCCCGCGCGCCGCAGCCAGCAACCCGGCGCCTCAACCGATATCGCACGGGAATCTCGCCACGGAGCGTGTGACCATGTGGAAGACCTCGTCCGGCAGCACCGGGCGTCTGCTCCAGCTTTGCGCCGGCTACTTCGGCTTCTACGTGCTCAACGGGATGTTCGCCAAGATCTTCACCGGCGGCTACCCGTACCGCATGCCGGAGATGGCCTACCTCTTCAACAACACCCTGGGCGGCAGCGCCATCGCCCTGCTAGTGGTCTTCGTGCTGGGCTGGATCAAGCTCCAGTCCAATCGCCTGGTGAGGTGGGGCCCGTTCATGGTCCCCTCCGAGGCGGCCTACATCATTCCCTCGGGCATCTGCACGGCGGTCGTCATCCCGACCACGACCCTGATGTACACCCTGCCCATCTCCGTCATGGTGGCGATGGTGATCATGCGGGGCAGCATCATCGTGATCAGCCGGCTGATCGACGCGGTCCAGATCCAGCAGGGCATCCTCAAGAAGCACGTCTACGGTGAGGAGAACTGGGCGGTGGTGTTCGCGCTGCTGGCGGTCGCCACCAACGTGGTCCTGCTCCCGGTCGTCACGTACCTCGAGGGGCACGGGCTCGCGGCCTCGCACTGGCTGGGCCTGAAGCCCGGTGCGCTCAAGGGCAGCTTCGACTTCGTCCACTCCTCCCAAGCGATGATCATCATGGGCCTCTACATCACGGCGTACACGATCCGCATCTACATCATGAACTACTTCAAGAACACCCGGGCGAAGGGCGTGCCGCTCGACAACAAGGGCTTCTTCGCGGTCGAACAGATCGCCGCGAGCTTGACGATGGCGGGAATCGTGGCCCTGTTCTTCTTCGGCGCGCCCGCCTTCGGCTGGACGGCGAAGCCGGTCGTCGAGTTCCGTGCGGCGGTCACGCAACCGAATCTGGGCGCGTTCCTCACCGGCCTGCCGTACGGCGTGCTCGCCTTCTTCTCGGTCTTCATCTTCATGTTCAAGGGCCGCACCGCGACGTTCGCGGGGCTCGTGAACCGGCTGACCTCGCTGCTCGCCGGCACCGCGGCGACCCTGCTCATGTTCTTCGTCTTCAAGGCCAAGTTCCCCGCGCTGCAGGACTGGGTCTCGGTGGGCTTCATCCTGGTCGCGGTCTACTTCCTGAGCCGCGCCGAGAAACGGCGCATGAACGAGCTGGCGAAGGAAGCGGCGGCCTGACCGGCGACGGCCGCGGCCGGGCGGGAGCGGGGCGGGACCACCACGGGTCCCGCCCCGTGCGCACGTCCTGGCCTGCGCCGGATCAGTGGCCGCCCGCGTGAGGGCGGGGCCGGGCGTTCCGCTTGCGCGCGGGGCCCGGACGGCCCATCGTGGCCGTGTCCGCACTCCGGACGAGAGAAGGAGGTCGCGATGAGATCCCTCGAGGAGACGATTGGCCGCGAGTTGACCTGGAAGCCCCGCAGTCTGCTGTCGCGTACCCACGATCTGGTGGACCCGCAGACCAGTGGCGCCGGACCTTACGCCACGCTGGTCTGGCGCGCAGGGTTCCTGATGCAGGCGCCGGCGGAGGCGCAGTCGGGTGACGGCAGCTGGTGTTTCATGCACCTGGGCTTCTTCCGCCGGAACGTGCGCGTGCTGGCCGCGGATGGCACCACTCCGGTGGCCACGCTGAAGCGCTACTGGCGGCGCGGTGTCCTGCGCTTCGAGGACGGCAGGGAATTCGTCTGGCGGCGGCAGGCGTTCTGGAGCCCAACCTGGCGGTTCGAGGACACCAATGGCACTGCCGTGGTGCGCTTCCACTGGCGGTTCTCCCTGCCGCGCAGCACGACGCGAGTGGAGTTCGAATCCTCCGCCACTGCGGCTGCGGACCGGGCGCTGCTGGCCTGCCTGGGCTGGTACCTGGTGCTCACGTCCCGCCGGCGAGCCGCCGCCCATGGTGCGGGCTGAGCTGGCTGTGGGGCAGGGGCGGGCCGACGGGGATGGCCGGAACTTGCGCCTCTCGCGGCTAGCAGCAAGCCTTGAGGCAGACCAGTTGGCGTCCAGATGTGGAACGGTTCCTTATGCCGCAATGGGTTGCAGTTCTGGAACCGGGATTGCAAAGGCATTGCTCGTCCATTGAGAGATTGACCTCGGCCGAGTCTCGTCGTTAGGTTGCGCGTTGGAAGCGGCGGCCACGGAGGGGCTGTCGAAGACAGCAGGCGGCCCGAGCCGCCGCAGTTGCGCATCGAGACCAGGGAGGCCGTGCGTGTCTCATGTCCGATCCCGCCCGGTCGACTGCTCCCAGCACTGCACCGAGACTCCGGCCATGTCCGGGGCGCCAGCGGGGGAAGTCAGCCTCTGAGGCCATCAGGATCCTGAAGGTCGGCACGGGCCGTCCGACCATTCTTAGCGCAGGCCCAGGTGACGTCGGAAGTGAGTTGGCAGTCTCTCGAAGTGGCGGCGGATCCCCGGCCCCAAGGCCGGCCCGACCGCCCAGTCAGACCCCAGAAGCGGAGGACAGCAAAGATGCGGAAGCTCGGAATCGTCGTGACTGCGATCGCGTGTCTGATGGTGGCGGCAGTGACTTTCGCGGCCGATACGCCCGCGGCGGGTGGCATGACGTTCGGCGTCGATGGTGGCGTCGCATTGCCGACTGGAGATTGGGCTGATCTCTTCCAGATGGGCTTCCAGGGTGGCGTGTTCGGCGAGTACGGCATCAACGAGCAGTTCGCGATCGGCGTAGGCGCAGACTACGACAAGGTCGGAGTGAAGGACGAGTACATTACTGACCTCGAGGACGAGGCGTCTGCCGAACTGGGTGTGGATGTCACCGTCGAGGTCACCGAGTCGATCATCCCGATCACGCTCTACGCGAAGTGGATGCCCCCGATGAAGGACAGCAAGGTAGCCCCGTACGTCATGGTGGGCGGTGGTTACTACATGATGACGGACAAGATCGAGGCCAGCGTCGCGGGAGCGTCGATCAGCGTGTCCGAGACCGTGAACAAGCCGGGCTTCTTCGGCGGTGCCGGCGTCGATTTCAAGGTGAACCCGACGGTCAAGGTGGGCGTGTTTGCCAAGATGCACGACATCCTCACCGAGGATTCGTCGACCATGTACTTCAACGGTGGCGTCAGCGTGGGCTTTGGGCTGGCGACCAAGTAGAGATCGAATCCACACTGGTTGGAGCATCCGGCCCGGGTCGCAGGACCCGGGCCGGCTTCATTTGGTACGCCCAGCATGGGCG
>Ga0315286_10000601_pt1 | contig 30779 bp, 31 predicted proteins | sample YL17G10_0_MG_FD_205038 | JGI IMG/M metagenome (GOLD analysis project Ga0315286, IMG submission 205038) | Sediment microbial communities from Yellowstone Lake, YNP, Wyoming, USA - YL17G10_0 | ecosystem: Environmental > Aquatic > Freshwater > Lake > Sediment | place: USA: Wyoming | collected... | reverse complement strand
GCCCTTCTCAACGGAGGATTCCCTCCTGAACGTGGAGGGCGGCGAGGAAGGCCGGGAAGAGGTCCTCCCGACCGTCGATCGCCCGGGCGAGCCCGGAGAAGACCCTCTCGATCACGAGCGACAGGGCGTCGATCGCGGCGGCGAAGGTCGGGTAGTCCGGGGAGGACCCGCGGGGCGTGTTGGCAATAATCCATATCCAGTCACTAGTTCCATCGTCAATTCCCCGCGTGATGATGACGATCCCGTCGTAGGGACCGTCGAGTTCATCCTTCCTCCCGGCGACGGGGTCGCCGTAGCTCGAGCCGACATCGGAAAGGAGCACGGTGACCTCCGCCAATCCCGAGCGCCTGAGGACACCGGCCAGGGCTCCGACGCGCATCGTGGAGGCAAAGGTCTTCGTCTCGTCCACCAAGAGGACCCGAAGCGAAGGGCCGAGGGATCGGGCGGTCGATTCGCCCTGCGTTCCCGTTGCGAGGGCGCCCAGTGCCGCGATCGCCAGGAGCCCAAGGATCGCCGCGAGCCACGTTCGTCTCATGCGTCCCCTCCTTTCTCAAGACCTTTCCAGATCAAAGCAGCCAGTTCTTCAGGCGCGCTCTCCAGAATTCCGCCCTCTTCCATCTCTGGGTACGCCATCGCACACGCGCTGATCGACTCGACGATCGCAAACAAAGCGGGGGCCACGATTCGCGGGTCGCACTGCCTCACCCAGCCCTGGTTGACCCCTTCCTGGATCAGCGCTTCGATGCGCGTCAACATGCCGCGGTGCAGCTCGAGCAGTCGTCCTGCGATGTCACCGCTCCAGTTGAACCTCTCCCGCACGAGGACCTTGCCTAGACCGCGAGCCTCCCGAAGGCGGGCGAAGTGCGCCTGTAGAATGGCGCGAATCCGATCCGGAACGCTCAGCCCCTTCTCCTCAAGAGAAGCATAGAGCGCCATCTCCTGGTCGAATTCCTGTTGAAAGATCGCAAGGAGCAGGTCGTCCTTGCTCTGGAAGTAATTGTAGATCGTCCCGACGGCCACTCCGGCCTCTTCCGCGATGTCTTCGGCCCTTGCCTTGTGAAACCCTTTTTGGGCGAAGACCAAAACTGCGGCCGATCGAATCAACTCTTCCTTACCTGAAGCTTGAGCCATGTCCTCCTCCGTATGAATGAACGTTCATTCACATTCTCCGCCAAACGAACCTCCCTTTCAATCCCAAGGAGTGAGAGCGCCGAATCCACGTGCGGGGCGCAACTTACGAAGCCGGCGGAGAAGGTCAAATGCATGACGTCCTCTATCATGGCTGGATTCGCGCGGCCGGTCTCGATCTCACCGAGACTGGTCTTCACCGTGTCCACCGTCCGCTTCATGTGATCGAACATCTCCTGCCTGATCTCTTCGCGCATGGTCGGCACTTCGCACTGGGCCGGACTGTGCTGCAGATCAGCGTTCCGTTCAACGGGCGACGTAGCCATTGAGTTGACCGGATGAGGCTCTCTGCTCGCATCGTTGCGCCGCGGGCAGTGCAGAGAGGTACACCTGTCCGCCCGGAACGGCGCGCTGGACTGAAACAATCCAGAGAATAGCATTATCGTGGTACGGGTGAGGGGGCGAAAGGCCAATGCCGGCCCTTCGCCAAAGGAGGTTCAATGGGCAGTCTTGGTGAGATACACGCGGAAAGTGCCTTGCGTCTCGCCAATCACCGCCTGGAAAGGCTCTATGAGGCGTCGAGCCACCTCGCCGCCTGCTCAACGGAGGAAGCCGTCTATCGACTGGCCGTCCAGGCGGCTGAAGGGATTCTGAACCTGACCCTGTGCACGCTTGACGTCGTCGAGGGGGACAAGCTCGTTGTCAAGGCTACATCCAAGGAACTCCCTCCCGGGGCAAGCACAGAAAGCTCTCTCGATGAAGGACTCGCCGGAAAGACGTTCCGCACGGGTAAGACCTACCTCTTTGGGAACCTCAATGAAGTCCCCGAAGCCGAGCCAACCCAGAAGGAGTTTTGCTCGGGAATCAGCGCACCGATCGGCGATCTTGGCGTGTTCCAGGCGGTCTCCACCCAGCTCAATGCCTTCACGGAGGACGACGTGCGGCCACTGGAGCTCCTGCTCGCACACACAAGAGAAACCATCAAGCGAATCCGCTTGGAGAAGGCACTCAAGGAACAGGCGATCCGGGATCCGCTCACCTTTACATACAACCGTCGTTTCTTCAATGAGGTTATCGAGCTAGAGATGGCTCGCTCCAAGCGGTACGCCCACCCGATCGCGTTCCTGATGGTTGACGTCAATCGCTTCAAGGAGATCAACGATCGTTTCGGTCATCTTATGGGTGACCGGGTTCTGCAGGCGGTGGCCGACGTCCTGCGCCAGAGCGTCAGACAGAGCGACACCGTCATTCGCTATGGCGGGGACGAGTTCCTCGTCATCCTGCCTGAGACGAATGGAAAGGCACAAGTGGCTGTAGAGAGGATCCGGGCCACGGTTGCCAGAAGGAACGTGGAGAACCCCCTTCTGAACTTCGCCGTAACCCTGGCCATCGGTGTCGACCACTGGCGCCCGGATGACCCTCGCTCGATGGAGAGCGTTCTGATCGAGGCCGACCGCAGGATGTACGAAGACAAGCGAGGGAGCACCGCACCCTAGAGAATGTAGGCCCGCGATCTAGCAAGCTCTGGCCCGCTGCCAGGTGCGCCATAGGCACCTCAACCGCGGCCACCAGGATCCCTGAGCGCCGACTCGCGGTGTGACCTCAATGTCAACTCATGGAGGCGAGCGGATTCGGACCGCCAACCTCCTGCTTGCAAAGCAGGCGCTCTCCCGTTCGAGCTACGCCCCCAACGTCCTACCAATCTGAATCATACTGGCATTCTGCCCGCGATCAACTGCCGAGTCTAGCCTAGCACGAAGCGCTCTCGGGGAGAAAGGGACAGGACGAAAGACGCCCACCAGTCGCGGGCAGTTACGTTCCTCGTTGCGCGAGATCGAAAGAACAAGAGGCCCCTTGCGGGGCCTCTGGCTTACGAGTCTTTCCTGACGCGAAGGGGGTACCAACGCCCTTGCTATCCAACAGCTCAAACTCTATCTGCCAGCTATGAAAGCGGCGTGAATGAAATGTGAAGGTCGCGTGGGGGTTGAAGAGGCTCTCCAACGGGCCGAACCTGCTCAGCCTGGTTTGATCCCATCCTGGCCCGGGGCTCCCAGTACGCGTTTGAGAGGGTGCCCGTGGGGGGCTAAGATGGATGGAGAGGCGCTCCAATGACCGATCTGATTGCAGAGAAACTCAATCAACTCCCGACTTCTCCAGGGGTCTACCTGATGAAAGACTCCCGAGGGAAGGCAATCTACGTTGGCAAGGCAGCCGTCCTCAAGAATCGGGTCCGCTCGTACTTCCAGTCGGTCAAGGGCCAGACACGGAAGACAAGAGACCTCGTCGCGGAGATCGCCGACTTCGAGGTGATCCAAACGGCCACCGAGGCCGAGGCATTCCTCCTCGAGGACAGTCTCATCAAGCGCCACCAGCCGGCGTTCAACATCCGCCTCCGGGACGACAAACGTTATCCTTACCTGAAAATCACCCGCGAGCCGTTTCCTCGGGTAACGATCGTCCGGCGACGGCAGGCCGATAGCGCAAGGTACTTCGGGCCGCATACTAACGCCAAGGCGATGCGCGCCTCCTTGAAGCTTGCGCAAAAGCTCTTTCCCATACGTACCTGCACGCTGGCCCTTCCCCTCGCCAAGCCCAAGCGCCCCTGCCTCAACTACCACATCGGCCGGTGCCTTGGGCCGTGTGCCGAGCTTGTCAGCCAGGAGGGTTACGCCGAGGCGGTGGAAGGGGCAGCGATGCTCCTGGAAGGACGGACGAGCCGCCTTGTCGCCCGCCTGAGGCAGAGGATGAGCGAGGCGGCGCTTGCCGAGCGCTTCGAGGAGGCGGCCGCACTGCGAGATCAGCTGGCCGCCGTCGCGAGAGCCAACGAACGCCAATCGGTCGCCTTCTCGGATGAGGTCGATCGCGACGTGATCGGGGTCGCCATCGACGGAGACGCGGCCTCGATCGAAGTCTTCCCCGTACGGGCCGGCCGCTTGAGTGGCAGGGAGACCTTCTCGCTGAAAGCACCGGGAGACCCCGACGAGAGCGAAGTCCTGTCAGCTTTTCTCACCCAGTACTACACACAAGCGACCACGGTGCCGCAGGAGATCCTTCTGCCCACGTCGATCGGACAGGGAAAGGACCTGGCGCGATGGCTGTCGTCTCTTCGGGGACGGCAGGTGAGGATCCGTGCCCCCGAGCGCGGGGAGAAGCGACGCCTTGTGGAGTTGGCGCAGGAGAACGCCCGCCACGCCCTTCGAAACGACCAGCTTCGCTCAGCTCAGAACGCGGAGGGGGCGGACGCTCTGTTGGCTCTGCGGGAGTCCCTCGCACTCTCTTGTTTCCCCCGACGGATTGAGGCGTTCGACATCTCAAACACGCAGGGCGAGGAGGCAACGGGAGCGATGGTCGTCTTCGTCGACGGGCGGCCGCGGCGCGACGCGTACCGCCGTTTCAAGGTGCATATCTCTGGAACGCCGGATGATTACGCGATGATGGCCGAGGTCCTCCGCCGCCGGTTCCGGCGCGGTCTGATCGAGATGGCCGATCCAGGGATCACGCAAGGCCGATTCTGCGAGTTTCCCGACCTCGTCGTCGTCGACGGGGGAAAGGGACAGCTCGGCGTAGCCACCGCAGTGCTTAAGGAGCTCGAAATCGACGGAATCGAGACCATCGGCCTCGCCAAACGCTTAGAGGAGGTCTTCCGCGTCGGAGACCCTAAACCGATCCATCTTGACCCCAGGGCCAAGGAGCTTCTTCTCCTGCGCCAGATCCGCGACGAAGCTCATCGCTTCGCGATCACGTACCACCGCCGCCTCCGCGGACAGCGGAGCCTGGCTTCAAGGCTCGACCTTGTCCCAGGGATCGGACCCAAGCGCAAAGAGGCATTGATGAACGCCTTCGGATCACTCGACGCGCTGGCGCGGGCGAGCGTCGAACAGATGACTGACGTCCCTGGGATCTCCAAGCCACTCGCAGAGGCGATCGCCGGTCATTTGGCCGGAAGCCCGCGCCGGTCTATCCGATCGTAAGACCAGAACAGCGCCTTGGCTCACTCCACGACGGGCTCTATAATCCACTCCACAGGGGGTACTTCCATGGACCTGACTAATCTGATGCGCGAGCTCTCGGACGCCTTTGGGGTCGCCGGATTTGAGGACGACGTGCGCAAGACGATCCACAGGCTTGTCTCGCCTCATGTGGAAGAGGTACGTAGCGACGCGTTGGGAAACCTCCTGGCCTTTCGCAAGGGGACGAGCGAGTTCACGCTGATGCTCGACGCACACACCGATGAGGTCGGGTTCATCGTCAAGTGGATCGACGAGCGAGGCTACCTACGCTTCGCCCCCCTCGGAGGATGGGATCCGCGCATTATCCCCAGCCACAGGGTGGAGATCCTTACCCGCTCGGGTCAGAGGCGCGAGGGCGTCATCGGCTCGACACCGCCTCACATCCAGTCCGATGAGGATCGGAAGCGTCCGATCCCGATCGAGTCCATGTTCATCGATGTAGGAGCCTCCTCTCGACAGGAGGCGGCCGATATGGGATTTCGGATCGGCGATCCCTTGACGATCCACCCGCCGTTCACCGAACTGCGCACGGGCTACGTCAGTGGCAAGGCCTTTGACGACCGCGCTGGCTGCGCAGTCTTGGTGGAAGTGGCGCGGCGTCTGGCCGGAGCTCGACTAGGTTTGAACGTCGTCTTTGCCTTCGTCACGGGAGAAGAAGTGGGCGCTCGCGGGGCGCGTACCGCGGCCTACCAGGTCGAGCCAGACTTTGCGCTCTCCGTCGAGGGAACGATCGGAGCCGACATGCCGGGGGTCCCTGAGGAGAGCCAGCCGGTACGGCTCGGGCGCGGGCCTGCCATCACCGTGGCAGACAACACGATCATCGTGCCCCGCCGCATGGTGGAGGCGCTGGAGCGGGTCGCCGAGGGCAGCTCCATTCCTTACCAGTACAAGCTCCCAACCTACGGGGGAACGAACGCGGGCGCGATTCACGTCTCGCGGGCCGGGGTCCTAGCGGGAGTCGTCTCCGTTCCCTGCCGCTTCATCCATTCTCCCACGTCGACGCTTCGGATCGACGATCTGGAGAACACGATTCGGTTGGTCGTGGAGTTTGTGAAGGCCCTCCCGAACGCTCTCGAACGCGAGCAGTAGACGGTCCAGCGGGCGCCGTCCCTTTCAGGCGAGGGTCCCGACTCTCCTCGCGACAAGCTCCTCTCGCACGACCGCGGCGAGGCGCCGGATGCCCTCGTCAATCTCTCGCTCGGTGTTCACGGAGAAGGACAGGCGCATCGTGTTGTGTCCCGTACCGTTAACGAAAAAGGCACCGCCGCCGACGTAGGCCACCTTGTGTTCCAACGCGTGGGAAAGCATTTCTCCCGTGTCGATCACAGCGGGGAAAGAGACCCAAAGGAAGATCCCTCCATCCGGACGGGTCCAGGTGATCCCTTCATCTTGAGGCATGTAGCGCTCCAGGGCGGCCACCATGGCGTCGCGCTTGGCGTGGTAGCGCTCCCGCAAGAGCTTCAGGTGGTCCTCCATGCCGTAGCGGATGTAGTACTGCGCAGCCAGGTGCTGGGTTAGCTTGGAGGTGCACAGGTCGGTCGCTTGCTTCATGCGCACGAGGACCTCCATCTCCTGGCCATCCGCAATCAGGACTGCAAGTCGAAGACCAGCCGCAAGGACCTTGGACAGCGTCACCAGCATGACCACGCGTCCCTCGGTGTCCATGCTGCGAATCGAGGGAATGGCCTCGCCAGCGAAGCGAAGCTCCCCGTAGGGATTGTCTTCGAAGATCAGGAGGTCTTCCCTTCGCGCAAGGTCAAGCAATCGCTTGCGCTTCTCCAGAGACAGAGTGATCCCGGATGGATTCTGAAAGTCGGGGATGACATAGATCGCTTTCAGGGTCTTCCTCGCGTGTTTGGCTTCGGCAATTCGCTGTTCCAGGACGTCGATATTCATTCCGTCCTCTTCGAGAGGAACACCAATCTTGTCCGCCTGGAACAGGCTAAACGCCTGAATGGCGCCAAGGTAGGTCGGAAGGTCGCAGAAGACCACGTCCCCAGGATCGAGGAACGCCTTGGCCAACAGGTCCAGCCCCTGCTGCGATGCGGTCGTCACAAGCAGTTGATCTAGGTCAACACGAAGACCTTGCGAGCGAAGCCACGGGAGCAGGGCACGTCGAAAGGTGAGACTGCCCTCCGTCAGCCCATACTGGAGAACGTTGCGGTAGTGGCCGCGGATCTCCTCGAAGGCAATCTGGGCCAACTCTTCACGCGGAAACGTCTCCGGATCGGGAAGCCCGCCAGCAAACGAGATGATGTCAGGCTTCTCGGTCAACTTCAGCAGTTCACGGATCGCCGACCGCTCGACTCCCAGCGCGCGCTTGGCGAAATGGTCCTTCATGGATCTCTCCTTGCGAATGGACTGTCTGGCGCAACACCCCTAATTGTAGGTGGCTTGATGAATCCTGTCAAAGGAAGAGCCTCTGAAAGAAGGGCAGAAGGTAGGCGGCCACGAACGATCCGAGGAGCGCGCCGCAGAGAACGTCCAAAGGGAAGTGCTCCTTCAAGTACACGCGCGAGACGGCGATCGTGATCGCGCCAAAGTAGGCAGGAAGCTGGTAGATGAGGTGTGGGTAGTGCACGGCGATGACCCAGACGATGCCGAAGGCGGTCGTGGCGTGGCCGGATGGGAAGGAGTAGCTGTCGATGAGCCGGGAGTGGAGGCCCATGATGATCGGCATCGGCCTGGGCCGCTCAAAAAGGAGCTTGAACAGACGGAAGATGGCGATGTTGATGATGGAGATGGCCAGGGCAATCAGCACATAGGCGCGGTCAAGTGGACTGCCAAGAACGATCAACCCCAGAGCCAGTCCGCCCCACAGATATCCATCGCCGAGGTGCGTTGCGGCGAGGAAGAGCCAAGACAGGCGCCTCAGTGCTGGATGCCCGCTGATCGCCAGCATGGTCTCTTCGTCCCAGCGAAAGAGCCACTCGATCGCCAGATCCAGTCGGTCCATCACCCGGGCCAGGACACTAGTCATTCTTCTTCATCCTCAGGGTCGGAAACAGGATCACGTCCCGGATTGATCGAGAATCAGTAACGAGCATCGACAGCCTGTCGATCCCGATCCCGATTCCGCCGGTCGGCGGCATCCCGTGTTCGAGAGCGAACAGAAAGTCCTCATCCAAGCGCTGGGCCTCATCGTCCCCGGTTCTGCGCAGCGCTTCCTGCTCCAGGAATCGCGCTCGCTGGTCGAGGGGATCGTTCAACTCCGTGAACGCGTTGGCGACCTCCATTCCCGAGATGAACAACTCAAACCGCTCCACGATCCCGTCTGTGCCCGGCTTGCGCTTAGCGAGAGGAGAGATCTCGATCGGGTAATCCTTGACGATCGTGGGCTGAATGAGTCGAGGCTGGACGGCGGTCTCGAACAAGTGCTCGATCAGCTTCCCTCGAGTGGCGAAGGGAAGTCCGATCCCCTTCCGCGAGGCTTCTTCTCGAATCCCCTCTGCGTGAACGCCCTTCACGGACAGGCCTGTCGCTTCCTCGACTGCTTCCTCCATCCCGACGCGCCGCCAGGGCGGAGTGAGGTCAATCTGGACCTCCCCGTAGGGAATGACGAGCGAGCCGACCGCCGCCCGCGCCCCCTCGCCCACCAAATCCTCCACGAGCGCCATCATCCCCTCGTAGTCGCTGTAGGCCTCGTAGATCTCGAGCATCGTAAACTCGGGGTTGTGCTCGACGGACACACCCTCGTTGCGGAAGTCCTTTCCTAGCTCGTAGACCCTCTCCAGGCCTCCGATGACGAGGCGCTTCAGGTAGAGCTCCGTTGCAACGCGCAGATACAGGTCGATGTCCAGGGCGTTGTGGTGAGTCACGAACGGCCGCGCCATCGCTCCCCCAGCGATCGGCTGCATGACCGGTGTCTCCACCTCGAGGAAACCCCGCGCGTCGAGGTACCGACGCATGGCAGAGATCATCCGCGACCGCCGCACGAACACCTCGCGCACAGCATCACTTGAGACAAGATCGAGCGAGCGGTGTCGATAGCGTAGTTCCACGTCCTTGAGCCCGTGCCACTTCTCAGGAAGCGGCCGGAGCGACTTGACGAGGAGGGTCCATTCGACCGCCCCCACCGTCAGCTCGCCCTTCTTGGTGCGAAAAGGTTCTCCCTTCACGTGGAGGAAGTCGCCGATGTCGCAGTCAAGGAGTTCGCGATAGCGTCCTTCGCCCAGCACGTCGACCGAGGCATGCACCTGGATCCTTCCGGTGCCGTCACGTAGGTCAAAGAAGCTTGCCTTGCCCATCTGCCGGACGGCGAGAAGCCGGCCGACGATCGTCACGCTCTCGCCGCTGCGTTCTTCAGTCCTCAGTGAGGCAAAGCGTTCACACACCGCTGCAATGGTGTGCGTCCGCGTCGCTCGAGGTGGGTAGGGATCGACTCCCCTCTCCCGCAATCCCTCGAGTTTCTCCAGTCTCGACTGAACGAGGGGATCGTCTGTCATTCCCGCTTGTTGATCGCGATGACGCGGAAGTGCGTGATCCCCCACGGGAGATCGACCTTGGTCTCCTCTCCTTCACGCTTTCCGACTAGAGCTGTTCCAACCGGTGAAGCAATCGAGATCTTCCCCTTCTCCAAGTCCACCTCGGCCGGGCTCACCAGAGTGAACGTCCCGCTTTCCATGATCTCGAGGTCTTGCAGGATGAAGCTCGAGCCAATGCCAATCTCCTCTCCAGAGATCTCTTCGTCGGGGAGGATCTGCGCCGCCTCGATGATGGAGGTCAAACGACGCACTTCTCTTTCGTAGTACTGCTGCTCGCTCTGCAGGTACATGTACTCCTTGTTCTCGCGGAGGTCACCGCCGTTGATCTTCGAGGCCTTCAGCTTCTCCGGAATCTCCTCATACAGGATCTTCTTGGCGAGCTCCAGCTCCTTCTGCATGAGATCGTGGCCTTCTTTGGTCAGGAAGATCGTTTCTTTGTTCATCCTTCACCTCCGTGCCGATCGCGGCGCGAAACTCATTCAGGAGAGCACGCTCAATCTCCTGTGCACTGAGCCCCTTGCACGACCCGTTCGGCCGCACAATCAGATCCACTCCAGTGAAGTCATCTGGGTGACAACGGAACGCCTCCCGGAGTAGCCTCTTCACCCGGTTCCTCTCGACAGCCGTGCCCAGCTTGCGCGTGACGACGATCCCCAGGCGACCCTGTCCCTCACGCGGCAACAAGTAGAGGGAGAAGAGACTTCCGCTGCTCAGCCTCCCGCTGCGATAGACCCGTCCCAGATCTGCTCTTCGCTTCAGCCTCGAGGTGGCGGGAAATCGTCCTTTGCCACCACCTTTCATGCGTGCAACTTTACTGATCCGCCCTGCTTCTTTCAAGGATTGAAGTTCCGCTTCCCTTTTCGCCAGACGAACACTACACTACGACCTGGATGTCTGAGCGACGGGTGTATAGCGTATCTGAACTGAACCGGACCGCTCGCGGACTTCTCGAGGAGGGCATCGGACCGGTCTGGGTAAGAGGAGAGGTCTCAAACCTGGCCTTCGCTCCGTCCGGACATGCCTACTTCACCTTGAAGGACACGGGGTCGGAGCTCTCTGCCGTCCGTTTCAAGGGGAGGGCAAGCCTTCTTCCGTCCCCCTCTCTCGCCGACGGACAGTCCGTCCTCGCCTTTGGCCGACTGACGGTCTACGAGCCACGCGGCCGCTTTCAGTTCATCGTCTCTCTCATCCAGGATGCCGGATTTGGGACGGCGCAGCTCGCGTTTGAGCAACTCAAGGAGAAACTGAAGCGGGAGGGCCTTTTTGACCCCGAGCGCAAGCGTCAGCTGCCCCCGTTTCCCAGGCGAATCGGCGTGATCACGTCGCCGACTGGAGCGGCGATTCGCGATGTTCTCTCCATTCTGGAGCGACGCTGGCCTGCGGCCAGGGTCTTTCTCTTCCCGTGTTCGGTACAGGGCGAGTCAGCACCGACTGAACTAGCGGCCGCCATCGCCTCCGCCGCAAGCTTCAGTCTGGCGGCTGAACCGCTGGATGTTCTGATCGTCGGCCGCGGAGGCGGATCGCTCGAGGACCTGGCGGCCTTCAACGACGAGCGGGTCGCCCGTGCCATCTCAGGCTCGCCAATCCCGACTATCTCTGCTGTGGGACATGAGGTCGATTTCACCATCGCCGACTTCGTGGCCGACGTCCGTGCCCCCACGCCGTCGGCCGCCGCGGAACTGGTCGTCCCCGAGGCAAGCGCGATCCTCTTGTCTCTGGAGGGTTTCTCAGGACTCTCTCAGCGAAACATCAAAGCCATCGTGGATCTCCGCACCAGGATGCTTCAGGCAAACCTGAGGGGGTACATCTTCCGCATCCCTTTCCGGAAGATCGAGATGCTCGGTCAAGGCCTTGACTTGCGCTTGGCCGACCTCTGCCGCTCGCTCGTGCGGGCGGTGGAGGGGCGTCACCATGCGCTCGCCAGGCTGCAGGACCGCCTCCCGCTCGTTGATCCATGTCTTCCACTTCGACGCGGCTATTCGCTCACGTATGCCCTTGGCAGCGCCATCCCCCTGAGCAACCCGCGTTCCGTGTCCAAGGGCAGTCGCATCGAGACCCGCCTTTCAGGAGGGAGAATCGTCTCGCAAGTCGAGGAGGTATCTGAGACGTGACCATCGACGAGGCACTCGTCAAGCTTGAGGGGATCACCAAGCGCTTGGAAGAAGAGGGGTTGCCCCTCGAGGAGGCCGTCTCGCTGTTCGAGGAAGGGGTTGCCCTCGCAACGACGATCAAGGCGGACCTCGACCAGGCCAAGCTGAAGGTGCAGGCCGTGATTGAGAGAGCGAAGGGAACCTTCACCATCGAGGACTTTGATCTTCCCTGACCCTTTCCTATAATCCTCCCTGTCAGATGGCATGAGCCGTGCCGTCGCCGTCCTGAAGCGCACGGCTCTCGAGCGCACGTGGCCCGGTGTGATTTGTCGAGCAGGGGGAACCCTGACCGAACAGGCCGGCGAAGGTGAACGACTTGGCTGCCCTCAATGGGATGGGGGCGTTGTGTCAGTCACGAGACCCTTCGAGGCCAATGAGACTCGTCTAGAGAGGAGAGAAAGAACGATGCCCCCAACGATCAACGAGCTGTTCGAGGAGGCGGTGAAGGCCCACCGGGACCGCACCGTCCTGCGGATGCCGATCCCGAAGGAACGAAAGCACGGCCAGGGAATACAACTGATTCTGAACGAGACCTCCTACGGACGACTGGGGGAGATGGCTGGGCGATTCGCCGCGGCTCTGGTCGGACTCGGCGTGCAGAAGGGAGACAAGGTGGCCCTCATCTCCAAGCCCCGCGCGGCATGGGCCACGGTCTTTTTTGGAATCCTGCGGTGCGGTGCGACGGTCGTCCCCCTTGATCCTGAGCTTCAGCCAGGGGAGATCGAGAGGATCCTCATCGAGGCGGAGATCAAAGGGGCGGTTGCTTCAGGAACAAAGGTCTCTGACCTATGGGCGATCAAGGGACGCTCTCTTCCGCACCTCTTCCTTGTCTCAATGGACCGACCGGAGCAGGGGGAAGTCGAGTTCCTTGATGCCCTCTTGGTCGGTCGCCAGCCTATCCCGGCGATTCAGGTCGCTCCCGACGACCTGGCCATCCTCATGTACACGTCCGGGACCACTGCGAATGCCAAGGGGGCCATGCTGACCCACTCGAACATCGCCTCCAACGCGCTGACCGCAATCCAAGTCGTGGCTCTTTCGCCCAAGGACACGTTCCTCTCGATCGTCCCGTGGCATCACATCTACGGGCTGACCATGACCCTGATCAGCCCGATCCTCTCTGGAGCGACGGCCACGTATGCGCCGGTCGACCACAACCTCTCGGCGGTGATGCTCAAGGCTAGACCGACGATCCTCTTGGGAGTTCCTAAGCTCTTTCATGTTCTGTACGGCAAGATTCGGGAGACCATCGAAAAGAGCCTCCTGAAGAGAACCATCGATCGCGTTTTCCCAAGGCTGATGGGACGACTGGTGACGCGGAAGATCCTCGGGAAGCAGTTTCGCTTCTTCACGTCGGGTGGCGCTCCTCTGAGCCCAGAGGTGGCGGCAGGGTTCCGCCGCATGGGAATTGGAATTCTGGAAGGGTACGGTCTCACGGAGACCTCGCCACTCCTTACTTTCCACGAGGCGCTCGCCGACCTGCCCGGGATGACTCCGATTGACGGAGTTGAGATACGGATCGATCACCCGGATGAGAACGGCGTCGGGGAAGTGCTCGCGCGCGGGCCGAACGTGATGGTCGGCTACTACAAGAACCCCAAGGCGACGGGAGCCTCAATCGACAAGGAAGGTTGGTTCCACACGGGAGACCTTGGACGACTCGAGCCGGGGAATCGCTTGCTGATCTGTGGCCGCGCCAAGAACGTCATCGTCCTGGACACGGGGAAGAACGTGTATCCCGAGGAGATCGAGTGGGAGCTTCTCAACATCCCAACGATCGATGAGATCCTGGTCTATGAGGCCGAGCGCCAAGGCGCCCCAGTAGTGGCCGCCCTCGTCTATCCCAACTGGACGACGTTGAAGAAGAACGGCATCTCCGATCCTGACAAAGCACTCGATGCCATCTGGGAAGCAATCAAGGAGCGCAGCGAGAACCTTGCCGTGTTCAAGCGAATCAAGTACAAGGAGTCTGTCACCTTGGTCGACCAACCCTTTGAGAAGAGCGTGAAGCTCGACATCAAACGTTACGTCTATCAGAAGAAGCGGGACTCGTCAAGCCCTGCCAGATAGAAAGCTCTCGTTCTCCTTGAGGTCCTGACCAACGGGCAGCGATGCGTTAGCTCGGACAGCCGGGCTCTCGCCTGAGACACACGCGGAGAAGGGCGTACCTGTCGTCGTAGCTTGCTGTGACCGGCTGAACAATCATTCATCCTCCGATTGCACCCCTCGCGGGGAGAGTAGGCTCCTCAGTCTGGCGTTGCGTGTGAGCCCAGAAGAAGATTCCTTGCACTCTTTCTGGCACCACCACGTAGAGTTGCCGCTTCGCCGGCTCCGTGATGCGCGCGCGCCAGGCGAGCGGCCCTCTTGTCAACGGCTGTCTAATGAAGTATACTTAATACATGTGAAAAAGGAGGTGCACACTATGGTCAACAGGGTGAATACTCTATCTGTCTACGTTCCCAAGAACAAGATGACCAAACGCCCTGTCGAACGCCTCGCTAAACTCGCCGAGGTAAAGGAACGGTCGATCAACTATCTCGTCGTGGAAGCTATTCTGCAGTTCCTCGATCGAGAAGAGAAGAAGAAGTAGAAAGGAAGAAGAGCGCCGGTCGTCTCACACCGCCACACGCCGTGGCAGGTGCAGCCCGGCGGGAGCTCTCGCGGCAAGGGTGCGACCTCCAGGTCGCGTCCATAGGCCGGCTGACGCTGCGCCAAGACCTGGTCGGTTCGAGCGTTCTCATGACGATTCTCCGCCGATTGGACCTTCCTTCGTCTGACGGATCCTCTCGAGCCTTATCGCCAGATCCTGCTCGTGGCCAGAAGAGCTCGGCCGGTAGTAGCACCGGCCCAGAAGGGATGATGGAAGGCAGTCCATGCGCGCAACCTTCTCTCTGAGATCGTGGGCGTACTGGTAGCCTCGCCCGTAGCCCAGATCCTTCATCAGCTGGGTCGGGGCGTTCCTCAACTGAAGAGGAACCGGCTCGTCCAACCGTTCCGCAACATCGCTCCGTGCCTCGCCAAAGCCGACGTAGAGCGCGTTGCTCTTCGGCGAGCAGGCCAAGTACACCGCCGCCTGAGCCAGCGCAAGATCGCATTCTGGAAGCCCCATCGACTCCACCGCCCGCATCGCAGCAACCGCCACACCTAGAGCGTCTGGCTCCGCAAGACCGACGTCCTCAGAGGCCATGCGAATGAGCCTTCTCGCGATGAATCGCGGATCCTCCCCCGCCTCAATCATCCGTGCCAGCCAGTAGAGCGCGGCGTCCGGGTCGGAGTTGCGGACTGACTTGTGGAGCGCAGAGATCACGTTGTAGTGTTCCTCGCCGGCTCGGTCGTATCGCAGTCCTTTGCGCTGCACGGCATCCTCGACCAACTCCCGATCGATGTGAAAACCGGGTGCGATGGAGGCGGCAAGCTCAAGCGTGGTGAGCGCTCGACGAGCATCGCCGTCACAGAGCGAGACGATGAGCTCGCATGCTTCGTCCTTGAGCTCGTAACGGCCGCCCAGCCCGCGAGGAGCCGCGGCAGCACGGCGCAGCAGTTCCTGCATGTCCGCCTCGGACAGTGGCTCAAAGCAGAACAGCTGGCAGCGTGAGAGAAGTGCCGCGTTTAAAGAAAACGACGGATTCTCGGTCGTCGCCCCAATAAAGATCACGCTCCCTTCCTCAAGATAAGGGAGGAGGACGTCCTGCTGAGAGCGGGTGAAACGGTGAACCTCATCCAGAAAGAGGATGTCTCGCCGCCCCTCTGTCAGGTGCCTTTCCCGGGAACCCTCGAGGGTAGCCCGAACCTCCTTAACGCCCGTCAGGGCCGCCGAAAGGTGGACGAAGCGAGCCTGCGCGCGCTGCGCAAGAATCCTCCCAACGGTCGTCTTACCGGTCCCCGGAGGACCCCAAAAGAGGAAAGATCGCCAGTCTCCCCGGTCGATGAGCGTCCGCAACGAACGCCCCTTCCCCAGGATTCTCGCCTGGCCAGCCACCTCATCGAGGCTGGTTGGCCTCATCCTCTCCGCAAGGGGTGGGTCGTGGGATTGCCCGAACCGAAGAGGCTCCATACGACCATCGTAGCAAGTCACGCTGACACACGACAACCCGCCGGGACGAAGAAGACAGGTCATCCGCTGGAACGCCTCGACCGTCTGTGGTGGTAGCGACCCCTCTCCTGCCCAAGGTGCGACGTATCTCCCGAGAACCGCCAGCAGTCCAGGATCGTCCATTGGCGCGTGGCAAGGGGGTGCCGCACGATCCGGCCTCGCGATGACCTGGACTCCTGCGCCCGGGCGGGGCTTGGTGCTAAGAAGATCGGCCCCTACTGACTAGGGAACCACACCGAGTGCTCGAGATGGGCTTGCAGGATCTGTTTTGATCCCAAGCAAGGCCGCCACCTGGTCCGCCGTCCATCTCCTCTCCCCATCCAGCACCACCACTTCCTCTTCCGGCCGGTTCAAGAGCCACTGGTCGTGCAAGGCCTCCAATTGCTCAAGGTACGCCATCGGGATCGCCTGTTCCTCCGAACGCCCTCTTCCTTTGAGCCTGCGCCAGCATTCCGCCGCCGGCGTTCGCAGGTAGAGAATCCGGTCCGGCCGCGTGCACCAGTTTTCTTCCATCCAATCCCAGAGGCGTCGGTAGATCTGCCACTCGGCCTCGGTCATGACGCCGTTCTTGTAGGCGTTCTGTGCAAAAACATACCGATCTGCGTAGATGCTACGCTCCAGGACGACCCGGCGTTGATCAGTCAGAACGCTTACCTCCTGCCAGGTCTTTGCTCGTGTCGTAAAGGCTGCCTGTTGAAACGTGAACGCCCACCGTTTCTGGTCTGCGTAGAAGTCGTCGAGTAGGTTGGACGCGAATCCCCTCCGCCACTGTTCGACGGGCTCGGGAATGAACTCGAAGAGACCCGACTCCTTCAGGATCGCCCCAAGGGTGCTCTTCCCGGCGCCGATGTTCCCTTCGAGCAGGATCATCAACCGCCCCTCCATGCACCCTCCTCCTCAGCCTACACTGACTAGCTACTGATCTTGCCCATCTGTGCCCGACGTTCTCTCGTCTCCTTTGGACAGTCTAGCCACTCTCCACGAAACAGACGAGAGCGTGGGATGTCTGATGGCGGATATCCGAGGCTCTTAGGAGGAGAATGGGGTGCTGCCCCGCCTCCGGTTCTTCATGAAGCTCGTCGTCTCGGACCGCTTCTCAGAGGACTCCACGGGCCGGCACCGTTCTAATGCGCGCCTTGACTCAAAAAGCGCTCTCTCGTAACATGAGGCTAGCTGGGTCGTTAGCTCAATTCGGCAGAGCAACGGACTCTTAATCCGTCGGTTGCAGGTTCGAGTCCTGCACGACCCAAAGTGGTCCTATACTCCGCGGGTCGTTAGCTCAGTGGTAGAGCACCTGACTTTTAATCAGGGGGCCGCTGGTTCGAGCCCAGCACGACCCACCGCATTGAAACGAGGACTTCGTCTTTCTATACTGTGCATGCGGATTGTCCCCATCATCTAGTGGTCAAGGATACCGGGCTTTCATCCCGGCGACAGGGGTTCAAATCCCCTTGGGGACACAGGTTTTGCGCGTATGGGGACGGAACACTATAATGGGCGAGTAGCTCAGATGGGAGAGCATCCGGCTTACATCCGGAAGGTCGCAGGTTCGAGTCCTGTCTTGCCCACTGAGCAACGAGATTCCGGGGACGTGGTCCAGTCTGGCCTAAGACACTGGATTGTCACTCCAGAGATCGCGGGTTCAAATCCCGTCGTCCCCGCAGTGCTTGCGCCGAGGTAGCTCAGTTGGTAGAGCACGGCCCTGAAAAGGCCGGTGTCCCCAGTTCGACTCTGGGCCTCGGCACCAGTAGTTTTCAGGAACGTCGGACCGGCTATCGTGGACCCAAGCCATGAGAGAAGACCAATGAGCGACGATCCCATCGTAGCCGTCTGGCAGAGGATCCAGAGCGACCTCAAGAGAGAGCTTTCCCCCACGAGCTTCGAAACCTGGTTCTCCAAGGTCCAGCCAGTTTCTCTGGACGACGATTCCCTATCGCTGGCCGTTCCAGATGCATTCACGAAGGGCGGTATCGAACGCCGCTACCGTACCCAGTTAGAGAAGGCCGTCTCCACCGTGTGCGGAAGACCGATGACAATCGAGGTTCATGTCAACAGCACTCCCGCGGAGCCTCCCAAGGCCACCCGTTTGTCTCCCGAAGACTCAGGATCCAGTCGCCCACGGGAGGGGCTTCCGCTCAATCCGGACTATACGTTCGATCGATTCGTCCGCGGCAAGAGCAATCACCTGGCTTACGCGGCGTCGATGGCGGTCGCAGAGGCTCCTGGAAAGGCATACAATCCTCTCTTCATCTACGGAAGTGTCGGGCTTGGAAAGACCCACCTTCTACAGGCCATAGGAAATCTCGTCCTGGCATCCGGCCCGCGGCGCGCGGTCGTCTACACCACGTCGGAACGGTTTGCCATTGAGATGATTAGCTCGATCCGCAACAACACGACGACCTCGTTCCGCGAGAAGTACCGGCGGATCGATCTTCTCCTGATCGATGACGTTCACTTCCTCGAAGGGAAGGAAGCAACGCAGGAGGAGCTGTTCCACACGTTTAACGAGTTGTACGGAAGCGAAAAGCAAATCGTCTTATCCAGCGACCGTCCACCCGAGGAACTCTCCGGCCTTCAGGAGCGTCTTGTCTCCCGCTTCCGGTGGGGCCTGGTCGCGGACATTCAAGCGCCGGATCTGGAGACCCGCATCGCCATCCTTCGCGAAAAATCGAGCAATCGCGGGCTGGAAGTGGACGATGCCATTCTGGAGCTGATTGCCAGCCGCATCTCCTCCAACGTCCGCGCGCTCGAAGGTGCCTTGGTGAAGGCCATCGCCTACGCCGAGCTCCAGGGTGAAGAGCTCACCCCCAAGAGCGTCGAGGCGATGCTCCCTGAGGAGGGCCGGAGAGATCGCCTGAGCATCGCCCACATCAAAGAAGAGGTCGCCCTGCGGTATCACCTGAAACGCCACGAATTGGAGGGATCGACTCGCAAGAAGGAGATCACCCAGGCGCGGCACATCGCAATCTACCTCGCCCGCGAGATGACCGACCATTCGTTCCCGGCCATTGCTAGGGAGTTCGGCAACCGCGACCACACGACAATCATGCACTCCTACATGAAGATCAAGCAACTCCTCGAGGAGATGCCACTCCTCCATTCTGAGATCAGGGAGATCGAGGAGAGCCTAAAGGCCCGCTTTTCCGTCGGCCGATAGAAGAAAAGGCCGTCTAGATCAGCAGTATAGAGGGTTCCTACGTGAGATGGCCCTGTGGAAAACCTTGTGGAAAAGGGGCTGAAAAGGGGTGGAAAAGAGGCCTTTCCTGTGGATAACTGCGGTGTCCTTCTCGCGGAATTCTTCTCCACCGTCGCTGTTCACAGGTCTTGCCGATCCATGCAGGGTTGTCCACAGCTTTATACACAGGGGAAATCTGCGTCCAGATATGCAAGAAGGAGCTTTTCCACAGAGACAATGCCCCGCTACTAGTTCAACAAGCCTATGTCAAAGAATTGGGTAGAAGAAGTCCTGGGACGCTATCGGCTGGAAAGCGAGTACGCTCAACAGCGGGTCCTTACGCTCTGGGAAGAAGTCGCCGGAAACCGGATCGTGCGTTTCACAAGAGCCGTGCGCTTCCAGTCTGGAGTTCTGTGGGTCGAGGTCAGTTCCCCCGCAGTGGCTCAGGAACTCTCCTACCTCAAAGAAGAGTATCGATGTCGTTTGAATGATCTCCTGCCCGAGGAAACGGTGTGCAACATCCGCTTCATCCCTGGACGATTCGATCAGGAGAGGATTCGCGTGAAGGTGGAACTCTGTGAGGAAGACTTCCAGGAGTCCCGATCGCTCTTCCAGGAGGTTCAAGACGATACGCTTCGCCGCTCGTTCGAACGGCTCTATTTGACCCTCTTGAGGCGAGAGAGGTCGCTCCTGCAGTCTGGCGGGGTGCAATGCCCCCGGTGCGGAGTGGTCTTCGTCGGAAAAGGGGAAAGTTGTCCCGGCTGTCGCGCGGGCGGGATTGCAGATACGAAGGGAAAGGACTAGACTGTGCTGCCATGGCCACCCTTCGGAGCACGACCATTCTTGCCATTTGGTCAGAGATGGAACGGCGCGGTGTCATCGCCAGCGATGGTCAGGCTACGTTTGACACGACGGTCATCAAAAGCAACACCAAGAAGGTTTACCGTCTCTATGAAGGGCGAGTCCTAGCAGGCTTTGCCGGAGCGACCTCCGACTGTCTCACCCTGTTAGACAAGTTCGAGGGGAAGCTCAAGAAATACGATGGTCGTCTGAGACGTTCCGCGGTCGAGCTCACCAAAGAGTGGCGGGCCGACCTGTACCTGCGTGACCTGGAGGCTCTCCTCGTCGCGGTGAGCGAGGAAGGGATTCTGATGATCTCCGGTTCCGGAGACGTGCTCGAGCCCGACGAAGCCGTGATTGGGATCGGCAGTGGAGGAGCCTACGCGCTGGCTGCGGCACGGGCCTTTCTCAGCGTCGGGGGACTCCCCATCGCTGACGTAGCGCGTCGGTCCCTGACCATCGCAGGGGCGATCGATGTCTACACGAACCAAGAGATCACGTTGGAGGAAGTCACTTGGTGAAGAAGGAGATGGCCGAGACAACCGACGACGAAGGGATCACAGACATCGGACTGACTCCGCGCCAGATCGTTTGGGAACTCGACAAGTACATCGTTGGCCAGGAAGAGGCCAAACGATCGGTGGCCATCGCTTTGCGCAACCGCATGCGGCGGCAGCTGATTGAAGATGACGAGATTCGCGAGGAGATCAGGCCGAAGAACATCCTCATGATCGGCCCCACTGGCGTCGGCAAGACAGAGATCTCGCGCCGTCTGGCGCGCCTCACCACCTGCCCATTCATCAAGGTCGAAGCGACCAAATTCACCGAAGTGGGCTACGTTGGTCGCGACGTCGAAGCGATGGCAAGAGACCTCGTGGACGTGGCCATCGATATGATTCGCGAGGACGAGATCTATCGGGTGGAAGAAGAGGCGGAGCAGATGGTCACCGACGAGATCCTGGACGTCCTTCTCCCCATCACCGAGAGCGATGCAGAGCAGGAAGAACGAGCGAAGAAGACGAGGGAGAAGCTTCAGGAAAAGCTGGTCTCCGGCGACCTAGAGGAGCGATACATAGAGATCACGGTGGAAGAGCCGCCGATTCCCCAGGTCGAGATCTTCAGCCAAGACGGTATGGATCAGATGGGGATCGACATGGGGGACATGCTCTCCGGACTCCTTCCCCCGTCGCGCAAGAAGAGGCGTCTTCGCATTCGTGACGCCCGCCCGATCCTGTTTGAGCAAGCCGCGGACCACCTCATCAACATGGAGGAAGTCCGGCAGCGTGGTCTCCGCCTCGCGGAGGAGACGGGGATCATCTTCCTAGACGAGATCGACAAGATCGCGGCTGGAGGGAGGGACGAGAGCGGGGGGCCGGGTGTCTCTCGCCAGGGAGTACAGCGGGATCTCCTGCCCCTTCTCGAGGGAACCGTTGTGCGGACTCGCTACGGCCCCTTCAGCACGGAGAATATCTTGTTCATCGCCGCTGGAGCGTTCAACATGTCCAAGCCATCGGACCTGATTCCTGAACTGCAAGGACGGCTCCCGATACGTGTCGAGCTGAAGAGCCTCGCGGCGGCGGACTTCCGCCGAATCTTGTGCGAGCCGAAGGACGCGCTTCTCAAACAATACCAGGCCCTTCTAGCGGTGGAAGAGATCACCCTAGACATCGCGGAGGACGCCATCGACGAGCTCGCTCGCATCGCCTATGAACTGAACCAAACGACGGAGAACATCGGCGCTCGGCGTCTAGCCACGGTCATGGAAAAGGTCATGGAGGACATTTCCTTCGATGCAGACGCACGTCGAGGAGAGACCGTCCTCATAGACCGCGACTACGTCGCTTCGCGCCTGGCTGGGATCGTCGAGGATCCCGATCTATCGCGCTACATCCTGTAGACAGAAACGGCACACCGTTGTCCCGCAGGAATCGCCACGCTAACATGTCTCGTTTTCATGAGGAGGAAGGACCATGATCCACGTCGCATTGCCCGATGGGTCAAAGAAGGAGGTCGCCCGTGGTACCTCGATTCTAGAGGTGGCGCAGGCGATCGGACCCCGGCTTGCTCGTGACGCGGCTGCGGCTCTGGTGAACAATGAGTTGCGCGATCTGCGGGACGAGCTCACAGAGGACTGCACGCTGACGCTCATCACGGCGCGCACAACGCAGGGCCTCGAGGTGCTGCGACACACGACGACGCACGTCATGGCCCAGGCAGTAAGGAGACTCTTCCCGGACGCCAAGCTTGGCATCGGTCCCGCGGTCGAAGACGGATTCTACTACGACTTCAACGTGGAGCGGGCCTTCGCCTCGGAGGACCTGGAGCGTATCGAACGCGAGGTGAAATCGATCATTGAGGAGAATCTACCGATCGAGCGCCGCGTGGTGGCCAAGGACGAGGCGCGTAGGCTCCTGCAGGAGGCAAACGAGCCCCTCAAGCTTGAGCTCCTGGACGAGATCGAAGGAGAGACCGTCACCCTCTATCAACAGGGCGAGTTCGTCGACCTGTGCCGCGGCCCGCACCTTGCGGCGACCGGGCGAATCAGGAAAGACGCATTCAAGCTCATCTCGGTGGCCGGAGCCTACTGGCGCGGGGACGAGCACCGCCCCATGCTCCAGAGAATCTACGGCACCGCGTGGGACAAGAAGGAAGACCTAGACCAGTACGTGTGGCGCCTAGAGGAGGCCGCCAAGCGCGACCACCGGAAACTGGGCAAGGATCTTGATCTCTTCAGCATTCACGAGGTTGGAGGGGCTGGGCTCGTGTGTTGGCACCCCAAGGGCGCACGCATTCGCCATGAGATTGAGCAGTTCTGGTATCAGGAGCACGAACGGCAAGGCTATGAGATCGTCTCTACCCCTCACATCGGCAAAGGCGAGTTATGGTCGGTGAGCGGGCATCTCGACTTCTACCGCGAGAACATGTACTCGCCGATGGACATCGACGGGGTCGACTACTACGTCAAGCCGATGAACTGCCCCTACCAGATCCTGATCTACAAGACCCGCGGCCGCTCCTACCGCGACCTTCCACTGCGCTGGGGAGAGCTAGGGACGGTCTACCGATATGAGCGCTCCGGCGTCCTCCACGGACTGCTGCGCGTGCGCGGGTTTACGATCGACGATGCTCACATCATCTGTCGGCCGGATCAGGTCGAGCGTGAGATCCTTGGCGTCTACGACTTCAGTCTGGCCATGCTCTCGGCGTTCGGATTCAAGGACTTTGACATCTACCTCTCCACGCGTCCGGAAGGCGGAAAGGCGGTCGGGGAGCCGCCACGGTGGGAGCAGGCGACGGAGGCGCTGCGTCGGGCCCTCGATAGTCGAGGCCTGCCCTACCAGGTTGACGAGGGTGGAGGAGCATTCTACGGACCGAAGATTGACATCAAGGTCAAGGATGCCCTCAACCGCTCTTGGCAGTGCACGACCATTCAGTTCGACTTCAACCTGCCCGAGCGCTTCGACATGACCTACATCGCCGAAGACGGCCAGGCCGCGCGGCCGTACATGGTCCATCGGGCGCTGCTAGGCAGTCTCGAGCGCTTCATCGGCGCCCTGATCGAGCACTATGCAGGTGCATTTCCGGTTTGGCTCGCTCCGGTTCAGGCTGTCATCCTGCCGGTCAGTGATGTGGTCAGTGCATACGGGGAGGAAGTCAGACAAGCTCTTCGCCAGGCCGGGATCCGAGCCGAGCTGTGGGGCGAACGAAGCAGGACCCTGAACTACCTCATACGACAGGCGCAACTCGAGAAGATCCCGTACATGCTGGTCGTGGGAGAGAGAGAGGCGCAGGCACGCACGGTCTCCCTGAGGCTGCGCACCGAGGAGAATCTTGGGCCGAAACCGCTTGTCGAGGTCATTGACCTCATCAAGGAGAAGGTGAAGGAGAAGGCTCTTCTGTAGCGGCGGGCCCTCTTCGAGCCGCACGAAGGAGGTGAGGACATGTTCGAGCTGGAGCTCCTGGCGCGCGTCGCTCTGGCGGGCGCCCTGAGTGCCGTAGTAGGACTGGAGAGGGAGTACCACGGACGTCCGGCCGGCCTGCGGACTCACCTTCTCGTCGCTGTCGGAGCAGCGCTCGTCATGGTGACGTTCGAGGGGGCACGGGTCCTGATCGCCGCGGGAGGGGTCTTCTCCGACGGGGCGCAGGTTGACCCCGGCCGTCTCGCAGCCGGGATCATCACCGGAATCGGGTTTCTCGGCGCGGGGACAATCCTTCGCGTTGGCGACTGGGTGCGCGGCCTGACCACAGCGGCGTCCATCTGGTTCGTGGCCGCGCTCGGCATCGCGGCGGGCGAAGGCCTGTACGTGCTCGCCATCGGAGCGACAGCCATCGGTTTCATGGTGTTGACGGTGGTCAGCCGACTCGAACACCACCTGCCCACCACGGTCTATCACCGCATCTCTCTCTACGTTCGCCCCGAGGAAAGGGATGCCGTCCGGAGCCTGTTCCTGGAACGGTGCACCAGGCACCAGATTCGGCCGCTGCTCACGTCCTGGGAATCAAGCATCGTGAGCGGACAGGTGGTTATGCGCTACCGGGTGCGCCACCGAGGTGAGCTGGAGCTGGACGACTTTGCGAACGAGCTGTCGCTCCTACGAGGGGTTCTGGAGGTCAAGGCCGAACTGTAGCAGGCGGGAAGCCGCGGACGGACTTCAGGCGATCCTGCGCTGCTTGGGAAGCGCCTGTAGCAACTCATCGGTGCGGTCGGTCCTCTCCCACGGCGCCTCGTCTTCGCTTCGTCCGAAGTGCCCGTAGCTGGAGAAGGGTTCGTAGATTGGGAGAAACAGACCGAAGCGTTCGATGATGGCGGCCGGGCGGAAGTCAAACACCTGACAGACGGCACGGAGAAGCTGCTCGTCGCTTGCGGCGCCCCTCCCACCGGCGTCTACGGTCACAGAGACAGGATGTGCTTTGCCTATGGCGTAGGCAACCTGAACCTCTACCTCTCGTGCGAGCCCTGCGGCGACGAGGTTCTTGGCCACGTAGCGCGTCATGTACGATCCGGAGCGGTCAACCTTCGACGGATCCTTGCCCGAGAAAGCGCCTCCCCCGTGCGAGCCGTACCCTCCGTAGGTATCCACAGCGATCTTGCGGCCGGTCATGCCAGTGTCCGACGCTGGCCCGCCAATGACGAAGCTGCCTGAGGAGTTGATGAGGACCTCGGTCCGGTCATCCATCCAAGTGCCAAGCGTTGGCCGGATCACCGTCTGGAGCAGGTCCTCATGGAGTCGCTCTTGGCTTGTGTTTGGGTCGTGCTGCGCCGCCAGGACGACGATGGACACGCGCCGCGGGGCGCCTCCTTCGTATTCCACCGTCACCTGGGACTTCCCGTCCGGCCGAAGGTAGGGGAGAGTTCCGTCCTTTCGCACCGCGGCGAGGCGCCGCGTCAGACTGTGAGCGAGCATGATCGGAAGAGGCATTCGTTCTCTTGTCTCGGAGCAGGCGTACCCGTACACGATCCCCTGGTCGCCGGCGCCAAGGCGGTCGTAAGGGTCTTCGGCTTTGCGACTTCGCACTTCTTGAGCCTTTTCCACGGCGGCGGCGATCTCGGGGGACTGCTCTTTGATCGCCGAGAGAACGGCACAATCCTGGTAGTTGAACCCATAGTCTGCCTTGTCGTACCCAGCGGACGCGATGACGCGACGGCAGAGCCGGTCGATGTCCACGTAGGCCGTGGTCGTGATCTCTCCCCCGACCAGGACGAGTCCGCTCGTAAGGAAGGTCTCGCAGGCCACGCGGGCGGTGGGATCCTCCGTGAGGATCGCGTCAAGAACCGCGTCGGAGATGCGATCTGCGAGCTTGTCCGGATGTCCTTCAGCGACGGATTCTGACGTGAGTAGCGCTCTTGGCATCATTACCCCCTTAGCGAGCGCCCAGATCCTAGCCAAGAGAGCAGAAGGGCGCAAGATTCGTGGACCCTCGTCGTTGGGGTAGAATCCACCCTGGGAGGTGGAGCATGGCGCGGATCGAGCTTCCGTATGGCAAAGGGACGGTCCTGGTGGACGTCCCAGACCAAAATCTGGTCGGGACCCTGGAAGGAGCCAGTGCACCGGAACTCCGTCTCGAGGACGCGTTCGCCGAGGCGTGGGCTTGCCCGATCGGGATCGCTGACCCAGCAAGCCTGATCAAGCCTGGGGAGAAACTCGTGTTCGTGGTCACGGATCACACGCGGCCAACCCCGACGCGGAGGCTCCTCCCTTTGATCTGGGAACGCCTTCGATCGCACGTTCGAGCGCAGGACGTGACCATCATCGTGGCGACAGGAACCCACCGCCGGCCGAACGAGGAGGAGCTCGACAAGCTGTTCGGAGGCCTGCGCCAGGAGTTTCGCTTCGCCTTCCACGACTGCGATCACAACCTCGTGGAGGTCGGGAAGAGCGTGCGCGGGACGCCGATCTTGCTGGACCGGGCTGTGGCCGAAGCGGATCGCGTCGTGACAATCGGGCACATCGGCATGCACTACTACGCTGGCTACTCAGGTGGGCGTAAGAACATCCTGCCCGGGGTCTCCGGTCGGGAGACGATCGAGAAGAACCACGCCCAGCTGACCGATCGTCACTGCGAAGGGTGCGTGCATGACGGGAACCCCATCAGCGAGGAGATGATCGAGGCGGCGCGCCTCGCGAGGGTTGACTTCATCGTCGATGTCGTCCTAGACGCCAAGGGACGGGTGGCCAAAGTCGTAGTGGGCGACCTCGAGGAAGCGCACGCGGCGGGCCGCTCGTTTTGGGATTCCCTTTTTCAGGTTGAGGTGCGCGAGAAGGCGGATCTGGTGATCGTCTCTGCCGGTGGACACCCCAAGGACATCGACCTCTACCAAGCGTACAAGGCGCTGTACAACGCTGGGAAGGCCGTCAAGGACGACGGTATAGTTCTCCTGATCGCGGCCTGCCCCGATGAGATTGGAAACCCGGTGTTCACGGATTGGGTCATGCGCTGTCAGAAGCCAAACGACGTGTTTGATGTTCTCCGTCAGGAAGGCTTCAAACTCGGCGGCCATAAGGCCGTGTACCTGGCCAAGGACCTCGCCCGCTCGGACGTCTATCTCCTCTCACAGCTAGACGAGGCCCTCGTGCGGCGATTCTTCCTGAAGCCCGTTCAGGACGCCAAGGAGGTCATTTGCATCGCTCGTGAGCGCTTTGGAGAGAGCTTTCGAACCCTCGTCATGCCCCACGGCGGGGACACGTTTCCCGTTGAGCAGAAGTGCGCCGCTGAGCGGATCGGGGCTCACCTTTAAGATTCACCACTTCTCCCGCGTTTCCTCCACGCAGTCTCTGGCGCGCGAGTTCCTTGATCGTGGGGCGGAGATGGGGACCGTCGTCGTGGCTGACGAGCAGGATTCAGGCCGGGGCCGGCGCGGCCGGTGCTGGCTCTCTCCTCTCGGCGGGCTTTACGCCTCGGTTCTTGTTCCGGCGGAACCCCTCCTTCCCTTGCGCCTAGGAATCGCGGTGGCATCGACCCTCGAAAGACTGGGCATCCCCGCGACCCTTAAGTGGCCGAACGACGTCCTCGTGCGGGAGCGAAAGATCGCGGGAATCCTGATCGAGGTTGTGGAGGGGACGGCCATTGTGGGGATCGGCGTCAACCTGCACGCGATCCCAGTAGCGGGAGCCACCAGCGTGGCCGAGGAGGGTTTCCGTGCGGTTGACAGAGACGAGTTTCTCGGCCGGGTCCTGACGAACCTGCCGTGCGACGGCCCAGAGAGGCTCCTCGGTCGCTACAGAGAGCTCTCTAGTACCGTCGGTCGGATCGTGCGCATGGAGGAGGAGGGGGACCAGCCTGGCCTCAATAGAGTCCTCGTCGGCCGCGCGTGCGGCGTCGATGCGTCGGGTCGGCTCTTGGTCGAAGCAAGCGGAAGCGTTCATACGGTCGCCGCGGGGGACTGCACGCACCTCATCCACGAGACCGACACGAGAGGCCTCATTCTGGACGCGAGAACGTTTGGGGACTAAAGTAGCGAGGGAAGGAGGAAACGATGCGTTCAGTGCTTGACGATGCCATTGCGCTTGAGGAGAGAGCGAGGACGACGTACCGCGAGGCAAGAGAGAGGGTCTCCGATCCGGGAGCGAAGAGAATGCTCGAGCTTCTCGCGGCCGAGGAAGAGAAGCACGCCGCCGCGCTCGCCGCGCTGAGGGAGGGGATACTCACTCCCTTACCTGACTCGTCTCTTCTACAGGATGTGAAGGGTCTCGTTGAGGGCGCAGTCCTTGCTGGCCAGGCCGCCATCTCGAAGGATGCATCATTGCGCGGCGTTCTCACTCAGGCGATGGCGATGGAACAGGCGACTGAGCGGTTCTACACGGATCGAGCGCGACGGACGACCGAACAGGCGGTGAAGGACCTCTTCCGAGAGCTCACCAAACGTGAAGAGAGCCACTACCTTCTCGTGAGCTCGCTTCTGGAGTACTTCGAGCGACCGAAGAGCTGGGTGGAGTCGGCGGAGTTTGGGCTGCGTCCGGACTACTAGGTCTCTGTGAGATTCAGCCAAGAGAGGGCTTGAGCCTACTCTTGGCGTGACCGTCCTAGCTAGAGATAGGCCGAGAGGGTGAGAAGCCCATGTAGCGTGGCCAATCCGACGGCGACGATCGCCAGACGCCGGTGGACGCTCGGTGGGATGTGGCGCATGCGTGCACTCTTTGCCCGGAGGACTGCGACCAGGGCGGCGGACACCACGAGGACGTACGTCACGATTCCAAGGTAGAAGACAACCGGGTGTCCGAGAAACGAGGTGTAAGCCCATCTTGCCAGGGTATGCATGCGTCTCCTTCGGTCCGGGCTAAGCTTTATTTAGGCCTTTCCTTTGCTGTCGCGATCTTCTCTGGGTCTTGTGGGAAGCGGAAACGATTTCGTGCAGCAACGTCGCTCAGAGGCCGGCGCTCCCGCTCCCCAAGCTCGATCTTTCTGTGATTCTCTGAGAGGGTCGACGCATCTCCGGGATGCCCCACGATCACGAGCGTGATGAGCGTGTACTCCTCGGGGATTCCCAGGAACGACTTCACCTTCACCGGATCGAAACCGGCGATCGGGTGAGCGATGAGGCCAAGCTCGGTCGCCTGGATCATCAGGTTTCCGACGGCCATCCCGCACCCGAAGAGGTAGTAGTCCCTCCGGTCGGAGAGACGACAATCGAGGTCCGGGTGAGAGGCAACGGCGATGATCACCGGAGCGGGTGTCGTCCAGTAGTTACCTTGAGGCATGGCCGCCTTCACCTTCCCCAGAAGTTCTGGGTCGTCGATCGCCACGAACCGCCACGGCTGGTTGTTGAAGCACGACGGGGCAAGGTGAGCGGCCTGGATCAAGAGATCGATCTCCGCCTCCGAGACCCGATCGGTCGAAAGGGCTCGCCGCGCTCGCCGCCCGGCGATGAGAGGGTTCACTCTCAAATCCACGGCAACACCTCCTCCGCGAGGGATCGCCGAGACGAACGGTCCCTCGCGCCGCGTGACGTCACTTCCCCAGGCGCTGCATGGGTTTGCCGCAGCAGACAAGGGTTCCCGCTCCGGACTTGGTGACCGTCACTTCCTGTCCGCACACGGAACACACGTAGGTCCTTCCTTTCTCAGCCATACACGCTCCTTTCTAGAGCGATAGGGAGTTTTCCCAAAGCCCGTGGATGTTACAGTACGCAACCGCGATGAGTTCGGCGAAGTCCTTGGTCTCCATGTGTGCAGCCACCTTGGGGTGCCCGAAGGTGGGGCCGAGGTCAAACGTGGCGACGTGCACGGCGAGTCCCCCCTTTACGCCGAAGAGAGCGATCCACTTGATGTGGTGTTCCACGGTGTTCGGGTGGGGCGTCTCCTTTCCCACGGTGATCCGAATCATCGTGCCCCCGCACTCCGAGCAGTCGACGCGCTCGATGGTCGGCAAATGCTTTTCCTTCCCCTCTTGTCCAACGGTCTTCACGAGACTGCCGATTCGCATCACGACCTCCTCTTTTCCATCAAATCAATATCCTGCAAGAACGCCTCGAATTCCTCTTCGTGCCGCGCCTCGTCCTTCAGAATGGAAAGAACGAGATCAAACGTGATCAGGTCCTTATCCTTGGTCAGGCCGAGGATCCGCGAGTAGACATCGATCGCGCAGCGCTCCCCGACCACGGCCTGCTGGAGAATCGCCTTCACATAGGGATCAGCCGGTTTGAGGTACGAGCAATTGGCGAACTTGCCCCACTCGTGGGGGTCCAAGATCGGAGTGCCGTCGAGGGCGATGATCCGCGCGGCCAAGAGATCGGCGTGGCGCAATTCCTCCGCGCCATGCTCAGAGAGTTCCTTGGCCGCCGCCTGTCGCATCGGGCCTGTGACCAGACGTGCCCCGATCCAGTATTGATAGTAGGCCAACCACTCATCAGCGAGGGCCTTGTTGAGTTGGGTCACAAGCTCTTCGATGTTGAGGCCGACCAGGCTCTTCCCCTTGCTTCCCATGTGCTGACCATCCTCCTTGTGTTGCGTCCTCTCTCAGGTTTCTTCCTTGTTGAACGGTTCTCGAGTCGATCCGGCTAGTCTCCCATTCCCTCTAGGGCGCGGAGGACCTCATCTAGGTCGGGAAGCTCTGGTAACGGGTAAACCTTGACGAAACACACCTTCCTCTTCTCGTCCAACACGATCACCGCTCGCTCCGAGAAGCCGTCTTTCTCCCGGAAGATGCCGAACGCCTGCGCTACCGCGCCGTGAGGCCAGAAGTCCGAAAGAAGGCGGGTCTCCTTGATGCCGAGTTCCCTGGCCCAGGCGAGCTTGCTTGGAGATGGATCGACGCTCACGCCAAAGGCCACGGCGTTGTGCTGCTGAAAGGCGGCCCGGCGCTTCTCGAGGGCCTTCATCTGCTTTGAGCAAACGGGCGTCCAGGCGAGAGGATGAAAGGACAGGACGATCCTCTTCCCCTTCTCGTCGCCTTGGGACAGCG
>Ga0315286_10000599_pt1 | contig 30894 bp, 29 predicted proteins | sample YL17G10_0_MG_FD_205038 | JGI IMG/M metagenome (GOLD analysis project Ga0315286, IMG submission 205038) | Sediment microbial communities from Yellowstone Lake, YNP, Wyoming, USA - YL17G10_0 | ecosystem: Environmental > Aquatic > Freshwater > Lake > Sediment | place: USA: Wyoming | collected... | reverse complement strand
ATAATTTATTGACAGCGTAAAAACTAAAATATGAGTAATGCTCATGATAGATGGTGTCGAATTGGTTATACTTAATCAGGTTCAATAAATGCGGGAATTCAATAGTAATAATGCCGTTTTTCTTCAGGGCAATTTTCAAGCCCTTTACAAAATCATTGAGATTGGGATTATGCGCTAAGACATTATTGCCAATAATCAGGTCTCCCTGCAGCTGCCTCTGCCGCATTTTATTTGCGTATTTAGAATTAAAAAAAACAATATTAGTAGTAACTCCTCTTTTTATGGCTATTTTTGCCGTATTCGCTGCCGGCTCTATACCCAAAACCGGAATATTCTTTTCTTTAAAAAATTGCAACAAAGAGCCGTCATTGCTGGCAATCTCTATTACTAATGAATTCCTGTTAAGTCCGAAACGTTTAGTTACGCTATGCGAATAAACCTCGCAATGCTTAAGCCATGTATCAGAATATGACGAAAAATAAGCATAATCAGCAGAAAAGATATTTGATGGGGATTCGCATTCCTCTATTTGCATCAAAAAACACTTTTTGCAAATATATAAATTCAGCGGGAAATAAACCGCGCCCCTATACAAAGCCTCTTTAGTAAGAAAGGCATTGGAAAGAGGAAACTCCCCTAAAGATAAAAAATAATTTTTTATTTTTTCGCTACAGATCCTGCAAGATATCACGCTATCCTCCCCTACTCACTGAAGGGTAACATATTTCCGGATATGTCTAACCCTCTGCCCAAATACCTCGGCACAAGTCAAACCTCTAATTTTATATTCTTCCAGAACAAGTTTCACGGCTTGCGCTAAACTTAAAACGGGTTTCCATTTCAGCTGCCTTTTGGCTTTTGAAATATCCAGGCCCAACGCATTTTCTTCCCTTCTGTTTATCGTTTTTTTGCTGCATATATAACTGCCGCTGCCCCATTCTTTAAGTATCTGTAAAACTAATTCCTTAACCGAAACCATACTTTTCCTTTCGGGCCCAAAATTCCAAGCTCCGGAATATTTCTTTCCTTTTTGATATAAACAGTTTGCTAATATAAGGTATCCGCCAAGTGGTTCTAAAACATGCTGCCAGGGACGCATAGATTCGGGGTTCCTTAAGGCAATTGGTTTGTTTCCAAGTAATGCCCTCATACAATCGGGAAATATCCGGTTATCTGCCCAATCGCCCCCTCCGATTACATTGCCAGCCCGTACAGAAGCAATATTCGCGCTCCCTTCGTGGCTAAAAAATGAATGGATATATGAAGAGGTAATTATTTCGGATGCTGCCTTTGAAGAGCTGTAAGGATCCTTGCCCCCCAAAGGGTCGCTTTCCCGATAAAAATAAACACAGCCTCTGTTTTCGTAACATTTATCACTGGTTACGGTTATGGCCACCTTCACGCATGGAGTATTTCTTACTGCTTCCAGAAAATTTACTGTTCCCATCACATTTGTGCTATAAGTGCGAGATGGAAACTTATAGGAATCGATGACTAGGGATTGCGCTGCTAAATGAAATGCGATACTGGGCTTATATTTAGAAAAAACCCTGAGGAGTTTCTGATAATCTCTTATATCTGCATTTACATGGTTTATCCTCTTATCCAGTCCGCAAATCACATAATTATCCTTTCTGGATTTTGGCGCAAAGGCATAACCAATAACATTTGCTCCGAGTTCCATCAACCATATCGCAAGCCAAGAACCCTTAAAACCGGTATCGCCGGTAACTAAGACTGTCTTGCCTTTATAAATACTTTCGAACATTAGGTTACCAAACCTTCCATTTAGCCTTATTTTCATTCCAGATATTGTTCAGATAATTCACATCTCTTAAGGTATCCATACACGCCCAGAATCCCCTATGCTTATAGACCATCAGTTCACCGTCTCTGGCTACCCTCTCCAAAGCGCCTATCTCAAGGTCACAATCGTCTTCGGCATCAAAATATTTGAATATTTTTTTGTTAAAAATAAAAAATCCGGCGTTAATAAATCCGTCGTTTAAGTCTGGTTTCTCAATAAAGCTTTCTACTCGATTACCTTTTATCTTTAATTCTCCGAAACGTGATGCAAGGTTTACGCCAGTCAGAGTTGCTAGCTTTCCGTGGTTTCTATGAAACTTAAGCAGGGTTTTTAAGTCTATATCAGCGACGTTGTCGCCATAAGCTACCATAAAAATATCACTATCAATATACTTTTCAATCCGCTTTAACCTCGCTCCTTTTAATGCCTTATCCCCGGTATCAGCAAGGGTAATTTTCCATCCCGCTTCATCATGGACTCCTAACACAGAAACCTTGCTGGTACTGCCTAATTCAATAGCCACATCACTACTCGTCAACGCATAGTGATAAAAATATTCTTTGATCATTTCTCCTTTATATCCTAAGCAGAGTACAAAATCTTTAAAACCATAATAGGCATATAGTTTCATAATGTGCCACAAGATAGGACGCGGCCCGATATTCACCATTGGTTTAGGCCGGAATTCAGTTTCTTCACGTAATCTCGTACCCAATCCTCCACATAAAATTACAGTTTTCATAGTTTATATCCTTTCTTTTTGGCCTTTTATGGTTTAAATATAAGCCCCTGTCCTGTTGGTAAAGCCAACACCCTCGTTCCTTTACTTTCAGTGAATTTAACCATAGCTTTTGTCTGTCTTTCATAACTTTTGCTATAGGCATAATCGTCCAACACAACTGCTGCGCCTTTAACTAACCTATCCCAGAAATATTCTACGGCTGCAATCTCTGGTTCAGCGCAGTTCATATCTATAGATAGATAGCATATTTTATTTGATTTTACTTGCGCTAAAGTATCTGGTATGGTGCCTTTTATTAAGATTGCATTTTCAAAATCTTTGAATGTCCTTTTGGCATCCTCATAACATTCCGCGTAGTCATTGAGGTGAGACCTTGCCGCAAGATGCCGGAATTCCTGAGGAATTCCGCAAAAAGTATCCATAAGGTAAAACTTCCTATATGATGGCATGCTCTTAAAATCAATGTAGCACATTACTGCCCTTGAGATTAGACCCTTATTTACCCCGCACTCTACAAAATCTCCTTCTAAAGACTTTCCCCATTGGGCCGCCCAACAAGCAATGTAGATTCTCCAATGTAAATCATAATTTAGATTTGTAGTAAGTCTACCAAGTTTATATGCTTCCAGAAATAATGGGTCGTTTAGAAAATCAGAGTTATGAGCGGTAATCAGCCCGTCATCTTTAAATGTAGCGTTTTCTATTATACACAAATCTTTATCCGATATGCGCAGTTTTTTAATGATCCGTTTAAGATAGACACCCTTAAGCATATCTTTAAGTTTAATGGGTAAAAGTTTTTTTATTTTGGCTATCATTTTTAAAAATTGCCCCTACATAAAATTACAGTTTTCATAGTTTTCGTCCTTTCTCTCAATAAAATTTGACGAGCTAGTAAAGGCTATATTCTGTCTTTTTTCGTTGGCAACCTAACTAATTTAACAAAATTACAATCTTTTATTTCATTGGCATATTCGATAAACTCTTTATAGATCAAATCCATTTTCTCTTTATATACATTCATGACTCTCATGGGATACGTTTCTTTTAATTCTGCCGGGTTCCCTCCTATTTCCTCAAGAGTTACAGCTGGCCCTGCGCTAAAAGGCATAATACAGTATTTGCTTAAATAAAGAAAACAGCACTTTGCTCTTAATTGTTGTTCGGGAGAAAGCGGTTTAATAATTAAATTGGCTAAAATACTAAAGTATTCTTTTTGGGATTTCGGCTCAATGGTAAAACCTAATTTGTCATAAAAAGTATCTCCGGCAATAACTGCAGGGATACCCCTTAATGCCGGCATTTCAACTCCGGCGGTTCCCAGGCAGGTAACGATAAGGTCAGCTACATTCAAAACTACCGCTGCATTAATTGCGCTATCCTGCGGGATAAATTTCACGTGGGTAGGCAAGGTTTGCATTATTTTTTTTAAATCTACATCTTTTGTTGGATAAAACCTGCTTGCGGGATGTTCTTTAAATATCCAATTCTTTGATTTGTCATTCAAGGCAAATCGATATGTCTGAATAAACCAATCATAATAATCCTTAAAAAGCATAGATTTAAAACTTGAATGCGGATGATCATTAAACGCATGCAGCATTATGAAAATCAAGGGTTTATCTGGAAGATTAAACTCTTTCAAGAAATCTTCTTTTGTCTTTTCACTCTCTATATTATTGTTATAGGCTACGGAAAATACGCCGAAAGAAGAATCTTTTTTTTCTTCAATAAAGTTTTTAAAATCCTCTTCGATGCCCTCCTTATAATCTTTCGCCAATAAATCTACTTCCCCCCCAGATGGTTTTTTAGGATAATCGTATATCTGTTTTAAGTTTTTAAGTACAAAAAAAACGAAGATTTCATGGCCTCCGGCTTTACAGTAAACAGGTATGTTCTTCTGTATAGCTACTCTCGATAACGGGCCGGCCACCATACCAATGTAATGCGATACCGATACCGCCTTTATTGGATACCCATTTAAAATTGCCCTGGCTTGTTCATCGCGCATTAACAAAGTAAAAAATACTCTTGCAATTCTAGTATCAAAACGGTGAAGCGTAGCCATAGAATACCTGGCTAAATATCCATCATAAATAAAATCGCCGTAAGGAATGCCTTTATGTTTAAATGAATGGATTCTATTAATTAATAAAACATAAACTGCATAATAATAAACAGAAGCTGCGATAAACCGTAATTTTGTCATTTTGGGTAACTTTTTAAATTTCAAAAAAATCGAATTGGGAGAATAACTGCACAAGAGTTCCTTATCCGTACGCTCGAATTCTATCCAAGCGATGCGCAAGTTTTTTGCATGGGCAATTATCTTCCCCGCAACTGCATTCGTATGATTTATCACAGGATGGTAAGATGTCTCAACCAAAACAAAACTATTTACATCAGGTTCTTTGAATCTATTCCAAAAATTCTTATTAATATCAATAAAATTATTCTTTTCCATTGTTATCTTTAACTTGTTGTCCGATTTTAAGCTGCAAGAAAAAACTCCTGCATTTGATTATTATCTTGATTAGTTAATAGATGAATTACCTTGTAGCCATATCGCTTTAATAATGTAAGGCATTTTTCTGTAACTCCGGGGTTATGGTTTTCATGAGTTGATAAATTTATGGCCGGTTTAGATTGTCCAATAATATTTTGAGCGCCAACCAAAATATCATATTCCGCTCCCTCCGCATCAATTTTAATAAATTGAGGGGATAAAATTTCTTTTCTAGAAAATAAAATATCCAATGAAATAGACCTTATCTCAATTACAGGGATTGGCTGGCTAAGTAAAGGAGAACTGGCAATATAAGTGTTTGCTACTGTGTTTTTGCTATTAGAGAACTTTAAAATCGTCTCTTTATTTGATATGGCATAATTATATAACTTGATATTATTTAGCTTATTTGCTTTAATATTATATACCAGCCTTTGAAAATTTTGCGGCATTGGCTCAAATGCATAAACCCTGCCTAAATTACCGACTAACCTAGATGCAAATAACGTAAAATATCCATAATGGGCCCCTATGTCATAAACGATATTATTTGGCCCAATATAAGCGCTCATTATCTTCTGAAGATTAGATTCAAAATTACCCAAAATATATTCATTATTAGTATCCGCGGAAAAACCCCAGCTTAGACCTTTTAATTCCCCGGCAATGATTTTTACCGGCTTGACCCGTTTCTTTAGTAAAATTTTTAAGAATTCGAGGTACAATATTATAAATTTATTTTTCATTTACAGTATTTTGTTAGCGCCACCCCATAAAGTCAGTCTTCATACAATTGTTAGGCACTTTATTCACCTACAATGAAGAATGATGGCCAAGGATCAAAATAAAACTTTTGTAATTTTATTTTATTGATTTCTAAACATTCCTTTAGTGCCTTCGTTTCACCGGCCCATTTTTTGACATTTAGTTCATCAAAAGCAACGATACCACCCTTGGGAACCATTGGCAAAAACTCTTGTAGCGCAACCTTTGTTGGCTCGTAAATATCAAAATCTAAGTAGAGAAGAGCAATAATCAGTTCTGGATGGTTACTTCTATATTCTGGTATAGTTACTGTTGCATCACCGCGAATTATCTCACATTTAGGGATGTGAGATACTGCCCTATTCATATCGTTTAATTTAATAGCCATTTTCAAAGTATCATAACTTGCGCCAGAAAACATCTTTTCATCTGCCGCTTCTGAATCTTTCTCAGAAATTGATCTGAATCCTTCAAATGTATCAAAACCGATAATTTTCCTTGTCAATCCATATGGTTCTAAAATTGACGATAGATGGTAATAGAGCATCAAACTTCCACCCTTATAGACTCCACATTCCACAATTGAACCTTGAACATTAAGTATTTTCTTGAATAGTTCAATTCGAGTTAAGTAATCTGTTACCCGTTGTCTTTTGGTAAATAGAAAAGGGTGATCTATGTACCCCTTTAGGTCCACTTCCTTTAAGAATTTGTCTCTCTCTATATCATATTCTTTTTCAACTTGACTTTGACTCCAGGTGTTATTTTTTGGTTCCATATTATCCTCCCTGTTGGCTTACCTCCAACGCAAGTTTTAAACTAATCTGGATAGATAACCAAATCTCTGCGCGTTAATGAAAATGGCTGCCTTATATCCTGCTTATACATCTTAGCTGCACGGCCTTCTTTTTCTGCAATTTTAATAAGAATATTTCTATCGATAATTAAAGTATTGGCTCCGGGTTTCGTAGAAACTTTTTCCTTAAATAATTTATCGTATTGCCCCCTGTTGCTTTTAAACTCTTCTAGAATTTTTAATTCTTCCCTCGTCTTTTCTCTTGATTCAAATTCCTCTTTAGCTTTTTTTTCAGGTATTTCGGCAATAAGAATATGCCCTTTTTTTTTACAAACGCGGATTAATTCTCGAATACACCGCTCTATCTGCTGTATATTTTCTAAATAGTGCATGACCGCGTACATAATGACTTTATCAAAAAGCTTATCCTTAAAAGGCAGCTCGGTTGCCAACCCCATACAAAATGCTATATTAGAAATTTTCATGGCCTTGGAATTCTCTTTTGCCTTCTCTAATACTTTCTTACCAGCGTCCAGTCCATAAACATATTTGCATTTTTGCGCAAAGGGAATTGTTAAAAGGCCGCTTCCGCATCCTACATCAAGAATTATATCATTCTTCTTTAACGGCATTTTTGAACAGATATCATTCACGATAATCTCGGGCGATACGTATACCGGGCGCCCCGAAGAAAAGTAATCTCCCATTTTAACCATTTGCTCAAACATCTTAATCGCTTTTTTATTAGAATACATTTAGCCGGCCTCATTGAATTTCATTACAAAAGATTCAAGTAAACTTTTGTCGATTGAGGCATAAATTGGTATCGGTACACATTTTTTAAAATTCGGATTAAACATGTTTCTGTTGATATCAAAATGATATATCCCCGTATAGATACCCGCTTCCTTTAGCCAGTTGTCTACTTTAAAAAGAATCGATTCGTCTTCGGATAAAAAGGGATAGCACAATGGCGCCATATCATTAAGACTATCTCCATCTAATAAAAAAGATTTATTCTTTAGGTTTTTCAAAAGAAACAAAAAGTTACTATTCTGTTTACGAAATACCGCCTTAAGCTCTGCGTAGCTTTGTGGCAGCCTGCCGCTTATTCCTTTACAGGCAGGATAGGTCAAAAGAGTCGCATACCACTTTTGTAGATCGATTTGCGAATCTGGCAGATTTCTTTTTACGATATGTTTTCTATAAAAATTCATGTATGTCCACTCACCCCGCAGGGATTCCCAATATTCTTTCAATGAAATCTTATAATCCAATCTTTTTCTTATATCATCTAAGTAGGTTTTATTATTTACTCTCAAGGCACCGGCATAGGTTATTTCAAATATTTTTGGCAAAGAGAATAGCGCGGTATCTCCAAATTCACCGACCCTGATACCATAAGATTTCCCCCATACGCCATGCGCACAATCTTCTATGATGAGAATATCTTTACCGCTAATAATTTTACGTATTGCTGGAAAATTTTGCGGATACCCCCAAAGATGATACAATAAAACTGCCTTCGTCTTCTCCGTGAATTCAAGAGAAGAAAACCCATGGTCTACGGCCGATAAAACACACTTACTCATAAACTGCGGAACAAAAACCTTATCATGCCTATTTATATTGGCAGCACAAAGGGATAAACTAATACCCGCCCTCCCAGAGCTCATTAAAAAAATATCATTTGTACCCATATCTTTTCTGACTGCCTGTAAGAAATTATTTTTATTTTTATGGAAATAATGCCTTATATAGGTTCTAAGGCCAAGCGTTTGATAATAGAGGCGTTCTTTTTTATAGAACATATTTATTCTTTCGGCGGCACTTTTATAACCTGGTAGTAGGGGACAATTTTACCGCCATAACTTAATTTATAAGCCCCTCGCTTAGGGCTATTTATACCAACCATGTCAAGCTCTTTTATATTTAAATTTTCATTTAAATAAACACAGCAATCATACAGGTTTTTTGTACCCACCCCCAAATCCTTCGATTGAAGGTCGGTGCCCACAAAAAGATGATATGCCCTAAAGCGGTCATAGATAAAAAAACTGGCTACAGCCGGTTCGTCATTTATATAGGTCACAAATAACTTACCTGCCTTAGCCTGCATCAAATTTTGACATATATTTTTTAAGGCCTTGATTTCAATCTCCGCCCTTTCGATATTTTGTTTTTTGAAGTTCATACCGTGGAGTTTGTTTAATAATTCTATGTCATCTGACTCCTTGGTAATAAAACGGTTATCTTCTATGCCATTTTTCAAATCGCGCCTTCTTAACCTTGCATAACCGGCGGTCTCTGTGGGCCTTGATATATCCAGAAGGCTGGTGTAATAAATATTAATTCTATAATGGCCCTTTTCTCGTTCATGATAATTTAGCCAGTCAAAAGGACGCATGTCAATAATAGTCCAATGATTTATGAATTCAACCCGGCAATAACGTTGGAATAAATATCCTGCGAAAATTTCTAAAATATTAAAGGCATTTTCATTGCGTTTGTATTCATCTAAACCGGAAAAATCCCGCATTATTATTCCGCTAAAGGCCTGATAAGGCATTAGTTTCATTCCGTCGGATAATTCTATAAAAGCAAGGCCTGCCAGATTCTCTTCTCCTTTACAGCACCTGAGATATTTTACTGGCTGTTCATAACTCTCCAAGAAATAACTTTTATGAAAAACCATACCCTGAGGAGATGAATCAACAAAAATATCCCAATCCTTTTTATTCCATTCACTAATAACCATTTTTAAAATTCTATCCTAAGCTTGATTTAGAATACCCATAAGCAGCTCAATGACTTTTCCAGTAGAACCGTAAATATTAATCTTATCTATGCAGTTATTTCCATTGATTGAAGATAGCGGCAAACTTGAAATTGATTTTCTTATCTGGCCTGCGTTCTTTACTGTTGAAATATCAAATGGGATTCTCGCCCATACTATATGTTCAATCTTAGAGTTGCAAATTGAGAAGGCCGGTTTTTTCATAATATGCGCTTCAAGAAGAGGCATTCCAAAAATACTGAATACAGCATCGGAATGGAAAATAATGTCTTTGGAATCATAGTCATCTACAATGACAATCATACTTTTCTGTTTTATATCTTTAATTATCGAGGTAAGATTGTCGGGGCTTTCCACAGGGTGATGCTTAATCATAATTTGTAATTTTTGTCCCGCGTTATTTAAATCATTTAAGGCCTCTATCAAAAACGATAAGGCTATCTTTTCATCTATACCATAGAAAGATGCTTTATCCATCCTCTTATTATGGCTGTCAGAACCTAAAGAAATTGTATCTGAGAAATAAGAAATAGTTGGTAAATCACAGCTAAGCCCGATTTCTTCATAAAAAACAGATTTATTATAAGATGGGATATAATCCTTTACTGACTCCAGATAAGGATGGCCGCAAATAATAACCCGTGAATTATCTATACCAAATTTTTCTTTAATTTCGTAGGCAATAGACATATCGGGTACTATTATTAAATCGGGAAAGAAGTATTTTCCATTTTTCATAAAGCGAAAAGCAGGGTCCATCGAGTAATCAATAACACAAATAGATCGGATTTGTTTTTCTTTAGCCACCTTCCAAAAACCAATTTCATTCTTATCGGACCTATTTGTTCCTGTCACCAGAAGATCGGGTTTACTCGTATCCAATATATTCTCAATATCTTCTATCTTTCGGATTTTGCATTCCCTGGAGAGGATTCCTTTTTTTATCGAATATTGAATAGACGGCCCTGCGCAAAAAATATCCAAAGACAAATCAGCGGCCTTCGATAATTTTCCAATAACCGGTAAACAAAAATTTAAGCCGCCAACATCATGAAAATAAAAAAGAATTTTACGCATCGGTTCTTAATTGATTAATGTTGCTTACAACTTTACGAAAGGCACTAACTATGTCGTCCAAATCGGTACGGGTCATATTTGCATGCATCATGCTCTGGTTGAAAAATTCAACATTATGAAGATGTTCGGCATTTGGACAAATTCCAGCATTATAAGCTGCTTTGCCTTTATACCACGGACATTTAAACGGACATCCCTGTATGCCATAAGCAATCTTTTTTTGATATATAGGTTGATAGTAAAGTGGCTTGACATAACCCTGCCCTATAAGTACTCCCTCATTCTCCCTGAATTCCATAGGCTGCAATTCGGCCTTTAAGGCCCTCACAAACACATCTCTCTTAATTCCAGCTATCTTTGGATAAAAGTGAAAACCATGAGTATAGTAGACGTGCGTAGCATGAGGTCGTATTTGGGCAGGTTTGATAAAATCTATATCTAATTGACGACTATTGATGTAATTGACGTTTTCTACTCTCTTGGCTACTAACTGTGCAAGTTTGCGCAGCTGAACCCTTCCAATAGCTGCGCCGATTTCTGTTTGGCGCAGATTAAAACCAACCATATTAGTTATATCATTCATACCCATATCTTCTACCACAGTTTCAGCGTGATTACGAATCAATCTAACCCTATCTGCTAATTTATCGTCATCGGTAACCACCATTCCGCCTTCGCCACAGTGAATATGCTTGTGGTAATTTAAACTAAATACACCTATATCTCCGAGCGTACCGGCATATTTATTTTTATAAAGTGCGCCTGGGGCCTGGGCAGCGTCTTCAATAACCAGCAGATTATGCTTACGGGCTATCCGGTTAATTCTATCCGCATCATAAGGTAATCCAAAAATATCCACCACCAGAATGGCTTTTGTGTACTCGGTTATTCTTTCTTCCACCGATTCTGGAGATAGACAAAAGTAATCAGGCTCAATATCGGCAAATACCGGTATTGCATTAAAGATTAAAGGAGCTACGGCCGATGCGGTCATTGTCCAGGGAGATACGATAACTTCGTCCCCCGGCCCTACCCCAGCTGCTCCCATAGCGATATAAAGTCCGGACGTATTTGAATTAACCGAGATGGCATGCTTAACCTTAAAATATTCTGCCCATTCTTTTTCAAAAGCCTGAACTTCTTCCCCTCCCAAAAAACCATCGCCCCAGCTACCAAGATATTTTGACAGAACCCCTGAACGCATCACGCGTTCCACTGCTTCTATTTCTTCTCCTCCGATGGTATTATAACCAGGGAATTTATTTCTCCTGATAGAATCGCCGCCTTTAATAGCCAGTTTCTCCATAGCGCCTCACTTAATTTTATCGATAATCTTTGTTAATGCCTTCTCTGTATCTAAGGCATCTCTACCGCTCACCAATGGCCTTGCTTTATTTTCTAGGACCTCTACCAAATTTGCCGCTACATCTTCTAATAACGAGAGAGAAGTTCTTGCAGAATTTCGAGGCCTCAAAACTTTTTCTTCAGGGTAATATGAGTCATACCCTACATCGTAATTTATAATACCCCTGCCAAAATCCTGAAACGCTACACGCCCTCTTTCAAAAAATAGATCAATTTCGCTAATGCCGTAACATTTTTTATCTAAACCCACAAAATAAACCCTCCCATTTCTAAACTCTATAACAATATCTAAAGTCGGGTCTTTGCGAGAGTAATCTATTTTTTTACCCAATATCTTTGCTTTAACTACATCACCTAATAATGAAATCATTAAATGTAGCAAATGTGAACCGTTGCGGCGAAAACCTTTATTATAATAAACTACTCCGGATATAAAATTACCGAACTTACCAGATTTATATTTTTTCTGGAGCTCAATTATTTCTCTCATCCATTGCCTCTGGTAATTTACAACTAATATAACGGGCCTCCTCTCTGCCTCTTTGACCATCCTGACACTATCTTTTAAATTTGCTGCCAAAGGTTTTTCCATAAAAATTAATTCTGGTTTATAATTTAGAACTTCTTTAAAGACTCGATAATGATACTCTGTTGGTACAGCTATACTCACAATATTCGGTTTAATTTCAGAAAGCATCTCTCTTGAGCTTCCATAGGCCTTGGTTTTCCAGATTTTAGCTGCCTTTAAAGCTTTATTTTTATCTATATCGCAAATCCCGTCTAAAGATATACGCTCAGAATTATAATAAGCGTGGGCATGCGTTGAGCACCTCCGGGAATCTTCCGGCCTATCATAGAAGCATCCAATTCTACCCGCCCCAATGATTACCGCACTAAAGGTTATTTTTTTATAACTTGAAATGTTTCCTTTTAACATGGCAATTAATTTTTTGCAGCCTCGGATTTTTTTTAAGAAATTGCATTATATCGCAGCAGGTAAATCTTGGATTAACCTTATATAAACTTTCGAAAATTGATTTGATTAATTTGTAATCTTCTAGCGTATCCAGCGTAATGGCTAAATCGGGCCGGCGTAAAATTCCCCTAACGCAAATGCTGAATATCTTGAATGGATACTTACCTCGATAGAAAAATAAAGAAACGTGTTCTCTGTCATCTTGGTTCCGGGTTAACCGCTCAACCAATTCCAAATCTTTAGTAGAAAAAACCGATGCTGCGATACCGTCGGGAAGCGACCTGTTTTTCCCCCAAAAACCCCCAAGTTGAACATAGTTATAAAAAGGATAACTCTCTAGATACTTCCAAATCGTCTTATCAATAAGGACCGGGTCATTTAACGGACAATCTGCGGTAATTTCTACAATTATTTCCGCTTTAACTGACCGGGCAGCATCAAGAACTCTTTTTAATACATCATATTCACTGCCGCGGTAGAATTTTATCCCCATATCAGCCGCAAGTTTCACTATAGGTTCATCTTTAAGGTTTACTGTTGTAGCTACCACAATCTCATCCATAAATTTTGACCTTCTTAATCGCTCAATTAAATGTGCTAACATTGGTTTACCTAGGGCAGGCAACAGCACTTTACCCGGAAGTCTGGATGAAGTCATCCTCGCTTCGATAATGACTGCTATCCGGGGTTTCTTCCTTTGAAGAAATACCGACAAAATATCCTTTCTGCGTACCGGTAATCTATTTTTATCAATAGAAAAACCAAATCTATCAAATAACTCAGCAGATAATATATCAACCAAGGAATCAATTTTTTTATTGAACTTACTGTCTTCCTGCAATCGAAATATTTCATTTATTCCATTAGAATCTAAAATGGTTTCCAGCCGATTTGGATAACTGGAATAAGTATTAAATTCGTTTACTAGTATTCTTAGATTATTTGTTTTTGGCGTTCTTTTTTTAGCTTGTTCAGTAGTTAAAAGGGCACGATATACCATATTATAAAATGTACTTCTTCTTATTAGCGCGGTGATTAAAAGAAAGGGTGTTGAATAATTTTTCTTTACTAGAGAAGCGTATCTAATCATTGTTTAAATAGATTTATTAAAAATCACCTTTTGTAAACGTCTTAAAATTTTTTGTGGATTTTCTAATGACATCTGATCAATGTTACTTTGCCAAGGTAACCGCCTCATATATTCACATTTACCACATAAAGGATGTTCGGACTTACGAAACTCCACATGCATCTTTCTAAATGCATGCAGCCTATCTCCGTGCCAAATATCATAAAGCGATTCTTGATTTAAATCTCCTACCAGCGTCGCATAACCCCAATCACCACAACAGACACAAACAGTTCCGTTAAAATTAACCGCTAAACCATAAAATGGGACAGGACAGACCCCAGCAGGCAAAAGCTCCTTTTCGCCTTTTAAAACCCTTCCGCTGCCTCCTTTACGATCTACGAGGGGGTCAAAAATAACTTCATCAGCAATTCCGGAAAAATCTTTGGTAAATTTTCCTTTTAGTTCAAGTGAAAGACCCGTATCTATTAGTTTTGCCTCAATATACGGCACTCTACTTTTGTGTTTATTTTTTGCCTCAGCCAGTAAATATAAGTTGTGTTTTATGCCGTCATACGTGTAATTAGACCTCGTTATCTTCTGGTATTCTTCATTTAATACCGTACCTTCAAATGAAATTCTAATGGAATCTAATTTTGCCAAAACAATCTTTTCTGCCATATCATAATCTAATAAACTTGCGTTTGTGGTAGTATCGACCTCAGTTATTGCCGGGCTTGCCTTTGCATACTTAATCATTTCAATAATCTTAGGGTGTAGTAAAGGTTCGCCGTCTTTAAAGAGTTGAACCCGTTTTATTTTTGCGGGAAGAAAGGCATTCATATCATCGACTATTTTCTTAAAGAACTCAAATGACATATCCCCTGATAGATGCGGATGAGCCTTATTAAGCAAACTGTTATCTCCTGTAGGGCAATAAGCGCATTTAAAATTACATCTGTTTGTAGGCTCTACCAACACCATTAAAGGAGCACTTAAAGGTATCATTTCTGCCAATATTACCAGGCCATGACATTTCATTTTACAAACATCTCCCTACTTTATGACAACTACCTTGTGGATTTAAAACTCGGTGTTTTAGAAAACTTTTCTTTTGCCAGTATAGTTGCGGTTTCAATCGCCTGCGTTAAACTGCGATAACTAGCAATTCCCTTTCCTGCCTTTCCGTAGGCAACCCCATGATCTACGGAAACCCTGATAATCGGAATCCCGATGGTAATATTTATTCCCTCTATCTCTTTGTATTTTCCGTCAGCCTCGTATTGAAACCCCAGTAACTTGGTTGGAATATGGCCCTGGTCGTGGTACATCGCTACGCCGATATCGTAGACGCCGGCTAAGACTTTACTCCACATTGTATCTGCGGGCAATGGCCCAATTACATCAACACCTCTTTTTCTACATACTCTAACTGCGGGAGCAATCACCTTAATTTCTTCATCGCCCATTTTACCTTCTTCTCCTGCATGGGGATTAAGGCCGCAGACACAAATTTTTGGTTTTTTTATCCCAAAAAGCCTACAGGCGTAATTTGCCAATTCTATGGTACGTATCACTCTTTCTCTGGTGATGCTCCTAATGGCCTCCTTTAAAGGCAGGTGGGTGGTTACATGAATCACTCTAAAATTACCGTCTGCCAACAGCATTGCATATTTTTTTGTTCTGGTTAAATCCGCAAACATTTCAGTATGGCCTGCGTAGCGTAATCCCCAGCCGCCTAACTTAAAAGAGCGCTTACTTATGGGGCCGGTTACCACAGCGTGAATCTTTTTACCCAAAGCTAATTCGATTGCTTTCTTGATATATTCTCCCGACGCCCTGCCGCCCATGGCCGAATCTTTCCCAAACCTGATCCTTTTTACATCCACATTGTTAAAATCTAAAACCGGAATTTCATGTTTGTTAAAAATAATCTTTTCAAATTGCCCATAGCCCACAAGGGAATATTTTTCTTTAAGCTTGATGCCCTGACAAAATTTTTTAGCCTCTTCCAATGTATCTTTATCTCCCAGAATAAAGGGCCTGCACAGTGTCCTGATTTTTTCATCGCATAATGCCTTAATGGAAATCTCTGGGCCGATACCAGCCGGCTCCCCCATGGTAATTCCTATAATTGGCTTGGTCATTTCGTTCCCTTAAGTTTGGAATCGTAATGTTTTTTGGGCTAACTCTTCAACTTTAAGCAACTCCTCATAGGTATCCGCAACTATAACAATCTGGCCTATTCTGTCAGCACAGTTTTTATAATCCTTGATTTCATCTCCAACCTTGACGAAGAGGAAGATATTTTTGACCCCTTTTTGTTTCTTCAGTTCCTCCACTCCGGTTATGCTTTTTATTGTTCCTTGTTTTGGAAAAACAGTCGTAGTCTTTGACCATTTAACCCATTTAGGAACCAGGTCTAAGGGGTCCAGCGGCTTTCCCGCGGCAATATCCATTGTGGCTTTAAGCAAGTCTATCCCGAAAGAATAGGGCTTCCTATACTGCGAGTCAAATCCACCTGAGGTCCGCGCTGTGACTTCAATTATTTTTGGTTTGCCATTAACCAGAATTAAATCGCCTTTAAAAGCCCCATTATCTACACCTAATGCCTTTGCTGCCTTAGCCATTAATTGATACATCTCTGACTGAACTTCCGTAGGAAGCAAAGAAGGGGTCAATGAACCTACCTGCACGCTATATTTCTCAATGGGCCTGAAGAGCCGATCAGAGATTCCTGCGGGATATAATTTTCTTCTATAGAGCACGGTATCAACGCTGTATTCCGGGCCTTTCAAAAACTCCTCTATAATAACTTCTTTTCTCTTAAAACATTTTTCAAAAGCCTCCCTAAAAGCGCTAGCTAATCCGGATTCGTTGTCCAAAACTGTTAATCCCCTGCTGGCGGAATTATCCGCCGGCTTTACCACGCAGGGAAAACCGATTCTCTTGACAGCTGCCGCAGCCTCTAATTCATTCTTTGCGGCTGCAAACTTAACTAAATCTATTTTTTCTCTATTCAGGATCGTCCGTGTCCTTATCTTATCATCGCAATTAAGCGCTGCCTGCGGGTCTATGCCGGGTAAACCCGATGCTTTCGCAGCCATTGCCACGGTGTATGCTGCTTCACAGCCCTGGGTATAAACAGCTATTATTCTGTTTTCCCGCTTTAATTTCTTTGCCAAACGCACATGGCCTTCTATATCTTTAATGCTTAAGCAAAAGAACTTATCCGCATACTTGACAGCCGGGGCTAACTCGTTTAAATCTGTAATATAAACAAAGAAACCCAGTTCTTTTGCTTTCTCAACCGCAGCGATCTGCAATATACCCGCACCAACTATCAAGATTCCCTTTTTTATCATCTTCTCTCGCTTTATTCTTTAAAAACCTTTATTAAATCAATATACGACCCTATATGGATGTCTATCTGTTTTTGTTTAGGTTTGGGTTCCGTACCCGGATTAAAGAGCACGGTCAGCATACCCATTTTCCTTGCCGCCCCGAGGTCTATGTTCTGGTCGTGGGAAACATACACCGCCTCGCTTGCCGCTATGCCTAATCTTCGGATACATTCGCTATACGGCTCTAAAGAAGGCTTGGGATTTTTATATGCGCAAATTATCGTATCAAAAAAACGGTATAATTTTGCTTTCTTTATTCTATTCACTTGCGTTTCTTTTTTACCGTTCGTTATTATGCCGAGCTTAAACTTTCCTTTTAAAAAATTTAAACATTTAATCACCCCGGGATATAGACGTTCTTCGGTAATCTGAAATAAAAAATTATTTACTATTGGCATTACCAATGTTTGGCTTTTATTTAACCGGCTTAATGTTTCATTAACATGATATTTATATTTTGGCCCTTTCTCTTTAAATACCTTCCAAAAGTATCTGCTGAAATTTTTTAATTCTAAGTCATTCTCAACAAACGATATCGCCCTTTTCCATCTATTTTCTATCCAAAATTTTTCATCTACGAGTGTATCATCAAAGTCAAAGATAACGGCCTTGATATCCTTTTTTTTCGATAAGATGGTATTTTCTTTTTTGAATTTCTTCATCGCTGTTAATATGCAATTATCATTGCAGTACTATGTTAAATTTTGGCTATTTTTTGAGATTAAATTACTATAACTTATTAAATGCCAATATATTAAGAATATTTTATCCCTTGATGTTGATTACACAGATTTTTAAACCGATTACACAGATTGTCTTGTCGAGCACTAATCTGTGTAATCTGCATTTTTAATCTGTGTAATCCCATTTTAACAAACTACTGTCATTGATTAATGTTTAGTCTTATTTCGGCCCATAAAAGATTAAATTATTTCCTTTAAACCGTATATGTAGTTATTATCTTTAATGTTTAAAATTATTTCTACCACTTTGGTATTGGCTTCATTATTATAAATAGGAGAAATATTATTCTTATAAATAGACTCTCCTATAAGTAGTGTTGTCATAACTATTAAATCATAGGCCTCTTTTAAGGCTTTTTTATAATCAATGATTTTATGTCCGTGGAAAACCTTTCCATATTCTTCGGGTAATCCTGAACAAATAGTTATCTTTTTATTTTGCAGATATTTTAGAAGAAACTCGGTAACGGTCCCCGCGCCATACAAAAGAATTTTTTGCGAAGAATTCAAAACCTCAAGTAAATTGACCGTAAGGCTTCTCTTATATTTAATTTCTATCATTTTCTTATCGACATATTTATCAAGTATTGGTTTCCAAAATTTTTTTTCAAGTTGATAGCTTATAGAGCTTAATTCCTTGATAGGATTGGTTTTTGTTGAAACTCCGCCGTGATATACACAATGGCTTAATACCGCAACTTTTGCCTTTTTTCTCTTAGCCAAATGCGCAAATATAAACTCGCTCCAACGGTTTTTGCCTGCCCTTGAAAAAGCAGGAACTAATTCAAAAACTCCCTTTTTTATAAACATTAGGCATCCGCAGACAGCATCACACATTCTATATTCACTCAATTTAATTTCCGATATCCGTTTGTTTCTATTTTTTGCCTCCAGGGTTATCATGTTATCGACCTGTACTAAATCGTAACCGTTATCCTGTATTCTATCCGTGCCAGGATATAGCGTCGTTAAGCCTAAGATATCTGCGACCCGATAATTTTTCATAAACGCGCCATACCATCCAGGAGTAAAAATAATGTCGTCACCCACGAAGAGTATGTCGTCTTTTTTACCGATGCTTTTAAAGGCGGCATTAAGGCTGTCTTCCCGAGCTGCCTTCTCTTTAATAATCAATAAATCATTATCAAGGGGAAACGTTTCTAATAAAGAATTAATACATTCTTTTAGGACTTCTTTACCTAACGCACTTATTAGCACTATCTTCATATATATCATCCCCTAGTTCGGTAAAGGTAAAGCCTGCTTGGGGCGTCCCAAGCATAAGAACAGGCCTGCATATTTTTGACCACGCCGGTAAGGCTGACCAGTCATTTAATAAATAGTGCCTTGTATATGCCATCTCAAAATCAATACCCAAATAACTACACAAGAGCCTTAACCGAAACGGCGGGTCTAATCCTATGTCAATAACATACCATCCAGATTCATTAATGATCAGGTCAAATTTGACAAGATACGAAATTAATCCCAATGCCTCTATTGCTTTTGACAACTTTTCAGATATCGTTTTATGTTCTAAGCCCAACGATGGTAATCCTACCGCTGTTAAACCTTTAAACTTTAAAAAAACTGATACCTGCCCGGAATAAAAGTTTAGGCGATAATGAACCCCTCTGACTTCCTCCTGAAGGAGAAAAACCTTACGGAAGAACATATCAGAAGTGGATGGTAAGGGCGGGATTTCGCCGTTGACAATACGGTGGCAAAAACGAGAGGATTTGCCATAGTCAGACTTCAGATAGTAAATCTTAGTAGAATCGACTTTCCCAAAATTTAATCTATCAAATAACTGCGTCTGGGGAATGGGAATATCAATATCTTTCAAAAACTCATAAAATCTGAATTTATTCAAACAGATATCCACTGTCTGTTTACTAATATAGGGCATACCTAAATATTCTGCTACTTCGCTAGCGGCCTCATAAGCAAAATGATAAGCAGTAGTGAATATTTTATCTTCCGTAGTAAATTTTTCCGAAATAGCAACTTGCTTTAAGCCCTTGGCATCTGTATAACCTACGTTGTAAAATTTATCGGCCAATTTAACGCCGGGGGCTTCTGGGTTCCTATCCGTAGCCACCACAAAAAAACCGAGTTTCTGTATGGATAATAGATATGGCAATTGATCAGTATTACAACCTAAAAATAATACCTTTTGTTTCAAGGCTATCTCCTTAGCAGTACTATGTTAAATTTTGGCTATTTTTTGAGATTAAATTACTATAACTTATTATATGCCGATATATTAAGAATATTTTATCCCTTGATGTTGATTACACAGATTTTTAAACCGATTACACAGATTGTCTCACCGATAACCTATCTGTGTAATCTGCCTTTTTAATCTGTGTAATCCCATTTTAACAAACTACTGTCCTTAGTTTATAAATTGCCACTCCTTAAGTAACGCAAACTTCTCTCAAAATACTCTCAAGTTTACTTCTGTTGTCATTTTTAATTATTCTAAATCTTCTCCCATGAAAAAAGCCGTCACCTTCGCCGTATAAAACTGCTGCTACTTGAAAAAATATTTTCGGCAGAGGCACGGGATTATTAGTAAGTATATTTATCGCGTACTTAATAAAATCGAAATCGGTGCTCACCGGTAAAAGTTCGTCCAGGACCAAATCGCCTCCGAAATCTAAATGCATCTCAATCAAACGCGGAAAATCGCCTTTTTTGCATCTGCAACACATTAGAAATGGGGTGGTTTGAAATTGTAACTTATTAATAATATCCTCGGCTAAATCCAAAATACGTTTTTCTTCAATAGTATCGGTAAATATTGAAGGAACTGCAAAGCCCGCCGAACATACTTCTCCTTTTTCATTTATTTGATTTAATTCGTCAAGTAAAACTACCGGCAATAATTGCCCCCTATAAACCATAGCCATGAGGCATATATCTTGCCCTGTCAGGTATTCTTCAATATTCACCCATCCATCATAAGAAACTTCTCTTGTGTTCTGAAAAGCCCGCCTTAATTCATCGGGATCTTTAACTATCCGCACGCCGCTTTTACCGACCAATGAAAGAGACGGTTTAATAATAGAGGGGTATTCAATTTTATCCCAATCTAATTCGGTTAGATTTCTAACGCTCTGGCAAATTGGCACACATATATTTCTCTCTATACATATCTTATTCAATTTAGATTTAGAAATGGCGGTTTCTGCTATGTCCGGTTCTAACCCCGGAAGCCCCAATGCCTTACTGATCTGGGCTGCGGTAACTACGGGTGGACCGGAGGAGCGATTTATCACGCCCATTACTTTATATTTTTTTAATTTTCGGATATGATTAATAATCGGCCCAGCCTCATAAGTACTTAACACAATTTTTTCATCGGCTAATTCAAAACCAACTGCTTTAGGATTTCGGTCAACAGCAATAACTTTAAGCCCCATTTCCTTAGCTTTTTTTATGACCGGATATTGTTCTGGCCCGGCAGCTAAACAAATAATTGCCTTCTGAATTCCCGTTCTCATCGCATAAAACCTTTATTTGACAGATAATTGCTCTACAGGAATATCATCATATAGCCTTATAATCTTATTTAATTTTATTCCCAGTGCAATTGCTTCCGTAATAATTCCTTTTTCTCCTGAAAAAGTTGATATAACTAGTTTGGTATTCAACCAATCTATTTTTTTCAACACTGCCTTGGGGTAAATAGGGATACCCCTCCAGGTCTTTCCTATCTTATGGGGATCATTATCAACTATAATCCATTTGCGGTCTGGTTTAATTTTGAATAAATCTGTAAGATGGAAAAGTGTCTCGGTATGGCCCCCGCCACCCCAGATTACACAATTTTTGCTTCTCAGGTTATAAAATTTTCTGTTTATTCTCTCAATAACCCCATACCAATAAGACAACTTTTTTTCTACTAAGGTAGGCACATTAAGGTTTAGTGAAATCTTCGTTATTTTTCCTTTGGCAGCCAATACTAAGTAGCCATTGTAATTATAACTTTTTTTAATTTTCCGATCGAGGATTCTATATCCCGCAAGTGCTAAGCAATTTTCCAAACTATTTTTTGTAAAGTGCGTGGTGTGTTGGCCAGAAAAGAATCCGTGTATATCTGTAGTTATTTCGTTTTCGAGGATTGGCACCTCTATAAGCAATTTTCCTTTCGGCTCAAGCAATCTCCTAATTTTTCTAAGCACATCTACGGGCCAGGTAAGATGCTCTAGTATATGAAACATTGTGACTAGGTCGAATTTTCCTGGATACGCAAATGATTCAATATCAGAATTTATAAGTTTTAGATTTGAATCTTTGTATTTCTTTCTGCCACGAGTTATAGCAATTTTATTACGTTCTACACCAACTTTTTTAATTCTATTATCTAACTTGGACAAAAATTCTCCCTCATTGCAGCCTAGATCGAGAACAGACATACCCGGAAAAATTAATTGTTTTTGTTTTAACCAATGATACAGCTTATTATCGTATCTAACTGGGTTGCCGTAGGAATAGCTGGCTTCTGCAAAAAGAACTCTATAACCGTAGCTTGTATATACAGGGTTCATATACACGCAGAAACAATCTAAACACTGCCTTTGAATGATGTTTGCTCTTTTGGGTAGTTCAGCTGAATCGCTGAAAAATTGTAAATCAGTGAATTCTAAAATTTTTTTTGAATTTGTTGAGCCGCAAATCGGACAAGAACGGAATTCAGTCAATTTTTCTGAAGTATAATTCTTTAAAAAGCTATCAATTTTAGACCACCGCGGCCTCATATCTCCTCCATCCTGCTTATAATGTTGCGTTTTTTATATTAATAGGCATTCTTTAATTATCCGGGAAATTTCCTTGGCTCCATTTACCTTGATTATCATACGGCCTTTATTTCTAATCCTATTCCAATCTTTTCGGCTTGATACCAAATGCATGACCGTGGCTTTTATTTTCGAAGATACAATATCCCTATGATAGCCAAGCGGAATATTCATCCCTAACCTTTTATAACATTTCATATCCCTATTATCACCTTTGAAATTTGCAATGATAACAGCAGGCACGCCCACTGCGGCAAATTCGTAAATAGTAGCGCCAAGCGCCGTTATTCCTATATGGGAATTCGCCATTATGTCCGATAAATCTTCTCGGTTCCTAATAAATTCAATATTTGCGTATTTGTTTTTTTCAAGTTCTTTCAAATTTGCATCAAAAGAAAAACTAGGACCGATTACCACTTTTATATTTAATGGTTTCTGAAAATTTAATAGCGAGGAAACGACCTTACCTGTGAGATGATTCGGATCACTTCCTCCCATGGTGATTAATATTTGATAGGGTGGTTGCAGTTTCAAATGTTTGGCTTTTTGCCTTACATTAATATAAGTCTCCCTAATGGGAATGTACTCTATCCCTTTAAAAAATCTTCCCCTAAAACCATCCCAGTTTAAATTGTTATCAAATATAGCCGAGGGAAAAATTACAATATCGGATAATAATCTCGCCTTTGTAAAATTATCCAAAAGAACTATTTTTTTACCAGCGTCTTTGAGGCGCTTCATTAAATTAGCAACAGATTTTTTAGTATCTATTAATATAATGCCGCCTTCACTTTCATTTATTCTGTGGTAACCGGACTCCTTTAGCGCGGCAATCTTATATTTAAAACCATTGTGGGTTATCCATTGAATAGCCGAGGTATCATTATTAATCACGAATAAAACGCCTATGCCATTCTCCCGCAGTTCCTGTGCAATAACCAAACAACGCCGAAGATGCCCCATACCAACTTCTTTACCACCCTCAGTCCAGATAATTATATTTTTATTCATGGAACCCCACGCCTTTACAGGCGTGGTACCTTTATTTACCCGCCTACGCTTCGCTTCGGCGGGTCCGCCTTTAACACTATCTAGTGACATCCGCCGTAGCGCTGTCTGTTCGCATTCATCATACCCCGCAACATGCGGGGTGGTTTTTCCGCCTACGCTTTAACAAGCTACGGCGGATCCACCGAAGCACGAAGTGCGTAGGTGGACTAGCGCGAAGGCGGATAAAAATGATTTTTATTTTACAGTATAGGCCAATAATATGGATTTAAAAGTTTCTCATCGTCTAAACCCAGGCCTTTGGCTATTTTTAATCTCTCCTGATCAAGCGGCCCCTCTAAAGAGGCGGAAATGGCGCTTTCAATCTCTTGTTTATTGCTTGCCCCTATCAAAACGGTATGGAGAAATTCAGAAGAAAGACAAAAGCGGCAGGCAAGTTGCGGTAGTGCATCCCAAGATACACCGAAAATTTCGAGTATCTTTTCCGATGCCCGACGCAGCAATAAGAGTTCGTCAGGAAGCCACTGCGCCCTGGAACTCAACGCTCCCTTAAGCAGTACAGAACGGTTAATTACCCCCACTTCTCGTTCTTTTGCTTCTGGAAAAACATACTTGGACATACGCTGGTCAAGTAAACTATAAGCTACTTGAATTACATCAAAACAACCCATTTGTATGGCGAAGGAGGCATTCTCTTCTCCGTAAACAGAGACCCCTAGGAAACGAATTTTTCCAGCTTGCCGATTCCCAAGCAATGCCTCCACCATTCCACCATGCTTCATAACTTCTACCGTAGCATTATGAATCTGCGCAATATCCAACACCTGCCGCCTTAAATTTCGCAGGCTATTATCTATAGAAGTATTCAATTTCTGTTGGAGGTCATGCTTTGCCAATAACCTGTTTTCCTTAAAAGGGATGGGAACTTTTGTGGCGATAACACAATCTCTTCTATTACCGATTACCTCACCAAGCAATTCTTCGCTTCTGCCGTAGCCGGGAGCAGTATCAAATAAATTAATACCCTTATTAAGAGCGTACTTAAGAATATCTATGGCATCCTCTTTGGCAATCAGGTTTGTTTTTCCGGATTCCCGGATACCGTAATTTAAACCTAATTCCGCCGTGCCTAATGAGATACGGGAAACCTCCAAATTTGTCCTGCCCAAAATAGAGTAATCCATTGATATCATCCCATAGCAACGCTTCTAATTTCGCACAAACCGATAAAAACCTCTTTTAGCTACCGGCCCTTCTAAATGCGCCTGAATATCTCCCTCGTCTAACAATTTTTTAATTTCGCAAAATACCTCACCAACCGCCTTGAGATATTTATTTATATGCTCATCCTTATGCGCATACGAAGATTTAAACTGCGTCCAGGCTAAAAAGCCTTTTTTGAGCATTTCTTGAGTAAAGAATGTGGAAATGACGAGGCTATTATCATAATCAAAAGAAAAATGGCTTATCGGAGGAATGCCGGAAATCTTAATTTTTAACCCTGTTTCGCCTGCTGCCTGCCTCCATCCATTCTGGATTTTTTTACCGGCCCTTACCAGATGCCTACCCACATTCTTCTCTCTAAACTTTTTTATAGTAGCCAGGGCCGCGGTAAATCCTACCCTTTCTGTCCAATTGGTACTGCTAATAAAGGTAGATTGGGCTGCCTGCATAACCTTGCGGGTGCCGATTATCGCCGCAATGGGATAACCATTCCCCATAGATTTGGCAAAAACAGCTATGTCAGGATGAACCCCTAATAAAAGATGTATTCCGCCGGTATTCATCCGGAAACCGCAGGTAATTTCATCAAAGATTAATACTGTCTTTAGCGACAATGATATGGCCCTGACCCTTTTTAAAAATGCCCGATCAGGTTCATCCCTTGCCGGCTCCATAATAATAGCTGCTAACCCCTTACCATGTTTCTTTACGATAGCCTCTAACTCATTCAATTTACCGTAATTGAAAGGGAACATTGTATCTTTAAGCGCCCGCGGTACTCCTGCAACTGGTAAACCGGGCATCAGGTGGCCATCCAGTGCTTTCTTGCTGCCTAAATTTGCCGCCAGATACCAATCACACCAGCCGTGATATCCGCAAAAGGCGATCTTATCTTTACCTGTATAGGCCCTGGCAATACGAATAGCAATAGACACCGCCTCGCCCCCGCTTTTGGAGAAGCGCACCATAGATGCCCAGGGATGCAGTTGACAGAGTAACTCTGCCAGTTCGACTTCTTCCGGACAATTCAAGGTAGAAGCAGAACCCTTATCAATGGCCCTCTTCACGGAGCTATCTACATCCCTATCCGCATATCCCAGGCAGCAAGCGCCTACTCCAAAAATAGACATGTCGATATATCTTTTACCATCTAAATCAATAATCTCTGCGCCTTTTGCCTTGGCATAATATGTAGGCCATAATTCCGGTAAGAATAATTCCGGCCGTTTGGAAAATAATTGGTTGCCTCCAGGAATAACCCTTAATGCCCTTTTGTAAAGCGCCTGCCCCTTCATGTCCTTTTTCCTTTTGTAGCCATATATTTCTTATCTTCCTCTAATGATTTTAGAAGGCCTTCGTTCCTCATAATATGGCTATTAACATCCAGTAACTGCGGCTTTCTGCTTAACAATTCAAATATATCTTGAGAGGAAAAAATTTTCCCCTCTTTATAAAGTTCTCTAAAAACTTCCTTTAAAAACTCATAATCTGCCGGTTCGTCTATCGTCCAGCGGTAGTTTCCCTTATCTTTAAATTTCTCATATCCGCCGATTTTTAACCTTTCTTTATTCCCGGAAAAGAAACCCGCGCCAACATGCTCCCTGAATGAAGGGAGTTCTGCTTCGCGAAAAGCCGTCTCTAAAGCCTTAAAGCTATAGACGCTGGTATCCAGCCCATCGGGAAACGCCCCTGAAAGCTCATAACAATCATAGTTTCCTTTGATAAAGCCGTCGATAACCTCATCCACTATTCCGGGGTCAATCATAGGGCAATCGGCCGTGATACGCACAATCACGTCTAATTTATATTTGCTGGCTGCATGGTAATATCTCGAGAGGACATCGCCTAAGCTCCCAAAAAAAGTAGGGACTCCAAGAGAGTCGGCAATATCTTTAAGCATTCTATCTTCTTTATGGGTAGAGGTGGCTAAGATAACAGTGTCTAGTTCCTTGCAATATTGCAGCCTATTAAGAACATGCCATAACACTGGCTTGCCTGCCAAAGGCAGGATTACCTTTTGGGGCAACCTGATAGAGCTTAATCTCGCTTGAACAATCGCTCCTATTTTCATTGTTTCTTTAAAGATTTTCTGGTTTCCAAAAGAGGCCTTAACCCATCACTGGGATCGGCCCGCCAATCTCGTTCCTTTATTTCGCTCTGCACAGGAACTTTTTCTCCTTTACCATCTGCCAAGATACCTCTTTTAATCTTTTTTATTACCACTCCGATTCCATCTGGTAACCAGCAATGTCCTGCTTTAAATTCCTCCCCTTTGCCGTCTAAATCTAAATGGAACTCAATTAACTGGGCGCCCCATTTATACACTGCCCTATAGATGACTTCTTCGCAAACACTATGGTCTGACCAGCCGACCGGACACTGAAATTTTTCTCTCAATGTCTGAATAGCCGAGAGATTGCAATTTTCTGCTGCTGCAGGATAGCTCGATACGCAATGAAGCAAAGCAAAATCTTTTGCGCCTGTTGATTTCAATACCTTTACCGCAGCATCAACCTCAGCTAACGTTGCCATTCCGGTTGACAAAACAACCGGTAATCCTGTCTCTGCGCACAATTTGATTAAATCAAAACGGAATATCTCATACGAGGCAATCTTTAAAAAATCAACGCGAGGCTTTAGCTCTGCCACTGCCTCAAGATAAAATGGCGTGCAGGCAAATTTTATACCGCGCTGATGGCATTCCTGGGATAAAACCGGGATAAACTCCAAAGGCAGCTCCCATTCTTTTCTCTTGCTAAAGGTTTCGTTATCCTTCAATGCCTCGGGCGCGAAAAGCCTGTCTATCTTAAATAGCTGGAATTTTACCGCGGTACAGCCGATTTCTGCGGCAACTTCAATAAAACGCCGGCAACGGTTAAGGTCTTGATTATGGTTGCTAGAAACTTCGGCTATGAACTGGGTATGTGTCATTTTCTTAGCAAGTCCTCCTTCAGTAACAGGTCTGCCTTAAGCCTAAAATCATATTTAAGCTGCACGCATATCTTCTTGGTGCCGCACTCCCCGCTAATCCTGCCGATACTTTGATAGCAACCCAGCCGCTTGAACATAGCGGCATAGTCATCTTTATATGTGTAAACTTTATAATTACTAATATGATGATATGGTATTTTTTTAGGATAAAGAGGGAAAAAGTCTGCAATGATAATTAAGCCATGATTTTTTAAAACCCTGTCCGCCTCCCGCATAACCAAAGGCAGAATTTTTCTATCAGTCCAATGAAAAACAAAATTAACTATTGCTAAATCAAAACGCCCATCCCTAAACTTCAATTTTTCTAAACCGCCGCAAAAAAGTTTTATGCCTTTAAATCTGCGTTTCCCGTCAGCAACAGCCATTTCTGAACAGTCAATACCAACACACCTTGCCTTATAGGCATTACGCAGATAATCTAACCTATAGCCGTTTGCGCAGCCCAATTCTAAAACCGCACGCGGGACAATATTGAATAAACTGACAATCTTAAGCACGGGATCGTCTTTTAGGAAATCTCTACGATTTATATCTCTTTGATTTCGCTTAAACCAGTTATCGCCTTCAAATTGTTTAAAAATGTTATCCTGTAGCATATTAATCAAGCAGGGCTTTAAATCGCCGCGTTATATAATCTACGTCATTATCTGTAAGACCTGGATAGATAGGAATAGATAATGCCCTTTGGTAATAAAATTCGGATTGGGGAAAGTCTTTAGTATTTAAACTAAACTTATTTTTGTAAAACGGCTGCCTATAGTTGGGGATATAGTGCACTTGCGTACGGATATTATATTTCATTAAGGTCTGCATCAACTTCATTCTGGATAGCCCAAGATATCGGTAATTAATTTTGAGAACGTATAGATGCCAAGAAGATAAGACATTGGCATCGACGAACGGAATGGTTATTTCTTTCATATTTCTAAAACACTCGTTATATGTATTTGCGATTTCTCTTCTTCTTTTTATAAATTTGTTTAATTTCTTAAATTGCGAAATTCCGAGCGCGCACTGAAAATCTGTTATCCGGTAATTAAAACCCAAATTGCGCATTTCATAATACCAGGGACCATTTTTTTCCGTAGCCCTGTCTCTATAGATGCCGTGATTCCTCAACGCCTTTAGTTTCTCATAAAATTGCTTATTGTTAGTCGTAATTGCGCCCCCTTCACCAGTGGTAATTATCTTTACGGGATGAAAACTAAAAACAGTCATATCGGAATGCCGGCAACTGCCTACCTTAAACCACCTGCCGTCAACTTTATATTGCGCGCCTAAAGCATGGCTGGCATCTTCGATTATGAAAAGTTTATTTTTTTTCGCAATCGCGGATATTTCTTTCATCTTGCACGGTAAACCAGAAAAATGTACTGGCAGGATCGCCTTTGTCCTCTTGGTAATCTTTCTGGATATTTGTTCCGGGTCAATATTGACGGTATGATAATCTATATCCGCAAATACAGCAGTTGCCCCGGCATAGAGCACTGAATTGGGTGTGGCTATAAAAGTAATGGGGCTAGTTATAGCCTCATCTCCTTTTTTTAAACCAGCCGCTAAACAAGCTAAATGTAACGCTGCTGTTCCAGATGAAACTGCTACAGCATACCTTGCACCACAATAGCCTGCCAAGGCACTTTCAAGTTCTTTCACCTTTGGTCCCTGTGTTATCCAATCTGATTTTAAAACCCTAACTACTTCTTTGATATCGCTTGTATCAATACACTGCCGTCCATAAGGTATATATTTCATCTTTTTAAATATTTATGAGTTTCTTTAATTGCTCAACATTCAACCATTGAGTATTGTTATCGCTCCTATAACCTTTAAATTCCAGATCTAAATATTTGCCATTTTTCCCCTTATTTTTATGGTCTACTACCTTAGGGTAAACAATAAACCTATCTTTAAATTCATAACTATGGATTCCGTCATCAGCGGGCAAGAGCGTCTCATGCAGCTTCTCCCCTGGCCTTATCCCAATTACCTCCTGCTTACAATTAGGGCATATAGCCTTTGCTAAGTCTACAATCCGCATGCTCGGTATCTTTGGGACGAAGATTTCTCCTCCTTGCATCATTCTTATACAGCTTAAGACGAATTCCACCCCCTGCTCTAAGGTTATCCAGAAACGGGTCATCCTTTTATCCGTAATCGGCATAATCCCGGTCTTGCGGCACTCCTTAAAAAAAGGAACGACGCTACCCCGAGAACTAAAAACATTTCCGTATCTTACTACGCTAAATTTAGTTCCATAAGGTGAATAATTATTGGCTGCCACAAACATTTTTTCGGCGCAGAGCTTAGTTGCTCCATAAAGATTTACCGGATTTGCGGCTTTATCAGTACTGAGCGCTATAACTTTTTTTACATTATTATCTATAGCTACATTTATGACATTCTCAGCCCCTATGATATTTGTCCTTACTGCTTCAAAGGGATTATATTCGGCTGTAGGGACTATTTTTAATGCTGCGGCGTGAATTATAATGTCTACCCCGTGAAAAGCCCGGTGTAACCTTTCTGGATCCCTGACATCGCCAATAAAATATCTAATATTTTTATATTTTTCTTCGCTAAAAATTTTTTTCATTTCATATTGCTTCATTTCATCCCTGCTAAATATAATTAATTTTTTCGGCTTATACCTCTTTAATACTATTTCTGTAAATTTCTGGCCGAATGAACCTGTTCCACCCGTAATCAGTATTACTTTATTATTGTGAGTAGACATCTTTTATAACCTCCATAGTTATTTAATGCCCCTCTCAGAACCGAACGTGACCATTTCGGTCATTCGGCTCCCCGAGAACATATCC
>Ga0315286_10000598_pt1 | contig 30907 bp, 29 predicted proteins | sample YL17G10_0_MG_FD_205038 | JGI IMG/M metagenome (GOLD analysis project Ga0315286, IMG submission 205038) | Sediment microbial communities from Yellowstone Lake, YNP, Wyoming, USA - YL17G10_0 | ecosystem: Environmental > Aquatic > Freshwater > Lake > Sediment | place: USA: Wyoming | collected... | reverse complement strand
ACTATTTTAGCGCAACAGATAAAAAAGTCAAGACTATTTTATCTGTATAGGTAATAAAGACAGAAGTGATAGTTGGCAGGACCGCCACGGTAAGCGTTCTTTGCCAAGCTATTTCCATTTCACGGTATAGACGATCAGTTCCTTGCCCCGACATGCTCAATTCGAAAGCCAGCGAGTCGCCGATAGGGGAGGGCCGGCCTTGCATTTTTGCAGGCAAAGGGCGAGAATGAATTTCCGCGACGAAGGAGGAAGGCATGAAATCCTGGATCCAATTTATCTCCCGGCTTCTCCTTTCCCTGATCTTCCTGGTCAGCGGATTTCAAAAGCTCCTCCATTTTTCCCAGACGCAGGCCGCCGTCGCCCAATATGGCCTGCCCATGGCCAAGTTTTGCGCGGCGGGCGCGATCTTCATCGAAATCGTGGGCGGTTTGGCCCTCGTCCTGGGACTGCGGACGAAGTCGGCGGCCTTGATCCTGGCCCTCTTTCTCGTGCCGGTGACCCTTGTGTTCCATGGCCGGATCTCGGACCCGGCCATGCTCACCCAGTTCCTGAAAAACGCGGCCATCATCGGAGGCTTGTTGATGGTTTTCGCCTTTGGCGCGGGCGATATCACCCTCGACAAGACGCTAAAGATCAGGAAGACCTAGGATCGGACGCATCGGGGCGAAATCATGACGAAAGCGCGCAAAATCGGAATCCTGACCGGCGGCGGCGACTGCCCGGGCATCAACGCCGTCATCCGGGCCGTGGCCAAGAAAGCGGTGTTGGAGTTCGGCCTGGAGGTCGTCGGGATCGAGGACGGATACGAGGGGCTGATCCACAATCGGTACCGCAGCCTCGGGACCAACGAAGTCTCCGGCATCCTGACGCTCGGCGGGACGATCCTCGGCACATCGAACACGTCGAATCCGTATTCCTATGCCGTTTCGAAAGACGCCGCGGGCGAGGTCGTCCTCGCCGATGTCTCCGGGACCGTGCGGGACAACATCCGGGGGCTCGGCCTCGACGCCCTGGTCTGCATCGGGGGCGACGGGACGCTCGGCATTGCCGCCCGCCTGATGACGGACGGCATCCCGGTCGTAGGCGTGCCCAAGACGATCGATAACGACCTCCGGGGGACGGAGCGGACGTTCGGGTTCGACACGGCCTGCGCCATCGCCACCGAGGCCATCGACCGGGTCCATACGACCGCCCAATCGCACCACCGGATCATGATCGTCGAGGTCATGGGCCGGCGCGCGGGCTGGATCGCGCTCTACGCGGGGATCGCCGGCGGGGGGGATGTCATCCTCATTCCCGAAATCCCCTACGACTTGGGCGCGATCGGGGCCAAGATCGAAGAGAGGCGGGCGAACGGCAAGCGCTTCAGCATCGTGGTCATCGCCGAGGGCGCGAAACCCGTCGGCGGCGACGTCGTCGTCAAGAGGATCGTGGCCGACAGCTCCGATCCCGTCCGCTTGGGCGGCGTGGGGTTCGTGCTCGGCAGCGAGCTCGAACGCCTGACCGGGAATGAAACCCGGACGGTCGTCCTCGGCCACCTCCAACGGGGAGGCTCGCCGACGGCCTACGACCGGGTGCTCGCCACCCAGCTGGGCGCGGAGGCTATGGATCTGATCGTGCGCGGGGAATTCGGCCGCATGGCCGCCGTCCAGGGAGGCGAGATCACGAGCTGCCCGCTCGAGATGGTGACCGGCGGCCCGCGCCTCGTCCCGCTCGACCATCCCCTGATCGCGGCCGCCCGCGGCCTGGGGACGAGCTTCGGGGACCTAACGAAACGGTGACACAATACCTGATTCCCCATTTCTTCCTAAAACGGGGACACCCAGCCCCCCCCCGCTTCGTGATCGGTGCTTATTTTGGACGGTGGGTGTCCCCGTTTTAGGGAAACAGGTATTGTGTCTCCAATTGAATAGAGGGCCCGCCACTCTAGCGGGGAGCTTTAAATTCGGCCAGAAATTCAGCCGGCGAAGAGATGCGCGGCCCCTCTTTCTTTTTCGGGTAATGGCGCTTATTCCCCGTGATTAAGACTTCCGCCCGCGCCGCCACCGCGGTTTCCCAGAACGGAGCATCAGTCGGATCCGGCCAGGGAATCGAGATCGGCGGGGGAGTCACCCAAACACCGTCTTCTTCGATCTGTGTTAGCAAAGCATCGACGTCGGACGGGGCAAAGCCGAAAACCGGCCGGGAGAGGACTTCTCGATATTCGGTCCGGATCCGGTAATCATGAGCGGTCTGGACCATTCCCGTGAGAACCAAGCGGAGGACGGCGGCGGAGGGTCCGAACGGCTTCAACAGCCCGGCGACCAGGACATTCGTATCCAGGACGATGATCATGCCCGTCGGGATTTCCGGACGGTGCGGATTTCTGCTTCGATCCGTTTTTCCGGCCAGCGGTCGAGCCCCTTGGCGGCTGCTGTTTTCTGCATCTCTTCCATTGCCATCAAGGCCCGGCTCCGGCGAAGAGCCCGCAAGCGGGCCTCGAGGTTGGATTCATCGGCCCCGGTCAGAATGGCGATCGGTTTTCCGTTCGAGGTGACGATGACATCGGCTTCCTTGACCTTGTCCCAGACCTCTTTGGGTTTCGTGTTCAAATCCCGGACCGAGACGTAGCGCATGGCCGCTCTCCTTGATGCCTTCTTGTGCAGTTTATTGTAATACAACTATCAATCATCTGTCAATCAAAGGGGTGTCAGCTCCTTCGAGTCAGGCTGAATTCGAGAAGCGAATCCAGGATCTCTCGATAGCGGGCCTTAACCGGCAGGTCCCGAATGATGTGGCGGGCCCTGCTCCCGTATCGGCGCATGGTCTTCCGGATATCGTCGGCCACACCATGCCGGACGGCGAGCTCCCGGACGTTCTCGATATCCGACAAGGAAAGGTCTGGACGTCCGAACAGGCCTTTAAAGATTTTTCGTTCCTCGGGACTCGCCCGCTCCACGAGCCGAAGATACCACAGCGTTTTTTTGCCCTGGCGGATATCCGAGCCCACGGGCTTTCCCAGGAGGACCTCATCGCCGAATAGGCCCAGCTCATCGTCTTTAAGCTGAAAAATCAGGCCGAGGCTTTCGCCCAAGCGCTCGAGACTCGGCACGATGCGCCGGCTTCCTTCCCCGAGGATCCAACCCATGATCAATGGGAGGGAGAAGGAATATCGGGCGGTCTTGTATCGATAGAGGTCGAGCACTTCGCGTTCCGAGGTCGGCTCCGGCGAGGACCCGGTCTGGATATCGCGCATCTGACCCAGACCGACCAGGCCGAATTCGGCGGCGAAAAGCGCCTGGGCCGACGCCGTCCGGAGACACGGGCCGGGGAGACTGGCCAGCGCTTCAAACGCCAGGAAAATGGCGATTTCTCCCGCGCAGATACCCATGCTCATCCCGTAGTGTTCCGAATCCGGGATCCCGTTCTTTTTCGCCAGGTCCGCATATTGGCGGTGAAGGGTTGGAGCTCCGCGCCGGAGCGTGTCCCGGTCCATGATGTCATCGTGGATGAGAAGGGCCGACTGCATGAGCTCCAGAGCCGTCCCCGCCCGCAACGCGGATCCGGACAAGCGGCGTCCCCTCATTTCGAAACCGAGGCAGACCAGGCCTCCCCGGATGAGCTTTCCTTTCCGGGTGAACTCCGCCAGCCGATGCAGAACGTCCAATCCCCATGGCTTAAGCGCGGCCATCCGTTCTTCTTTCCCGGCTAAAAAATCCTCAAGGTCGGAAAGGAGGCGCTCCTGCGCCCCGTCGAAATAGGATTCGCCGATCATCGAGCACCATCCTTCGCTGCGAAAGCGTTTCGTATCTCCCTCCGGATGATCCGACTCCGTGAAGGCCTGGTTTTTCTCGAGAAAATGACGACCGCGAGCCGGGTCATTGTCGTCCCCCGTCTCCGGCTTTTTCCCGATTCTGTCCCTGCCGCCCCGCCGCGCGGGCTTCCAGCCGCCGGACGACCTCGAAGATCAGCTCCTCGGGGGTTGAAGCCCCGGAGGCGATGAAAACCGTGGCATCATCCGGTATAACAATGGTCTCCACATTTTCGGGGTTGTCGACGAGGTGCGTATCGGGATTGATCTTGAGGGCAATGTGGAAGAGGTTCAGGGTGTTGGCGCTGCGTCGGGAGCCGATGATGATGACGCAGTCGGCCGTCTGCGTGTGGACCTCAACCTCCCTCTGCCGAGTCTTCGTCGGCTGGCAGATGGTGTCGTGGAAGACGACGTCCGGGACGATCTTACGGATCCTGTCGACGACGCGGCCCGCCTCCTCTTTAACGAATGTGGATTGGACGACGACGCCGGCCCTGAGCACGCCCCGGAAAAGCTCCGGCGTAACGTCGTCCGGCTCCTTGATGATGACGGCGTTTCGGACCTGTCCGACGATCCCCTGGATTTCCTCATGGCCGGCCCGGCCGATGACGATGGGCGTGCGTCCCTCCGCCTCGACCTCGCGGATCTTGTTGTGAATGATCCTCACCATGGGACATGTGGCGTCGACGAACTCAAGCCCGTGTTCCTCGAGTTCACGGTATCGCCGGAGCGGGGAGCCATGGCTCTGAAGGATGACGACCCCGCCGGGCGGCACCTCCTCCAGTGTTTGGACAATATGCAGGCCCTTGGACTTGAGGCCCTCGATGACATGCTCGTTGTGGACGATATCGCCGAGCATGAAGAACGCCCGGCCCTCGCTCGCGGCCAAGAGCTTTTCCGTGAGCTCCAGGGTTTTGCGGACACCGACACAGTAGCTGAGGGTTTCGGACAGGACGATTCTCAACGCCGTTCCTTTCAGTCGTTCCGAACATCAAACCGAGGCGGAGCGTAAAGAATGCTGAACGACAGCGTCTTTCTATCTCCGAGGCTCTGGTGGCGATCGGCGCGGGCTTTGAGGCATGCTCCTCCCGCGTTTACTCCAAAGAACAGAGCTATGGGGAGTATAAGCCGCGGTTCGAAGGCGGTCAAGGTTGAGAGAGGCGACCGCTCAGGCTGCGGCGCGCCCGGCGCGCTTCCGTTCCTTGAAGTCGAGGATCTTCTTCCGGATGCGGAGGGACTGCGGTGTGACCTCGAGCAATTCGTCATCGTTGATATAATCCATGAACTGATCCAGGGCCAACTTGACGGGCACGTCGATTTTAGCGGCGATATCCGAAGTCGAGGAGCGCATATTGGTCAGGTGCTTCTCTTTGGTGGGATTGACGTTCAGGTCCTCGTCCCGCATGGTTTCGCCGACGATCTGGCCGACGTAGACGCTGTCCCCGGGTGACACGAACAGGCGGCCGCGGTCCTGGATGCTCGCTACCGCATAGGTGGCCACGGTCCCGGTGCGATCGGAGACCAGGACGCCGTTGCGGCGTCCTGGGATCTTCCCCGCCCATTCGCGGTAGCCGAGATATGTATGAGCCATGACGCCGTTCCCCTTGGTCTGGCTCAGGAATTCCGAACGGAACCCGAACAGGCCCCGCAGGGGAACGGTGTAGGTCAACCGGACATAGGTTCCCTTGAGGTCGATCATCTTCTGCATCAGGCCCCGGCGTTCGCCCAGCATGGAGATGACGGCGCCGGCATTCTCCTTGGGTGCGTCCAGCACGAGGGTCTCGTAGGGCTCCAGGATATTGTTGCCTTCCCGGCGGGTGATCACCTGGGGCATCGAGACTTGGAACTCGTAGCCTTCGCGGCGCATCTGTTCGATAAGGACGGCCAGCTGCAGCTCGCCGCGTCCGGCGACGGTGAAGCGGTCCGGCGAATCGTTCCATTCCACGGAGATGGAGACGTTCGTCCTCAATTCCTTCTGGACCCGCTCCCGCAGCTTGCTGGACGTGACGTATTTGCCCTCCCGGCCGCCGAATGGGCTGGTGTTGACCATAAACATCATGGACACGGTCGGCGGCTCGATGAAGAGGAGGTCCAGGCGGACGGGCCTCTCGGGATCCCCGATGGAGTCGCCGATGGTGATGGCCGGGATGCCGGCGAAAGCGAAGATCTCGCCCGCCTCGACGGCCGTCGTTTCCTTGCGCTCCAGCCCTTCGAAGACGAATAGCTTCTGGATCTGTCCCGGGGCCTGCTTGTCGCCCTCGGAAAAGACCACGACCTTGTCGCCGGGCTCGATCCGCCCGCCGAAAAGCCGGCCGATGCCCAGGCGGCCGATGTAGTCGTCGTGGGCGATATTGGTGACCAAGGCCGACATCGGACTTTTCCGGTCGTAGTCCGGAGGCGGCACTTTCTTGAGAATGGTCTGGAAGAGCGGGATCAAATCCCGGGCGGGTATGTCGAGGTCGAGGGCCGCTCTACCTTCCCGGCCCGAGGCATAAACGACGGGAAAATCCAGCTGTTCCTCGCTCGCCTCCAGCTCGACGAACAGGTCGAATGTCTCGTTGATGACCTCCTGGATCCGGGCGTCCGGACGGTCGATCTTGTTGATGACGACGATCGGCCGAAGGTCGAGCTCGAGGGCCTTTTTCAGCACGAACCGGGTCTGGGGCATGGGGCCTTCGGAGGCGTCGATGAGGAGGAGGACGCCGTCGACCATCCGGAGGACGCGCTCGACCTCCCCGCCGAAGTCGGAGTGGCCCGGCGTGTCGACGATGTTGATTTTCACGCCCTTCCAGACGAGCGACATGTTTTTAGAAACGATGGTGATGCCGCGCTCGCGCTCGAGGTCACCGGAATCGAGGATGCAGTCGCCCATCTGGTCGATGTTGCGGAACAAATGGCACTGCCGCATCATGGCGTCGACCAGGGTCGTTTTGCCGTGGTCGACGTGGGCGATGATGGCCACGTTGCGGATGTCTTTTCTATGCACGAAAGGCTCCTGGGGTTGGTTGTCCGTCCGGAATGAACGGACGTAATTCCCTATTATAACCTAAAAACCTCATCGAGCCCAGTCCTATCTCGGGGGGGAGGCGTTGCAGCCTTTTCGTTAGGAGAATCCCGAGGATTTTGGTATCGTGTTGAATCTGAAATTCCGAAGAGGAGAACGCATCCATGTCGACAAAACAATGGGCTGGGCCGCCGGCCATGAGCATCAATCCCAAACAGCGCTACCGGATCAAGATCGAGACCGTCCGGGGGACGATCGAGCTGGACCTCTCTCCCCAGCATGCCCCGAAGACCGTGAACAATTTCGTCTTTCTGGCGAGGGAAGGCTTCTATGACGGCGTCGTTTTCCACCGCGTCATCCCCGATTTCATGATCCAGGGCGGGGACCCGACCGGAACGGGCCGGGGCGGCCCCGGCTACAAATTCGGGGATGAAGTGGAAGGCAATCCCCTGAAGCACGAGACGGGCGTCATCTCGATGGCCAACGCCGGCCCGAATACCAACGGCAGCCAGTTCTTCATTACCCACTCTCCCCAGCCTCACCTCAACGGTAAGCACACGGTCTTTGGAAAGGTGGTTAAGGGCCAGAATGTCGTCGATGCCATCCGGACCGGTGACATCATGATCCGGACGACCGTCATCGAGGAGTAAGGACGTCGCTCTCCGGCCGCAAAGGAGAGGCCATTCGCGGAGCCGGGGAACTCGAAGTCCGCGAAGCCCGGATTTCTTTGATATTTTTGCCCGATTCAGGTCTAATGAAATCCTAGCCAAGAGGTCGGCCTGATAAGCGGTTTTCGGCGTAGGATAAAAGGAGACGATCTCTCTGGCTGCCGGGAGAGCTGATGGCCAAGATCGTTCTGACGGGGGATAGAGCCACGCTCTCCCACTACCACCATAATATCTATTTGGGCTTCCTGTCGTGCCTCACCGACAGGCTGTGCCCGGCGCCCATTTATAAGACGATCGTCTCCCCCGTGGAGCACGACGCCGAGGGAACGGTAACATTGCCGAACCTCAGCTTGAGGGCGGTCGAAGCGGCTTGCGTACGGGCGGGTTTTCCGAGGGACGATATCGGAATCGTCCATCACGATTTTCTGGAGTCAAAGATTACCCCAGAGACCAAAATCGTGGGCATTACGACCCACGACCCCCTGGGTCTCGGCCCCGCCACTACGACCTGGTCGACGATCTTCAAGGGCACACCGTACAACAGAATCTATTTTCTGGCTCTCATGAAGCGCATTAAGGACCTCAAAAAAAAGCTCCGCTTCAAGGTCGTGGTCGGAGGTCCGGGCGACTGGCAGGTCAGCGACCCTGAAACAATGAAAGCCCTCGGAATCGACTACGTCGTCATGGGGGAGGGAGAGATCTCGGCACCCAAGCTGTTCGGCCGGATCCTGAACGGCGATCCGGGGGGGCCTACGCTCGTGGAAGACAGGGCGCCGACCGCGGATGAGATCCCGCCGGTCCTTGGGCCGTCCGCCCACAACCTCATCGAAATTACCCGGGGCTGCGGGCGGGGCTGCGATTTCTGCGGGCCTACCACCTCGGGGAACTTCAGGTCCCTGCCTCTCGACAAAATCCTGGGCGATGTGAGGGCTTATCTCGACCGGGGTATATCCAGCGTGACATTCCAATCCGACGACACCTTGAGGTACGGCTCTCAGACTCTGCTTCCGGAGAAAGAGGCGCTCCTGAGCCTATTCGAAGAGGGCTATGGGGCCGGCGCCCGGCAAATCTACATCACCCACGCCTCGTTCGTGAACATTGCCCAGCATCCTGACGTCATCGGAGCGCTGACGAAGCTCGTGAACGCTCACGGTATGGATTTTTTCGGCTGCCAGCCGGGCCTCGAAACCGGAAGCCACCGGCTTATCGGACGATACATGAAAGGCAAGGTGTATCCCCGGGATCCAAAGGAGTGGCACGAGGTGGTGATTGAGGCGCTCAAGGTGATGAAAAGATACAAGTGGTACGCCGTCTGCACGCTCATCTGCGGACTGCCCGAGGAAGACGCCGAAGACATCGCGATGACCGTGGAGCTCATCAAGAAGGTCGGGAATTTCGAAGCGTTGTACATTCCCTTGTTTTTCGCCCCCATGAGCATGACGAAACTCAAGGACAGGGAAAGATTCATCGCGGACAATATGCTCCGGGAGCATTGGGAGCTGATGCTGGCCTGCTGGGACCACAATTTCAGGCACATGAAAAAGCTGTATGGTCTCGTCGCCGGCGAGCACCATCCGGCCTTTAGGGCGTTGATGGGAAGTCTCATATTCCTGATGAGGGGCTGGATCAATTTTCGGAGAGATTACGTGCTGAATAAGGCGGCTAGATCCCGACCCGCCTCAACACGGAGTGTATCACCGGTGAAGTGAAAATTATCGGCTCCGGAACCTCACCCAAAGAGCGGTGAATATTCTATTCGGCGGAGCCGCCGAAAGCGTCCTTGAGGAGTTTGCTCTGGCGCGTGAAGGCCAGCCGCGGACTCGTCGTCTCCTTCATCAGAGCGATTTCCTGGGTGAGGAGCCGGCCGATATACATCGTGTACGTGACGGCCCTCTTCGACTCCCGCTTGTAGAGCGAGTGGTCGCGGTTGATATAGACGACGTTGCCCTCCGTAAAACATTCGGGCCCGCTTTCGCCGAAGAAATCCAGGCAAACCGATATCCCGAACTCCCCCAGACGGATGCGGCGGACGATGGCGTTGGGCGTGATTTTCTTGACGAGCGGATTTTTGCGTTTCTTGACTTTAGGTTTTCCCGGGAGTTTTTCCGCGGCGTTTGCGGGCTTGACCGCGCCCCCGGCGAGTATCGGTTTTTTGCCTTCCGCCGCGGCGCCGCCGACGCCTTCGGGATCCCCATAAGGGATGGGACCGAAGGGAGAAAAATCCGGATTCATGGCCAGCGCCCTATGGATCTTTTGGAGGGCCTCTTTGACGGCCCTTCCGGCCCGGAGATCTTCCCGCCGGTCGGCGTCATGACCGAGTTTCTTTTTGATGATCCCAAGCACTTTTTCCATGACTTTGAGAAATTGCTGGTATTGGTCGGAATCCGTGACGAAGTTCGATCGGTCCGAGGTGATGGGCAGGAAGTTGGCATGGATCTCTCCCCGGACGCGGGCGATCGCCTTGCCCCAGGTCTCCATCCCGAACAGCTCTCTCTTGACGGTCGCGCCCTTGACCTTGAGGTCGATGCCGAGCTCCTTGATCGAAGCCATCGAGCCGGAGGTGATGATGATTTCCCCGGCAACGACCCCGTAGGGCGTCCCTTCGAGCACCGGGATGTGCTGGCCCGCATAGCTCCGGGGCGGGATCCGGCGGCCGTTCATGTAGACGATGAAATCCGCCGCCCGGAGTGGAACGCCGTCCTTGATTTTGTCTTCCGCCTCCCCGATATCGAAGGCCTTGGTCAGGCCCGTGAGGGTGATGGTCGTGCCGTTGCCCCTGTCCGGATCGGGCGCCAGGATTTCGCAGGGAAGATTCCAGCACCCCTGGGCGGATTCCCATTCGTTTTTATCAAAAACGACCCGGGCGGCGAATGCATCCCGTTGGGTCAACACCTCGAAGCGCGCTGCCGCGGCCAATGAAGCGAATTTTCCGATGCCGAACTGGCCGATCCGCTCCCGCTTGAATCGGGGGGATACGGACCGGAGGACTTTCTCGTCCGAGCCGATGTTGAAGTATTGCTTGAGCCCGTCGGCATCCATGCCTGAGCCATTGTCCTGAATGGTGATCCGGTCGGGGCCGATATAGACATAGATATTGGTGGCGTCCGCATCATAGGCGTTGTTGATGAGTTCCCGGAGAAGTTCAACGCTTTCCGAGTACATGCGCTCGCCGATGGCGATAATGTGCCGCTTGTCGACGGTGACTTCAAGCTGCTGCTTCTCCTTGATTTGCTGGGCCATGGTTTATATCTTGTTCAAGAATATAAAGATCCCCGGGCGTTTGTCAATTGATAAGGGCTTTGGAGCTATTCTTCGCTCCGAGGCCCGCCTTCCATTGGAATCCTGGCTCAAGATCAGCCAGGTTCGAACCCTTTCCGTCGAGCGGATCGGCGAGCGGATCGGTCGGATGGACGTCTAAACGCTCGCTCGCCTTCTCGAAGGTTTCAACGAGATCTGCGGCCAAAAGCTGCAGTTCAATAAGCTCCGGCCATTAGAGGGATGCTGCCTCAACTTCTCCGTGGCCTCCCTTGTGGGGAAGGAACAAGTCCCTCAGACGAATCTCATCGCTTCTCAAGGTAAGCACGATATAGAGAATCGACCAAAATAAGTCAACAATGCCGGTCCACCAAAACGTCCTCGGAAAACCCGGGGAGCCGAAAATATAAACAAACAACAAAACGACATAGAAGATCCTTCCTATGGTTACACAACCTATATTTAGAAGATAACGTCGAATGTTGAGAGCGGAGAGGATTTGCAGGTATGCAAAGCAGAACAGAAATGATGCTATAAATATGGCATAGAAATGGTGAACCGGTGGTTCTGGGAAGACCGTTCCGATCATAAACAGGTAAACGAGTCCGGCAACGATGTCCCATATGCCGCTTAAAAAGAACGTGAGCGACAAAGCCTTTATTGATTTTGATTTTTTCATCATGACCTCCTCACTCTTTAAGAAATGGGACAATGAAAGCATATTCCCGGTCCAGCGTCGCCGTCAATGACCGCGGAAGTCGGGCCTATCCTGCAACTCCACTTATTCGGCCTGCCGCTCCTGACTTCAAGCTCCGACCGGACGAGGGCAAGGGCGGCCGGAAGCTGCATGACTTGTCCACGGCGGCCGGGGCCCCGGGCTTGCCCGGGGGTCCTTTTCCGCCGTACTCGCCCGTGGTTAAAAGCCACGGGCGAGTGGCGAGCCGAAGGCTCGTCCCTTGACTTATTCGTACTTGACATTAAATCGGAATATATGTTACTTATGAATTCATGATTGCCCGGGCTTTTTGGCAGCGACGCCTGGAGGACGCTTGGCGGGAAGCTCCGATTGTCTGGCTTGCCGGTGTCCGCCGATCCGGCAAAACAACCCTGGCTCAAAGTTTGGGCGATGAACGGATCCATTTCATCAATTGCGATCTTCCGATCGTCGAAGATCAAATCGCTCATCCGGATCATTTTTACCGGGAAATTCGAAAGCCGATCGTCGTCTTTGATGAAATCCATCAACTCAAGGATCCCTCCAGACTCCTGAAGATCGGCGCCGACATGTTCCCCCGGCTCAAGATCCTGGCGACCGGATCATCGAGTCTGGCCGCCGGCCGCAAATTCAAAGATACGTTGACGGGCCGAAAAAGGACCGTTCATCTCACGCCCGTCCTCTATGACGAATTATCATCCTTCAACGACACACCCCTTTCCAAGCGTTTGTTTCACGGAGGGCTTCCGGAGACACTCTTGGCTCCGGGAAAAAGCACGTCGTTTTATCGGGAGTGGATGGACTCATTTTTTGCCCGGGATATCATGAAATTATTTCCCATTCGTTCCCCCGAGAAATTCAACGCGTTGCTCGAATATCTTCTGCGCCAAAGCGGCGGATTAATGGAAACGACAAGGACGGCTTCGGCGCTCGGGATCTCGCGTCCGACCGTCGAACGCCATTTGCGGACTTTGGAAGCCGCCCAGGCGGTCGTTCTCATCCGCCCGTTCCATGGGGGCGGACAAAAAGAGATCGTCAAGATGCCCAAGGTTTACGCGTTCGACACCGGCTTTGTTACATTTGCCCGCGGTTGGGATCCTCTTCGGCCGGAAGATTACGGCATTCTCTGGGAACATCTGGTCCTAGATTTCATGAGAGCGCATATGCCGGATCAGAACATCCGATACTGGAGAGACGCCGCGGGCCGGGAAGTGGATTTCATCATCGATCGTAAGCGCGACGAAATCGACGCCATCGAGTGCAAATGGAATCCTTCGCATTTCGAAGCAACGGCTTTAAAAACGTTTCGGACGTACTACCCTCGCGGACGCAATTTTCTCGTCTCCCCGATGATCAAAGAAGGCTACGTGAAGGAAATGGCAGGTCTCTTGATCAACGTGGTCGGACCATCGGGGCTCCTGGCGGCCAAACGCCCCGCGTCCTCGACCCGGCAATAACCCGGCCTCGCCTCGGCTTGAGATCTCCTGCTTGGTCGACATGCTATTCGTAATGCGTCCACATCCGAATGACTTTGACCGTCTTGATTTCGTCGAGGGCTTGATACACGAGGCGGTGCTGGATATTGATCCGGCGGGAAAAAGCCCCGGATAAATCGCCCACGAGTTTTTCGAAGGGTGGGGGAGTCTCAAAAGGATTCTGGGCCGGAAGTTCGAGGAGAACCTCGGCATTTCCCCGATAAATAATCGCTTGTTGATGATGCGATGTTCTGACATCACTCCACGGGAATTATGGTTTATTCTCTTTTCTAGTATAATAAACAGAAAGAGGGAGTTGCCATGAAACGAACCGCTTTCGTCCTTATCTCCGGCGCGCTTATCACCTTGGCCTTCGGATGTTTCCGCATGTTTCCGCCCCGGATCAATCTTAATCGCTTCGGCACGATCGGGCTCGTCCAATTCCGTACCGAGGTGAAGGGCAATCTCGCCGAATATGGCACCCGGGTTTTCGTCGAGGTGCTGGTCAAGTCCCAGCCCGGAGCCCGGATCAAGGAGTTGGGACGCGAAGATGAGGTTCTTCGGGACATTGGAGCGAACCGGTTTTCCCCCGACGCCCTGGAAACGATGCGTCGGCGGTTCAACGTGGATACCGTGATTTTCGGGACGCTGGACGTATCCAACATCCGTCCCCGGGTGGATCTGCTCTCGATCATCTCAAGCCTGAGTGTTTCGGCCGAGGTGGACGCCATGCTGACCGCCCGCCTCCTCGACACGCGGGACGGCACGACATTATGGACGGACTCAGCCCGCGACCGCAAGACCGTGGCCCAGGTCAGCGTCTTTCGCGGCGGCGACATCTTCTTCGACGCCCGTGATCCCGAACGCGCCTACGGATCTCTCGTCCGGGCGCTTGTCGAGCGGACGACCCGCGACTTTCGAGGGCGGTAGAAAACCCGTCGCTTGTTCGAAGCATCCCTTATTCATCGGAATAAGGGGAAAATGAGAATGGATCAGGATCTGATCGTCTTTCCAATATGAGAAATAGCCATCCGAGGCAAATGTGTGATATATTGTGTAAATAGAGGTGTGAATATGTCCACCAATCTGGCCCTCGACGACAAATTGATTCTCGAAGTCAAAAAAGCCGGAAACCATAAGACGAAGAAGGAGGCCGTGACGGCCGCGCTTCGCGAATACCTCGCCCACCGCCGGAGGCTCGATGTTCTGGACGCGTTCGGGGCCGTCGATTTCGACGCTAAATACGACTACAAGAAAGCTCGAAGCCGGTGAAAGTCCTCGTTGACACGTGCGTCTGGTCGGCCGTCCTGAGGCGTCGATCGCCGGATCCGGAATTATCGGTGAAGATGAAGGATCTTATAGGAGCCGATCACGCGGTCATGATCGGACCCATCCGCCAGGAATTGCTATCGGGAATCTCCGACTCTGCGCAGTTCGGAAAGCTGCGAGCGGCGCTTTCGGCGTTTGAGGATCTTCCCCTCCGAACGGAGCATTTCGAACAGGCGGCGGAATTCTCCAACATTTGTCGAAAAGCGGGAGTCCAGGGATCGTCGATCGATTTCCTGATTTGCGCGGTCGCGGCGAAAGAGGCCTGGCCGATTTTTACAACCGACCGGGATTTCGACGTGTATCGCCGTCATCTGCCGATCCGGATCGTTTGATTCAATCTGTCGTTCGCTGCGTCCCTTTGCTAAGCTTGGCGTTGATCAGTCGATTGAGGCTGATGTTGTCTTCCGCGGCCTTCATGGCCAGTTCTTTATGAACATCAGGCGGGACTCGGACGACGAATTTCCCGCTGAATTTTCTGCTCGAGAACGGCGTCGGCGGAGTTTCTCCGTTCTTCTCCATATCGGATAAGACATCTGATACGACTTTACGGATTCCCCGAAGGGAACTCTCGGGGGTTTTAGTCAACCAGCTCAGGCCTGGAAATTCTAGGCAAAGGCCAACATATTCTTGATCTTCTTCGGACCACATAATCCTATAGGTATACCGGTCAATTTTCCGTTTCATGGATATTCTCTAGCTTATCAATTGCCGTAAGCACTTGCCTCACCTGATATGGCTTTGCCATTCCTTGATTTTCCTGGATATTGACATTTGGAAATCCGGGCCAGGGAGTTTTGTAAATACAATGGCTGGTCCCTCCTTGACGCGGAGATCCGAAAAAATGGTCGCATACCGAGCGCAAATCAGAAAATCGAACATTGTCCGGACTCCGCTTCATTTGATCGAGTATGCGGTCAATACGTTTCATAATAATGATACCAATAATGATACTATTTTCAAGTAAAATATATTTTTACTCGCTAGGCCATTTCCGCTTCGGGGAGAACGCGTCACGGACCATCAGATATAACGCTTGTGAAATTCGCAAATTCTCAGCGGCGCTCCGGCTAGAGTTGGGTTGAAAATATCTCGGGCTTCTCGCAATGACTCTCTAGCGCATTTTTTTCTCTCCCCCCTCTTGACAAACGCCCTTTCCGGGACTATCTTAGCCATAGTGAACAAAATGGTGAACACAATACGAAAAGAGCTGACCCTCCGACAGAAGGGGATCCTGAAGGCCGTCGAGGCCTTCGTCCTCGAACACGGGTACGCGCCGACCGTCCGCCAGGTCGGCCGCATCCTCCGCATCGCCAGCCCCTCGGCCGTCTTCAAGCACCTCGGGAGCCTCGAGAAGAAGGGCTACCTGACGCGCGACGGCGGGGAGCTGCGCCTCGCGGGCCGTCCCGCGGCGCTGGACCGGGTCAAGGTGCCGCTGGCCGGTCTCGTGCCGGCCGGCACGCCCAAGGAGGCCTTCGACGTCTCGCCCGACTCCGCCGTTGACGTCCCCGACTGGATGATCGGCCGCCGCCGAGGCAACATCTTCTGCATCCGGGTCGAGGGCAAGAGCATGATCGATGCCTTCATCGACGACGGCGATACCGTCCTTCTCGAACGGACGAACTCGGCCAGCTCGGGGGAGATGATCGTCGGGCTCCTCGAGGACGGCTCGGTGACCCTGAAGAGGCTCCGGCAGGAGGAGGACGGGAAGACGTTCCTCGTGCCCGAGAACCCCCTTTTCAAGCCGTTCGAGGTCGAAAACCTGCGGGTGCTGGGGCGGGTCATCGGAGTGATGAGGAAGTATTAGTGTGGGCCGGTTCATCGTCCACGTCGACATCGACGCCTTCTTCGCCTCCGTCGAGGTCCTCCTCAACCCGTCCCTCAAGGGCAAGCCGGTCATCGTCGGCGGTCTGCCCCACGAGCGGGGCGTGGCCTCCACCTGCTCCTACGAGGCCCGCAAGTTCGGCGTCCACTCGGGCATGGCCCTCCGCAACGCCTACAAGCTCTGCCCCCATGGCGTCTTCGTCCGGGGCAACTACCAGGTCTACGAGTCCTTCTCGAACCGGGTCTTCCGCATCCTCCACGACTACACGCCCGACGTCGAGGAGGCGTCGATCGACGAGGCCTACCTCGACCTGACCCGCTGCCGCCCCCTCTATCCGTCGTTCTCCCGGGCGGCCCGCGAGATGAAGGCCCGGGTCGAGCGGGAGACCGGGCTCACGGTCTCGGTCGGCGCCGCGCCGAACAAGGTCCTGGCCAAGCTCGCCACCAAGCGGGCCAAGCCGGCCGGCTACTTCGAGATCGAGCCCGGCCGTGAGGAGGAGTTCCTCCGCGACCTCCCGATCGACGCCCTGCCCGGCATCGGCCCGAAGTCCCAGGTCATCCTCCGGATGCTCAACATCCAGAAGTTCGGCGACCTGTGGGGCCTGCCCCGGACGACGCTCCACTCGATCTTCGGCCTGAATGGTGAGGACATCTACCTACAGTCGCGCGGCATCGACAGCCGCCCCCTGGCGGTCGAGGGCGGGCCCAAGTCCGTCTCGAGAGAGACGACATTCATGGAGGACCTGTGGGACGAGCGCCTGCTCCTGGCCCACCTGGCCTACCTCTGCGACCGGCTGACGCTCGCCCTCCGCCAGGGCCGCTATTACGCCCACGTCGTCGAGGTCAAGGCCCGCTATGCGGACTTCAAGACTGAGATCCGGCGCCGCCTCATGATCACCCCCCGCCAGGACATGGGCGACATCTACCGGATCGTCGAGGAGCTCTTCCTCCCGCTCCTGCGGGGCTCGCGCCTCGCCCTGCGCCTAGTCGGGGTCAAGGCCTCGGACCTCGTCCGGGCTCGGCCCCTGTCGCTCTTCGAGCCGTATTCCGAGAAGGGGGAGCGGCTGGGCGAGGCCGTGGACCGGGTGCGGGACAAGTACGGCTTCGGCGCGGTGCTCACGATCCGGGAGAAGATGCTCGACTCCCTCTATCCGGCCGACCGGAACCGCGGCTTTGTCCTCAAGACCGCCTCGCTCACGAAGTAGGACGCGGCGATGCACGTTCCCCTCCGCGTCCATTCCGTTTATAGCCGGGGGAAGGGTGGGGCGACCCTCGAGGAGCTGGCCTGGTGGGCCGCGCGCGAGAAGCTTCCGGCCCTGGCCCTCACGGATATGGGCAACCTCTACGGCTGGGCGAAATGGACCCGGGCGGCGAAGGCCGGCGGTTTCCGGCCGCTCTACGGCTGCGAGATCGAGGTGGGCGGCGAGCGGTTCCTGTTCCTGGTCAAGAGTCTCGACGGCTACGGGACCCTGATGGAGATCCTCAACCGCCGGGAGGTTCGCGACACCGCCGGGCTGGTGACGATCTACATCCCGCCGCCGAAGGACGAGCCGAAGGAAGTCGGGGCGGCCAAGGCCGCGCTCGAGGGCGCGGACCGGAAGCCCGCGATCGGGGGAGGAGGCGCGGTCGGAGGGGGCGGGGCCGGCGGCGCCGGTCCGCGGGGGACGGTCTCCCTGGAGGCGCTGGTCGCAGGCGCGCGCGAAGGAGCGTCCGCGGGCGACTTCTACGTGGGGTCCGACGTGTTCAACTTTCCTCGGGCTGCGGCGTTTGCCCGGGACCGGGGACTGCCCCTCGTCTGGGCCAATCCCTTGAAGTTCGTCGCCTGTCCCGAGCGGCTCGTCCTCGTCCACGCCCTCGACAAGAAGGTCCCGTATCCGCCCGAATGGGAGAGCCTCCGGCGCCGGGTGGCCCTCTATGGGCCCGACGGCGGGGCCGCCGCGCTCCGGAAGTTCGGCGACGCCGCGGCCGGGGCCTTCCGCCGGACGTTCGAGGTGGCCGAGAAGTGCGTCTTCGCCTTCGCCGGCGTCGTCCCGCCGCTCCCGGCCGACGTCTTTCCCGTGACGCTCCGCGATGAGGTGATGTCCCGCCTCCGCGGCCGCAAAGACCTTAGCTGGGACGCGCGGCAGCGGGCCAAGCGCGAGCTGGCCGTCATCGATAAGTCAGGCTTCGGCCCGTACTTCCTCATCGTCCACGACATCGTCGAATTCGCCCGGCGAAACGGCATCCTCCACAACCTCAAGGGCTCGGGCGCCTCGTCCTTCCTGGGCTATCTGCTCGGCCTGTCCCACGTCGACCCCCTCGCCTTCGACCTCTATTTCGAGCGCTTCCTGAACGCCGGCCGGCCCGACCCGCCCGACATCGACCTCGATTTCGACTCGCGCCACCGCGACAAGGTCCTGGCCTACGTCCTCGAGCGGTACGGGAAAGGCCGGACGGGCGCGGCCTTCGTCTGCAGCCTGAAGAACTTCGGCGCCCGGTCCGCGCTCTACGAAACCGCCCGGGCCTTCGGCCTGCCGCCCGAGGAGTCGCGAGCCCTCAGCAAGAAGGCGCCGTACTTCGCCGACCCGAGCTGGCTCAAGCAGGCCGCCCCGCCCCCGGGCTATCTCGAGGTCTGGAAGCTCGCCTCCGAGCTCACCTCGGTCTACCATGAGATCTCGCTCCACGTCGGGGGCGTCATTCTCACGCCCGCGCCCGTCGATCGGTACCTGCCCCTCGAAACGTCGGCCAAGGGGCTCCTCATGTCGCACTACGACCGGGACGCGGTCGAGGATCTGAAGCTCATCAAGCTCGACCTCCTCTCGGTCCGCGGGCTCGCGGCCGTCTCGGCGGCGAAGGTGGGATTGGGCCTGGCCGAGATCCCAGCCGGCGACGCCAAGACGTTCGGCCTGCTCAAGCAGGCCCGGACGATCGGCTGCTTCCAGGTCGAGAGTCCGGCCATGATGAACCTCCTCCGCCGGATGAAGCCGGCCACGATCTTCGATCTGACCCAGGCCCTGGCCCTCATCCGGCCCGGCCCGACCGAGAGCGGGATGAAGGAGGGCCTCCTCCGGAGCCGCGAGGGCCGGGGCGGGGCGTGCGACCCGTTCCTGGCGAAGATCCTGCCCGAGACCGACGGCGTGCTGCTCTACGAGGAGCAGGTGATGCAGATCGCCGAGCGCGTGGCCGGAATGCCGCCCGAGGAGGGCGACTTCCTCCGGCGCCGGCTGAAGAAGAAGGGCGATCCGCCGGCCGACCTGCGGGCCCGGTTCCTCAAAGAGGCCAAGGACCGGGGTTATGCGGCCGGCGAGGTCGAGAAGCTGTGGCAGACGATGGAGAAGTTCTCGTCCTATTCGTTCAACAAGGCCCACAGCGCCTCATACGCGGCCATGGCCTACCAGGCGGTCTACCTCAAGGCCCACCACCCGGTCCCGTACCTTGCGGCCGTCCTCAATGCCGGAGGCGGCTATTACGAGCTCGCGGAGTACGTGGAGGAGGCCAAGCGGCTCGGGATCCGGATCCTGGGGCCGGACGTGAACCGGAGCGGCCCCGGGTTCGAGGTGGAGGGGGCCGCCATCCGGGTAGGCTTCACCGCGATCAAGAGCCTGCCCCTCCGAACCATGGACAAGATCCTCGAGGAGCGGGGGAGCGGCGGCCCGTTCGTCTCGATCGACGACTTCCTGGCGCGCGTCGCCGCGTCAAAGTCGGAGCTGTTCACGCTCATCAAGGCCGGCGTCTTCGACTCGCTCGAGGCCAAGCGGACGCGGCAGATCCTGCGCTATTTCCAGGGGATCGACGGGCTGGAGGTCGCGTCCGACCTCGACCCGCGAGAGAAGGCCAGGATGCTCCTCGATTCGCTCGGCTTCAGCCCGGACGGCGACCCCCTGGCCCTCTACGAGGGCAAGCGGCCCGACCTGCGTATCAAGGACCTCCGCCGGCACGTGGGGCGGACGGTCGAGCTTGTGGTCCGGGTGGTCGACGCCCGCGGCCGGGAGGTGGCCGGCGGGCAAAAATACTTCTACCTGTTCGAGGACGAGACCGGGCTCCTCGAGGGCTTGGGCGATCGGAAATGCCTGACGATCGGCGAGCCGCCCGTCTGCTGCCTGCGGGGCGAGCCGCGCGCGGACGGGACCGGGACGGTGAAGATCCACGGATGTTCGTTCCTGAAAGCGTTCTAAATTGGGGTCAGGTCTTAACACTTAACAAATTTGACCCGGCCTGACCCCGTAGTGCCAGGTCTCGCTAAAAATGTTAAAAGTTAAGACCTGACCCCCAATGGGGACACCCAGCCCCTAGAGTCGTGATCCGTGCTTATTTTGGACAGTGGGTGTCCCCATTTTTTGACCCCCATTGAAATCGGGAGCGGGCCGGGCGATAATAGCCTTCCATGGACGTCACCAAAGCTATCGAAACCCGGCGGGCCTACCGTTCGCTCGAGTCCGTCGAAATCACGGACGATATCATCCGGGACCTGGCCCGGCACGCCCAGCTCGCGCCGTCCTGCGACAACAACCAGCCCTGGCGGTTCGTCTTCGTCCGCGATCCGGGGCGTCTCAGGGAGTTGCATGCCGCGCTGACGCAGAAGAACGACTGGGTCCATGCCGCATCGATGATCGTCGTCGTCTTCAGCCGCAAGGAGGACGACTGCATGATCAAGGACCGCGAATACCACCAGTTCGACGCGGGTCTGGCTGCGGCCTTTCTTATCTTACGGGCGGTCGAGCTCGGCCTTGTCGCGCACCCCATCGCCGGATTCAGTCCCAAGAAAACACGCGAAATTCTGGGCATCCCCGAAGGATATCAGGTAATCACCTGGATCAACATCGGGCGCCATGCGGCCGCACCCAGTCCGGTCCTGACGCCCAAGCAGGCCGCCGAGGAGGCGGAGCGGCCGGCCCGGAAAGCGTTCGGAGAATTCGCTTCGATCGACCTATTCGGAGGGGGATTCCCGCCGGCGTAGAGCATTCGTTTTCGGGCCAGGCCCGTGTGCATTCCCTCGGAATTCGGTGACGCGGGAATTCGGTGACGCGATCCCAATTCTCTTGATTTGGGTTCGTGTCACCGAATTCCGAAACCGAATTCCGCACCGGCCTCAGCGCATGTCGAGCGCCTGGTCGACCATAGCCAAATAATTCTTGACCGGGACGTAGCTCGGGATGGAATTCCCGGATCCCACGGCGTAGCGGCCGCGCGCTCCGCAGGTTTCGATCAACTGCCGCGTCCGTGTCCGGACGTCCTCTTCGGTTCCCGCGGACAAAATATTCAGGTCCAGCCCGCCGAGGACGGCGATCCGGTCTCCATAGCGGGCCAGGAACTCCTCCACGGGCAGGATGGCGTCCTCGAAGGAGTGCTTGCCGTCGATCCCGACGTCCCTGATGAGATCATCCATCAAGGAGGCGAGATTGCCGCAGGAGTGGAGGAAATAGGGGAGGCCCTTGGCGTGGGCCATCGCCGCGAATTTCTTGTGCCAGGGCAGGATATAGGCCCGAAGGTCGGCCGGCGAGACGAGCGTCCCGGTCCTGAATCCCATATCGTCCCCCGGGAAGACGGCGACGAGCCCGGGGAGATCGAGGAGATGGCGATAGAAGCCTTCCATTAGGCCGCCGATCCGGTCCGCCACGTCACGGACGAGCGGCGGGTCTTCCTTCAGGGCCAGACACAGTCCTTCATACGACATGATCCAGGAAAGATGTTCGAAGACGCCGCCGGCGTGACAAGCGACGAGCCCCATCCCTTCCGGCAGATGGCGGGCGAGATATTCGAACGGAAAGAAATCCTGGTCCTCGAGCCGCGGCCAGGGATAGAGCTCGAAGTCCTCGCGGCTCCGGATGCGCCCCCGGTGCTCGTCCGCCCAGGCCCGCTCGCCCCGCACGGACGTGGCGTCGGCGGCAAGGACCTTGTTCTCGCCGAAGGGGAGCGCCTCCTCGAACCGGACGAAATCGTAGCCCAGCCGGTGCCAGAAGGCGATGAAGTTGTCGAGATAAATCTTCTTCGAGGAGCGGTCGGTGCCGTATTCCGCCCAAGGCCGTCCGAGGAGAGCGGTTACGACAGGCTCCATGACGGCTGCGTCCACAAGATATTCGACGAGCGGCACGCGGCTTAGCGGGCGCCGGCCGAGGAGAATTCCGAGGGCTTCCTGCGCGTCAGGGTGCGGATGGACGAGCGGAAGGCGGGGCGGCCGGGTCAAACCAGGATCTCCGCGGGGATGGGTCTCAGGTTGAAGTTCGAGGCCATGCTCCGGCCGTAGGCGCCCGCGCCGAGGACGGCCAGGATGTCTCCCGCCTCGGGCCGCGGCATCCGGACGTCGCGGCCGAAGACATCGCCCGTTTCGCAAATGTGGCCGGCGACCGTTACTCGGATGATTTTCCGGTCTGCGATAAGGGGATGGACTGCGGACGCTCTCGTCATCGACGATGACTTTTTTATCCCCGATAGCTTCGTCGTCTCGGACGGGCCGGCATTCAGGATCTCATGGTACGGGTGGGCGTAGATCGCCGACCGGGGCAGGGTGTTGAACGTTCCCCCGTTCACGCAGGCGAAGATATTCCCGTAGCTTTCCTTCGCGTATTCCACGCGCAGGAGGATCGCCCCGGCGTCGGCCACGAGCGATTTGCCGGGTTCCACGGCAATCGCCGCCGGCCGCAGCCCGGACCGCCGGACCCGTCCGCAGATCGCGGCCGCGTAGCGAGCGAGGGAAAAGAGCGTTTGTTCGGCGGCATAGCGCGGCCCGAAGCCCCCGCCGAAATCCAGGAATTCCAGATGGAAGCCGGCGCTCTGGAGCTCCCCGGCCTTGGCGATCATCCTGTCGACGGCCTCGAGAACGTCGGGATAGTCGTCCCGTACCCAGCCCGAGCCCAGGTGCTGATGGAGGCCGACCGGCTCGAATCCGCATGCCGCGGCCTTCCGGAACGCCGCCAGGACCTTGCGGTCCTCGACGCCGAACTTGATCGGCGTCCCGTCCGAAGAGCGTTCGCCGGCCGTGATGACCTTTGGATTGAAACCGCGGCCGATTCCGGGATTCCAGCGGACCGCTACCCGAACCCGCTTTCCCGCGAAATGGCGGTCGCGGACGCGGGCCATGATTTCGATCTGCTCCAGCGCATCGATGTTGACCGTCAGCCCGCTCATGGCGAACGCTTCCCGGAAGTCCTCTTCACTGAGGCTCGTGCCGGTAAAGAGGATCCTGCGGGCCGGGAAGCCCGCGGCCCGGGCCGCCCGGACTTCGCCCGGAGACACGGCGTCGATCCAGGCGCCCTCGGCCCGGAGCAGGCGGAGGATTCGCGGGTGGGAGTTGGCCTTCATCGCATAGCAGATGCGGATTTCGGCGTCCGTCCGCCCCTCGAAGGCGGCGGTGATCGTCCGGTAATTCTCGACGATCCGCTTTCGGCCGTAGACGTAGAGGGGCGTTCCATACCGGCGGGCGAGGGCCGTCGCCGAAGTCGCGCCGAGATGAAGAACACCGTCCACCAAACGGAACGAGCTCGTTTCCCACCAGGCCATGTCTTATCCTTTCTCGTCCTTGCCGGCGGGGGGCCCGTCGGGCTCGAACAAGTCGAGTTGGCCGCGCCGGATCTTCTCCACGATGTCCGCGAGGATCGGATATTGTTGGAGGAGTCCGCCGGGGATCGCCAACTTCTCGCCGCTGATCATGTTCTTGATTTGGAGGGCGTTGGCCATGGCCTGCCCCCGGTAATGGTTATTGGTGATCACATAGATGCGGTCGCTGTCCTTGCCGAGCTCGCGGATGCGGCGGATCCAGTCCTCGAGCTCATCCTTGGCGTACAGGTAGTCGTAGCGGGCGTTCCGGCCCGCGCCTTCCCGAAACCAGTCCTTGGCGTTGCGGCCGTGCAGGCGGACATAGGAGAACTTGGGATTGGTGACCACGGCCGTCGGTCCGATGGACTTGCCGATCACCGGCTGGTCGATGTTGCAGAATCCGACGGCGCTTTCGCGGAGGAGGCCATAGAATGAAGGGACGTCCCACGAGGAATGCCGGACCTCAAGGGCGAGCGGATACTCCCCGAACATCCGGAACAGCCGGGCAAGGTAGTCCCGGTGCGCCGGGGTGTTCGCGAACGACCAGGGGAACTGGAGGAGGAGCGCGGCCAGCCGGCCGGCGGCGATGATCGGGGCGATGCCCCGCTTGAATTCGTCCGCGTCCTTATCGGTAAAGTCTTGCCGAACATGGGTGAAGGCCTGATGGAGCTTGATGGAGAGGAGAAAGTCGGGGAACGGCTCGATCTTGCGGATCCAGGACGCCGCCATGGCGAAGGACGGCGTCCTGTAGAACGTGCTGTTCACTTCGACGATATCGATGAAGCGGGCCAGATAGGCGAGGGGATGGATGCGGGAGTCCCGGTCGGTCGGATAGACGATCCCCTCCCAGTCTTCGTAGCTCCATCCGGCGGTTCCGATATAGACGTGCGACATGCGGTCCTATTGTAGAGAAAATACGGCCGATCGCCAAGGGGCGGAGTGTGCGGCGCCGGAATTTGGGAATTCGGTGACACGCTGAAATCGGTGACGCGATCGCGGGGAATTCGGTGATGCGGGGAAATCGGTGACACGATCCCAAATCAAGAGAATTAGGTCGCGTCACCGATTTCAGCACGTCACCAATTCCGGGTATAATAGGCGAGGTCTATAGCATGCTGCGTTCCATCGACCGCCCTAAGATCCCCCGCGGCCCGGAATTCATCCGGGGCGTCGATCGGGCCCGGGCCCGCATCGCGGGGGACATCGTCCGCACGCCGCTCGAGTATTCCGCCTTCCTGAGCCTCGCCTTCGGGGCCCATGTTTATCTCAAATGGGAATGCGCCCAGGCGACGGGATCCTTCAAGTTCCGAGGCGCACTGAACAAGCTGCGGACGCTCCGGCCCGGGGAGCGGCGGAAGGGCATCGTTTCGGCTTCGACGGGCAATCACGGACTGGCCGTGTCGCGCGCGGCGCGGATCGAAGGCATCGCCCTCGACCTTTTTCTCCCGGAAAACGCTGCCGCCCTCAAAATCGCAAAAATCCGGAGCGAGGGTGTGGCTCCCCGGTTCTTCGGGCGGAGCTGCGAGCGGACCGAAATCCATGCCCGGCGGACGGCGGAGTCATCCGGCCGCGCCTATGTTTCGCCCTACAACGACCTCGAGATCGTTTTCGGCCAGGGCACGATCGGCCGGGAGATCCTTGAGGACCTGCCCGGCATCGAAATCATCGTTGTCCCCGTCGGCGGCGGGGGATTGATCGCCGGCATCGCCGGTTATTTGAAGGCGTGGAAAGCGGGAATTCGGGTGATCGGCGTCGAGCCCGCGGCTTCGGCCTTCATGAAAGCCGCGTTCGCCGCGGAGCGCCTCGTCGATTTTCCCGAGAAGCCGACCGTCGCCGACGCGGTGGCCGGAGGGATGGAACCCGGGACCGTGACCTTCCCCCTATGCCGGGCGTTTGTGGACGAGATCCTGACCGTCGGTGAAAGGGACATCCGGCGGGCGATCCGGACGCTGTGGGCCGTCCACGGCCGGACCGTTGAAGGGGCGGGCGCCCTGCCCCTCGCCGCCCTTCTGGCCCATCCGGCGGCCTTCCGGAACCGGAGGATCGGGCTGATCGTGAGCGGCGGCAACATCTCGCCGGATCTTTTCCGGAGGATTTGCGCGCCGCGAAAAAAATGAATATGATTCGCGCGTCGGGACGCGCCGCCGGAGGCGGCCGAAAGGGGTCAGGAGCAGGGATGACGCCGGTCCGTAGAATTCTCGTGATCGCTTTGCCGCTTGTGGCCGTCGCGGCTATGGCCGCTTGCCGAGATTCGGTCCGGCCGCTCTATACGATCGGCGTGCTCGAATTGCTCGAGTCTCCGACCACCGCTGATCTGCGGAGGGGTTTCATCCGGGCCCTCGAAGAGGGCGGACTTCGGGACGGATCCAATTTCCGGCTCAACATCCGGAACGCCCAGAACGACATTTCCCAGGCCCAGCGGATCGCCCAAGGTTTTGCCGCCGGGGGAGTCGACCTGATCGTCGCGGTTTCGACGGCCGGCCTGCAGGCCGTGCTCGTCGCCGCGCCCAAGGTCCCGGTCGTCTTCACCTCCGTGGCCAACCCCTATTTGACCCGGGCCGGGATCTCTCCCACCGAGCACCTGGGCAACGTGACCGGGCTGGCTTCGACCGGCCCGATCCGCGAAACGCTGGAGTTCATCCGTCGGGTCCTCCCGCTCGCCCGCCGTGTCGGAACGCTGTGGACGCCCTCCGAGCTCAACTCCGAGTATTACCTGGAACTCGCCCGGGCCGCCGCGGCGGAGCTCAACTTTGAAATTGTGGCTGTGCCCGTGGCGAACGCCAGCGAGGTCCTGCTCGCCGCCCAGGTGCTGATCAATAAGAAGATCGACGTCATCTACCAGATTTCGGACAACACCATCAACAATTCCTTCGAGCTCGTCGGCCGGATGGCTGAGGAGAACGCGATCCCGCTCTTCGGCGGATTCCTGCTCTCGACCCGGGCCGGGGCTTGCGCGGCCATGGGCTGGGATTTCTTCGACCTGGGGATTCGAACGGGCAAGATCGTCCTCCGGGTGAAAAACGGTGAGAGCCCGGCCGCGATCCCGATCCAGGGCATGACCGATGTCAAGCTCTGGCTGAATCGGACCTCGGCCGCACGGCAGGGTGTGGAATTCCCGGCTGAAGTCTTGAAGCAGGCGAGCGAAATCCGGGATTAGCCGGGGAAGATCATCCGCCCCCGTCCCGGCCGCACGGCTTCCCGGATGGCTTGCGCCGTGAAATCCGTGGCTAGCTCGCAGGCTTTGACCAGCGCCTTTCCCCGGGCCAGATAGCCGAGGAGCGCGGCCGAAAAGAGGCACCCTGTGCCGTGGACGACCTTCCGGATCCGCGGCCGGCCGAAGAGGGCGCAGGTCTTGCCGTCGAATAGCAGATTGACCGGACTTCCGGCGAGGTGGCCGCCCTTGACTAGGCAGGGGATGCGACCGAGATCATAGATCTTCTCGGCGGCGGCCCGCATGCCTTCCACGTCCGTGACGCGGCAGCCGGTCAGCCGGCCGGCTTCCTCGAGGTTCGGCGTCAGGATCGTAGCCTCCCCCCGGATGGCCGGCAGGAAATCCGGCACCGCGTCCGAATCGAGGAGGGGGGCGCCCGAGCTTGACCGGAAGACGGGATCGACGACCCGCGGCCGGCCCCGCCCTGCGCGGAGGATCTTCGCGATCCCGGCGAGATTGTCCCGCGAGCCGGCCATTCCGATCTTCAGGCCGGCGAAGTCCATGTCCCCGGCAAGGACTTCGAACTGGTCCGCGACCAGCCCCGCCGGGAGAGGGACCACTTCGTGCACCCGGACGGTATTCTGGACGGTGATCGCGGTGAGGACCGCCGTGCCCTGAAAGCCCAGGCGGCCGAAGACCTTGAGGTCGAGCAGGATTCCGGCCCCGGCCGAAGGGTCGAACCCGGCGACGGACAGGAGGATCTTTTTCATGGTTCGCCTCCTTTGCCCCCATGTTTATCCGAGCGGCATGGAATTGTCAAATCGGGAAATTTCGGAATTTTGGCAGGATGCGGAATTCCGGTGTCCGTCCTATCGGCAACAGGAGGCCCACGCCGGTCGCTTTACCGTCCCGGCCCGATATGCTAACATTTCGAAGCCATGAACGCGCGTCTCCATGTTTTCGTCTCTGGAAAAGTCCAGGGGGTTTCCTACCGCGGCTACGCCCGCCGGGCCGCGCTCGAGCTCGGGCTCAAGGGCTGGGTCCGGAACCTCTACGACGGAAGGGTGGAGGCGGTGGCTGAAGGGCCGCGCCCGGACCTTGAGATTTTCATCGGGAGGCTTGAAGCCGGACCGGCCGCGGCCCGGATCGAAAGCCTTGACATCCGCTGGGAGGCGTATGCGGAGGAGTTCCCCGATTTCAAGATCGCCTGGCTGGATTTCTGAGCCCGCGGCTCAGCCGGCGGACTTCTTGTCGCTGAGGAATTTCTTGCGGCATTCCTTAGAGCAAAAGAAATATTCCCGGCCGTCAATGACTTCCCGAAGGGCGTCCTCCTTGGGGACATAGGTCAGGCAGGCCTCGTCCTTGACCATGACGCCCGAGAGGCGGGGCGGGGCCGCTTTCGGCTGGGGCGGGGAGATCCTCCGCCAGAGGTTCCGGACGAAACGATAGATGATGAAGAAAAAATACGCCCAGACGGCGAAATAGATCAGCCTCAAGATGCCTTGGAACATCGTTTTTTCCGAAAAAAGACTTTAGACGATTTCCCCCGCCGTGTCAATTTGCGGCGGCGGCCCAAAATTGCCGATAGGATGAATGCCGGAATTCGGTGACGCGACCCAATTCTCCTGAATTGGGATCGTGTCACCTGAATTCCGGGTTTCACCCAAATTCGGCACCCTCTCTGGGGAAAAGGAATCCAATCGGCAATTTCGGGTGGCGGTGCCAAAAACTCTTTCCCTCAGGGGATCAGCTTCCTATCGGCAATATTTGGGGGGGGGCCCGAATAGCCGCTCGTTCTTCCCTGGGATCCGCTGTTTTTCATATGGGTTGATTTGGTTCCCCGGGATGAGTATTCTCTTACCATGATTTTTCGGGAGAGCGCGTTTCGGGCTGGGCTTCTGGGCCTCTTGGCGGTCCTTGGCCCCGTATCTCTCCCGGCCCAAACTCCGCCCGCCCCGGTCCTCGATCTCCTCAAGCTGCCCCGCGACGAGAAGATCGTTATCTCCCGCGTCGCCGGACCGATCGTCCTCGATGGCTTGAGCGGCGAATCCGGTTGGTCGGGCGCGACGCATCTGTGCATGGTCATGCAGACGCCGAATTTCGGGGAGTCCTGTTCGGAGCGGACCGAAGTTCTGGTCGGGTACGACGACGAATACGTCTATGTCGCGGCCCGCCTTCACGACCTTGAGCCGGATAAGATCCAGGCCCCGACCAGGAAGCGGGATGCCATGACCGCCTCGACCGACTGGTTCGGCGTTCTGTTCGACACCTTCAACGACAAGGAAAACGCTCTGGCGTTCTTCACGACGCCCTCGGGGCTGCGCTTCGATGCGGCGGTCTTTGGCGACGGCCGGATGCAGTCTCCGACCTCCATGCCTATGAACCTGAGCTGGAACACGTTCTGGGACGTGGCCGTAGCGAGGACGGATGAAGGCTGGTTCGCCGAGATGCGGATTCCTCTTTCAAGCCTCAGATTCCAGGAGCGGGACGGCGGGGTGGTGATGGGTTTTTCGGCCTTCCGCTGGGTCTCCCGCAAGAACGAAACCGATGTCTTCCCGGCCATTCCCAGGAACTGGGGCGAGATGAGCGCCTGGAAGCCTTCCCAGGCGCAGGAAACCGTCTGGCCCGGCCTCAAGCCGCGGACGCCCGTATACCTCACACCCTATATCCTGACCGGGTTCGATCGGGCTTATAGCCTGAACACCGACGAGACGGCCTATGTCCGGAGCGGAGCGCCGAAATTCGATCTCGGTCTAGATCTCAAGTTCGGACTGACCAGCAACCTGATCCTCGACTTGACGGCCAACACCGATTTCGCCCAGGTCGAAGCCGACGACGTCCAGGTCAACTTGACCCGGTTTTCCGTCTTTTTCCCGGAGAAGCGGCTGTTCTTCCAGGAGCGGACGAGCAACTTCGATTTCAACATGGGCGGTTCGAACACCCTTTTTTACAGCCGCCGGATCGGACTGGCCGATGACCGGCTCGTCCGCATTTATGGCGGCGGACGCCTCGTCGGGCGGCTTGGGGGATGGGACGTGGGTTTACTCAATATGCAGACCGCGGCCCTCGACGACCTCCCGTCCGAGAATTTCGGCGTCCTCCGGCTCCGGAGGCAGGTCATCAATCCCTACTCCTATGTCGGCGGTATCGTGACCAGCCGCGTCGGCGCCGACGGGCGCTACAATCTCGCTTACGGTCTCGACGGAATCTGGCGGATGCGCGGGGACGATTATCTCAGCCTGCAATGGTCCCAGACATTCGAAACCGGGGCCGCGAACCGGGCCTTCTCGATCGATTCTTCCCGCTTCTCGATGATATTGGAGCGGCGGACGACCGCCGGATTCGGAGGCCAGATCCGATTCTCTCGTACCGGCCCCGAATTCAATCCCGGCCTGGGCTTTATGATGATGGAGAACTATACCGCGTTTAGCATCCGCGGCCTTTACGGCTGGACTCCCGGGAAGGACTCGGCCCTGAACCAACATGAGGCCAATTTCGAAAGCCGGTTCTATTGGGACAACACCACAAGAACCCTCAAAATGGCGGAGCTCGGTCCGCGCTGGGAATTTTCAGCCAAAAGCGGCCTGGCCGGCATGATCTGGCCCAAGCTCTATGTTCAGCGCCTCTTCGAGCCGTACGAGCTGTCCGACCGGGTTTTTGTCCCGCCCGGCCACTATACCTATCCCAGCCTGGCGTTCAGCCTGCAGACTCCGCCCGGCAGCCTCTTCACGACCGCCTTCACGGGTGAGGCGGGGGGCTATTATGACGGTTGGCGGATCTCGCTTGGGGCCATGCCGACCTGGGCCGGAATCCCCGATATCGAGATCGGGGGCATGCTCCAGTACAACCTGGTCAAGTTCCCGGCCCGCGGGCAATCGTTTGCGGCCCCCCTGGCACAGCTTCGCGTGGGCGCGACGTTCAGCGTCCGGTTCACGGCGAGCGCCCTCGTCCAATACAACGGCGCCGACGATGCGGTTATCGCCAACGTCCGACTGCGCTACAATCCCCGCGAAGGAACGGACGTCTATCTGGTCTACAACGAGGGGCTCAACACGTCCCGCGCGGGGAAGATGCCCTATCCGCCTCTTTCGGGCGGCCGGGCGCTCTATCTCAAGTTCAACTATACGTTCAATTTCTGAGGGCCGGCGGGGGGGGAGAATAAGGATGGGGATTCTCGGGGCGGGATT
>Ga0315286_10000595_pt1 | contig 30989 bp, 27 predicted proteins | sample YL17G10_0_MG_FD_205038 | JGI IMG/M metagenome (GOLD analysis project Ga0315286, IMG submission 205038) | Sediment microbial communities from Yellowstone Lake, YNP, Wyoming, USA - YL17G10_0 | ecosystem: Environmental > Aquatic > Freshwater > Lake > Sediment | place: USA: Wyoming | collected... | reverse complement strand
TGGATGAGGATCCTCAGGATTCAGCGAGATATCCCTGCTAAGCTGATCGAGGCAGGGGTCAGGAAGAGCCATCTCCGGGAGCTGGTCATGAAGAAGCTCAAGGAGTCCGGAACCCCATGCAGGTGCATCCGATGCCGGGAGATCGGGCGCGCACCCTCCGGGAAGAAGTTCTTGGACGACGCCGATGTTGAGTTCAAGGAGATCGAGTACAAAGCCTCAGGCGGCACCGAGCTATTCTTTTCCTACGAGATACCTGCCACCGATTCGTTGATAGGCTACGCCAGGCTTAGAGTTCCCAGCGGGAAGAAGGTCGATGCCTGCTTCGTCAGAGAGCTGCATGTCTACGGACAGATGGTCCCGATAAGCGATAAACCGGGCGATCGTTGGCAGCATAGGGGGTATGGCGAGAAGCTGCTGGCAGAGTGCGAGCGGCGGACTGCGGAGAAGGGCATAGGCTCGCTCTGGGTCACTAGCGGCGTGGGCGCCAGGAACTACTACAGGAGGCGCGGATATCAGCGCAAAGGACCTTACATGGCGAAGCCGCTCGGAACGGATTGAGTGTCTATCGTTACCATTATATCAGCTTAGCCATATCGGAGAATACTGGGGAGGCTTTCGGTGCCCTGTCTGAAATGTGGATGTCAGTCAGAGGACGACGCACTTCTATGCGACAAGTGCGCTGATTCGTGCTTCCAGGAATCGAAGTTCTTCCTGAACCCTGTCCTCATAGGCTCGAGCGTGTTCTCCAGACTCAGAGCCAAGGGCTCTGCAGCAATGCTTCTGGGCCCGTACTCCAGTTCAGATGTCGTCTATGTGTCATCGGGGGACCTCCCGAAGGCCGTCAAGGACCTGAATGTTCAGCTGATGCCGCGCGAGGATCTCCAGGGATTCTACCAGAGGTGCAACACCCTGTTGTCGCACTTGGGCGTCCCACTTCAGCTGGACTCTCCGGAGATGTTGTTGACCGAGGACGCTGCCGATACTATCACCATGATAGTACAGAAGATCAACATGACAGAGAAGATGTACCCGCTCGAGGCGATGAGCGACCTGTATATCAAGGTGAGTATCGTCTACTGGGCCGCATCGCAGAGCGTTCTGATGAGGACAACATCGAAGCGCTGGCAGAGCGAGAAGAGAACGTACTTGTTGTCCAAGGCCAAAGAGTTCCTTTCAAAGGTCGAACCCGGAGACGATCTGCACTCGATTGCCGCACGGATCCATGGTCTTCTATGTCTGGATGCCGAGGAGTGGACTGAAGCAGAGGAGCGCTTGGCAGATGCCCTCATGAGCTTTCCTAATGACTACAAGATCGGTGAAGGTCTTGCCAGGGCGCATCTGATGCTTGGGAATCAGATGGAAGCCCTGTCGCGCGTGGATGAAGTCATAAACCAGGGCGAGAGGCCCGAACTGTGGGTCCTCAAAGGCAAGATCCTCAGAGACCTTGACAGGACCAAGGAGGCCCTCGAATGCTTCAGCCGCGCGATATCTCTCGATTCCAGATTCCTTCCTGCACACGATGCCCTCATCGAGATCCTCAGGGACATAGGCCGGCTACAAGAGGCCGCGATGGCAGAGAGCCAGCGTGCTCTCTCAAGACGACCTGACCTGGAAAGGAAGATCGGGGAACTGATCAATGAGTTCAGGAAGGTCGCTGCGGAGTCGCCCGCGCCCATCGAAGCCCCTCCACCATCCGCTGGGCGCAGGGTCCTCAAGGTCCCATCCGAAGCACCGCCAAAGAAGGATCCAATTGACATGGCGAAGGACGCTTTGACTGCGAAGGATTTTGACACCGCGATCCAGCGCGCCAGCAACATCCTGAAAGACAAGCCAGACATGAGAGAGGCGGATCTGATACTCATCGAAGCCCTCGTCGCGAAGGGGGATCTGAAAGCCGCCGCCGCGAAGGTGCACTCATTCTACGAGAAGAATCGGGAGGACGCTCTGGCATGGTACTGGCGAGGAATCGTTGCCGACCGTGAGGGCAGATGGGGTGCCGCTGTCCAGTACCTGAGCAAGGCTGTCACACTGAACCAGAAACTGTTGGATGGCTGGAACGCCATGGGCGAAATACTTCTGAACCACAACAAGGCCAGCGGGGCGGACGAGAGCTTCTCGCGAGTGCTGGACCTCAACCCCGACAACGCAAGGGCCTGGCTCGGCAAGGGCAATGCGATGCGGCTCATGAACAGGTGGGGGGCGGCGATCCAATCCCTGGACAAGTACAACTCACTGGTGCCCGCTGACAAAGAAGCGTGGAAGCTCAAGGCGGACATCCTCTTCGAGAAAGAGAAGTACAAACTGGCAGTCGAGGCCTACAACAAGTATCTCGAGCTGGCCCAGGATGATTCATACGTGCTTGGGAGGAAGGGCATCTCGCTCAACGCTATTGGTCTTGTCAACGACGCGAGGAAGTGTCTTGAGGAGAGCGTGCGACTCGACTCGAAGAACAAGGAGGCGGCTAAGTGGCTAAAGGTCGTCTCAGGGAGTGAGGTCTGATGGTGGAGCTGGACAAGATCCTGAGCGAGCGCTCAGATGAGCGAGTTCTCAAGGCCATCAAAGAGATCTCCGATCCAGAGTTCGCGAAGCTCGTCGAGGCCATCCTAGGATATCTGGAGCTCAAGGTGGTGCACAGCAGACCCAAGGGTACGTTCGTCATCGTGGAATGCATCCACAGACCAGACGGTAAGAAGTACATAGTATTCTTCTCTCGGCGAGACACGGTCATTACGACTGCGGACATCACAAGTCTCATTTCCTACATGTCAAAGGCGGAGTCTCCGAACGCGCTAGTGCTCACGACATCAACGATCGAGCGGGACGCAGCAGTGCTGGCCGAGAAGAGCAATGTCGGTCTAGCTGACGCCACAAAGCTGGCAGCCCTTCTGCGGAGATTCGACCTGGACAAGGAAGTGATTCGGGCCGCCGAAATCTGGAAGGAGAGGGCGAAGGTCGCGACCATTCCCGGAGCCGACAGACAGCTCGAAGAAGCCATGCGGTTCGGGTATGAGTCCATAGCCAGCCGGGACTTCATGAAGGCGCTGGACCACTTCGACCGCGCAATCATGTTGCGGGAAGACTACGATGTCCCGTGGCGCTTGAAAGGGAACGTCCTGGATGAGATGGGGTATCACGAACAGGCCCTCGAGTGCTACAAGCACGCTCTCGAGCTGTTCCCAGAGAGCGATGAGACCTGGTTCTCCCTGGGTTCGTGCCTCTTCTCGCTCGCCAGATACTCCGAGGAGATCATCTGCTATGACCGGGCGCTCCAGTACAACCCTCTCATGCAGAAGGCATTGATCAACAAGGGTTCCACCCTCCATAGGCTAGGGAAGTATCCGGAGGCGCTGGAAGCATATGACAAGGTCCTAAAAATCAATTACAGGCTGGAGAAGGTTCATAACAACAAGGGGGCGACCCTGCACAGCCTCGGCCAGCTCAACGACGCCCTCGCGTCGTACAACCGCGCGATCGAGCTCAAGCACGACTATGTCGAGGCCTGGATGAACAAGGGCAGCCTGCTCTATGAGATGGGCAGGTACGGAGAGGCGTACGAAGCCCTAACGGAGATGACCCACATCCGACCCGAGCTCCCGAAGGGCTGGTACATGAGAGGGCTGGCGTCGAAGAAGACCAGCAATATCAGCCAGGCCAAGGCCAGCTTCGAGGCCGCGCTACGCCTCGACCCCGATTACGCGGACGCCAAGAGGGCGCTCGACGACATATCGAGGAAGGTCGCTGAGAAATTCCCTGAAGTGACCAGGATCGTGCAGGACATTTTCACGTCGGATGCTGCCAAGTCGACCGAGCCAGAGGTCGCTGCTGAGAAGGCGAAGCTCTCGGAAGACGCCTTGGCAAGGGTGCGCGAGGAGAAGGTTGAGGAGCTGGCGGAGGAGCTCTACGGAGACAGGGCAGAGCTGCTGCTGCTTTTCGGGAGGCTTGATGAGGCCTTCGATTTCCTTGGGAAGTCGCTGCGGCTGGAGGGTGAGAACGCACACCTGATGACCGCGGCAGGAAACGTACTATACCATCTTGGGAAGGGGGAGGCGGCTGCCAAGACCTACGAACACGCCCTTGCCACTGATGCCGCGTTCATGCCCGCTCTCTTCAACCTGGACACGATCGCCCTTGAGACGGGGGATCCAGAGCGCGCTGCCAAGGTCAGCGAAGCACTGAGGAAATCGACCTTCGGTTGGCAGGCCAGAGCCGCGGCGTCATTGGTCGCACTCAATAAGAGGGATCACAAGCAAGCGCTGGAAGACATCGAGGTCGCGCTCGCAATGGAGGACCTGGGCGCGCTTCAAAACTACAAAGGACTCCTCAAGCTTGAAACAGGGGACTTTGCGGGAGCCTCAGAGGCGTTCGAGAAGACGAAGACAATGCCCTTGGATCCCGCCGGGGCTTTCAACAATAGCGGGATCCTGCTATTGAGGAAGGGCGAGCTGGAAAAGGCCAGCAATGAACTGGACAGGTCAATCAGACTGCAAAGGAACAACCACGCTGCGTGGAACAACAGGGGGTGCGTGCTGTACAGACTCGAGCGCGTTCGCGAGGCCATCGCGTGCTTTGAGGAGTCCTCCGTCATGCTCCCTACCACGGTTGCCCTGTCCAACATGGGCTTCAGCCAGCTGGCCATCGACATGCTGAACGACGCGGTCAAGGCCTTCGACCAGTCTCTGAAGATCGCGGAGACCCCGGAGGCATACAACTGCAAGGGGATAGTTCTTGAACGGCTGGGTAGGCACGAAGAAGCCTTGGTTTCATTCAAGGAGGCTCTTAGGATGTCCCCGCAGTTCAAGGATGCAAGCGACAACGCCAGAAGGGTCATCGTGAGGACGGACCTTCTGAAGGGAGTCCAGCACCCAGCATCTTCAGCGCAGTCTCCTCCCGGGGAGGCGATCATAGGGGACAAGGAGAAGGCGGAGCCTTCCCTCGAAGCGGTTTCCGAGAGCTCTCTGCGCGAGATGCGCAAGCAGGAGCTCGAAGCCATGTGCGAGTCCATCGGTCTAAGCCCGCGCGGCACACGAGCGGACCTCATTCTGAGGATATTGAAGGTCAAAGGGAAGAAACCCAAGAAGTGACCACCCAGCGCTCACGCTGACGGCCATTCTTCTATCACAAGCAGACGCGCAGTAACGGATCAGCCGATGTTCATGACGACTACGTCACGGACAGCCTTCATCTCGCTGAAGGGCAGCACGAGCCTTCCTTGTCCGTCCGTCTTGAACAGCCTCGGCTCGACCTCCTCGGCAGGAATCACGAGGACGTTCTGAAGCGCTCCGGTCTTCGTGTCCATTATGAAGTTCTCTATCATTCCAAGGATCTGGCCGTCGTTCGTCATCACGGTCTTGCCTTTCAGTTCTGTGATGAATTTTCGCATTAGCATCCCATTCCAGCTATCTGTAATAGCCCAACAACGAATCATCTTTGCTCTTCTTAGAGATTGCGGTCTTCATCTGCCTGAACATCGATTCGTAGTACTTCTCGGTGTCGGCATCGGTCGACGGCTTGACTGATGCCAGTGCCTCCTCGAAATGCTCAGTTGTGACCTTACTCGCGGCCCTGTTCTTCCTCAGGGCCGCTAGCGCCGCCTCCCGACACAGGTTCTCTATGTCCGCACCGACATAGCCGTCCAGCCGTTTCCCGAGGACCGCCAGGTCCACCTTCTCCAGCGGCATTTCCTTGGTGTGTACCTGCAGGATCTTGAGCCTCGTTTGCTCGTCGGGAATCGGGATGAGCAGCAACTTGTCGAATCTGCCAGGCCGCAGTAGTGCGGGGTCGACAATATCGGGCCTGTTCGTGGCAGCAATGACAAACACATTCTCCATGTCCTCCAATCCGTCCATTGAGGTTAGCAGTTGATTGACCACTCTCTCTGTGGCGCCGGAATCGAAGTGGCTTCCCCTCTTCGGCGCGATTGAGTCGATCTCGTCCAGGAACACTATGGAAGGAGAGACTTGTTTTGCCTTCTTGAATATCATCCGGATAGCCTTCTCGCTCTCCCCCACCCACTTCGACATGATCTCTGGACCCTTGATCGAAATGAAGTTCGCCTTCGACTCGGTGGCGACGGCCCTGGCGAGCAACGTCTTGCCGGTCCCAGGTGCCCCAAAGAGAAGAACGCCTTTCGGCGGCCGTATACCCATCCTGGTGAACGATTCAGGGTCCTCCATTGGCAGCTCGAGGGCCTCGTGCAGCTGTCTCTTGACCTCCTCAAGTCCTCCGACATCGGCCCATGTCACCCTGGGCACCTCGATGAAGACCTCCCTCATGGCGCTAGGCTCGATCTCCTTGAGGGCATCGTTGAAGTCCTGGGCCGTCACCTTCATTTTCTCAAGTATCTCGACGGGGATGGCTTTCTCGATGTCGATCTCGGGGAGGTACCTTCTGAGAGTCTTCATGGCCGCCTCCCGTGCGAGGGCTGCCAAGTCTGCCCCTACGAATCCGTGGGTGATCTTCCCAATGTGATCCATCTGGACTCCTTCGTCCAGCGGCATGCCTCTAGTGTGGATTTGAAGGATCTCAGCGCGTCCAGCCGCGGTCGGGACTCCGATCTCGATCTCTCTGTCGAATCTTCCCGGCCTTCTGAGTGCAGGGTCGATGGCGCCTTCCCTGTTCGTAGCCGCAATGACAATCACATTGCCTCTGTCGGTGAGACCGTCCATGAGCGTGAGGAGCGTAGCGACAACGCGTCTCTCGACCTCTCCCTGGACTTCGTCCCTTTTGGGTGCGATCGAATCGAATTCGTCGATGAATATCACGGACGGGGAGTTCTTCTCGGCCTCTGTGAACATGTCTCTTAAGCGTTCTTCACTCTGGCCGTAGAATTTGGACATGATCTCCGGCCCCTGGATCGCATAGAAGTTCGCACCCGCCTCGTTGGCTACGGCCCGCGCGATGAGAGTCTTGCCTGTGCCTGGCGGACCGTAGAGCAGGACTCCTTTGGGAGGGTCGATGCCAAGCCTCGAGAAGATCTCCGGGTGCTTCAGAGGCAGCTCTATCATCTCCCGGATCCTCTGTAGCTCATCCTCGAGCCCTCCTATGTCCTCATAGGTGACGGAGGGCCGCTCGATTTTGGCGACCTCGACCGGCTCCGTCTTTACGGAGAGCTCTGTCCCTTCGTTGACCTGGACTATTCCGCTCGGAGTCGTGGAGACTACCACGAACGGCAGGAAGCCACCCATGAGAGCGATGTTGGGAATGATGATCTCGTCACCCTTGACCAGCGCGCGGTTCAGGAGGCCCTTCTTGAATAGTCCCTCGACCCCTTGCCCGAACCTGACCCTCTTGCCCTGGGGTATCTTGGGCGCGACTATGATCTTCTGGGCGTTCTGGACCTCGGCCTTGTTGATCACGACTTTCTCTCCGATCGATACGCCCGCATTGCCCCTGATCATACCGTCGATCCGGATCACGCCTAGCCCTTCGTCCTCATTGGCTGCCCGGAAGACTTTCGCGGCGGTCTTCTTCTTCCCCACTATCTCGATGATCTCTCCGACATCCACATTGAGCTTCTTCCGAGTGATAGAATCGACCCGAGCCCTTCCCAGGCCGACCTCGGATTGATGGTGCGCACGAGCGACTTTCAGAGTCAACCCTTCTGGCGGCTTCTTCGGTGTCATCCCAGTCTTAATCCGTTGATTCATCCAAAAAGGTTTGCACGGTCTAGGTGAACGGCAGGTTCTCTCGGACACATTGCCACTATTCGCACCGCATTTCCGTCGATTTCAGCCTATCCGGATGGCTCAATTCTCGATGCTCGGATTGACATGTTCATGGGAGTGCCCTATTCGAGAAAACGCTCGTATCTGGCCTCCCTCCACTGAACAATACAGTTGAGTCGAAAGACTTAAAGCTGGTCTATTCATACAAAACACCAGCGAGGCTCATAGGATGTACGAGGTACGATTCCATGGCCGCGGCGGTCAAGGCGCAGTCATGGCGGCCCAAGCACTCGCGAGCGCGGCCTTCCAAGAGGGCGGCTACGCCACTGCTTTCCCGTTTTTCGGAGCTGAAAGGCGTGGCGCACCCGTGCTGGCGTTCACGAGGATTGACAAGAAGAGGATTTACAGGAAGACCCAGGTCTACGAGCCTGATTTCGTCGTCATTCTCGACGAGGGCCTTGTCGACACTGTCAATGTGGTCGAGGGGCTGAAGAAGGGCGGCATGGTGATTGTCAACACCGCGAAGAAGCCGGAGGAGGTGGATGTTGGCATAGATGTCAAGATGGCTACGGTCGATGCAACGACCGTCGCCCTTGAGGTCCTGAAGCAGCCTGCGACCAACTCTGCCATCCTGGGTGCGATCGCGAAGGCAACAGGCCTGGTCAAGATCGAGTCCATCGAGAAAGGCATCATCCAGGTGTTCGGGGACAGGTTGGGTCCCAAGATCGGGGACCTGAACGCCAAGGCTGCCAGGGTGGCCTATGACAGGACCGTCCTCGGGGACTCTCATGGTCACAGGCCGCTCAAGACCGCGAAGAAATGGTTGCCCGATGTGAACGAACTGCCTATGGGTGTGGCATCTGTTCCGATGAAGACCGAGGCCGGCATGGTCGGCCCGGGCTCGTTCCGGGAGAACAAGACCGGCAACTGGCGAGTCTTCAGGCCTGAATACGACAAGGAGAAGTGCACGATGTGCAACTTCTGCTGGTTTTACTGCCCAGAGGGCTGCATCGATAGGAATGGCGACAGGATGGATTTCGACATGGGCTACTGCAAGGGCTGCGGGATATGCGCCAACGAGTGCCCCGCTGAGGCCATCAAGATGGTGAGGTGAGATGGATGGTTAAGAAAGTCGTCACAGGCAACTACGCGGCGGCATACGGTTCGATGAGGGCCAGGGCGAAGCTGGTAGCTGCCTATCCGATCACGCCTCAGACATTCATAGTTGAACACATTTCGGAGTTCATCAACAACGGCGAGATGGACTGCGAGTACGTCGAAGTGGAGAGCGAGCACTCCGCGATGAGCGCCTGCGTATCTGCGAGCGCGACGGGCGTCCGGACGTTCACCGCGACCTCGTCCCAAGGCCTTGCACTGATGCACGAGCTGCTCCCTATCGCGTCTGGTATGAGGTTGCCCGTCGTGATGGCGGTCGTCAACCGGGCCATAGCCGCCCCAATCAACATATGGGTAGAGCACAACGATATAATGCCAGAGAGGGACTCCGGCTGGATCCAGGTGTTCTGCGACAACAACCAGGAGGTCCAGGACATGGTCCTTCAGGCGTTCAGGATCGGGGAGGACAAGCGGGTCGCGCTCCCTATGACTGTAGGATTGGACGCTTTCATACTATCCCACACGGTTGAACCGGTCGACCTCATGGATCAGGAGGATGCGGACAAGTTCTTGCCGAAGTACGTTCCTCCGGGACCGATTATCGACCCCGAGGACCCGAATGTCGTGGGCGTGTTCACTCCCCCAGAATACATGATGGAGTGCAGATGGAATCAGGACAAGGCCATGAGAGCGGCTCCGAAGGTCATCGAGGAGGTCAACGCAGCCTTCGCGAAGCAGTTCGGAAGGAACCACGGAGGCATGATCGACCCATACATGGTCGATGACGCGGATGTGGTGCTCATAACTCTGGGTACGGCTAGCTCCACGGCGCACGAGGTCGTCGACGACATGCGCAAAGAGGGCAAGAAGGTCGGCCTAGTCAAGCTCAGGTTCTGGAGGCCTTACCCGACTTCACAGCTGAGGAGGATCGCCGAGAAGGTCAAGGCCGTCGGCGTGTTCGACAGGGCCGTGTCTTACGGAGTTGCCGGGCCGTCGTTCATAGAGTTCAGGAACGCAGCTTACGGACTCAATGTCCCAACGATGAACTTCATTGGCGGTCTTGGAGGCAGGGACGTGTCCCTTGCTGATGTCAGGTTCATGTACGAGCGCCTGCTCGAAGCCGCGAAGACCGGCAAGGTCAGGCGCGAGATAACATGGATGGGCACCAGGGGGGTCGAGCAATGAAGCTGAAGGAGATGCCTGACGAGGAACTGTTCACCAGAGGGCACACCGCATGCGCTGGCTGCGGCGCTGCCGTCGCCGCCAGGAACCTGATAAAGATCCTGGGCAAGGATACCGTGGCAGTCACTCCAGCTTGCTGCATGCTGATCTTCAGCGCGACATATCCGCTGAGCGCATGGAAGATACCGTACCATCATGTTGCCTTCGAGAACACTGCCGCATGCGCGACCGGCATGAAGCGCGCCCTGAAGGCTAGGGGCAATGACCATACGACGGTGATGGGCATCGCGGGCGATGGCGGCACGGCGGACATCGGCTTCCAGGCGCTCTCCGGCGCCGCAGAGAGGAACGAGGACATCCTCTATGTCATGTACGACAACGAGGCCTACATGAACACCGGCATACAGAGGTCCGGGTCAACGCCGTTCGGTGCATGGACGACGACCACGCCTGTGGGCAAGGTCAAGGCTGGGAAGTCCAACTTCAAGAAGGACATGCCACAGATCATGATGGCCCACAACGTGCCGTATGTTGCGACAGCATCCATCGGCCACATCCAGGACTTCATCAACAAGTTCGAGAAGGCCAAGGAGATCAAAGGCTTCAGGTACATCCAGGTCTTCACGCCCTGCCCGACCGGGTGGAGGCACGATACTTCGAAGACGATCGAGATTTGCAAACTCGCGGTCGATACCGGCATGTGGACCCTGTACGAGTCCGAGAACGGCAAGGTCACCATCAACAGAAAGCCCAAGATGACCCCTGTCCAGGAATACCTGAAGCTGCAGGGCAGGTTCAGGCACATGACCGAGGCCGACATCGCGAAGCTCCAGGACTGGGTCACCAAGAAGTGGCATGCGGATGAGAAGTACGCTCAGAGCCGGGCCTGAGATCCCTGCTCAATCCCCTTTCGTTGGGCCTTGATCTCCGCCATGCACAGGTCGGCGTACTTGCACCAGTCGAAGCAGCTCGGAAGCTTCTCCCTGGTCACCAAGCCCCCGCAGAAGTAGCATCTCATGCTCTGCTCGCTGGTGAATATCTCCACCTCTTGGCCGCAATGAGGGCAGATGATGGGCTCCGGGATCGGCTCTGCGAAGATCCTGGCCCCTGGGCAGTGAGAGAACATGGTTCTACACGAGGATTCTAGCGCGGGTTCAGTATAGGAGCGTTGCCCCTTACTTGTCGGGTTCTCGATCTTTGCCTCAGAGGGCCTTCTTCATCTCAATCTGCTTCATAGTGACCTTGAAGTCGAACATATCCAGCAGGCGCAGCGTGGGCATGTCATCGTTGATGTTGTAGAAGGCGATCTTGAACGAACCCATGTCATGGAGCCTCGTGAGAGCGAACTTGGCCAGCGTTGTCCCGATGCCCTGTCCTCGCTTCTCTGGTACCACGCCCAAGAAGGGTATGAACCCGGTCGTCTCGACGGTCCGCACTAGGACGAAACCTCCGTCTACCTTGTACATCTCTGCTCCGCGAGCGGATTCGACCAATGCAGCAGGCTTCCTCCTCTGCCAGCAGGTGTCCTTGTACGCATTGTCGTGGAGCTCCAGTATGTCAGGGAGCGTGGCTGTCTTGGGCGTCTGTCCAAACCCCTCGAACCGAGCCGGTTTCCCCTCAGCCGTAAGGTACTTCCTCGTCTCTGCAAACCCAAGCCTCTCGTACAGCCTCTGTGCCTTGAAGTTCCCCTCTATTACCTCAAGGGAGACCTCGCGCACGCCTTTTCTGCGGAACTCGCTCTCCGCGGCCAGCATTAGCTTGGTGCCTATCCCTCTTCCACGATAGTCCCGCAACACCCCTATGCCGCCTATCCATCCCTCGGTTCGGTCGACGACGGGGTTGACATACCCGACTATCTCGTCTCCATCCATCGCCACAAGTACGCCCGCTGGTGTGCCACCCACGGACCTCTGGAAGTCCAGGAAGAACTGCTTCGAGGACTTGATCTGGATGATGTAGTCCTGGAATATCCTGTTCTGGGCGTCGACGAGCGCGTCCAGCTGTCCATGAGCGAGGTGTTCTATCCCGATGTCATCGATGACCTCGCCCATCCTAGGACCTTCTAGATCGTCTCGGGCTTCATGTGCGGGAATAGCAGGACCTCTTTGATGGATTGTGAGTTCGTGAGTATCATCGCGAACCGATCGATGCCTATCCCGAGGCCTCCGGTGGGCGGAAGGCCGCACTCGAGGGCCTGGACATAGTCCATGTCGATGGGATGGGTCTCGTCGTCTCCTTCTTGCTTGAGCCTGTCCTGCTCCCTGAACCTCTGCTCCTGCTCCTCAGGGTCGTTAAGCTCGGAGTATGCGTTCGCGAACTCCCAGCCGTTGATGAACAGCTCGAACCGTTCCACAAGCTCGGGGTTCCCCCTCTTCCTCTTGGCGAGCGGGGAGATCTCGATCGGGTGGTCGATGACGAAGGTCGGGTTGATCAGGAATGGTTGGACCTTTTGGTCGAATATCTCGAACATTATCAGCCCGAGCCGGTTGCACTCATCGACGTCCCTGACGCCGAGCTTGGCCGCCGCGTCCCTGGCGTCCTTGACCGTCTTCAGCTTCTCGATATCGAGACCGAGGTACTTCTGGATCGCGTCGTGCATCGTGATTCTGGCCCACGGCTTCGAGAGGTCCAGGACCTTGTCTCCGTACGGCGCCTTGTCAGTCCCCAGCATGTGCATCGCGGTGTCGTATAGCAAGGACTCGGTGAGGTCCATGATGTCGTTGTAGTCGGCATACGCCTCGTACAGCTCCAGCGAGGTGTACTCTGGGTAGTGCTGCGCGTCTATGTCCTCGTTCCTGAAGTTGTGCCCTATCTCGTACACCTTCTCCAGGTCCCCGACGATGCACCTTTTCAGGTACAGCTCGGTCGCTATCCTGAGGTATAGGTCCATGTCGAGGTAGTTGTGGTGCGTCTTGAACGGCCTCGCTAGCGCGCCGCCGTAGAGCGGCTGCAGGATGGGCGTCTCTACCTCTATGAAGTCCCGTTCGTTGAGCCAGTCGCGCATGAACGCGACCATCCTGCTCCTCTTGATGAAGTTCTGGCGGACGTCCTGGTTCATGATGAGGTCTAGGTACCTGCGTCTGTACCTGTTCTGCACGTCCTGGAGTCCGTGGAAAGTGTCTGGGAAAGGCTCGAGCGCCTTCGACAGGATCTCGAAATCGGTTATCGCCACGGTAGTCTCGCCCATCTTCGTCCGGAACGCGTGGCCCTTGATCCCTATGATGTCCCCCCTGTCGAGCGACTTGAAGAGGTCGAACCTCTCCTTGCCAAGCTCGTCCAGCTTGAAGTAGACCTGTACCCTGCCGTCCCGGTCCTGCAGGTCCGCGAAGCCTGCCTTGCCGTGAAGTCTGAGACCCATGAGCCTACCCGCGGTGGAGACCTCCGCTGTGCTCCGCTCTGCCCCCACGCCTGCGAAGTCCTTCTTGATCTTCGTCGTGTCGTGGGTCCTCACGAATTTGTACTTCTGGTACGGGTCCAGGCCTCTTTCCTTGAGCTCCTTCAGTTTGTTCTTCCTGACGGCTCTCAAGTCGCTCTCGTCCTCTGCCATCACACATCCCTCGTCGGGGGCGTCTCAGTCTGCATTCCGGCCTGCCTACTTAAAAGTAGTCCGGTCATGCGTTTCCTCTCCATGTTCCACTCTGTCTCATTCACAATGCTCACGTCGTCTGTGGGTCGAAGCCTGCAAGAAAACGCGGGCTTCGCTAACTCTTAGACTCGGAGCCTACCGCCTCTCTGATCGCCTGCAGCAGCTCCTCTATCCTGAAGGGTTTGAGCAAGAATCCTTTGGCCCCCGCCGCCCGTGCCTCCTTCTCGATGTGGAGGTCCGCGCTGCCGAAGAATATGGTGGCCTGGGGGTCCATGTTCAGGATCTCCTGAGTCGCTCTTACGCCGTCCTTGACGGGCATCCTCTGGTCCATGATGATTATCACGGGCTTCTCCTTCATATCCTTGTACTTCCGGACGGCTTCTTCGCCGTCGGAGGCCACGCCGACGACGGTGTGCCCGTTCGCCTCTAGGATGTCTCTGTATAGGTCAACGATGAACTTCTCATCGTCGACTAAGAAAACCGTAGCTATTGTATGACCTCCTAAGTCGGCGACCGCTTGGATGCCAACCGTTTTGGCCCAGTGTAGGTTCGTTGGGATTGGGGTCCGTCCGAGCCAGACTGGGCTATTCCAATTATCTTGTACGTTATATAATGGTTTTCCTGATGTCGGGATTGCCAGAAACCAGCACCTGGCGGAGGAATCAGTCCTCGTAAATGTTTAAATATGGAGACCTTCAATAGGTCCCTGCGGGACCCATGGCGAAGGACAAGAAAGGAGAAGGCTTCCACTCTGCGGCCGGTCTAATAAGATACTTCGACTCAGAAGACGACAAGGCGCTCAAGGTCAACCCGTGGGTGGTCGTTGGCCTCTGCATATCTGTGTCGGTTTTGGTCGTAGCTCTGGGCGTGTTCTTCCCGACCTAGGCGGTTTCGGCCGCCTTCGGCATGATCACCTTGAAGACAGTTCCCTGTGAGCGGTCGCCCTTGACCCTGTCCTCGGCCCAGATCCTTCCCTTGTACGAGTCAACAAGTGTTTTGGCGATATGGAGGCCGATGCCGCTGCCCTGAGAGAGGGATGTCCCGCCCTGAGTGAACCGGTCGAAGATCCTCGGTTTTATCTCGTCATCGATCCCAGGCCCATGGTCAGCCACGGAGACCAGCCAGCAATCCATCAGGTCCTCATTTACAGGCTGTATGTCAACTTCGACTATCACATCCTCGTTCTGGTCGAACTTGATCGCGTTCGTGAACAGGTTCAGGAAGATGTCCTTGGCGAACTCGTTCATCAAACACATCTTGCGGACACCGTCATCCTTGAGAACCAGCTTCACCGTCTTGCCCGGCAAGTAGGATTCCGCTCCAGCGTACGCTTCCTTGACGGTAGTCACGAGGTCAGTCGGCTTCAGGTTCTTGTCTCCGTACGATTCGACCTTCGCGTAGAGCTTCACGTTCGTCACGAGCTTGTTCAGGTTCCAGATCTGGTCAAGGGCTTTGCCTAGGCTCTTCCTCGAAGGCGCAGGCACCCCGGGTCTGGACATTGCCAACTCGACGAAGCCGCTCACGGCTTGCGCGTAGTTGTTCACATCGTGGCCTATCAGGTCTATCAGGAGCTCGATCTTCTTCCTGTCCTTATGCAGCTCATCGTACAGCTCCGCGTTCTGGATCGCTATAGCAGCCAGGTCGGAGAACACCTCGATGGCCCTTAGCGTGTCATCCCCCGGGACCTTGTGGTCGTCCGGCTCGTCGATCTCGAGGTAGCCCAAGAGGTCGCCGGTCTTTGTGTACATCAGGAAATCTATGTAGTCGAGTTCGTGCCACTCGTCTGGGAAACGCCTGGGGACATCGATTCTCTCCGGGTGGGAGACGAAGAGCATATCGTTCTCATCCTCAAGTTCGATGGTCTCTCCGGGGACATAGTAGGTGTTTCTGCCGACCTTGAACTCCGGCTTGAGGTCTCTCATCATCCGGGTCATCGTGTATCTCACCTTCCGGATGTCAGCCTCTCGTTCCGGCCCGAAACCGTGGCATGCCCTGACAATGATCAGGCCAGTGTCCTTCTCGCGCATGCCGATCGTCGCTGTCCGCAAACCGAAGGTCTCAGACACCGTCTTTACGATTTTCTGCAGGAGCTGATCGACACTCTCGACGTATAGAAAGTCCGATGTGACATCAAGAATGCTCGCGATGGCGACATTTCTCAAATCGTCGTAGCGTCTCTCGTCCTTCCCTCGGTCCATCGTCTTCTCACGATCTAGGTCAATCCACTATTATCCCCTGAATTCGACCCTAGCCTCAGAGACGATTCTCGCTTATCAACGTATTGTGTTCGTTATCCGAATTGATAAAGCCCGGGTGATGTACACGGATGGTCTTTCAATGCCCCGCCATGACCGGAACTCATATATATTATCCAATTCTTGAGTTGTTTGCTCGAGGCGGAAGGACATGGCAAAGCTCGCTGTCGTGTATGATTGCCTTCACGGGTAGATTCACCCGGCCTAGAAAGTGCGCTAGAGAGCAGTTTCTGAAGTACCCTGGATTAGGCGACGCCACGTTGGATGGATGCCTGACTTGGGTCGGACTAATGGAGGTGTCTTTGTGACGACGGTGAGGATAGCCATCCCGAACAAGGGAAGGCTGAACCAGAGTGCGATCAGGCTGATGAACAAGATAGGGTTTCCGATCCCTGACTCGAGCAACCGGACGCTCTTGGCGGAGTTCGGCATGGGCAGGTATCAGATACTCCTTGCCCGGGCGCATGATATCCCCGAGTTCGTGGAGATGGGCGTTGCCGACCTCGGGATCACGGGCCTCGACCTCGTGATGGAGACAGGAAGGAAGGTTGAGAACCTCATGCCCCTTGACTTTGGCAAGTGCCGCTTGGTCGTCGCGGTTCCCGATGATTCGGCGATCGAGAAGATTGAACAGGTGGTGAGCGGCTGCACTGTCGCCACCTGCTTCCCCAATCTCACGAGGGCGTTCTTCGCCAAGATGGGCAAGAATGTCAACGTGGCGGAGGTGTCAGGGGCCGCTGAGGTCGCTCCTCAGGTGGGGCTTGCTGACGTCATAACCGACCTGGTGGAGACCGGCTCGACTTTGAAGTTGAACCACCTGAAGGAGATCGGGGTCGTGCTCGAATCGAAGGCAGTACTGATCGCCAACGCCAAATCGATGGCTGAGAAGAGCGCCAGGATCGAGGAGGTGACTAGCGCGGTCGAGAGCGTCATGAACGCCTCCAGGAAGAGATACCTCATGGCGAACGTCCCAAAGGCGAGCATGCCCAGCCTGAATACCCTTCTGCCGGGGATCTCAGGTCCAACTATCATGAACATCATGGGCCGTGAGGACATGGTGGCTATCCACGCTGTCGCCAACGAGGACGAGGTCAACGGTGTGATCACGATGCTCAAGAGCATCGGTGCTACGGGAATACTCGTGATGCCAATCGATAGGATGGTACTGTGACATGCTTACTTACGAACTGAGCAAGATGACCGATAGCCAGCTCCATGCGGTACTGACCAGGAAGGGTGTCGACCTTTCTGACGCGATTGATAAGGTTCGGCCGATTGTGGAGAGCGTCCGTGCAGGCGGCGACAAGAAGCTTGTCGAGTTTGCACGTTCATTGGACGGATTCAAACGCGGACCGCTAGCAGTCCCGAAGGAGGAGATACGTTCTGCGAGGACCAGGATCCCAGCGGAACTCCTTCGCGCGCTGACGGTGGCGAAGAAGAGGATCGAGAGATTCCACTCGAAGCAGGTCCTGAAGCCGTTCGAGTTCAGAGATGATTGTTGCACCCTCGGACAGAAGGTGGTGCCTTTGGAGCGAGTCGGGGTCTATGTCCCGGGCGGCACTGCCGACTATATGTCCACGGTTCTCATGGCCTGCGTCCCGGCAAGGATCGCCGGGGTCGAGGAGATTGCTCTATGCACTCCAGGTAGGGCCGGGAGAGTGCCTGATGCAATACTGGCCTCTGCTGATATTTGTGGCGTCGCCGAGGTCCATCCGGTCGGAGGAGCCCACAGCATCGCAGCGATGGCATATGGCACAGAATCAATACCCAAGGTTCAGAAGATCGTCGGCCCGGGAGGAGCCTTTGTTACCGCTGCCAAGCTCCTGGTGAGGAACGACTGCGAAATAGACTTCCTTGCAGGTCCGTCGGAGATACTCGTCATCGCAGATATCCATGCGAATCCGCAGATGATCGCATCTGACATGCTCGCCCAGCTCGAGCACGACCCGCTCGCACGTGCCATTTTAGTCACTGATTCGAAGAAGGTCGCTGATAGGATATCCGAGGAATTGGATTTGCAACTGGCTAAAGCTATCAGGATTAAGATTGCCTCCAAAGCTGCTGAGAAAGGCGCGATTTGCATCGTTACGAGCTCGATCTCGGAAGCAGTCAGGTTCGCGAACTCGTACGCGCCTGAACACCTGCTTGTTGATGTCGGGAAACCAGAACGCCTCCTTGATGACTTCAGGAACGCCGGTTCCGTGTTCCTTGGGAGGTACTCCTCGGTGGCATTCGGGGATTACTGTTCAGGCACCAACCACATTCTCCCGACGAAGGGCATTGCCTCGATGCGTTCTTCGCTATCGGTCTATGATTTCCTCAAGATCATACCGTACCAAAGCATTAGCGAGGCGGGAGCGGTCAAGCTATCCAAGATCGTGAACGTCTTGGCGCGTTCGGAAGGTCTTCCCGCTCACGCGGAGGCGGCTTTGACCCGTTCGAGGAGGATGAACAAATGACGTCCGTCGGCGAGCTGAAGCGGAAGACGCTAGGGACATTGGCGAAGCCTACCTACTCCATATCGAGGAAGGACATGGTCCTTCTCAACGACAACGCGAACCTGTTCGGTGTGAACCCTGCTGTAAAGGAAACTGCGGAGCTGTTCGACTTCTCAAGGCTCTGGGCGTATCCCAGCGAGAGCTCGGACGCGCTAAGGGAGAGAATCGCTTCCGAGTTCGGGGTCTCCTTAGACGAGGTGATAGTGGGGAATGGGTCCGATGAGTTGCTCGACATCACTTCGAAGTGCTTCATCAACCCAGGCGATGCTCTCTGTTCGCCCACGCCGACGTTCAGCATGTACAAGTTCTACGGCAGGCTGCACCTGGCGAGGATTGCCGAGAAGATGCTGAGGAAAGACTTCTCGCTAGATGCAGAGCCGATCTTGGAGGAGCGCGCTAAGATCGTAGCGATCTGTCAGCCGAACAATCCGACAGCCTGCCTATTCGATATGGCCGCGGTGAGAAGAATACTGAACGAATCGTTCGGGCTCGTCATGCTGGACGAGGCGTACGCCGACTTCTGTGGCTCAGACATGTTGCAAGAGGTATTGAACTCTGAACACTCCATCGATATCAGGACCTTCTCCAAAGCCTACGGGATTGCGGGACTCCGAATCGGCTATGCGATTTCCAGGAAGGAGGTCATAGACGAGCTCCGGGCGGTCAGGACCCCGTTCGGACTCAATTCCTTCGCAGAGGCCGTGGCGATAAACGCATTGGACAACCGAGAATGGGTTCACCAGATGGTCTCCAGGATGAAGACGGAGCGTGCCTACCTCGCTCCGAAGCTGGAATCGTTGGGGTTCATAGTCTATCCATCGGACTGTAATTTCCTGTTGTGCAAATCGCCTGTTCCGAGCACGGCGTTGGTTTCGGCGCTGAGAGGAGAGGGAGTGGCAATTAGGGACTGCAACGCGTACCCGCTGCTTGAGAACCACGTCAGGGTGACGGTCGGGCCGAGGGAAATGCTCGACAAGTTGCTGGAGAGGTTGGAGCATCTACTTGCTGGAGGGCAGAAATGAGAATATCCATAATGGACTATGGTGTCGGGAATCTGTTCAGCATCGCCAAGGGGCTGGAGAGGGCGGGAGCAGATGTCCAGATCGTGACAAACCCAAAGCTGCTGATATCGGCCGACTGCATTGTCTTCCCTGGCGTAGGAGCCTTTGGCGCCGCAATGGATGTGCTCAGACCAAGGCTCCCTGACCTGAGGAAGTCGATCAACGGAGGCACGCCCACACTGGGCGTCTGTCTCGGCATGCAGATACTCTTCGAGCGCAGCGAGGAATCGCCGGGCGAAGGCATCTGCATACTGAAAGGAGATGTCAAGAAGCTGAAGAGCGGCCGGATCCCTCAGATGGGCTGGAACGATGTCGTTGCCCAGGACGACCCACTCTTCAGTGGGATCCCGGACGTCACCCAGTTCTATTTCGCGAACTCGTACATCTGCAGGCCGAAGGCAAAGGTCGAGATAGCAGAGACCGAATACGGTGAGAGGTTCGCATCGGCGGTACGCCAGGGTGCGGTCTGCGGCGTGCAGTTCCACCCAGAGAAGAGCGGTCCCGCGGGGTTGCGATTACTCGAGAACTTCGTGAAGTTGGCGGAGGGGTCAGCTTGAAGGTCATACCAGCAATCGATGTCAAGGGAGGTAGCTGCGTCCAGCTTGTCGGCGGAAAACCAGGCACTGAGAAGGTAAGGATCGAGGACGTCATGGGAGTCGCCAGGCGGTGGGAGAAGGACGGCGCAGAGATGATCCACGTGATAGACCTCGACTCAGCCCTTGGCACTGGCAACAATGAATCCCTGGTCGAGATGGTCACCGCTGCGGTCGATATCCCGGTGCAGGTCGGGGGAGGCATAAGGTCGGAGGCGCAGGTCCAGAGGCTGTTCGACATCGGTTGTGAAAGGGTCATCGTTGGCACAAGGGCTATCCAGGATAGACCCTTCATCGAGAAGCTGGCAAGTGAGTATCCAGAGAGTATAGTCGTTGCGATAGACGCTGTCTCAAACGATGTCCTCATCAAAGGTTGGCAGGAGAGCTCCGGGAAGGAGCTGCTGTCCGTTGCAGCGGAGATGGATGAGCTGCCGATCTTCGGTTTCTTGTACACGAACATAGAGGTGGAGGGCAGGCTGCAGGGGATAGATCCCACTGCCGTTCAGGCGCTGATGAACGCAGTAACCAAGCCCGTGATTGTCTCCGGCGGCATCACGACGATGGGTGACTTGGACCAGCTCCAGAGGATGGGCGCGCACTCAGCGGTCGTGGGCATGGCGATATACACTGGCAAGATAGATTTCAAGAAGGCTGTGAGGGAGTTCAGATGAGCTATCAGAGATGTGCCCGAAAGACGGAATTGACCAGGAAGACGAAGGAGACGATCATCAGATTGAAGCTCAACATCGACGGTTCCGGCAGGTGCAAGTGCGAGATACCGGACGAGTTCCTGAGGCACATGGTGGAGACTCTTTCCAAGTATTCGGGGGTCGACCTCGAAATCACTGCGGAAGGAGACATCGCGCACCACCTCGTGGAGGATGTGGCAATCGCTATCGGCCGGGCTTTCAGGGAGGCCTTGGGCGACGGGCCGATCAAGAGGATAGCAAGCGCCACAGTCCCGATGGATGAGTCCCTAGTTCAGGTCACGGTCGACCTCATCGACAGACCGTTCGCGCACCTCGATGTCCCAGACCAGATGTATGAGCATTTCATGCGGTCGTTCGCGATGGAGCTCAGAGCCACTGTGCACTCGGTGGTCTTGAGGGGGAAGGATCAACACCACATAGTCGAAGCCACCTTCAAAGCGCTCGGACTGGCTCTCAAGGATGCGATGGCTTCCTCCGCGACAACGATGTCTACGAAATCGAATGTGAAGTGGAGGATCGCCTGATGCCTTTGACGAAGCGGATAATACCTTGTCTAGACGTCAAGGACGGCGTGGTCGTCAAGGGCGTGTGCTTCAAGAACCTCAGGAGCGTGGGCGATCCACCGGAGCTGGCGGTCGAATACCAGGACCAGGGAGCCGATGAGATCGTGTTCCTTGATGTGAATGCGTCGGTCGCGGGAGCGGAGACCCTTCGCGCGGCGGTTCAGAAGACCGCGGAGACCTTGTTCATTCCGCTTACTGTCGGCGGTGGCATCAGATCGTTCGCAGACGTCAGGGCGACGCTCAAGGCCGGCGCCGACAAGACCTCGATAAACAGCGCTGCCGTCGAGAAACCCTCCCTGATAGCGGAGTGTGCTGAGGCGTTCGGGAGCCAATGCATTGTGGTCGCGATAGATGCCAAGCGCAGCAGCAATGACGGTTGGGAAGTATTCACTTACTCGGGGACGAGGGCGACTGGGATCGATGCAGTAGAATGGTCCAAGGAGGTATGCGAGAGAGGAGCTGGGGAGATACTCCTCACGAGCATGGACGCCGATGGAACGAAGATGGGCTTCGACATCGAGCTGACTAGGCAGGTGGTTCGCGCAGTGAATGTGCCTGTCATAGCCTCTGGCGGCTGCGGCACGATCGATCATATCTTCGAAGTGCTGACCAAGGGTGAGGCAGATGCAGCCCTTGCAGCATCGATATTCCACTTCGGCGAGCACACGGTCGCCGATGTCAAGCGGGTCCTTGAATCGAAAGGCGTTCCAATCAGGAAGGGTGCGGGATAATGAGCGAGAAGCAAGAGCTTATGCCGGTGATTGTACAGGATGTCAGGAACAACAACGTGTTGATGCTCGCCTACATGGACGAAGAGGCGCTTGAGCTGACCAAGAAGACGGGTTTGATGCATTACTGGAGCAGGTCGAGGAACGCGATCTGGAAGAAGGGGGAGACTTCCGGGAACTTCCAGAAGTGCGTGGAACTCATCACTGACTGCGACGGAGACGCGATGTTGGCTAGGGTCGAGCAGACTGGGGTTGCGTGTCATACAGGGAGTTACTCGTGCTTCTACAAGGAGCCGATCCGCCAGAGCGATGTTGTCTCGCAATTGTGGAGGGTATTCGAGGAGCGAAAGGCGACCGAGGCCGCATCGTCATACACTGTCAAGCTGCTGAAGAACAGGAACCTTCTCCTGAAGAAGATCGCCGAGGAGAGCTCGGAGGTCATCATCGCGGCGAAGGACAAATCCCGAAAGGAGATAGTATACGAGGCAGGGGACCTGCTGTATCACCTGATGGTCCTGCTGTTCGACGAAGGCATAACGATGGATGACATCTATGGGGAACTGGAGGGACGAAGGAAATGAGAGCTAGGAGATGCGACTTCCACACTCACACGATCCTGAGCGATGGCGAGCTCCTTCCGATGGAGCTGATCAGAAGAGCTGCGGCTGCGGACCACAGAGCCATCGGTTTGACCGACCACGCCTCCTTCTCGAATCTTGAGGGGGTCGTGAAGGCTCTTGTTCGGGACTGCGAGAAAGCGGATGCATGGGGGATCGAGGCGATACCCGGTGTGGAGCTGACCCACGTTCCAGTCAAATACCTAGATGACGCGATCAAGAAATCGCGGAAGGCCGGTGCCGAGCTGATCGTCATCCACGGCGAGACGCCCGTGGAGCCGGTCGAGAAAGGCACCAACAGGAAGGCGGTTTCGAACCCTGAAGTGGACATCCTGGCCCATCCAGGCATGATCTCCATCGATGACGTGGAGCTCGCCGCAAATAACGATGTGTTCATGGAGATATCGTGTCGGAGGGGCCATTCGCTCGCAAACGGCCATGTTGCATCGCTCGCAAGAGACCTGAAGGCGAAGCTCCTGGTGAACACCGATGCTCATTCCCCTGACGAACTGAGTTCTATGGCGTTTGCGAATACAGTCGCACGAGGGGCAGGGATGATGCCCGAAGAGATCCGCGCCGCGCTTGTCTCTGCGCCGGAGGAGATACTGAAGAGATTGGGCAGACTATAGGTCAGTCCGCCCGATTATTCATTTTCCCTCGGATTCTTAATAAGACTGAAATACTCCAGCTGTGCATCGGCTGTTTCGAGAAGATGACGATAGTTAGTATCTCGGTTACTGACGAGCTGCTCAGACGGTTTGACGAGGTCCTCGCGACCAAGGGGTTCAGATCTCGGTCGGATGCGATGCGCGAGTCGATGCGGTCCTTCGTCGACGAGGCAGAGTGGGAGAGCAGCGACGGCGAGAACCAGATCGTGATTACCATGATCTACGATGAGGTCGGGCCTCGCGGCGAACTCTCGATTTTGCAGCACAGATATGAAGAGATCCAGATGATGCTTCATCTCCATCTTGAGAAAGGACAGTGCATGGAGGTCTTCATTGCCAGAGGTCCCAACAATAGGCTCAGAGAGATATTGGGGAAGATCAGGAAGGTCAAGGGCGTGCGGTCCATCAGGTTCATCTCAACCTCACGTTCGAATGACTAACTGGGAGCAACGCCCAGCCTAGTGTCCAATCCTCGAAGCCCTGCTTGATATCATCATGAGAGCGTTCTCCAGCCCCGAGTATCCTCTGATTGTGATATCCGCCATGTTCTCGCCATCCTTTGGAGGCGCCTTGCTCGTTGGATTGAACCAGACAGTCCAAAGGCCTGCTCGTTCTAAGATGTCCCTGACGAGACTGGGACCTGAGTCGGCTGCATTCGCCGAAGAAATCACGGGGAATGAATTCGGAGTGCTCCCGCCGGGATTTGAACCCGGGTATCGAACTTTCACCGGCCTGCCGCGAAAGCAGCCACGAGAGGCTCGAATGATTGGCCGGACTACACTACGGGAGCTCGGTGTATCGCTCCAAAAAGGATGGCCTTACATAAAGGTTTGCCACTCGGTCATTGGGAGCAACAAAGTACTTGCCTTCAGTCACCAATGAACCGTGCCAGCAGGTGACATTTTGCAGAGGTTCAGCTCGAAGAAGGTCATCCACGTTTTCTCCCCCAAGAACAGACCCGCGTACTCGGTAAAGGATGGGGAGAGGGTCGTGGTTGAATCCCCCGACTGTTTCTCCGGCCTCGTCAAGACCTCCAAGAAGCTGTTCGAGGAATTCCCTATGGAGCGTGTGAATCCTGCCACTGGCCCCATCAGAGTCGATGGCATGTCCGCAGGCGAGACTCTCTGCATATCCATCGAGAGAATAAAATGCGGTCCCTTCGGAATCATCATGTGCTCCCCCGAGCTCGGAATCCTTTGCGAGGATGTTAGGAAATCGAGAACTATGATAGTAGAGATCAGAGGTAACAAGGCGAAGTTCTCCGACGACCTGTCGATAGACCTCAACCCTCACGTCGGCGTGCTTGGCGTGTCCCCAGCAAAGGGCGAGTTCCCGACATTCCACCCTGGTGATCATGGAGGGAACATGGACACGGTGGAGGCGAGAGTAGGGTCGAAGGTCTATCTGCCGACCTTCGTCGACGGTGCGATGTTCGCTATGGGGGATGTCCACGCGGCGATGGGAGATGGGGAGGTCTGCGGTACTGGGATTGAGGTTCCGGCCGAAGTCACCCTTGGTCTTTCCAAAGCAGATGATATTGAGGTACGAAGGCCGATGATCGAGACTCCCACGGAATGGTTGTCCTACGCTGCCGCCAAGACTCTTGACAAAGCGGCCAAGCTGGCGACCTCCGACCTAGTCAGATTCATGATGGACAGGCGAGGAATGGACTTCGAGGATGCATATATGCTGGCGAGCGTCGCGGCCAATCTCAGGATATCGCAGGTGGTCGATCCTCTCGTGGCGGCCAAGATGGTGATCTCGAAGAAGTATCTGTGAACCCAGGTCAGACGTCTTCGTCGCCCTCTCTCCAGTCTAGGCCTGGTGTTCTGAACCCGAGTTTGACAACGGGTGGGGATTTGCGCTTGTGTGATGTCGACCTGACCATGCGGTCGATCCTTGAGACCTCCTTGACGGTCGTTCCTGCTCTTGCGGCAATCTCCTTGTCTGCCAGGCCAAGCTCTATCCCAAGGAGTATTGCATCCAGACGCTCGTATTTGATGCCCATCTCACCCTCGTCCGTCTGACCCTTCCAAAGGCCTGCTGATGGCGCCTTCCGAATGACCTTGCCCGGGATCTCCATCCTTCTTGCCAGCTCTCTGACCTCCGTCTTGTAGAGGTCTCCGATGGGTTCCAGATCAGCAGCGCCGTCCCCGTGTTTGGTGAAATAGCCGACCAACATCTCGGTCTTGTTGCTCGTGCCCACCACTAGCAGCTTGTCAGCGTTCGCGTAGTGGTATTGCACAATCATCCTGCATCTGGCCTTGATATTCGCCAGGGATCCTCTATCCACCTTGCCCTTGATCGCTTTGACGAACGCCGCGACTGTGCCCGTGATGTCGATGACTCTGTATTTCACACCCTCGAGCTCACACAAGTCCTTCCCGTCCTCGAGGTCCTCCTTTGGGGAATCCTTCTCGGGCATCATGAGTGCAAGCACCTTGTCTTTGCCCACAGCGCGCACACATAGTCTAAGGACCACGGCTGAATCGATACCACCGCTGACTCCGAGGACGAAGCCCCTAGCCCCTACCTTCCTGAGCTTCTCCGCCAGGAACTTCTCGACGACCTGTTCCGTGCCATCCTTCAGCGTTGGGAGAATCATCGTGCTGGAATGCCACGGTCCGGATATATCGCTTATGGTGGAGGACCGCGACAGGGCCGGGGGTAATGCTAATCTAGCCGCTAGACTTATCATTGTTCACATGTCCAAGCTCGTCGTCACACTAGCCCAGGTCACTTGTCAGCTACACGATAGGGAGGGTAACCTGAAGAGGATGAGGGACATAGTCAGGAAGACCAAGGGCAGGATTGTCATATTCCCAGAGCTCAACCTGACGGGGTACATGCCGAGGGACGACCTTATCAGGCACGCGGAGACGATCGTGAGCCCGACAGTCAAAGCCGTTGTCCGACTCGCAAAGGATACCAAGAAGGACATAGTCTTCGGTGTTCCCATGATGGATGAGCGGGTACCAGGCCTTGTCTACAACTCTTGCCTGCTCGCGACTGGGACGGGTCGTTTGTTCAGATACGACAAGATGTACCTCCCAAGCTTCGGACCGTTTGAGGAGAAGGTGTTCTTCGCGGAGGGCAAGAACGCCGTGGTTGCGGAAGGGAAGCATGCGAAGATCGGATTGATGATATGCTATGACATGTTCTTCCCAGAGCTGGCCAAGCTCGAGACGCTCCTCGGGGCTCAGATACTTGTAAACATATCCGCGGCACCCACGACATCGAGGTCATCCTTCCGCAGGATCATGCCCGGCAGAGCGGTCGAGAACGCAATCTTCGTCGCATACTGCAATATGGTGGGCGTTCACGGCAGTCTGGTCTTCGGCGGAGGCAGCACGCTCTTCGGGCCGAGAGGAGAGGCGCTGGCTAGAGGCAAAGACCTGGATGAGGACATTGTCGAAGCTGAAATCGACCTTGGAGAGATAGACATCGCCCGCAGGTTCAGGCCCACTATCCGAGACACAAGGGTAGAGATTCTTGACGAGATGCGATCCTTGCTGAGGACCGGCAAGAGATCTTGACGACAAACGCCTGGCCGGACTCGCTATTCTTAAATATGGACATCCGTCTGAAGGTAGCAAAGCTGAGGTGGCCCAGCTCGGTAAGGCGCGAGCCTGGAATCATTGTTGACGACGCCAGCGAGCTCGTGGCGCTTTGGCGCCTCGGGAGTTCAAATCTCCCCCTCAGCGCTTCATGTGACATACTGCCTAAATACCCTTCAGCTCATCTGCTATCGAACCCCCGAGGATTTTAGTGGAGAAGAAAATGATAAGGGTCCTGCACGTTGACGACGAAGTCAGTTTCCTCGAATTGTCAAGTTTCTTTCTGAAGAGGGAAGGAGATTTTGAAGTCGAAACGGTAGGCAATGCTGAATCCGCGCTTGAGAAGATGCAGACTCAGAACTACGACGCAGTGGTCGCGGACTACATCCTTCCTGGCATGGACGGCATCGAGATGCTCAAGATCATCAGGGCGAAAGGTTTGCAGATCCCTCTCATTTTGTTCACGGGCAAAGGCGGTGAAGAGGCGGCCGTCGAGGCCCTGAATTACGGCGCAGATTTCTACCTCCAGAAGGGCGCCAGTCCTCAAATCCAATTCGCGGAACTGGCGAACATGATAAGGAAGTCCGTGGGGAGCACTCGCTCGGATGAGGCCGTTCGTGAGGGCGAAAAGTTCCTGTCAAGCGTCTTCTCAAGCATCCAGGACGGCGTGAGCGTTCTCGACAGGGATCTCAACATAGTCCGAGTCAACCCGGCAATGGAGAATTGGTATTCGCACAAGATGCCTCTGGTCGGGAAGAAATGCTATGATGCTTATCACGGTCGACAAGCGCACTGTGAAGTTTGTCCGAGCCTCAAGACCATCGAGAACGGGAAGCCAGCCTACGATGTCGTGCCGAAGATTGGTCCCAGGGGGGAGGTTGTCGGCTGGCTAGACCTATTCGCTTTTCCGATGAGGGACAGCAGAACAGGGGAACTCTCTGGAGTCATAGAATACGTCCGAGACATTACTGACCGCCGGAAGGCGGAGATGGAGCGTCATGGTGCTCTTGAGAGATACAAGGAACTCCAGGGCATCATAGACAAGAGCCCCGTCATCTTGGTTCTCTGGCGTCCAGAGCCAGGTGGACCGGTTTCATTCATATCTGATAGTGTCGCGCAGTGGGGCTATCGAAGAGATGATTTCGTCTCCACGCTCGTGTACGATGACATTATCCACAAAGAAGACATCGAGCGCGAAAGACAGGAGTTCCGGGGTTTCGTTAGCAATGGTGCTAGTGACTTCGTCCAGGAATACCGGGTCGTCACCAAGTCCGGTGAAGTGCGTTGGGTCGAGGACCACACATTCGTGCGAAGAGACGCGAAAGGCAACCCCACAAGCTACGAAGGCATTGTCATCGACGTTACAGCCCGAGAGATCGCCCAGCAGAAATCCGAGGAACTCACATCTCGTTTGCAGGCGGTCGTCGAGGCATTCCCTGACTTACACTTCCATCTCGATGCTGAAGGAACGATACTTGACTACAGTGCTTCACGGGTCGCAGATCTGTACGTTCCCCCTCAGAAGTTCCTAGGAAGGCGGATGCAGGAAGTCCTTCCCCCCGACGTGGGGGATATGTTCACAGATGCAATGGAAGAAATCGCGAAGACCGGCAGAGTCCTCTCTCGGGAGTACTCCTTGGAGATTCAGAACGAGACTCGGTTCTTTGAAGCAAGGTTTGCCCCGATTCCGAAGGGGCATGTCCTTGCGGTTGTTAGGAACATCACCGATCGCAAACGGGCAGAGGAAGCGTTGCTCAAGAGCGAAGAGAAGTATCGCACCCTTTTCGAAACGGACGTACAGGGAGTCGTCTATCAGAATGCCAAGGGAGAGATCACTTCTGCCAACCCATCCGCGGAGCGGATCCTGGGCCTTTCTCTTGATCAGATGCAGGGCGTTACCTCGGTAGACCCTCGATGGCAGTCCGTAAGGGAGGATGGCTCAGTCTTCCCCGGCGAGGAACACCCCAGCATGATAGCCTTGAGGACTGGTCGGGAAGTGCAAGATGTTGTTATGGGAGTATTCAACCCCAAGAAGGGGAGTCATACGTGGATCAGTATCAATGCCATCCCTCAATTCAGATCGGGCGAAGACAAGCCCTATCAGGTCTACACCACCTTCGACGATCTCACCGAGCGAAGATTGGCGGGAGAGGCGCTGAGAGCGAGTGAGGAGAAGTATCGGCAGCTTATCGATCTTGCTCAGGAAGGCATCATGATGACCGACGCTGAAGTGGTCATCAGTTTCGCGAACCCGAGAATGGCTGAGATGATGGGCTATCCTGTTCATGAGGTAGTCGGCAAATCACTCTTTCAGCTAATGGATGAACATGCTGCTGATCTGGTCAAGCGCAAGATCGAGGACAGAAGACGCGGTCGCTCCGATAGGTATGAGCTGGACTTCCTCAGAAAGGATGGAACCACGGTACATACGAACATTGGAGTGACGGCGATTATGAGCAAAGACGGCCACTACGCTGGCTCTCTTGGGGTTGTAACCGATATAAGTGATCGCAAGAGATACGAGGCCGCTCTGGAGTTGGCCAACAAGAAGCTAAACCTCCTCAACGAGGTCACAAGACACGATGCCCTGAATCAACTCTCGGTATTGACTGGATGGCTCGAGGTCGCCCATGAGATCGCTTCAGAACCCCAGGTTCAAGAATACCTCAAGAAGATGTCGAACGCCACGGAGACAATGAGAAGGCAACTTGACTTCACTGGTGATTACCAGAAGATGGGAATCACGAAGCCAGAGTGGATCGAAGTCAAGACCGCCTTCTTGAACGGCACAGAGGGATTCAACCCTAGCGACATCTCCAAGTCAATCCAAGTCGAAGGGCTTGAGGTCCTGGCGGACACAATGTTAGAGAAGGTTTTCCACAACCTCGTGGACGATTCGTTCAGGCACGGCCACAAGACTACCAAGATTGGAATTCGATATGAGGAATCGGATGACAGGCTGTTGTTGATCTACGAGGACAACGGAATCGGCATCCCGAAAGAAGAGAAGAAGAAGCTATTCCAGCGGGGAATCGGGAAGCACTCCGGCTATGGATTGTTCATGGTGAGGGAGATATTGGGCATCACAGGCATGGCCATAGCCGAGGTAGGTGAGCCAGGAAAGGGCGTCCGTTTCGAGATAACCGTACCTCGCGGCAGATACAGGTTTTCCTAGGAATAACCGTTAATAGTCCATCTGTCTTCTCAAACTGGACTCTGGGGAAGCAATGGCCGCTAGATCTGGGACAAGCTCTCTACTCACCTCGATTCCACGCGAGGCGCTCATAGAGGCTGAGCTCTCCTGGATCGCCAGCATGGTCCTCTTCTTTGCGACGGTGTACACGGTCTTGAAGCTGGATGTCCTTTGGATCGCCTTCGGCATTGCAGCCATTTCCCTCTATGTGCTGCCGATCATATCGACGAGGAATCCGTTCCGGGCACTACCATGGGAGATGACCCTTCTCCTTGCCGCCCCTATGCTGCTCCACATATCGAGCGGCTCTAGGGTAATGTTGGACCACTTCGTGTGGTGGAGGCATCTTACGGACCTGACATTCGCGCTTTCCCTCGCAACCATCGGCTTCCTGCTCACAGTCGAACTACGCATGTATACCGATGTGAGGATGAACAGGCCCTTTGGCATGTTCTTCGTCGTCATGTTCACCATGGGGATCTCAGGCTTGTGGCAGTTGGGTGAGTATGTCGGCGACATAGTCAACGATACTCACAACCTTGTCAGCAATAGACAGGTGATGATGAGCTTCGTATGGGTCCTGCTCGGCGGGACGCTGATGGGGTTCATCTACGACCTCTATCTCAAGGCTATGTCTGAGAACCGGAAGCGTACCCTGGGGTTCGTCCACTTGTGGGAGGTGCCGAAGTGGAAGAAAGACTGAAGCTCCTCTCGAGGGCGATGCAGGCAGGAACAGTTGCAGTAGCCATTGCGGGCATCGTCACGGGCAACCTGACCTGGGTGCCCGCAGCGATAATTGCACTGCTCATTAGTCTCATCCCATCCATCTTGAGGCGCGACCTCAAGATAACGCTCCCGATTGAGCTCAATTTCTGGATAGTGCTCGCATTGTTCCTTCACGTCGTTGGCGGGTTCTCAGGGTTCTATGATTCGATACCTGGCTGGGACCATCTGACGCATATGATGTCCTCCTCTCTGATCGGCGCGCTAGGATTCGT
>Ga0315286_10000594_pt1 | contig 30992 bp, 11 predicted proteins | sample YL17G10_0_MG_FD_205038 | JGI IMG/M metagenome (GOLD analysis project Ga0315286, IMG submission 205038) | Sediment microbial communities from Yellowstone Lake, YNP, Wyoming, USA - YL17G10_0 | ecosystem: Environmental > Aquatic > Freshwater > Lake > Sediment | place: USA: Wyoming | collected... | reverse complement strand
CCAACAACCATGCAACACCGACCCTTTGGGGCATGAACGTCACTTACTGGCACTACCTGTCGAACGGGACGGTCACGACCAACGACCTCGCCCCTGCGGAACTGGTCTCCTGGAACAACCTCACGGCCACTTTCAACGCCAAGGGCGAGACCGTCAAGCTGCAGTATTCGACGGACCTGGGCCAGACCTGGAATCCGGTACCGGCCAACGGGAACCTTACGGCCATCTCTCCAGCCTCGGGCCATATCCGGTTCATGGCAAACATCTCCACGACAAAGCCTTACGCGACCCCCGAGTTCACAGGTTTCAAGCTCACACACATGATCCGCCTGGCACCGCACCATTTGCACCTTTCGCCCGCTTCCGCTGAGGTCGTCGTGAACGGGACCTGCAAGTTCATCGCCGAGCTCCATGACATCAACAACAATACGCTCAACCGGACGCTCAACTGGACGACGGACATCGGCACGGTGACCGCGGACGGCCTGTTCACAGCCCGCAAGTCCCCTGGCACAGGCCATGTCAATGTCAGCTTCGGCCTCCACAAGGCCAGTGCCATCGTGCATGTCCTGCCGGGCCCGCTGGCCAAGATAACGGTGGAGCCGACGGCGATAATTACCGACGCCGGAAAGAACACTACATTCAACGCCAGCGGTCTCGACGCATACGACAACCCCCTCAACGGGCTCGTCTTCAACTGGTCCACCGATGTTGGCACCGTGGCCCCTGCCAAGGCCGCGGGCACGATATTCACGGCCACGACGCCCCCGAAGGGGACCTATCACAACACAACTGGGAACATATCTGCCGTCATAGGCAATTTCAAGGCCACGGCCGCGGTCACCATCCTGGGCGAGACGCCTCCTGTCCAACCGGTCTTGACGAACCTCACGATCAGCCCAAAGAACGCCACCCTGAAGAAGGGCAACACCCTGCAGTTCAAGGCCTCGGGCCTCGACCAGTTCGGCAAGGCCATGGCATTGAGCGCGAACTGGACCTCCGATGTCGGCACCATATCCCCGGCCACCGGGAACTCCTCGACGCTCACGGTGACGATGACCGAGGGCAATGGCACTGTCACAGCCAAGGTCGGGGCCCTCACGGCCACGGCCCACGTGCAAGTAGTCAAGAACGCCACCGGCGGCGGAGGTTCGAACTACACGGTACCTTTCATCAAGGGCCGCATCCCGGACCAATGGCGGTCCGAGGACAGCCCGACATGGACATTGGACCTGCACCCGTTCGAGGGAGGCGGCGTGCCCGAGGAGCCCATGCTGTGGCACATCGAGGGCGTGGACACGACCATCGTCAAGGTCAAGGGCGAGTACGACCCCGGCGACATCCTGACCTTCGCGCCGGCGCCCGAGGCCAGCGGCAACGACCGGGCCACAATGGTCCTCGAGGACCACCGGGGCAACAGGGTCACCCAGGCTGTCTGGATCAACATCACGCCCGTGAACGACCCGCCGGCCATGAGGCCGGTCCCTGACCTGCTGATACACTACGATTCCCCTTACACCTTCAACTACATGCCCTACATCTCGGATATCGACACGCCCTACGCGGCCCTGACCATGTCCGTTGAATCGACGAGCCCGCCGGGCACACAGCTCACCCCCGTGGTCACGGGCCTCAACGTCACCTACACGGCCCCGAAGTCCATGGTCGGGACCACGGTCCGCATCACGCTGGCGGTCTTTGACGGCGCGAGCACGGTCCGGGCGATCATAGCCCTGAACGTCAGCGACGACTGGGTCCCGAAGCTCATAGTCCCGCTGCCCGATGTGACCCTGAAAGAGGGCGAGACCAGGACCAACGTCTTCGACCTGGACGACCACTTCACCGACCAGGACAAGGACGTCATCTTCTACACCTACGGCAACAACCACGTCACCATAACCATACACCCGGACCACGCTGTCGACATCTCGGCATCGTCCGAATGGGCCGGCAAGGAGCTCGTGACCTTCAGGGCCACCGACTCCAAGGGGGCCCTGGTGGAGGACGACGTCCTAGTGACGGTCATTCCGAGCAACGACCCGCCAGTCTTCAGGCCGCTGCCCGCCATCACGGTCCACTACGACAGCGACTACCAGCTTGACCTGCTGCCCTACATCACGGACATGGACACCCCGCCCGAGCAGCTCGTCCTCAAGTTCTCGGACCAGCACGTCTGGTGGGCCTGGGACCCGGTCAAGGCCGCGGACCACCCGCCGAGGCCCGGTGCCTCGAGGCTCACCATGGTGCTGAGCTATCCGCAGGTCCTGGGGACCAAGGTCGCCCCCTACATGGTCCAGGTCTCCCTCGGGGCATTCGACGGGACCAACACGGCCAACGGGACATTGGATGTCACCGTCACGGACAACTGGCCCCCGGTGCTCAAGGCCCCCATGCCGGACCTCGAGATGGACGAGGACACGATCCTAACAAATGCATTGAGGCTCTCGGTATACTTCAACGACCCGGACGGGCAGGCGCTAACCTACACCACCCTGTTCGACGTCCTCGACATCACCATAGAGACGGACTCGACCATAGACCTTTCACCACCCAAGGACTGGAGCGGGCTGGCCTCGGTGACCTTCAGGGCCACGGACACCAAGGGCGCCATGGCCGAGGACACAATCACGGTGAAGGTCCGGCCGGTCAACGACCCGCCGGTCCTCGATCCCCTCGACCCCGTCAGCATGGACGAGAAGGCCCTCGCGAACATAACATTGGGCCTGAAGATACACGACGTGGACAACCTGCTCTCGGACCTGAAGGTGACTGTCAGCACCTCCGCGCCGTCGATGAGGTACTTCATGAGCGGGCTCGACGTGGTCCTCTACAGCGAGATTGCGGGCGACTATACCGTCACCATCACCGTCACGGACCCGGCCGGGGCCAGCTCGTCCCAGACGGTCCATGTGACCGTCAAGGCCACGGTCAAGCCGCCCAACCCCGGGGGCGGGAACTTCATGGACTCCATGCTGCTCCCGATAATGATACTGATACTGGCCCTGATCGCTGCCGTGGGGGCCTTCGCGGTCTACCGGCGGCAGTACGGCCATTACGACATCGATGATGCCTTCATCGTCCTGAAGGACGGCCGTCCGCTGTCCCACCTTAGCCGGCACCCGATCACCAAGAAGGACGAGACGACCTTCAGCAGCATGGTCGCGGCCCTGCAGATGTTCATCGAGGACGCCTTCAGGGACATGGACCAGGAGACCTCCGGCACGGTCCAGCGCATGGAGTTCAAGGGCAACAACATCCTCGTCGAGAAAGGCAGGGACATGTACCTGGCCCTGATATTCACCGGGACCCCGGGCAAGAAGCTCTACAAGGACATGACCCGGGCCATAGAGGAGATCGACGAGAGGCACGGGGACGCCATCCGGGATTGGGACGGGGATGTCACGACCTTCGCGGCCATAGACAAGACCCTGGAGCGGTTCGTACCCGGCGGGTACACAAAGCCCATCAAGATCGAAGGCGACGCCAAGTCCAAGAAGGAGTGGGCCAAGGTCGACGAGGACGACCGCAAGGGACGGTCAAAGGGCAAGTGATGCCGCGGCCCGGTCCAAAGCACATCCAAGGGCCTTTCTTTTTATTTTCTATTGAATTGACCAGCAAGGTTTATCTTTCAACAATCTTTTCATATCATTGGCATGCTACTCTTCTACGGCGTCTACAAGAAGGCCCGGGCCCTTGGGGAACGGATCCAGATGTGCGCCGCCCGGGGCTGTCCGGCCAAGGTCCAGTACATCCACATCCGGCAAATATTCTATATTATGTTCATCCCGTTCTTTCCCGCCGGGAGCAAGACCTACGCGGTATGCGGTGCCTGCGGCAAGCAATGGAAACCGTCCAACGCCCCGTCGGACGTGGGGTTCTGGGGCATGGCGATCGTCAACATGCTCCTCCTTTTCACATTCATAGGCTGTTTTCTGTATTTCGCCTTCACGTACCCGATCCCGAACTGGATCTGCGGCCCCTCGTTCTTTTTTATAGGGCTAATGGTGTTGGTCGCCGCATTATTCATGTTCTCCGCGCCTAGCGCTTTCGGCAATTATCCGGGGACCCATCCGGAACAGCTGTCCCCGCATCCCGATGTCCCCAGGCCCTTTAGCCTTCCGCCTGTCACCATCTATCCGTCCCAGCCCGCGCCGTCCCAGGGCGGCTACGACCAGGGCTCCGCGCTCAGGGCCCAGGCCGGCGGTTATTATCAGGAGAACCACTGTCCGCACTGCGGGAGGGTCCTGCCCCAGGTCCCGCCGGGCACGGTCATCACCTGCAACTATTGCAGGAACCAGATAACGACCTAACGCGGTCCGCGGGCATGGCCCATTCAATGATATATTATAAAGGCCCCGAGGCTCATATCCACTACGACCTGGGAGGGCCCGATTGCATGAACGCTAGAACGCTCCTCGCGATCCTCGTGTCCCTGCTTCTTTTAATGTCCGCGACACCGACGACCATGGCCAGCGGTCCCGTTGCGCGGTCGGCGGGCCCCGCGGAGCTGGCAACACAACATCTCCTCCGCCTCCGGGCCGGCGACTTCGACCCTGTCCAGGGGATACCGCTTCCAAAGGAGCTGCTGACGAACGGGCGGAACGAATACTACATCGTCCAGTTCGACGGGCCCATCGACGCTCAATGGGTCCTAGCCATCGAGGACATAGGCTGCCAGGTCGTGTGGTACCTTCCGGACGACGCCTACGTCGTCTGGGCCCCTGGAATTTCCCAGTCCGAGCTCTCGGCATTGTCACATGTCCGTTATGTCGGTCCGTACCATACCGGCTACAAGCTGTCCCCCGACCTCTTCAAGGGGCCCGAGGCCAAGGTAATCTACATCACGCCACTGATGGACCCGGTCACCGTGGCCACGGCCATCATTCTTCTCGGCGGGACCGTGACCGCCGTCAACAATAACCTCGTGCGGGGGTACCTCCCACGGGAACTTCTCCTCGAGCTCGCCTCCGTTCCCGAGGTCGGCTTCATCGAACCCGGCGGAGGCGGGAGCTTCCTGATGGACAACGACGCCCGCATCCTGCGCGCGAGGCAGAACATCGATGGGAACTTCACCAACGACGGTCTGTCCTTGTGGAGCTGGAATGGCTCGGCCTTCCAAGGCGTCACGGGCAAGGGCATCAGGGTCATGGTGACCGACACCGGCATCGACGGGACGCATCCTGACTTCGCGGGCCGGAAGGTCTACTTCTCGTCTTTGAACTCGGGCTATTCGAACTGGACGGACTGGATGGGCCACGGGACCCATTGCTCCGGCATCATTCTCGGCAATGGCTCTTACAGGCCACCTCCCGCGCCCCAGGGCCAGAACGGGACCTATGCCGGCATTGCGCCCGAGGCCCTCCTGATGGGCGAGATCATCAAATGGGACGGCAACGACGACCTGATGTACGGAATGACGGTCAACGATGTTATTAGGGACACCGAGGCGCACGGGGCCCAGGTCTCCTCCAACAGCTGGAGCTGCTGCGGTACCGTCCAGGTCTATGGTGTCACAGCCCAGATCTACGACAACGCCGTCCGGGACTCGAATCTGACCATGGATGGGAACCAGTCCCTAGTCTATGTCTTCGCGGCCGGGAACTCCGGGGCTGGCAACATCATCACGCCAGGCGTGGCAAAGAACGTCATCACGGTCGGTGCCACAGGGGACCGCCGGGGCCTCGATGAGAACTCTTTGGCGGGCTTCAGTAGCAGGGGCCCGACGGCCGACGGACGCAGGAAGCCCGATGTCGTCGCCCCCGGCGTGAACGTCGTGTCGGCCCTGGCGAACAACCCGAACTTCTCGTTCGTGGGCATGAGCGGCACCAGCATGGCGACACCTGGCGTTGCGGGGGCGTCGACCCTTGTCATTGATTACTACAACCAGACCTACGGGCTGTCGCCGAGCCCGGCCATGGTCAAGTCCATCCTCGTCAACGGCGCGGACCAGATGAACAATCCTGCCTATAAGTACGCGGACTCGAACCAGGGCTGGGGCCGGGTCAACCTGTCTCGGAGCCTCCTCGAGACCAACGGCCGGAAGGTGTGGGGCGAGGACCAGAAGCATTCTCTGTCGACGGGCCTGGACGTGGACTACTACTTCAACGTCACGGAATCCAAGGAGCTTCGGGTCCACATGGCCTATACAGACCCGGGGGCCGCGCCTCCGGTATCGCGGGCGCTCGTGAACGACCTGGACCTGATCGCCTTTGCGCCGAATGGGACGCAGTACAACGCCAGCCACTTCGTCAACGATTATTCGGCGCCGGGCGGGACCCGAGACAACCTCAACAACGTCGAGGGCCTGCGTTTCAAGTCCCCGTCCGTCGGCCAGTGGCACGTCCGCGTCCATGCGACGGACATACCAATGGGCCCCCAAGACTACGCCATCACCGTGAACGGCTGGACGGACATCAGCCTCCACGACATAGACCTCAGGGCCCTGAACATAACGTTCTCGACCTCCTCCCCGGTCGAGGGCCAGACCGTCCAGTGGACGGCCAGGTTCGTCAACGACGGGCTCGTCCCGTCGGCGGGGTCCATGTATTACTTCAGGCTCGACGGCAACTCCATCCAGACGGCCACGACCCCAACATTAGCCAGACACGAGGTCGCCGTGCTCACAGGCAATTGGACGGCCAAGAGGGGGGCACACACATTTTCGCTGGAGGTCGACCCGCTCGACATGATCAAGGAGACGAACGAGCTCAACAACATCGTCTCGACCGGGCTCTTCGTGGACTATTACGGGCTTGATGTGTCGGCCAAGGCCATCAATGACTCGGTGCCTCCAGGTACCGCCGCGGAATGGCAGATCAACATCAGAAACACCGGCACATTGCCGGACGAATACGACATCGCCCATCCATCGGCGCCCAATGGTTGGTCCGTCACCGCGCTCTCGGCGGTCCAGCTCGGGCCCGGGGCCGGCCAGGTGGTGACGATCAAGATAGGCACGCCTTCGAACGGCCTCGCCAGTGGCCGGCTGGTCGTGCCGTTCACGATAACCTCGAAAGCGTTGCCAAGCCTCGAGCAAAAGGTAATCGTCCATGCCATCCTCGCTCAGGCCTATGCCCTAGCTGTCAGTGTCGGGCCTGATTCACAGTTCGTCGAGCCAGACGGCCAGGTCGTCTACAACATCACGATAACGAACCAGGGCAACGGCCCTGACACCTTCGGCATCGGATGGGCCTTGAGGACGAACTGGACCGACGATTGGCAGGTCGGTTCCTCCAAAGGCCATGTCCAGCTTAACCCGGGCGGGTCCGTGGTCGTGCCGCTTTATGTCTATGCGGTCCGCGACGCCCTGGCCTTCGAGAAATGCGATATCGACGTGACCGTCACCAGCCAGGGCCATCCAGGCACGAAGGCCAGCGGGACCGTCCACGTCTTGGTCGCCCCTCGCTACGAACTGATGTCGTCGTTGGACCCGACAGTCACGGTGCTGGCACCCGGGGGACATTCGGAACACATCCTAAGGATCAGTAACCTAGGGAATTCCTATGCAGGGGTCGGCTATTCGGTCAAGGTTCCAGACCACTGGACCACGATACATGGAGGGGGAGGGGACCTTGCAGCATCGGGAATCTGGGATTTCAAGATTAGGGTCGATGTCCCGGAAGACACGCTCGCCGGTGATTATGAGTACCAAATAGAGACCTTTTGGAGGAATGTCTCCAGGAACGAGCCCATCGGGAAGCACACGATAACGGTTCGGGTCACGCCCGAGTATCTGTTATCGCTCTTTGTGGAGCCGAAACTCCTCAACGGGACCACCGGCGACAGTTTCGTCCTGCGCACCAAGGTCGTGAACGAAGGTAACGCCATCGACGATGTGCACATCGAGATCTCGGGAATGAACGATAACTGGGCCCTTATCGGAGGCCCGTTCAACTTCCTGGCGCGGCCCGGCGGTGTGGAGATGACCAGCGAGTTCATGATACAAACGATGAACGGCACCGCGGGGAACTACACTATCGTCGTTACCGCGGTCTCAAATGCGCCCTGGGCCCCGTCGGCCAAGGTGCCCATGACCCTCTGGGCTCCCCCGCCGCCCCCGCCACCTGTGATCCCGCCTCCTCCGAAACCGAAGCCGAAACCGAACAACACGGGCCTGCTGATCATGTACGGCCTCATCCTAGCCGTGGTCATAATCATCGCAATAATCGTCATCGTATTGCTGATGCGCAAGCGCAGGCGCCGACCCGAGGTCCAACAAGCGCCTCCGACGGTCCCGATGGGGACGACGCAATATCCAGAGGCCCCTCCCGCGGGACCCGGGCCGCCGCCCAAGGATGCCGGGCCCGCGGACGGACTAAAGGAGGAGCCCCCCAAGCAAGAGGCGCCCGCCGAACCGGGACCGCCCAAGGGCTAGAATATCCATCATAAATGTAGATTCATTCAATATCATACAAGAATCTCTTTAAATGCCGAGATATTTCCCCTGTAAGGTAATTGCTGGTTGTTCCCACATGCAAGGTGGTCATCGCATGAACGGCCCCCGATACATATGCGCTATTGTTTTGCTCGCCATTCTCTCGACCGCCCTCCTCCCCTGCATCCCCCTGGCAGGCGCGCACGACACACAGCGCGCCTCCTCCAGGACCCTGCAAGGGTTCACCGAGGCCTCCCAGGGCCTGCCGAAGAACATCGAGTACGCCGTGCCCGGGGTCGGTAAGTTCAACAACGACAACTATCCAGACATCGTCTCCGGCATCCTGTCATGGATGCACGCGACCTACGGCATGGACGCCTGGGTCAACAACAACGGCGCCCAGTCCTGGACCCTGAAGGACACGGGCCTTCCCACGACGGGAGGCTACGGCGAGCTCGCCGTCGGCGACCTGAACAGCGACGGGTTCGACGAGATCGTTGCCCCGCACGAGAACGCCTGGTCCGGCGGCGGGGCCAACGGTATCAAAGTTTACAAGTCCGACGGGGCCGCGAGCCCGACCTTCAGTGCCATGACATCGCCCACGGCCTCCGGCGAGTGGGAGTGCGCCGCGCTCGGCGATATCGACAAGGACGGCGACCTTGACCTAGCGGCTTCCAGCGGCTCCGCCGGCGTCAAGGTCTGGAAGGGCAACGGTGGCACGACCTGGACCGACACGTCGACCGGCCTGCCCACGAGCGGCCAATACTACGGCGTGGCCTTCGGGGACATGAACAAGGACGGCAACCTCGACCTCGTGGCCGCGGGCAACGGCGGCGGCCTCCGGGTCTACACCGGCAACGGCGGGACCAGCTGGTCTCTGGCCAGCGCCGGACTTCCGGGCGGCCAGTACCTGGGCATCAACATCTCGGACGTTGATAACGACGGCAACCCCGACATCGTCGCCGGGTTATACTCGACCGGCATCGAGGTCTGGACCGGCAACGGCGGGTCCGGCGGCCTGGCCTTCACGGAGGAGAGCACCAGCCTCCCGACCACCGGTTTCTACTCTATGATGGCCGTGGGCGACGTGGACATGGACGGCAACAAGGACATCTGGGCCGGCGAGGCCTACGGCGGCGGCACGCGACTCTACCTCGGCAACGGCGGGGCCAGCGGCTCGTGCTCCTGGACCCGCTATTCCCAGGACCTGCCAGCCAACGGGCCCTACACCGGGGCTATAATGGCGGACTTCGACCTGGACGGAGACCTGGACCTGCTGGCCTCGGACTCCGGGTCGAACTCCGGAGGCTCCGTCGGCGTCCGCGTGTTCCTTGCCAAGGTGGCCAACGGCCCACCTGTAGCCAGGGCCGGCGTGGACCAGACGGTCCCAATCGGGACGATCGTCCACCTTGACGCATCAAACAGCACGGATAAGGACGGCGCCATCGCGGCCTTCCAGTGGAACATGACAGCGGCCCCGACGGGCAACACAGCACAGCTGAACTCCACCACGGTCAAGAGCCCGTGGTTCGAGGCGCAGAAGATCGGGAAGTACACGTTCACGCTGGCCGTGCGGGACGACAAGACCAAGTGGGGCCTGGGCGAGGCCATGGTGAACGTAACCGTCATCCCGCTTCCCAACAAGAGGCCCATAGCCGATGCTGGCTTGGACAAGGACGCGACGATATTCACGAAGGTCCAGCTGAACGGGAGCGCCTCCTGGGACGATGCGCAGATAACGGCCTACAAGTGGAACACGACCCAAAAGCCGTCCCAGACCAACGTCACATTGGACAACGACAAGATCGTGAACCCGTCCTTCACGCCCGATTACATAGGCCTCTACAAGTTCACGCTCACGGTCAAGGACGTCAACAACACATGGTCCAAAGACGACGCGATCACGATAACGGTGAAGCCCGCGGGCTCGGGCCTGCCCATAGCGAACGCGGGCCCGGACATGACCATCGAGCTGGGCCATTCGGTGACGCTGAACGCCATGGCGTCCACGGATGACCAGAAGATCGTGGTCTATCACTGGTCCGTGGCCAGCGAGCCTCCGGGGAGCTACATCACCGTTCAGGACGTGGCCATCCAAAACATCACGCCCCAGTTCGAGGGCCCCTACGATATGTCCCTGACGGTCAAGGACAACGACAACCTGTGGTCATTGCAGCCCGACCAGATGCGCATCACGGTATTGCCCAAGAACCTGCCGCCGGTCTCACAGATAGACAGCCCGCAGGACGGCGCGGTCTTCCTGTCCACGGATATCGTCTCGTTCGACGGCTCCGGCTCCTCGGACCCCGAGGGTAAGGATATCACCATGCGTTGGGCCTCGGACCGAGACGGTGATTTGGGGGCGCTGCCTACATTCACGAAGAACCTGACCATCGGCAAGCACATCCTCACGCTGTCCGTGAAGGACGACCACAACCAGACCGTCACGGCCTCCGTCAGCATCGAGGTCAAGCTTGACACGCTGCCGACGGCGGTGCTCACGGCCAAGCCCACCATAATCTTGAAGGGCGAGACCGTCAAGTTCGACGGCACTGGCAGCACCGACAAGGAGGGCGCTGTGGAAGAGCTCCTGTTCGACTTCGGCGACGCTAGCACAGCCACCTGGGGCCAGGCCAAGACGGCATCCCATGTGTACGCCAAGGCCGGCCACTACAACGCGACGTTGCGCGCCAAGGATGCCAAGAGCCAGATCGGACCAGCCTCGGCACCCATCCTCATTACCGTCGCCGAGAGGCCAACGGCGGCCATAACGGCCTCCCTCGTGACCGTGGATGTCACCAAGGTCGTGACCTTCTCGGCCAGCAACTCCAGCGACCCGGACGGGAAAGTGGTCTCCTATTACTTTGACTTCGGTGACAACACGAACAGCGGCTGGGTCAGCGAGCCGACGGCCACCAAGACCTACGCCACTGCCGGGCAATACTCGGTCTCGGTGAAGGTCAAGGACGACCTGGGCTACGAGTCCATCAACAGCGCGAGCGTGAACGTCCTCGCGGTCAAGCCCAAGAAGCCGTCCACCAACAACCTGGGCGCCATGATGCTGCCCCTCCTGCTGGTGGTCGTTGTGGTGGTCATCATCGTGGTCCTGATAGTGGTCATGAAGATGAGGAAGGGCAAGGCCGCGGCCGCCCAGGCCCCGACACAGGTGGACCTGGTGCAGCAGCAGCCGACGACATATCCGGCGCCGCCCCCGGCGCCACAGCCGGGCTACGACCCTAACCAGTACCAGCAACCTCCGCAGCAGCAGTACCCGCAGGGCCAATACCAAAATCCGCCATATGATCCGGCGGCCCAGCAGCCACCTCAGCAATACTATCAGGGACCTGGCCAACAGTAGAATGGCCTCGCGGCCTAACTAGCGGTATTCCGGCGGCTGGTCCGGCGGTTGCTGGTAGTCCGACGCACGGTAGCCGTCTGGGCCCTGGTCATCGACATTGTAATAGCCCTGCTGGTCCCCCTGCCGGTAGACCTGCTCCGGGCTCCCGCCCACGTCGTAGGTGCTCACCGAGCTGTCCTCGGACGTCTGGGTCCCGGCCCAGTCGCCACGGATGGTGTAGTAATTGAGGTTCCCGCGCTTCTCCACCGTCACCATCTCGGCCACGATGAGCCGGTTCAGGTGCCTGCTCACCGTCGGGACGGGTATGTCCAGTTGCTCCGATATCTGGGCCTGGGTCACCCCTTTTTTGTCGCGTATGAACTTCAGCAGGGCCCGCTGCATGTCGTTGAGCGTTATGATGCGGTCAGGTATCCTCATGTCAGCCGGGAAGTAGTGCTTGTACCTCCCGTTGACCTTGGACTTGATGTAGCCTTCGAACTGGAGCCTGTTCAAATGGTAGGTCAGGACGCCGTTGGAGACGTCAAGGTGCTTCTTGATCTCGTTGTAGTAGGTCCCCGGGTTCAGCCTTATGAACGCGTTTATCTCGCCGCGCTTGAAGTTGTCCAGGACGGCTTCCTTCTTCAGCCGCGAATAGAGCGGGATGAGCATCCAGAAGAAGCCGAAGGTGCCCCACTCGGTCCCGCCGATGATGGCCCCCATGGCGCAGACGGTGGAAACGACGATGACGATGCCGATTTGCACATAGGGCACCGAGATGACCGAGGTCTTCACAGGCTGGGACTGGACCTTGGTCCTCACGGTGGCGCTGGCGTTGACGAGCGGGAAGTTCGTCGATTTCACGGTCAGGGTGAGCCCGGAAAGGGAATTGCCCTTGGCCTTGGGAGGTATCTGGACCGTGACCGTGACGTCGATTTTGCCGCCGGCGTCGAGCTTGACGGGGCCCGTTACGGCCCCGCCGCCGACGGTGATGGACGCGGTCCAGCCGTCCTTCGAGACGGCCTTGATGTCGTAGGAGTCCTGGGCCGTGCCCTTGTTGGTGAGCTTGAACACGTAGGTGACCTCGGTCCCGGCCTTGCCCGACCCGTCCTGGGGCGCCTCAATCCCCACGGACTGCTCCGCCGGGTTCGGCGGCTTAACGATGACATGTACCGTCACGGCGGCCTCGGCCGCTATAGCCGGGTCGTCCGATAGCCTGGCCCGGAGGCCGACGTCTATGTCCGCCGGGGGCTTCGTAGCCTTGTCAACATGGACGAACACCTTGACGACGGAGGAGTTCCCGGGCCCGAGCTCCAATGTCGGCGTGGTCATCTCGATGACCTCGTAGGGGTCCGTGTTCGTCCCGAGGCGGAAGAGCCCCGGGCCCGTGCCCGTGTTCTTGACGGTGAAAACGAGCTCGATGCGGTCCCCGGGGTAGGCCTGCAAGGATGATGGTGGAATGACTTGAATTCCTGGCACCGGGTGGAAGACGGTGACGTTCACGGCGGCCAGGGCGGAGTAAAGGTGCCCGTCGTAGGCCCTAGCCGTGATCGCATGGGTGCCGTCGGTCTCGTTGGCCGCATCCCAGATATAGGTGTAGGTCCCGCTGGACCCGTTCGTTGGGGTCACCCAGGCCGCTCCCCAGCCGCCGTTGTCGAAACACACATCGACCGTCACGGCATCGCCGGTGTCCTGGTCCGTGTACTGCCCTGTCACTTCGACGAGGCCCGTGACCTGCTGGCCATATATCGGCGTGCCAATGAACACCATGGGCGGATGGTTCAGTTTGGTCACCGTTACCGTGGCGCTCGCTGGTAGGGACCAGCGGCCCAGGTCGTCCTGGACCCTGAATGTGATGTTGTGTGTGCCGACCACCGTCAGGGCCACCGCTAGGTTCGGCGTGTTTCCGAGGGGACCCTGCAGGTTGGAGCTCCAGTTGAATGCCACGACCTTGGAATCGTCGGTCCCGTGGCCGGACAGGACGACCTGGTCCCAGGCCTCGATGGCCGTCGGGCTGACGCTGTCGATGAACGCCACCGGGGCCTTGTTTGGCGAGTAGTCCACGAAAAGGCCGCTGAGCACGAGGCGGCCCTTGCTTATGGCCGAGAGGGATATCGGCACGGGCACCTTCAGGCCAGTGACCCCGTTGGCCTTGGATTTTGTAAGGTAGGCGTTAATTGCGTCCCTCAGAACCATGATGCCCACCGTCTGAGCGGTGTAGTTAATGGAGATGCCACGCAATCCCATGTTCCCGGCGCCCATGGATGTGGCCGTGAAGGTCAAGATACCGAACTGGGTGCCATAGCTGTCCGTATAGTCGACCATGGACTCGCCCAGGGCATTTTGCAGGTCCGATGCTGTGAAGGTGGCCTGGCGGGTCCCGTTCAGCATCGGGACATCGAGGCCCAGGGTTTTACCACCTCCATCGAGGTGCAGCCCCGGTGCTCCCAGGCCCCAGGTAGGCTTGTAGAGTTTGACATCGCCCCTGTTCGAATCGTTCCCTGCCTCCGAGACCGCTATGTCATGGCCGCCGTCGTTGGCTATGTTACCCAGGTCCTCGACCCACCAGCCGGCGTAGGCATTGATCAGATTGCCGACGATGGTAGTTGCCCCGGGCCGCTGCGGGTTCGTGGAGCCGTTGATGAAGTAGACCTTGCCGTAGAACTTACCGGCTCCGTAGCCCGGCGCCCCGACTAGTAGCTCGGAAAGGCCGTCCCCGTTCAGGTCCCCGAGGCCGGAGACCGAGTAGCCGAAGAAGTCCCCCGAGGCCTCGCCGAAGATCGTCACGCTGGGGCCCGCGGTGCCGGGCCAGTTGGCCCTTCCCCAATAGATGTAGACCCGGCCGGTCCCGTTGTCTGGGGCCCCGACGATGAGGTCGTCGATGCCATCGCCGTTGATGTCGTGACTGATGTCCATGTCCCAGGCGAAGAGGTCGTCCCTGATCAGGCTGACCGCCTTTGTTATTGGCGGGCCGCCGAAGCCAGGGCCGCCTTTATAGATGTAGACCTTCCCTCCCATGGAGAACCCGCCCAGGTCCGGGTCACCGACCGCCAGGTCGTCCCAGCCGTCCCCGGTCAGGTCGCCTCCCATGGCCAATGAATGTGCCAGCGGGTAGAACATCCCGATGGTCAGGATGTAGTCCGAGACGTTGTCGATTGCGGGCCCGCCCTTGTATACATAGACCCGGCCCTCGTTGGCGGTATCATAGAAATAATCGCCTACGGCGATGTCGTTGAACCCATCGCCGTTCAGGTCGGAGCCACCGGCCACGCAGTAGCCGTAGTATGTGAACAGCGCCGGCTGACCTGTGAGGTTCAGGTCTGGAATTGGGTCGAGGCCCGGGCCGCCAAAGTAGACCCTCACGGCCAGGCTCCCATTCTCGCTTATTGCCATGTCGTCTATGTTATCGCCGTTGACGTCGCCCAGCCCGACGACCTGGTTGCCGAAGTAGCGGTTTATAGGCCCGGTGAAAGTCATGTCGGGCTGTCCGTCGAAGCCAGGGCCACCGTAGAACAGGTAGACCTTGGCCAGACCCATGGCCGAGACCGCCAGGTCGTCCCAGCCGTCGTGGTTGAGGTCCCCGACATTGGCCCCGGACCAGCCGAGGTCCGCGCCCATGGCCGCGCCCTTGAGTACCTGGGTCTGGACTGGCTGGTAGGCGCTGCCGTTGCCGTCGACCCACAGGCTCCCGTCCTTGATCTTGGCGAACTTGGGCAACAAGAGCCTCAGGCTCGTGTCGGAGCCGCCGGATGAAGAGGAGAACTTGATGGACCCCGTGGCGCTGCCGTCATTCAGCAGCGACTGGTGCCCCAGGGCGCCGACCCCTGTTCCCTTGAATGACCACTCGGTTGAGCCGTCCGCACCCACGTCCACCGAGACCTCCATCGGGTATCCCTGGCCTAACGCCAGCTCCTGGGAGTCCACGTCAAACCAGGTCCTCTTGACGATGGCGTCATCGGGGACCGAAACGTTCACGGTCGCCTTGCCCGCCCCGTTGAATGTCAGGATCGCGGACGTCTTCCCGTCCGAGAAGGTTGTCACCGTGTCGGCCCCCGCGAGCTGGGCCGGGAGGATGGCAAGGAGCATGATGCAAACAAGGGCCAGGGCCATGGCTGGAGCGAACCGGTGGGACCCAAGGGCCGAAGTGGCCCAGCCTCCGCAAATCAATTGGCTCGTGCTCCTGCTGGTATCGCTGAATGGGCGAGCCGGCTTTTGGACGTTTAGAATGTATTATATATATGCTTTCTGGGGGGAATGTGAGAATTCTCCGAGGGCCGTTCCGATGGCGCACCGGGTCCTGGCCCTACTAACAATTCTCAAATTCGTTCTATAAAGGGTTTATATCATTCCCCACATCTTGAGAACAATGGCCCGGGCCGTTCCGGGCGATAGGGGAAGTGGTGAGGATGAAGATCTTGGGAAAGATGATTGCGCTGACAATCGTGACCGTCATGCTCGTGGGCGCGATGCCCATTGGCATGCTTGCCGGGGCCGACGGCCCCAGGGCATCGTCAAGGGCCAACCAATTGACCTTCACGTCGGCGGCGACCGGGCTGCCCGGCACGGGCGAGTACCCGTCCATCGGCGTGGGCAAGTTCAACAACGACAACTATCTCGACATCGCCTCCGGGATGCTCTCCTGGTTCAGCGGCGGCGGGACCAACAAGGGCCTGTTCGCCTGGACGAACGTCAACGGCGCGCAGTCGTGGACCCAGAAAAGCTCTGGCCTGGACGCCAATAGCGAGTTCGGGCAGATCGCGGTCGGCGACATCAACAAGGACGGCTTCGATGACATCGTGGCCCCACGCGAGACCTACTGGTCCGCCCTCAGCGCAACCGGCATCGAGGTGTTCTTCACCGACGGCGCGGCCAGCCCTACATGGACGGCCGGCACGGTCCCTACCAACGCCGGCGGCTACAACTCGGTCATCCTCTGCGATGTCAACAAGGACACCCACCTGGACATCGTCGCGGCCACAGACTCCAACACGCACACGGGCATCAAGATCTGGACTGGTAACGACGGGACCACCTGGACCCCGGCCAACACGGGCCTTCCCTCGTCCGCCCAGTACTTCAGCGTAGCCTGCGGGGATTTGAACAAGGACGGCAACCCCGACCTTGTGCTCGGCACCTCGGGGACCGGCGTCGAGGTCTACACCGGCAATGGCGGGACATCATGGACCAAGGCCACCGGCACGGGCCTTCCAGCATCCGGCACATACTGGAGCACGAACATAGCCGACTTCGACAACGATGGCAACATGGACATCCAGGCCGGCCTCTACGGCGGCGGTGGCCTCTTCGTCTACACCGGCAACGGGGCCAACGTCTACACATCCGAAAGCAGCGGCCTGCCGGTCACAAAGATATATTGCCAGGTGGCCGTTGGCGACATCGACAATAACGGCTTCAAGGACCTCTGGGGCGGCGTCTGCGACCCCTCCCCGAAGGGCTTCGGCCTGTGGATGAACAATGGCAACGGCGGCGGGGCCCTCGCATGGACCCAGTACATCGACGCGGCTATCCCGAGCGCAGGCGACTACAGCGGCGCCGCGATGGCGGACTTCAATAACGATGGGACCCTTGACCTCGTCGGCGGCGGCGCGGGCTGGACGGCGCCCGGCCTCGGCTTCAAGCTCTGGACGGTCAAGGTGACGGTTCCCCAGGCGACCCCCAACGCGGGCACGGACCAGACGATACTGGTCCTCGACAACGCCACACTGGACGGCTCGGCCAGCAAGGCCCCGGCGGGAGCGACGCTCACGGCCTACAAGTGGAACTTCACGGCCAAGCCCGCCGGTAGCGCGGCGGTGCTCAGCTCCGACTCCGCGGTCAAGCCCGTCTTCAACGCCGACAAGATCGGCATGTACTCCTTCACGCTGGCCGTCAAGGACAGCAACGACCGGTGGGGCAAGTTCGAGGCCAAGGTCAACGTGACCGCGAACCCGTGGCCCAACAAGAAGCCCATCGCAAAGCCCACCGGGCCGGCAAGCGCGACCATATTCACCAAGGTCCAGCTGGACGGCAGCACCTCCTGGGACGACAAGTCCATCACGGGCTACAACTGGAACATCACCGCGAGGCCGACCGACAGCAACGCCTCGCTGAGCGACGAAACCATCGTGAACCCGACATTCACGCCGGACCTCATCGGCCTGTTCAAGTTCACGCTGACCGTCAAGGACTTCAACAACACCTGGTCCGCCAACGCGCCCATCCAGGTGAACGTGGTCCCCGCGGGCAAGAGCCCGCCGACGGCCATTCCCGGAGCCGATGTGACCATCGAACTTGGGTACAACGTGACCCTAGACGGACGGGCCTCCACCGATGACCTGAAGGTAGTGGCATACCACTGGGTCGTTTCCTCCCAGCCACCGGGAAGCAGCATGGCGGTCCAGGACCTGGCAATCCAGAACGTGACCCCGCAAAAGGAGGGCATCTACGAGCTGACCCTGACGGTCAAGGACAACGACAACCTGTGGTCCAGCCCGTCCACGATGAAGATTATCGTGATCCCGCGGAACCTCCCGCCGATCGCCAAGATCGACAAGCCCGAGGACGGGGCCAAGTTCCTGAACACGGACGTCATCGACTTCGACGGCTCCAAGTCATCGGACCCCGAGGAGCACGACATCACGATGGCCTGGACCTCGGACAAGGACGGCGGCCTTGGCACGGAGCAGGCCTTCAGCAAGTCCTTGAGCGCCGGGACCCATGTCATCAGCCTCTCGGTGACCGACGACCACAAGCAGACCACCGTCGCCAAGGTGACCCTGACGGTCAAGCAGGACACCAACCCGACGGCGATACTCAAGGCCAAGCCCCTCGTGATACTGAAGGGCGAGAAGGTGGACTTCGACGCCCAGGGCTGCTCTGACAAGGAGGGCCCGATCGCAGAGTTCCAGTTCGATTTCGGCGACCAGACGGCGCTCTCCTGGATCAAGGCCCCGACGACCTCCCATGTCTACAAGACCACGGGCAGCTTCGACGCCACCGTCATGGTCAAGGACAACAAGGGCCTTCTCAGCAACGTATCTGAAAAGGTGACCATCAAGGTCGGCGAGAGGCCCACCGCGGCCGTCAAGGTCGACTTGCCCTTTGTGAAGGTCAACAAGCCCGTGACCATCAGCGCGGCGGACTCCAAGGACAACGACGGGACCATCGTGGCCTATTACTTTGACTACGGCGACAACACGAACAGCGGCTGGGTCAACTCGAGCTCCATCCCGAAGACCTACGCCAAGGTCGGGGAGTACAACGTGGCCATCAAGGTGAAGGACAGCGACGGTTACGAGTCCACGAACGTGGCCACGGTCAAGGTCGTGGTCGAGAAGGCCGCGGTCAAGCCCAACACCATGGGCGGCATGATGCTTCCCCTCCTCCTGGTGGTCGTTGTAGTGGTCATCATCGTGGTCCTTCTAGTGGTCATGAAGATGAAGAAGGGCAAGGCCGCGGCGCAGCAGGCTCCGGCCCAGGTGGACCTGATGAACCCGCCGCCCCCAGCGACCTACGCGGGCCAGGCGCCCCAGCAGCCGGCCTACGACCCGAACCAGCAGCCACCGCAGCAAACCCAGATATACGACCCGAACCAGTACCAGCAGCAGCAGGCATACCAGGGATACGACCAGCAGGGCTATGCACAGCAGCCCGACCAGTCGGGCTACCAGTACCCGCCCCAGCAGGGGCAGCAGTAGAAGGAGAAGCGTTCATGGTGAAGGCCAAGGCCAAGAAGGCCGACGAGGAGGGCAACTGCGGCATCCCCGATAAGTGCCACAGGGCCGTACCCGGCTGGCTCGTGGCCGTCGACAACATACCGACCTTCACCATGTTCCTCATAGGGGCCGCCATGCTCTGGCTCATATGGTGGCCCCTCTCTGTTATTTTCCTTGGCTACGCCTTCGGCTCCATAGTCTTATTCTGGGCCATCATCTGTCCTTACTGCCACCATTACGGCACGAAGGCCTGCCCCTGCGGCTACGGCGTCATGGCCCAGCGGTTCTTCAAGCGGAAGAAGGGGGATTTCAGGACAATCTTCCAGCGGAACCTGTCGATAATGTATCCCAACTGGGCCGTGCCGTTCATTGCGGGCGTCTACTTGCTCTGGAAAGACCCGGCGATGATAGCCATCGGCCTTTTCGTGGCGTTTTGCATCGTCGGCTTCGCCATCATCCCGGCCATTTCGAAGTTCGTCGGCTGCGCGGGCTGCGAGATCAAGGACCAGTGCCCGTGGATGGTGCAGGCGCCCAAGCCGGCAAAGGCCCAATCGCAAAAACATTAAATCATCACGCACCGATGCATGAACGATAGTTATGCTAGAACATCTCAAAGGCACGGACATCGAGAAGGACCTCGTGCGTCTGGAGGACATCCTCCAGGGCGCCATCCAGGACGAGGAGCCGCTACTGTCCCGCATGAGCGGGCACATACTGTTCTCCGAGGGAAGGCGCATCCGGCCGGCCATAGGCCTGACGGTCTACAAGGCCTGCTGGGGCCAGAACGTCGCCGAGGTCCTGCCCGTCACGGCCGCCCTGGAGCTCGTGCATACGGCGTCGCTGATCCACGAGGACCTGATTCACAAGGCTCCGACGCACATGGGCGCCCCGTCCCTGCACAGGATGTTCGGCAAGAACGAGGCGATCATCACGGCGGACTACCTCTTCGCCAAGGCCTTCAGGCTGTGCACGAGCTACGGGCCGGAGGTCATAGGCATGCTGGTCAAGGCCTGCATCAACCTCGCCGAGGGCGAGGTGCGGTATTTATCCACCACGCTCAAGGACGTCACGGTGGAGGAATACATGGACATCATCAAGCTCAAGAGCGCCGAGTCCTTCTCGACGACGGCCAGGCTGTCGGCATGGATCGCCCGGGCGGACGCCAAGATGCTGGATTCCATGGACGTACTGGGCCAGCACCTGGGCCTGGCATACCAGCTTATCGACGATTACCTGGACCTCGGCGGAAGCGTCTGCATCGCCGAGCCCAAGGGGTCCGAGATCCTCCAGGGGAAGGCGACGCTGCCAATAATCAGGGCCAGGGACCAGCTGAACGACAAGACCAGGAAGCAGCTTTTGGACATCTACAGGAAGCGCAAGCGGGACAAGTCGGACATCAAGAGGGTCATGCGGCTCGTGTCCTCCACCGACGGTCTCGAGTTCACCAAGAAGAAGGCCGAGGACCTGGTCGAGGCGGCCACGAAGGAGGCCGAGCGGCTCGAGGACGGCATCCACCGGAGGATGCTCATGGACCTGTCGAGGTATATTGTGGACAGGTGCGTCTGAGGATGATGGCCGGCGGGGTTTGGCGATGACGGGCGACGACGAAGATGCGATAAACATCGCTGACGAGGACGCCGTCCACATCAAGGTCAGTGACGAGGAGGAGGCGCCCTCGAAGAAGGGCAGGCCCAAAAAGAAGGGCAAGCCACGGAGATTGTGGACATTATTGCTGGTCATCGTGATAATCGTTATCATCGTCGTGCCCATCGCGGCGACCTTCCAGACGCCGACGGTCAACGTCGTCGGGGGCAGAATCACATCCCAGGGCTCGGGCCTCCAGAAGACCTACAAGACCTATGCCACCGTGGAGGTCGTGAACCCGAACATGGTCGGCGTGACGGTACTGCGGATCTCCGGGTCGTTCTACGTCAACGATGTGTACGGCGGGGACTTCTCGAAGGAGGACCAGGTCACCATCGCGGCCGTGGGAACGACGACCTTCGATGTGGAGGTCCAGCTCAAGAGCGCGGTCCCGATACATGCCCAGAACGTGGTCGAGGTCAGGGGAACGGTCACGGTGCAAGGGCCCATCACATGGGATGTTCCGTTCGATGAGACGAGGGACGTCACCTACCCGTAACGGTCGTCATTTTTGAGGAAGGATTAAGAGACCATCGGAACATTCCCCCTTGCGAATTCTGTCGGGGGAAGGAAGATGTCAAGGCAACCAGTCATCGTCAGCGGCGCGCGCACGGCGGTAGGGGAGTTCGGAGGCAGTCTCAAGGAGGTCCGGGTCACGGACCTGGGCGCCCTCGTGATAAAGGAGGCCATGAAGAGGGCCAATCTAAGGCCGCTTTGCGACCAGCTGTCCGAATCGTGCAGGCCCACCATTTTCGGGAAGTTCGACAAGACCGAGATCAACAAGAAGTACTACGCGTTCCCGGATTCCGCGGTGCCGGTCTCGGTGGACGAGTGCATAATGGGGAACGTCCTCGTCGGGGGCCTGGGCCAGAACCCGGCCCGGCAGGCCTCAATCTACGCGGGCCTCCCCGAGGAGACCACGGCCTTCACCGTCAACAAGGTCTGTGCCTCGGGCATGAAGGCCATCGCATTGGCGGCCCAGGCCATCAAGGCCGAGGACGCGGACATAATCGTGGCCGGCGGCATGGAGAACATGAGCCAGGCGCCCTACGCAATGCCCAAGGCCCGCTGGGGCTACCGCATGGACATGCCCTTTGGCCAGATTACGGACCTCATGGTGTTCGACGGCCTTTACGAGATATTCAACGGCTACCACATGGGCAACACGGCCGAGAACATAGCCGAGAAGTTCAAGATATCCCGCCAGGCCCAAGACGAGATGGGCCTGCTGAGCCACCAGAGGGCCAGGGCCGCCATCCAGGCGGGCAAGTTCAAAGACGAGATAGTCCCGGTCATGGTCCCGCAGCGTAAGGGCGACCCCATCAAGTTCGAGGTCGACGAAAGGCCCATGGACACGACCCTCGAGAAGATGGCCAAGCTCAAGCCGGCCTTCAGGAAGGAGGGCGGGACCGTCACCGCCGGCAACGCCTCGGGAATTAACGACGCGGCCGCGGCCCTCGTCATCATGCCGGAGTTCAAGGCCAACGACCTGTCGTTCGAGCCCATCGCGAAGATAAAGGGCTACGCGTCCGCCGGCGTGGACCCGGCCTTCATGGGCCTGGGGCCCATCCCGGCCACGCGCAAGGTCCTCAAGAAACTCGGCCTCCGCATCGAGGACATAGACCTCATCGAGCTCAACGAGGCCTTCGCGGTCCAGGCCATAGCGGACATAAAGGAACTGGGCCTAAGCATGGACAACACCAACGTCAACGGCTCGGGCATATCTTTGGGCCACCCCATCGGGGCCACAGGGGCCAGGATGATATACACCCTGGCCCTCGAGATGAGGAGGCGCGACGTAAAGCTCGGACTGGCTACGCTGTGCATTGGCGGCGGCATGGGCATGGCCATGGTGCTGGAGCGCTAGAAATAAACTTTTCTCTGAAAGGGAAAAATAAAGAGGCCTGGGGGGCCCAGGCCTCACAATCATTATTCCTTATATCTGGGCAGCCACCGCTCCGTAGTATCCCTCCGGTATGTAGAGCACGCCCTGCACGATCCTGACCTGCTGCGGGTATCCTTGCACGTTCAGCATCGCGTTGAAGGTCAGGCCACCGTTCAGGCCCACGGAATAGGCGAGCACGGATCCCCTTGCGCTGTCGTATATCACAAGGTGGCCGCCCTGGGCCGTCATCAGGGACAGTATGCCGTCGAAGGCCACCGAGGTCACGAGCTTCGGGGCCGTCGGGACGCTCAGGTCGATAGCCCTCAGGTAGCTCGTGGTGGTTGTGCCGTCGTACTTGTTCTCGCTCTCTATGTATTCGGGGTACTTCACGTTGAGGACATAGGCCATCCCGTCGCTGATCATCAGGTCGTTGCCGTTCGTCCCAAGGTCCGTGGCCGACACGACCGTCGCAACGCCCCCCGTCGTGGAAAGGACGTTCAGGACCTCGTGGCCGGCGGCGGTGACGACGGTGTAAAGGTAACCGTCGCTCTGACCGACCAGCCTGCCCGGGATGTTGTACTCGCCAACCTGGACAGGGCTCGAAGGCACCTTGAGGTCGATGGCGATGACGTAGTTCTTGTAGTTCCACGTCCAGTCGCCGTAGTAATTGTCGGGGTCCTTGCTCGGGGTCCAGGTGTAGCCCGTGTACTGGTGCTGGATGTAGACCGTGCCCTTCCAGGCGCTCATGCCTATGTACTGATAGGTGGTGATCTCCATCTTGGCCGGCGCCGGGACATTGCCCATGTTCGACAGGTCGAAGACGTAGACCTCGGAGCTGCCCGATGTCATCGGGCTCGGAGTGTACCTTCCCGTGGACGAGTCCCATGTGTAGTCGACATAGGCGCGCGTGAACGGCTTCACGAACACGAATGTGTTGCCGAAGATGCCCATCTGCTCGTCGTTGTACGGAGAATAATAGTAGTAGTATCTCGGGTAGTAGTACTGGTAACATCCGCCGTAGTTATAGTCGTAGCCCAGGAAGGCCGTCCCGGTCGGCATGCTCGCGATCTTTGTCAACGAGATGCTCCCGTCCGCGCCGACCGTGACCTGGAACAGCGTCCCGGTCACGTTCTTGCCGTCATTCAGGTCGGCCGCCAGGATGATGTTCGAGCCCGACATGTAGAGATGGCCCCATGACGAGTTGACCTTCAGGGTCTGGACGGCCTCGAGGTCGTCGACCCCTACGGTGCTTCTCAGAGCCAGGCCGCCGAAGACCCAGTCCTCCACCAGCTGGAGGTGGTATCCGCCCGCGGGGACCACGTCGACGACGTTCACGCACAGGTCCAAGGTCTTCCTTACGACGGGGGTCATCAGGTTAGAGATGTCGATGACCTGCAGGTCCCTGTCGGATGCCGCGAGGATGTAGTCGCCTACGACCCTGGTCCTCTCGATGGGGTATGGGCCCCGGACCTCACCTTTGAGCTCAAGGTCGCCCTTGGCAAGGTCGAAGCCCACGATCTCCAGGCCGGCGGTCGTGTTCCACGAGGCCCCGGACCAGGACTGGAAGGGGACTATGACGATGTGGTGGGCCTGGTCAGTGGTCAGCGCCTTGGGCTCGTAGTTGGCCTCGGAGTAGGCGTAGCCCCCGCCGATCCTCACGCGGTCCTGGAGCTTGGCTTCGTAGGCATCAGTGACATCGAACAAGGAAACGGCCACGTTCCACTCGCCATTTGAGTTGTCAACGCCCAAGGCGATGATGCTGTTGCCGTAGACGTCCAGGTGTGTTACCCAGCCGGGCATCTCGAGCACGTCGCAAAGCTTCGGGTGCTTGGGGTCCGACAGGTCCAGCACGTCCAGCGGGTCCTTGGCTTGGGGCAGGTGGATGGTGTAGGCCCTGGTGCCAGCGAAGCGCGTGGCCATGAGGGAACCGGTGTCGTCGATGTCGAGCTTGCCAAGCATCTTGATGTCCCTTGGGTCCGTGACGTTGTATATGTACAGCCAGGACTGCTGGCCGTTGTTGGTCCAGAAATGGGCGACAACCCTGAACATGTGATTGTACTCGTCCATCTGGTACTTGTCCGATACCTCGCCCGGGACCGTGATGTGGTCCCTGACGACGATGTCGCCGTTGGGGTCCTGGATGTCAAGGTAGGTTATCTTTGTGTGATAGTATGGGTCTTGGGAGTCGGCGTAGAAGACGCTGTACCACGGGGCATCCTGATAGGTCGTCTGCGCGACGTAGAATGCCGTCGGGGACGCGTAGACCTGGCCGGAGTTGCCATCGAACTTGACCCTGTCTTTCATCCCAAGGGTCGCGGGGCTGCCCAGGTCGATGGATGTCACGAAGGTGTACTCCTTGCTCTCCTGCTGGGAGCCGCCGTCCTTGGCGGCCGTCATGGCGCCCCCGTTATACCAGGAATAGGTGTTTGTCGTCTCGTAGACCACATGGCCCACGCGCCTAGACTCGGAGGCAAAGCCCTCGAGCTCGACGATTTTCATGATGACCGGGTGGGTCGCGTCCTTGGCGTTGATTATGTATATCGAGGTCCCGACATGGCCGGTCCCCGAGGGGGTCCCGTCCATGGACTCCATGTTCCAGTAGTTGTACCAGAAGCCGTAGTCGCTGCGGACCGTCACGATGGCCAAAAAGTCGATGACATACATGTCGATCGGGTATCCGATGACCCCGCACCGGCCCTCAACATGGGCCTTGGCCGGGTCCGAGATATTTACCACCACGAGGCCACGGTAGCTGTTCAGGACGTAGATCCTGTCACCGATGACCTTGACCATGTCCGCCTCCTCCACCTCGCGCTTGACCTGGGTGGTCGAGGAAGATTTCGAGTCCGTGTTCTTGGCCGCGCCCATGACCGCGGGCGCCTTGACGCCGGCCCCCTGGGCCGCCCCGTAGGCGCCGTCCTCTAGGTTGCCGTTGGAGTTGGAGTTCTTGTTGCCGTTCTGGTTCACGGGCCCGGTGTCCGTGAAGTTCTGCTTGCCTTCCTCCTTGGTAAGGTTCTCGAGCGCCTTGCCGGGGGTTGCCCTTGCAAGGCCCGGGTCTATAGTGACAACATTCGTGGCGTTGACCTTCGCGCCGTACTGGGACCACGCGTCCAGGTTGTCTTGGCCGAAGCTGTCGTTCACATTATTGTTAATGTATGGCCCAACGGGCTTTGCATTGCCCTTGTGACCAAGTGTCATGTAATATGTCCCGGCCGTGACCGCGGACCCCATTATCAGGGCCAGCATGACCAGCGGGATGAACATGCCCTTGCCGCGCGCCCTGGCCTTGCCATGGGACCCGGCCTTGACCTTTCTCACTTTCTTTCTCATTCGCCTTTCCTTCATGACCATGTCAATCACCCAACTCCAGACTTTGTGGTCATCCCTTTGGCGCCACAATAGAAGAACCTAGTTCGGACCTATGGTCTACATGTAGGCTATTTCTGGCTAGCATATAAAGGGGTATTTAAAGGGGAAAGGAGCGCTCCTTTGATTCAGGCCTTCTCGAAGTCCCCTAAAATGAAGGTCCTTGCCAGAGCCTCCTTGCCACCCATCTTCCATTTCCTGGCCCTGACATGGCTGGCCCGAAGGCCCGGGAACAGCCCCTTGACCTCTTCGGCCTCGAAGTAGTGGTAGAGGATCCCGTTGCCGCGCATGACCGTGGCCTCCTCCACCAGCTCCCCCTTCTTGGCCCGAAGGTCCCCCCTCGAAAAGCCCCTGAAGTGTACCCTGCCCCCAGGGGCCAGGACACGCTCGACCTCCTGGGCCGCGGCCTCCCGGTCCTCGCTGTAGACGTGGTCCAGCACATGGAAGGCCACAACGACGTTGAAGGCCCCGTCATCGAACGGCAGGGCCGTGACATCCCCCTGGACCAGGTCCGCCGATCTTCCGTCTCTCACTAAAGATTTTCTGGCAATGAGTAGTGCCGCGGGCGAGATGTCCAGGCCGTGAAGGGTCACGGCCATCTTAGATAATGCCGATAATGTCTTCCCGTCCCCGCAGCCAAGCTCGAGGACCAATGATTCTTGGGATATGACCGGGATGTCGGTTTGCTTGCCGGTCCAGAGGCGGCCTTGCTTGCGGTACTCCGCGTCCCAGGCCTTGAGGTATTCCGACCGCTTCACGGGGGGGTATATAGTAATGTTGAATATTCAATGATTGTGTGTAAAAAAAGACCGAATTTTAAAAAAAAAAATTGGTGCCAAAAACATCGTATCACCCATTATATTCTCGAATATATTTAATTCTCCAAGCACCATTCCCAGATTCAAACTCTGAGTATACAATATGAATGGATGGGGGCCATCCATTAATGGTAATATCTGGATCAACCCTCGTTGCTGAGGTGACTTCACCGATATGAATTCTAGTGAACAAAGAATCGCCACATGCGTCTAACTCGGAAAAATAAAGTTTGTTATTTGATGTGGGGTTTTCAGCTACAACAATAGTTGGCTGATATCTTTGATCTATAGCCATTCGGATATTTTCAAACGCTGTGGTACTTGTTGGATCTGAGTAAATTGTCTTCGTTCCAAAATCTGTCATCGATTTTGATTTAGCAAATGTGGTAGTATATTTTCCGTCCGGTTCAAACCTCGTGTATACTATCATTTTTGGCGAACCGCTGACTGTATTTCTATAACACCATACTAAATGGACTTGATATGTCGGATATCCATTGGCACTTGGATAAAATTCATCGGAGCTCCCTGTATGGATATGAATATTTTTATCTATTACTAAAAATGGATTAATACTGCTATATGGAAGACCTGCATTCCAGGTATTTCCGCATATTGGTTGATTCGGGGGATTATTTTTACATCGTGTGACTTTAACATCATATAGACCAGATACTTGATTATTATCTTCATAAGAAATCCAGAATGTATAAGAAGAAATATCGTTCAATAACCAGGAATCAAGAACGATTGAAGGGTCTCGTTGATTTCCTGCTCCACCAGCAATAGCATATGCCGGCACATCAATAACTCCAGTTTTTGTAACTTTTGAGTAAAAGATATCATAAGCATTTCCCCAATTGGATTGCTCCCACACAATATTTGCCACATTATTTCGATCAGTAGTTATTTCCAAATTAACTGGGGATGTAGTTGCAATTTCGTTGAGTAATACTGGATTAGTTAAATAATTTCCATCATTATCCAATCTAAAGTAGTAGACATCTCCAACACTACTAATTGAAAAAACACCTAGAATATTATTTTCACTATCAATGACGAAATTGAAATCATACAAGTCCATATTAGGATATGATTGAACAACTCTCGGATTTGTAGAAGTCCCATCGGTGTCATAACGCTTCTGCATGAGGACCTTTTTTAGATTTCCCGGGGACACATAATAATTTTGAAGCCACATTATTTGGATTTGGGATGCGCTATTGATTTCAATTCTCGGTTTCTCGGCATCTCTATAATTTGCGTCTAAGTTCGACACCGTTATTACACTTTGTTTGAATAATAAAGAATTCGAATATATCATTATGTAATTTGATTTTTCAGATAATAGATAGAAATTTTCACCATTCGATATTATTTGGAAATTAGTAAAATACGGCCCACCTGCAGGTATACCATCAATTATTAGACCCCTATGTGTTAATATATTATTGGAATCAACATTAGTAAGAGAAATGATATGTCTACCATCATTGACGACTTTTGTGTACTGAATGCTATAATAAGGAATTACGGTGGATGCCACATTCCAAACAATGATAATACCATTAATATCCATAGACAAATCGATTTTAGTATATGTTTCTGTGGATTGACCAGTGATTAATATTTTTGCAGAAGATCCCGAAGGATATTTCGTACCGTCAGAATTCATTCGCTGATATAATATTGTCCTTGAATCCCGTATCCAGACGAAATCAATTTTCGTAGCATCGTCTACAAGAAAATTGAAATAACGCTCGGTTGATGATGGCGCCCCATCGGAAATTAGTATTTTTAACCCCGAGTTCAATTGGCAAATTCCTTGATTGTTGATTTTGTTAAAATAGATTTTGTATGGGTTAGAACCAACTTTTTCCGACCATCCTATGAAATAGGCACTTGGTTCAGCTTGGCGAATTATTGGAAATTCAGTTACGGAGCCCGAACAACTAATAGAATAACGTGTGATTCCACCACTTACATAATTTGCTGGAATTACTGCGTATGTATTTACGAGTTTCGTTAAAGTGGTACTACGTGACCAAATTATATGTAAAGAATCATCATTCAAATCAAGAATTACTCGAAAACTTTTATCATAATAGGTATCACTGGTAATCCTAGCAGGAGATGGCAATGTTGGATCAATAATTCCATTCAAATCGGTCCTTAAATAATATAGTTCCACTTGACTGTTATCTTTATAACTACCATATATTAAATGGATTTTAACCCGTTCAATATCATACAGTGCAAATAAATCATATTTCTTTCCAGATGTGTCGAGATTGATTGTATTGGTTAAAGCCAATCCACTATTATCGCGTTTCTGAAAAACTATTCTATCATTATTTGAGTTGACTTTTTCAAGGAAAAATGAGTAGATATTCCCAGCATTATCAGATGTGATCGTCGGATAATATTGTGGATATGTATAAGATTCATATAATTTTCCAACCTGAATTGCCTGAGTATCTCTTATTGCTTTTTGAATTGCAGCTTGAAAATCAAGAACCCCATATCCATAGTATTCATCCCATCCTGAACTGCCATAATCGATGGCTGTTGATAATAGAATATCACGAATATTATTATTAGTAAGACTTGGATTTATTGCCCAAATAAGAGCTGCTGCACCAGCGACATGAGGAGTCGAAAAAGAAGTGCCTCCGAAAATAAGACTGTAAGAATTAAAACGAGTAGTTGATGGATAATCATTAACAGGGACTGTGATTCGTCCTAGTGCGTTCGAACTCGGGGCCATAATATCTAATGTTGGCCCATACGACGACCAATCTGCTCGTTCCGCTTTATTTGGATCTAGATGAGCAATGTCTGTGTGAACAGCTCCAACTGTAATTACTTTTTCATCGCTCGCAGGCCATTGGTTAATCAATGCATTTTGATTGCCAGCACTAGCTATCAATAAGACTCCTTGTGAATATGCATAATCTAATTCCGTTTTTGAAGCAGCATAAGGTACTCCATTTTGGAAGCCAAAGGACATTGAAATAATATTTGCGCCGCTAGTTACTGCCCAATGCATGCCACTTGCAACATTATCATCGTCATAAAAAGATGAATCGGGGGCAACTTTCACAACCATTAATCCTGTTTGTGCAATTCCGGCTATTCCTAAATTATTATTTATTGTGGCTCCGATTATTCCGGCAATCTCAGTTCCATGGTGATTCACATCCAAATCTCGAATTTGATAAGGATCACCATTACAATAGGTGGGGAGGCCACCACCAGCATCTGGGGCACAATAACCTTTCCAGAAAAATTTTGAAAGGTCTTGATGAGTTGGCACTTCATATGGTGATGTAGTGGAATCAATGCCAGTATCCAGTGTAGCCACGACAACAGAATCTCGTCCAGTTGTTTTATCCCATGCCTGCAATGCGTGGGATAATCCATAATTATATGAACTAGCGGGTACACCTAGATTCCATTGCCACCTTTGATTTACATTATCCGAGAGCCAAGGATCATTTGGATAAAAATTTCCAATCCCAAATCCATTAAAGGAATCAATCCACTCTATTTCGGGATATACTAAATATTTATTCATAATTTGATTGAGTGATAAACTAGAATTTATGAGGCTAATTTCATACCAATCATATGATGAATTCCGGTCATGAGTCACTTTATCAATAATTTTGAAATTATCAGAATTGAATGAGGTTAAAACATGTTGAATCGAGACATTAGGATAGAATTTTAAACCAAAGATGTTTTTATCAGATACTAATCCGGGGACATTCAAATCATTAGATTCAATATACAAATCAAATGCATTATTATTAGATACATTAATTCTAGATTCTTTATTTTGAGAGTTTTCGAC